>Ga0193718_1000326_pt1 | contig 10915 bp, 7 predicted proteins | sample U2a1metaG_FD_144918 | JGI IMG/M metagenome (GOLD analysis project Ga0193718, IMG submission 144918) | Soil microbial communities from a riparian zone of the East river system, Colorado, United States - U2a1 | ecosystem: Environmental > Terrestrial > Soil > Riparian zone | place: USA: East River... | reverse complement strand
AGGCTCACACCTGTTGAATGGGATTCAATACAAAGAATACAGTCCCCATCTTGACGATGTAGGGCATCCCTATTTTGTATCGGATGATTGGGTGGAAGGAACAGTCCACTATGATGGCGATGTGTATGAGGGTGTGGCTATCCTTTACGACCTGGTCCGGGAGAGAATAGTTATTGAGCATCCCTATGCAGGCATCAAATTGGACTTGATCAGGGAAAAAATCAAATATGTCGACCTGCCTGGTCACCGGTTTGTTCGAATCGATGCCGACACGATAAAAAATTCCCCAATTCGTACCGGATTTTATGATTTGCTTTACGACGGCCGAACCAAATTCTATGCAAAGAGACAAAAAACAAAAAAAGAGGAAATCGTGGGAATGGAAATAAAGGTATCCTTTTCAGAAAACGATCATCTCTATATCTATAAAAGAGGCCAGTACTTTCCTGTAAAAAGCAAATCTTCTGTGCTGGATGTTCTCGAAGATCGAAAGGCGGAAGTCCGAAAATACATTCGGAAAAATAAGATCCGCTTTCGTAAAGGCAGGGAGCTTGCGATGACACGGGTTGTTTCCTTTTATGATGAATCGGGACAGTAGATATGGCGACAGCAACCCGTTCTGTACTTTTGTTTTTGTTCCTGATTCCCCTGAGCCATTCCCTTTTCGGGCAGGCATCAAACGATCCGACCATCAACGGAAATTTTTCAAACATCATTTTCCGGCAACTGGTCAACGCCCTGGAAGCCAAATCCGGGTACACCTTCTATTATGAAGTCTCCTCGGCGGACAGCCTCCGGGTGAACGTGATTGCCAACGACATGAAATTAAGTGCCGTCCTGGATGAAGTCTTCAAAGGCACTGATTTTCACTACGCTATCGACGGACATAAGAATGTTTATGTTGTCAAGGCGCGGGAAATCCAGGCCGGGTTGCCGGACGACTTTTTCGATCGGGGTGAGCGAGGCGAACGGCAGGACAACACCGCCATGCTGGATTACCTGGACATCGAGAAGAACAAAAAGACAAAAGCGGCAGAGGAAAGACATTATGACGTTGGCAGACGGACCGCCACCATCGGTCCCGGACAGGCCACGGTTGCGGGTCACGTTCGCTCCTCCGAATCTGGCGAGCCAGTCATTGGCGCCTCCATCGGCCTGGAGATTTCCGGCATCGGCATCGCCACCGATCAATTCGGATACTATGCCCTTACCCTCCCAAAGGGACCCCATGACTTGAAAATCAAGAGCATCGGCATGAAAAGTTCAATACGGCGGATCACCTTGTATGCCGACGGGCAATTGGATATTGAACTTCAGGAAGACGTGAGACCTCTTAAGGAAGTAACAATAGAATCCGAAAAGGACAAGAACGTTTCGGGGATGCAAATGGGATTGGAAAGGCTGGACATCAAGACCATGAAGAAGGTTCCGGTAGCACTGGGGGAAGTGGATATCTTGAAAGTGGTACTCACGTTGCCGGGGGTACAGAGTGTAGGAGAAGCGTCCACCGGACTGAATGTCCGGGGTGGCGCTACCAATCAAAATCTTATTTTGTTTAACGATGCCACCATTTACAATCCAACCCATCTCTTCGGATTCTTCTCCGCCTTCAATCCCGATGTCGTAAAAAATGTCGAACTGTTTAAGAGTGGCGTACCTGCCGAGTATGGAGGCAGGCTGTCATCGGTTCTGGACGTTACGTCAAGGGAAGGAAATAAGAAAAAATTTGCCGGTTCAGGAGGGATTGGCCCGGTGACCGGAAGGCTCACACTGGAGGGGCCCATTATAAAGGACAAGACTTCCATTCTGATCGGCGGACGGTCGACGTACTCGGATTGGTTATTGAGACAAATCCCCAATGACGCCATTAGCAAGAGCAAGGCGGCTTTTTATGACGTCAACCTGAATATCAACCATCAAATCAATGAAAAGAACACACTTTACATAACGGGGTATCTTAGCAAGGATCGCTTCACACTGAACAGCGACACAGTATACACCTATCGGAACAAGAACGCTACCGGAAAATGGAAACATATTTTCGGCAATAAACTTTATGGTGTACTGACTGCTGCCTACAGCGGATACGACTACTCGGTGAGCAGCGACAAAAACGTGGTCAATGCGTACACCATGGCCTATTCAATCAATCAAGTACAAATGAAGGCCGACTTCAACTATTATCCAGCTTCGCGCCACGCTCTCAACTTTGGAATAAGCTCCATACGGTATGATTTGTCGCCAGGAAGTTTTCTTCCCAGGGGAAGCCAGTCCCTGGTTGTGCCCGACATTCTGGCCAAAGAGCAGGGAATGGAGAGCGCCGCCTACCTCAGCGATCATGTTGAGGTCACCCCTCGCCTTTCCTTGTACGCTGGAATCCGCTATTCGCTGTACAGTTATCTCGGGCCGCGTGATGTTTATTCTTACTCACCCGGTCTTCCAAAAAATGAAGAAAATATCATCGACACGGTTTCGTACAAGGCCGGGAAACGGATTGCCACCTATCAGGGGCCTGAGTACCGCATTTCGATAAACTACTTGCTGCCCGGAAATGCCTCTGTCAAATTCAGCTACAACCGCATGCGCCAGTACCTCCAGATGCTTTCCAATACGGCCGCCATCTCCCCTACTGACATCTGGAAATTAAGTGATCCCAACATTAAGCCGCAGGTGGGGAATCAAATTGCGGCGGGCTTCTACAAGAATTTCCGGTCCAATACGATTGAGACTTCGGTGGAAGGGTATTATAAAGAGATGGAGAATTCCCTCGATTACAAAAGCGGGGCGACGCTCATTCTAAATCATCACATTGAAACCGATATCCTCAACGCCCAGGGCAAAGCCTATGGCGTTGAATTTCTTGTGAAAAAACTGAGCGGCAAAGTTAATGGTTGGGTGAGTTATACCTACTCCCGGTCCTTATTGAGGACACAGAGTTCGTTCTCGTCTGAAACCATTAACAGTGGAAAATACTATCCCAGCAACTATGACAAGCCTCACGCCGTTAATTTTATTGGCAATTATAAATTCAGTCACCGGTTCAGCACCTCCCTCAACGTCACCTACAGCACCGGCAGGCCCATCACGCTTCCCATCGCGAAATATGAAGTGGATGGATCGATGCGGCTATTTTATGCCGGTCGTAACGAAAACCGTATTCCGGATTATTTCCGGATGGACTTTGCGATGAACATTGAGGGAAATCACCGGATAAAAAAACTGGCCCACAGTTCGTGGACGGTAGGAATCTATAACCTTACAGGCCGCAGGAATCCGTACTCGGTGTTCTTTGAATCTCAAAACGGAATTGTTAAGGGCTATCGCCTGTCGATCTTCGGAAGGCCCATACCCACCGTCACGTATAATTTTAGATTCTGACATGAGCGGAAAACCGTATTTCGTTGCAGCGATGATGGCCTTGTCGGCAGGTGGGCTTCCCTGTTTTGGCCAGAGCGACTCTCTGACAACAGGGCTCGTGCTCAATCAATTGGTAAAGAAATTTGACCATGATCGGAGTAGTTCCTTCCAGGAAAAATTGTTTGTTCACACCGACCGCTCTTTCTACATCGCCGGTGAGACCCTGTGGTTAAAAGTGTATTGTGTGGATGGCACGTTTCACAAACCCCTCGATGTGAGCAAGGTGGTCTACATCGAACTCATCGATAAAGATAACAAAGCAGTAGTACAGGCCAAGATCGCGATGAAGGATGGAAATGGAAACGGCTCCCTCTTTTTGCCTGCCATCCTCAACTCGGGTCACTACGTGCTGAGGGCTTATACGCAATGGATGCGCAACTTCCAACCGGATTACTATTTTCAGCAACCCATCACCCTGGTCAATACCTTTACTACACTGGGATTGAAGCCCCCGGTGAACAAACCCGAATACGATATCCAGTTTTTTCCGGAGGGAGGCAACCTGGTCGGCGGTGTAAGGAGCAAAGTGGCTTTCCGCGTCGTTGATAAGAATGGAAAAGGCGTTGATTTCAGGGGAGCCATAGTGGACGAGAAAAAGGATACCGTTACCCGATTCCAACCGTTGAAATTGGGAATTGGCAATTTCCTGATTACTCCAATATCAAACCATCGCTATACCGCCATCCTGCGCGACTCGAAAAACAATCTTATCACTGCCGTGTTTCCAGCGGTTCAGCCTGCAGGGTATGTCATCCAGGTTCATGACACCACCGCTCAACGCGTCGCTGTAACGATCACCTCCCAATTCCTGAATGCTCCTCAGCCGAAGCCACTTGTTTATTTCCTGGCGCATACGCGGCAAGTGATTGCAATGGCTGAAATGCACTTCCTGCAGCAGGGTAAAACCTCCTTTTTGATTGACAAAAAAGCGCTTGGAGACGGGGTGTCCCACTTCACGGTGTTCAATGACGGAATGGTGCCGGTGTGCGAACGGTTGTATTTTAAACAACCGGAAAACAACTTAAAAATAAGTATCCAGTCCGACCAGCCACGGTATTCGGCGAGAGAAAAAATACAATTGAGTTTGTTCACCAGCACGTCCGAAGGGAAGCCAGAAGAAGCTAACCTCTCGCTATCGGTTATGAGGCTGGACTCGCTTGACACCGGGGAACAAGCCGATATCGTTTCGTCGTTACTGCTCACCTCCGATCTGAAGGGAACCATTGAATCTCCCCGATCGTACGTAGACGGCGCCGAGGGAACGGCGGAAAGAGAGGCTGTGGACAACCTGATGCTGACGCATGGGTGGAGCCGGTTTCGTTGGGAGGACTTAGCAAGCAAGGAGAGCCCGGTTCCCTATTTTATTCCGGAATATGGAGGTCACCTCCTCAAAGCCAGGGTGATAAACACCCTATCGGGGGGTCCCTCTCAAGGAACAAGCACGTATCTCTCAACACCGGGTAAAAGCATTAGGTTGTACCTGGCCCGAAGCAACGAAGAAGGAATCGTGCAGTTTGAAATGAAAGATTTTTACGGGCCTAAGAGAATAATCCTCCAAACCAACACCGAAGTTGATACGACCTCCCGGTTTGAAATAATCAGCCCTTACTCTGCTGCTTTTCCGGGTTACCGGTTTCCGGAATTCGACTTCTCTGATGGATTGAGATCTCCTCTACACGACCGGAGCCTCAACATGCAGCTTCAAAATATTTTCTTTGAAAAAAACATACGATTCCATACTCCGCTGATGGACAGTGTCCCATTTTATGGTAAGCCGGATGAAAAATATCTCCTCGATGAGTTTACGCGTTTTCCTACGATGGAAGAAGTCATGCGTGAATATGTTCCCGGGGTAATGGTGAGAAAGAGAAAAGACCAATTTCACTTCCTCACGCTTGACCACGACGACAATGTATTGTTTCGGGATAATCCCCTTGTCCTGCTCGATGGCGTTCCTGTTTTCAGTATTAATAAGATCATGAATTACGATCCCCGAAAAGTGCGGAAACTCGAAGTGATGACGCATAAGTATTTCCTCGGAAATTTGTCGTTTGAGGGCCTTGTCAGTTACACTACGTATCATGGCGATTTACTCGACTTTGAATTGGATACCCGCGCCTTCACTATCCCTTACGAGGGACTCCAGTTGGAACGGGAGTTCTTCTCTCCACGGTATGAAACCCAGCAAGCGCGTGAAAGTCGCGTCCGTGACGCAAGGGACATGTTGTATTGGTCGCCCGCGCTTAAAACAAACCAGCTCGGAAAACAACAATTGGAATTTTACAGCTCCGATGTTCCTGGAAAGTACATCGCTGTCGTTCAGGGAATCACAAAAAACGGTAAACCAGGTTCAGCGCGCTTCACCTTTCAGGTTATCAATCGTGACCATTATTAACTGCACAGGGGATCGAGGTGTATACCGGAATGGTATTGCCAAAGCCGTGGTACGCCAACACGCCGGAAAAAAAATTGGCTTCATCCTGCTAGCGGTGTTGGGAATGTCCTTGATGGACAGCTGCCTGGATCCCTACTCGATACCGCGCGCACTGTCCAACGCCCACTACCTGGTGATCGAAGGGTTTCTCGATACGAATGGCCCAACGGTCATCCGGCTGAGTTCAACCACCTCATTGGGTTCGGTTGACGGGCGCGTACCCGAACAACATGCAACCGTGAAAATTGAGAACGACAGCGGAGGCACGTATGTGTTGTCGGAAACCGATTCAGGATCCTATTCAGCCCCAGCCTTGATCATCGACCCCGTCAGAAATTACAGGCTTAAAATAAGAACCGCTTCCAATAAAGAGTACGCATCTGATTTTGTTCCCTTCAAACAGACCCCGCTAATCGACACCGTCAATTGGTTTGTCGATGGCAACAATCTTCATGTTAACGTCAATGCGCACGATGACAATAATGCTACCCATTATTATTTGTGGAAATACGAAGAAACCTGGGCATATAATTCGCGCTACCCTTCGGGCCTTAAGTTTGAAAATAAACAAATCGTCCGTCGTGGCCCGGGCGAGGATGTTTACCACTGTTGGAAAACACTTCCTTCCACACAAATTCTAACCAGTTCGTCCACGAAACTGGCCCGGGACATTATCAGCAATTACACCCTGCTCACCATGCCCTTAACCTCTGAAAAACTTCAGTCCGAATACAGCCTGTTGGTACATCAAATCGCCCTCACCAAAGAGGCATTTGAATACTGGCAGCAGCTCAAAAAAAATACCGAGAATATCGGAACTATTTTCGGTCCGCAGCCTTCCGAGGGCACCTCCAATATTCACTGTATCACCAATCCCGAGGAACCCGTCATTGGGTATTTCAGTGCTTCCTCCATACAGCAACAACGGGTTTTTGTCTTCAATGACGATTTGCCAAGAACAGCACATACCACGGGCTACGACGGTTGTGAACTCGATACCCTTTTCCTGAAGCAGATTCCGGATTTCCGGAATACTTCTCTGCTGGTAGGGGAAATCTCCAAGGGCAATCCCCCTGTCTTAGTTGGTTACTACATATCAAGTTTTTATTGTGTCGACTGCCGTTTGCGCGGGGGTACTACGGTAAAACCCGATTTCTGGAAATAAGCGAGATGATTGAGAAGAAAAGTACATTCATGACGATGGCCGCCCTGGTGGGATTGTGTATGACCTATAGCTGCCTTGATCCGTACACCCCTCCTGAGGTCGAATCGAATGTAAACTATTTGGTCGTAGAAGGCTTCCTGGACATTGGCATCGCGACAACGACCATCAAGCTTAGCCGTACTACCTTGCTCAGTGCAGACAATGCCGTGGCGGCCGAATCAAACGCATCGGTTTTCATCGAAGGGGAAGATGGAAACACCTATGCCCTGCCAGAAAGCACTACGCCTGGAACGTATGTCAAACAAAACCTGATCATCGACCCGACTATTACCTATCGGTTAAACATAACAACCAAAAACCAAAAGAAGTACGCCTCGGATTTCGTGCCTTTTAAGAAAGCACCCCCCATCGACAGCATTACCTGGGCAGTGGAAGGCAACGACGTTCGTATTTATGCTAACGCCCATGACGACCAGGACAAAACGGTATACTACTTGTGGAAATTCAATGAGACATGGGCCTATCACTCGAAATATCATTCGGTCATCAAATTTGAAGATGGCCAGGTCAAACCCCGCAGTTCGGCTGAAGATATTTTTCACTGTTGGTCAAGCCGCCCTTCACCCCGGATCCTGGTCACGTCAACAGCCCAGCTTGCCAGGGATGTAGTCAGGGAATATTTATTGCAGACGATCCCGTTAACGTCCATCAAGCTTCAATCTGAATACAGCATTCTGGTTCAGCAGTTTGCGCTGACCAAAGATGCCCTTGACTATTGGCAGCAAGTCAAAAAAAATACAGAAAATATCGGGAGCATTTTCGGACCACAGCCCTCCCAGCTTCCATCCAATATCCATTGTCTGACCAACCCCGAGGAACCGGTAATCGGCTATTTTGGCGCCAGTTCGGTGGACGAGCAGCGCATTTACATATTCCATGACGAGGTGCCGCCGACGCCGGAGATTACGGGCTATGAAACGTGTGAGGCCGACACGCTTAAGTTAGAATTTGTACGTGATTTCGGCGGAAGTTCATCGCTCATTGACCCTGCCTATATAGGCATCGCCTTAGTAGGCTACAGGGAATCCACCGCCTTTTGCGTAGACTGCCGCCAGGCAGGAGGCACAACGGTGAAACCCGACTTCTGGAAATAAGTCCCACTGAGTCGCTAGTCCTGGTGGTCTTGAGTGGTTTGCACTTAATCACGGGTTGGATCCAACTCAAGGAACATGGACTAAATACGCAAGACTACCTCCCATGCTTCAACTTATCCAGCCACCGGTTCGCTTCTTTCTGCAGGTCAATTTTCCCTTCACTAATTTGTTTAGTCAGTCGTTCGTTCATTTTTCCTTTTGAAGTGAGGTGAAAGAAGCCACAGTCTTCACATTGATAGACAGCAATCGGACCGCTATTGGGGGCATAATTGAATTTTGTGCGGGCTTCAATTAATGCATCTTCAGCCACTTCCCGGCTTTGATAAATTTTTTTATTGCTAACACAGGGCTTCATAAGAAGATTTAAACGGATACCCATAGCTTTAACACAATTCGCAGCGTTTCGGGTTCATTTATCCGCGAATTTGGTTACGGCTTTTCGCTATAGACTGCCTTTATAGCAGCGATAGCAATCCGTTCATCTTCGGATTCCGACAATCCGCTGATTCCAATCCCGCCAATCACTTTTCCTTTGACAACAACAGGAACCCCGCCACCAAACCCGGTAATCCCGAGGTCGCCCCAGAATGCCGGAGGCCTGTTCATTTCATTCATGAACTTGCCCATTTCTTTGGTCGACTTTCTGTCGCGCGAAGCCGTGTACGCTTTGTTTTGGGCGATCAGCGCCGAAGCGGGAGCTGCCTGATCCATACGGACAAAGGAGATCAACTCCCCTTCTGTGCCTGTAACACAAATGGCGATGTGTTTATTAAGTTTTTCGGCTTCCGAAATTGCACTTTCAACTAATTGAAGGGCTTCCCTGAAGCTTACTTTTTCAACTGTGTGCATACCTGTTTATGTTTATTACGATTTTTTGACCACCTGGTCGTATTCTTTCGTGAGTTCCTGAATAATTTCTCCGATAGGCCGGATTCGCTTTACATGTTCAATAGCAGGGCCAGCGCACCACACGGTTTTGTAGGTGGCTCCAAACGCAGCCTTTTCTACGGCTTTCATACCTCTAAAGGCAATCAGCATTTTTGCGTATTTTTTAAGTGCCTTGTTGTGGTGTAATATCCATTCGAGCGCGTTCGCTTTCGTTCCAAGCTGTTGTACGTAGGGGGTGTTGATAACAGTCAGGGCCGACCCGGATAGTTTCGTGGTCATCACAATATCTTCTTCACCATAGTCGATCATCGCCTGTTTGTATTCCGGCGATACGTCGGACTCGGCACAGGCGATGAAGATGGTGCCGATGGAAACTCCGGCCGCCCCCCAGGCCATTGCATCGGCCAGGTCTTGTTCCCGGCCAATACCGCCTGCTGAAATAATGGGTATACTGCAATTTTCTTTCAGGAGCGTGATGAGCGCTTGCGGCGACAAGCTACCGGCATGTCCTCCTGCCCTGTTGTTAACTGCAATCACTCTGATCCCCACCTGACGACATTTTTCAATTACTTCTTTAGGATTGCCCAGCGACGTAATAATATAATCCACCCTCAATTCCAATAGCGTCTTCAACTGGTCCTTGTATCTGGGATTGGATTTGTTGACGATAAGGTTGACACCGAACGGTTTGTTTGAAAATGCTTTGACCTCCAGGATAGCAGAACGCAGGTCCTTGTCGGTCCGGTAGTTCAATGCAGGAAACGCCGCTGTCACTCCGTTTTGCAGCGCCGCCTTGATCATCCTGGTATTGGAAACCAGGAACATAGGAGCTACGATGATGGGATAGTCGATACCAAGGAGTTTGTCAAGCGTCATAAGTCAAAATTAATCCTATTCCATTAAGATCATAGGATAATTAAATGGTCATTGGTCATTAGTCATTGGTCATTGGTGGTATATTGTGAAACTTCATGTGACACCCCTGGAATTTGAAACCTGTCCGAAGGGCTCCGGACCCTTCGGAGTAACCTGTAACTTTTTTACTATTTTTATGTTACTCCAATCTAAAAAGCATGATCAACTCCCCGTCTTTAAAAAACAATCCCAACCTATATGCCTTTCTTCCTATCTTCTACATGGTATGGTCGGATGCGGTGCTGACCCCGAGTGAGTTAGCTACCATCCACAGCCTGATCGATCGTCAGGATTGGCTGACTTCACAGGAGAAAGCTTTCTTATTGGAACAGGTTAATCCCGCCGTCCCCCCTTCTCCCGATGAGTTGAAAGACTGGTATGCAGAGATCCAAAAAGTGACCGGCACGAAACCGCCGGATAAGAAGGAAAGCCTCGTTGACATCGGCATCAAACTGGCTGAACTTCACTCCCCCGGCGTGGCGAATGCATTCAGCCGGTCAAGGAGTTCCCTTTCCAAGATGGAAGATACGCTCGGCCTCATCAGCAATGAAGCCGTAACAAGTTTCTATCCCGGTGCCCAAACCACGCTTACGGCGCAGCACAATACCGAAGCGTTTTTTGATGTGGATGCCCTGGCGAGGGTCTTGGATGGAGCACAAGCTGACACGATCCGAAAAGTAAAGACCCTCCTGTCCGACCGGGAGTTCCGGTATATCGACACAGACAGCTTGGTGGAGTACCGTGAAAAAGTATTGACGTGGTGCCGCCTCCTGGCAGACCAGGGATTCGGGGCAATGGCCTACCCCAAGGAATACGGGGGACAAGCGGACATGGATAAGTATTTTACTATCATGGAAACGCTCAGCTACCATGACCTGAGCCTGGTGATTAAGTTCGGGGTACAATTCGGATTGTTCGGTATGAGCGTTTATTTTCTGGGTA
>Ga0193718_1000325_pt1 | contig 10923 bp, 5 predicted proteins | sample U2a1metaG_FD_144918 | JGI IMG/M metagenome (GOLD analysis project Ga0193718, IMG submission 144918) | Soil microbial communities from a riparian zone of the East river system, Colorado, United States - U2a1 | ecosystem: Environmental > Terrestrial > Soil > Riparian zone | place: USA: East River... | reverse complement strand
GAAATTTGCAGCAGATCCGTGGCGAGCAAATGTACATCGCGATAGATGCCGCCAAAAAAGGTGAAATCGGCGGAGAGTGGCGGAATGTCGGGATCGAAGGCGTTGCTCACTTTGACGGCGATGATGTTATCGCTGCCGACTTTCAGGGCGTCGGTGGCGTCGAAGACGAACGCCGCAAACCCGCCGCGATGCCCGCCGAGGTGATTACCGTTGACCCAGACTTCGGTGGCGCTGAAGGCGCCGTCGAATTTCAGGAACAAGCGGCGGCCCGCATACGAGTTGTCCACTTTCAATTGTTTGCGATACCAACCGGGGCCGCGATAGTAATTGGTGCCGCCGTCCTGGCCATCGAGATTATTCCAGGTGTGCGGGAGGTTGATGTTTTCCCACTTCGAGTCGTCGAATTTGGATTCCTGCGCGCCGGTGACGTCTTCGCGGATGAAGCGCCAGCCTTCATCGAGGTTCAGATCGGCGCGATGTGTTTTGGGCGGAGTATATGTGGGCGCGGGGGCGGCCGTGAGGCTTTGCGCTGCGATGAGGCAAAGGAGCGCGGCGATTTTAAATGCGGTGTTTGCTTGGCGAAGTCCCTGGCACGTGGCGAACAATCCAAAATAATTTCGATTCATTGATATTCTGACGACACCGGGGGCAGGCTAGCGAAATGTGTGGGGGAATGGAAAGGAATATTGGGAGATGTGATTTTACTGTGAGTGGCAACGCCAGACAGATTGAGTTGTTATACTACTTAGAGCATTTCCATCAAAGCTGTAGCGAGGAGTGGAACTCCGGGACGGCGGTCTTTTTGATTTTTGGCTTCGTTTCGGCTCAGTCACAGGGTTTTGCAAACCTGCTCCTTCGCCGAAGTCTCGCCAAAACCCAAAAATCCTCGCCGCTCATCGCTACATCTTTTCTGTCAATGCTCTGTATTAGCGAAAAGGACGTATGGGACAAATGCGACAGGCGCCGGACGCGATCGGAGGTGTTGGAGGGGTACAATGCCGATATGCCGCAACCTCGTTGAGGTTGAGAAATCCGTGGGAGCTACCCAAGATAGCTCGTTCCTCGCAACCTTGGGCTTTAAGATGCAATCCCTTTGGGATTGGAAAACTTAACAGCGACTTGAACTTATTTCGCCTCACGGGGATTTGAGGCGGAAGTATTGGTTGGGGGTGGCGATGGGATTTACCGGGAGAGCGATTTGATAGAGTTGGTTGGAGCCGGAGGTGTTGGTGGAAATATCGTTCCAACTCAGCAGGTCGGTGGAGCTTTGCAGGATCCATGATTGATTGGCGTAGGCCTGCGCGGCGAGGGAAATATTTGTGCCACCGATAACGGTATAGTTGGTGAAAATCGGTGCGGGTAAATTCGAGTAGAGCGCAGTGACGGAGGCGTTAGTCGTGGGCATGATGAAGGTGGTGATGCCGGCGGCGGCGTTGCTGACGCCCGCGGCTCCGGTCCAGCCGGCGAAGACTTTTCCGGTGGGCGCGGGATTGGCGGCGAGGGTGAGGATGGAACCCGCGCCGAAATCGCCGCCGGCGCTGCCGTTGGTCACGGTGAGCGTGTAGGCATTCGCGGAATTGGTTTTCCAGAGGCGCAGTAATTGTCGCAACGCGAAGGGGGCGTTGGTCGGAGAGAGGCGGCCGAGTTGATCGACGGCGTTGATGCCGTGGCAATTCGCGCAGGTGCGGACTTCGCCGGGGCGGAAGGAAATCCAATAGCGCTCTTTGACAACGCTTTCGTTGGTGTCGCCGGTGAATTGCCAGGTGACGGCACGGTTGGCAGGGATGAAAGTGGCCTGGGAGCCGTCGGTCATGATTTCGGTGCCGCCGACGGGGGCGTTGGTTTTGCTGCTGAGATAATTGATGTTGGTGGTCGCGTGCATGGGAACGGCGAGGATGCGGCGGCCGGGCATTGGGCCGGTCGGACCGTTGGTGTAGCCGCGCAGATAATCGGCCTGGAGAAATTGGAGATGAGTGATGTCGTAGGTTTTTCCGCCGTTGGCGATGGAACTGACACCGCCGGGCACTTGCAGATTGTAAGGCTGTTGTTTATCGGCAGTATCGCGGGCGGTGACGTTGCGGCTGATGACGAGGGCGACGCCGCGTTGGGCGAGGTCGGCCTGGAAGGTTGGGAGATCCACGCCTTCGTCGGCGAAGACTTGTTGCTCGATGGGAGCGACACCGCTGGCGACGGGTGTGGGGACGGATTTGGCGCGGACTTCGACAGGTTGCAGTTCCCAGAGCGTGGCGACGTTGGTGACGAGGATGTTGCCCTGCCAGAAAATTGAGGTGCTTTGGATACCACCGGTGAGGAATTGATTGGTGCCGAGGAACGTGCCAGCGTTCGTCAGTGTCATCAGGCGGAAATGGTATTTTGACACCGGCGTTGTCACCGTGCCGATGTTGGTATCGACACCGGCGGGAATGCCGTTCGCGGCATCCGTGAAAACGGCCACCAAGGTGCCGTCGGACATTGGCAAAGGATTACGATACATTCCCAAGGAGGACGGGCCGGAGGCGGCGCCAGGCGGAGTAATATAGGTGACAATCATGTTGGTGGGGTTCACGCCGGGGCCACCGGTGAGGGTGATGATTTGCCCACTGGAATGGGTGCCGCCGAAGGGCGAGATGTCGGTGGCTTGCACGCCCCAGTAGAGACCGTTGGTGCGCGGGTCCTCAGTGATTTGAAAAAGTGAATTGAGATTGTTGGTGTTCGCGCTGATGACACCGGAGGTGGTGCGTTGGATGAGGTTGGAGAGCGAAAATAAATTGCCGTCGGCGGTGAAGGATTGAAACAGGGGCGTGTTGGCAACGGGGACGAAGAGTTCGTGGCGGCCGACGTGATTGATGACTTCTTCGTTGCCACCGTTTTGGTCGAGCGCCCAGGGCAGGAAAAAGTTGAAGTCGACTCCGTTGACGCCGAGGAGTTGATCGTAGTTGGTGTCGAATTTTCGCGGTTCGGGAAAGGTCTCGATGATGTTCGAGGATTGGGTGAGCGAACCGGGAGTTTCGGAAAGGAAGTTGAAGGAGCCGTTGAGGCTGCCGGAACCGAGATTCGTGATGCCCAGGCGGTCGTCGGCGGCGATGGGGTCCTGCGAGAGATGATCCCAGCGTGTAACGATGAGGCGGCCGAAACTATCAATGAAGGGATTGAAGGCGCCGCTCGGGGTGTGCTCGATCATTTTCAAATTGTTCGCCACGGGTTCCAGGCTGTAGATGCCGGAGACGGTGGGCTGGCCTTTGTATTCGTCGAGGGCGGGATAAAGGAATAACTGATTATTATATGGACGATCGCTCATAAAAATAATTCGACCATCGGTGCCGTAACAGGGCGTGACGTTGTTGCAGTTGGTGGGCTGGTTGGGAACTTTGACGACGGCGGGCGTGGTGTTGATGGGATCGGCGATGACGGCGTCGAGGTTGGTGACTTCGTAGAGCTGCCAGAAAAATTGGGTGGCATCGGTGGAGTTGGTGGGAGCGCCGACGACCATGCTGAACAAAACTTTTTTTCCGCTCCAATGGATTTGCGGGTCGCGGACATCGATGCCGATGCCGTGTTGGATGCCGTTGGTGCCGAGGCCGGCTTTGCGGGTGAGATTAAGCAACCCGCCGTTGGTGGTCATGAGCCACAGATCGCCGCCGCGGGCGGCGTGGGCGGTATCGGCCTGTTGATTTCCAAAAATGGTCACGACGGAGAGGAAGGTGTTGGAAATAGAGCCGTTGATTTCGTGCGCGATGGGCGGTTGCGTGACGAACACGATCGGGTTCGTAAGCGTCAGGGCGCGGACCTGTGCAGTGAAAAACGCGAGGGACGACAACACGAAAAACAGGCGTGAGAGTGGTTTCATATGTTTGACGCGATAGGCTCGAAAGTAAGCTGGAATCGAGCCATGCGAGGGCCGACGCGTATTGCGGGTTTTCGGAACTATCTTATTCACTTTGACTTTCGACGAGACGTGTTTACTTTCCGCGCAACACCTTGGGAATCAGAAGGCGCCGTGCGTTGGATCGGGCTCGCTTTTTGCTTCATTTGCCGGAACAACACAGAAATATCTATGAAGGAATTACGCAGTTCGTTGGTCGTCTTAATATTAGTGTTACTATTTTCGGTGGCGTGGCAGGGATTTTCATCAGGGTTCATTCCGCTGGGGGCGTTGCACACGGGGCGGGTGTTTCAAACGGCGACGTTGTTGCCGAATGGCACGGTGCTGGTGGCGGGCGGATCGACTGCCGGAACTCCGGTGAACAGCGTGGAGATTTATGATCCGGCCACCGGTGTCTGGACGGTGACCAATTCGATGGGCACGGCGCGGGCGGAGCACGCGGCGATCCTGCTACAGAATGGAAAAGTGCTGGTGGCGGGCGGTCTGAATAACGTCGGGACTGCGTTAACGAATTCCCAGATTTTCGATCCAGCGTTGGGCACGTGGGCCGACACGGGCCCCCTGAATGTGACGCGGATTTTCTTTGCGATGACGTTGTTGCAAAATGGCAAGGTGTTGATCGCCGGAGGCACCGGAGCCACGTCGCAAACGAATTCAGAATTGTTCGATCCGACTACCGGATTGTGGGCGAACACCGGGGCGTTGCACGGCGGGCGGCAGTATCACGCGATGACTCTGTTGCCGAATGGGAAGGTACTGGCGTCGGGCGGTTATGTGACCGGGACGACTTATCTTTCGAGCGCGGAGACTTATGATCCGAGCACCGGGCTTTGGACGGTGATCAATTCGATGAATGCCGCGCGAGCCGACCACAGCGCGACGGTGCTGCCCAACGGCACGGTGCTGGTTTGTGGCGGCGATAATATTTCGGGATTCTCCAACTCGGCGGAAATATTTGATCCCGGAACCGGAAATTGGACGACGACGAATGCCCTGGTAACGGCGCGCGGCGGCCACACCGCGACGTTGCTGGCGAACGGGCGGACGCTCTTCACGGGCGGGAATGGCACCAATGGCGCCGGCGCGACCATCCAACTGGCGGCGACGGAGATGTATGATTTGCTGGGCGGCTCGTGCGCGGTGGCGAATTCGATGGCGAATCAACGCGCGGGGCAAACGGCGACGCTGATGCAGAGCGGGAATGTATTGGTGGCCGGTGGTTATGTGGGAAATCCGTCGAGCGGCACGCCGATTAATACGGTTGAGTTTTATAATCCGCAGACTGGCGGGTGGACGACCGCGAGTCCGTTGAGCGCGCCGCGTTACAGTCATACGGCGACGCTTTTGCCGAGCGGCAAGGTGCTGGTGGCGGGAGGCCGAACGAATGCCACGGGTTTCAATACTGATCGCGCGGAGTTGTACGATCCAAAGACGGGAACGTGGACGCCGACCGGGACGATGACGTCAGCGCGCAACGGGCACACGGCGACGTTGTTATCCAATGGCAAGGTGCTGGTGACGGGCGGCATCGGATTGGTGACGTATATTAATAGCGCGGAAATTTACGATCCAGCGTCGGGCACGTGGGCCAACGCGGGTTTTATGGGTAGCACGCATTCGGGCGCGACGGCGACGATGTTGACCAATGGGCAGGTGCTGGTGGTGGGAGGTTACAACGGACAAACGGAGACGAATTGCGATCTTTATAATCCGACGACCGGAACCTGGACGCCGGCGGGTTCGTTGAAGACTTCGCGCGAGCATCACACGGCAACGTTGTTGCCGAATGGGAAGGTGTTGGTGGTGGCGGGCGATAACGAAGGTGGCACTTTAGGCTCGTGTGAACTTTATGATCCGGTGGTGAATAGCTGGTCTTTTACGGGTTCGCTGATCAACGCGCGCCGGTTGCATCGGGCGGCGACGTTGTTTGACGGCAAGGTTTTTATCGCGGGAGGCTATGGGTCAACTTATTTCACGGCGACAGAGGTTTACGATTCGGCCACGGGCGTGTGGACTAACAGCGGACCGCTGGTCACGCTCAGAGTGGAACCGAGCATTACTCCCCTGTTGAACGGGAAATTGCTGGTTGCGGGTGGATGGTTCAATACCGGTCCTTCCACGTATCAGAACGCCGCGGAAACGTATGATGCGGGACTGGGATTCAGCGGCGCGGCGCGGCCGATCATCGCGACCGTTTCATCTCCGCTCGTCATAAGCAATGCATTGCAGGTGACAGGCTCGCGGTTTCGAGGCGTTTCACAGACGAGCAGTTATGGGAGCCTAACGTCGCCCACGGATTTTCCGATTGTGCAATTGCGCTCGTTAGAAAATGAACAGACGGCGTTTTTGACGCCGACGAACTGGTCCACGAATTCGTTTGTGTCGGTGCCGGTGACGAATTTTCCTTTTGGCAACGCGTCCGTGACGGTTTTCGCGAACGGCATTGCGAGCACCTCGAGTGTGGTGCTGGTGAGCGCGTCGGCGCCGGGAGTAGTGACGCCGGCGGTGCAGGGAGATGGGCGGGTGAAGCTCTTATTTGCGGGGATGTCCGGGTTGAAGTTGAGCTACAGCGTGATGGGGACGACGAATATTGCGTTGCCATACACGAATTGGTTGGCAGCAGGAGGAGCGACGGATTCGGTAGCGGCGCCGGGGCAATTTCAATTTACGGATCCGCAGAGCACGAATTTGCCGCAACGGTTTTACCGGGCGCAGTGGCCGTAACCGGGAACTGGAAAGTTCCCGTAACCCGCAGACTGGAAAGTTTGCGCTACATTCACGACGCGCGCTGGGCGGTGCGTTCACATTGGGCGTAAGTTTCGAGGAGGCGATTGTAGATGCGGGCGGCTTTTTTGTTGGGCGTGATTTTTGAGGCGGCGATGGGCGCGGTGAAACCAGCGATGACTTTTTGCCAGTTTGCCGATTTGCCGCGTACCGCGAGCCAACCGTGCGTGGCGCTCAGGGCCGCGCCGAGAGCGGCGCTTTTCGAGGCCTGCACTCGCAGGACGGGGCAGTTCATCACATCGGCCATCACCTGGAGAATCACGGGATTGTCCGAGGCGCCACCGGTGGCGAAGATTTGGCGCGGGGTGGTTTTCATCCATTGCGCATGCAGGCGCATGGAGAGCATTTGAGCTTCGACGACCGCGCGGCAGTTGGCGGCGGCGTCTTTTGCATCCAGATTGAAGCGATGAATTCCCGGGCGGTTGACGCGCGGGACAATTTCAGCTTCGAACCACGGGAGAAGAATTGCGCCGTTATCACCCGGCGGAGTGGAGCGGATGGCTTTATTGAAGCCGGGCCAGTCGAGATGAAATTGATCGCGAACTTTTTCGCGGGCGAGCGAACCATTTTTAAAGCAATTCAAGGTCATGTAATCGCCGGTGGGCGAACAAAAGACGTGGCCTTCGCCGCGGGTGTCGGCGCAGAAGCGGGTCATGATTCCGAAATAAGTGTCGCTAGTGCCGAGGCTGATGGCGGCGGTGCCTTCCTGGATGAGGCCAAGGCCGACGGCGCTGCACGGATTATCCCCCGACCACGCGAAGATACGGGCGGCGGGATTGAGGCCGAATTTTTTGACGAAATAGGAACTCACCGCGCCGAGGTCGGAGGAAGATTTGACGAGGGGCGGCAGTTTGCGTTTGAGGCCGGGGGCGGTGGCGTTGAGCGTGCGCGGGGACCAAGCCTTTTTTCGGATATCCATCAGGTTCATGCCCGCCCCGTCGCCGTAATCGATGGGAGCGATTCGGCCAGCAAGTATGGACGCCATGAAGGAACTGACGAGGGCGATGGAGGCGGTGCGCGCGTAACGAGCGGGTTCGGTTTTATAAAACTTGCGAATTTGCGGGCCGGTGAAACGTTCGAAGACGTCGGAGCCGGTCAATTGCGCGGCGCCTTTTATCCCGCCGAGTTTACGACGGATTTCTGAACATTCTTCGCCGGTGGACGAATCCATCCAGATGGGAGAAGTGGGACGCGAAAAAATATTTTGGAGATTTTTCGCGAGCGAGAGTTGGGGATCGAGATGGGCCAGGGTCTCCCCTGCCCCGGCTTTGAGGTAAACGGAGCCATGCTGCTGGCCGCTGCCGCTGATAGCGAGAATTTCGCCGAGGGGCACGCCGCGTTTTTTCATTTGCGCGAAAGCGAGGTCGAGGGCCTCGACCCACATCAGGGGCGGACTGTGTTTGACGAGGGGATTGCGATTGGGCAGGACGCCGTTGCGGGTTTGGTAATGGGGCAGTGATTGGTCGAAATTGAGGGATTCATTGTAGATGATCTTGCGACGATCATAATCAATGATAATCGCGCTCAAGCTCTGCGTGCTGACGTCCAATCCGAGAAAAAGCTTTGCCATAAATCGTGGCGGTATTGTTAGCGGACTTGTGGCAATTGGAAAGAAATTGTGAGCTCTCCGGAAGACTGCATTCGATCTCGTCCAGCCAGAGGAGGAAATTTAAAACGCTTCGCCCCTGAACCCTGAGCGCCTCCTCACCCCAACCCTCTCCTCCTTTTTGGGGAGGAGAGGGAGAAGAAGTCTCGGGCTGCACACGGTTCCGGGGTTCAATGCGCACAATCGGTTGAGGGGAATTCTCACCCCGGCCCTAGCCTTTGTGCGGGCAGACAAGCTTTCATGCAGCGTCCAGAATGGAATCTGTCAAACGGAAATTGCCCGGTGGTTGCGGCACCGGACGAGAATTACGTTGAATTGGATCGCGGATAGGTTAAAAATGCGATCGTGGGTTCGCCGGACAAAACTTTGGATGTCACTTTCTGAAACGAGTTCAACGGTCGGTTGGAATTATGGGTTTTGAGTTATGAAAATCGCTTTGCAACTTTTGGCAGCGTCTTTCATGGTGTGCGTCTTTTCCGAGGTGCAATTTGTGCACCAAAAAATACCGATTGATATTCAGAGCGGTAAGCCGGTTACAATTGAAATTTCATCCCTGAGCGGCAATGGTGTGAACGACGTCGGTATTCAATGCGCGCCTGAAGTCTGGAATGCGCTGACCAATGGCAAAAAAACTGTCGAAGTTCAGCTCAAGTCTTCTGACAAACCTAAAACCGAAATCGGCGGAATTGATCCTGCCAGCAGTGGAACAGCATTCCTTGGGTACATCACGAACGTTCACTATTTGTTTTACATCAGTGGCGAATATCACGCCAAAGCTTCAGTGGAAATTACCTTTCCGAACGCGCCGCCAGGGACAACACACACGGAAATCATCGTCTGCAAAACGCCGGCTGATACCGGCCCTTAACCATCGGGCATGCCACTGATCTTCGCCATAATTCGGGAGCCTTCGGTCAAATTCGCCCCACTCCGTGACGGAGAGCTAGATCAGATTACGCGTTCGAATGTTCGATCCTCACTTCCAGTCGCACACCTGCAGGCTCCAGAAAAACGAACAGCGGAGCACGGGTACCCCTAAGAACCAGCGCCCCGCTGAGACATTGCGTGCACGTGTTCAGAGTTCACGCAAAACCATTTTAAATAGACAGCCAAATACTACCGGCAAATGGACGCGTTTGCCATCGCCAGAATTGGCGATGAAACATTTGGAAATGAGCCAATGATCGTCGGCATTCACTCGCTCGAAACAACCGCCGCGCGGCTCGGAACATGAGTCCACGCGGCGGTTTGTGTGTAATATCGCCAGGTTATTTATTTCGCCAACCGGAAGAATTGCGTTGAGCCAGTTGTCGGGACAGTCTGCTGGCTGTTGGATCCCACAGTGGTTGGGCTTCCGCCGACCTGGTTCCACGCCGCCCCGGGAACGAGCGATGTGCTGGAGTACAGCTTAAATCCAACGGTGGTGTAATTGGTGGGCCACGACGCGATTATGTTGTTTCCGCTCATGACCGTGGCGACAGTAGGATTCAGCACGAAGTTCGGACCCAAGGCGTCCGTCAGCGCAATTTCGTCGGAGTGCAGCACACCGTTATAAATGCGAAACTCGTCGATGTTAAGGTTGGGGTATGGATCGCCGTTATAAAGCGACTTGCCGATATAATTCAGGACATTGACGGTCGAATTGAGGGGATCGGTCACTGACGAATTTATTCCCGCCAAAACACCATTGGTGTAAAGGGCGATATATCCTGCCGGAGGATTGTAAACCGCAACCCAATGCAGGTTCGTCCGGCCCTGGAGGCCGGGTCCGGCGAAGATTCCCTGTTCGGCCAGGTAGCCGGGGTCGGTCGCGGTCACCGCAGCATAGGCGCGGTTTAGTGATCCGAAGAGGTAATTCATCCCCGCGCCACTACCGTCAGTATTGCCGAAGCCGTAGAAGAACGAGAATGTTCCGTTCGCCGCATCGGATGTGACCCACGATTCGATCGTGACGGCGGAGTAATTGCTGATGATGCCAGCCGGCAACTGGATATATTGACTGCTGGTGTTGGACAACTGGATTTGGCCATTGCTGAACGAGGCACTGTTGGGTTCGGTTCCGTTCCAGGCGGAACCGCCCACGGAATCGCTCGCGTCGGCGGTGAAGCTGTAGCGGTGCGCCAAAACTTCCGGATTGTCGCGATAAACACTGATGGCTGTCGAATTCGTGAAGGAAGTAGTCGAGGCTCCAACGGTATATTTGTAAACGGCGGTTAAGGTCGCTGAACCCAAACCAGTGGCGGTGATGACTCCGCCGGGACTCGTTACGGTGAAGACATTCGGGTTGCCTGAGGTCACGGTGAGATTCGTATCGCCGGTCACAACAATGTTGGTGACGAGCGAGAAGTTCAGCGCGGCGACCAGCGTCCGAGCCGAATTCAACGCCATGGGTTGCGATCCGGCGTTAAGAACAAAGTTGGAGATTGTGCCCACGCTAAAATTCGTGTGGTCTGGGCCAGCCTGAAAGCTGGCAGCGATTTGGAAACGGTCGAGAGCGCCGTTATAGATGCGGAACTCATCAATTGAACCGGACAGCCAGGAATCGCCCGAATAGCTTGAGCGACCGAGGAAGCTGTAAACGTCGTTGATGGTGGCCAGACTGCGAGTGCCGGTTGGCGCCGAGGCCACAAAGGCTCCGTTCTCATAGAGC
>Ga0193718_1000324_pt1 | contig 10946 bp, 2 predicted proteins | sample U2a1metaG_FD_144918 | JGI IMG/M metagenome (GOLD analysis project Ga0193718, IMG submission 144918) | Soil microbial communities from a riparian zone of the East river system, Colorado, United States - U2a1 | ecosystem: Environmental > Terrestrial > Soil > Riparian zone | place: USA: East River... | reverse complement strand
TTTCATTTTTTCGATTGCCCCGCGGCCCGGAGGTGGAGCGTGGCTGAGCGCGTCCGAAGGCGAGGATTTATTTGAATTTACCGAAGGCCACGTCCAGCGCGTCTCGTGGGATGTCCATGGTGTGAAATCCATTTTGCTGGATCACAATGGAAATATGTGGATGGGACTTAAAGCGGGAATAGCGTGGTGGGCGGGCAAAGGCCGCCAAATTATCAACGTCAACAGCAACGGCGTGCTGCCAGCCGTTCGCGCGTTGGCGGAAGCGCCGGACGGAACGATTTGGGCGGGCGCGGATGACGGCACGATTTTTCGATGCACGCACGAGAAAATGGAACCCTTCCGCGCCTCGGACGCGCTGGCCGGGCAACCGATTTATGCGCTGCACGCCGATGCGTCCGGCACGGTTTGGGCGGGAACTTTCCGCGGCGGCCTGGTGCGATTGCGAAATGGACAATTTTCCCGCATCACCACCAAGCAGGGTTTGCCGGCGGCGATTATCAGCCAAATTCTGGAAGACGATCGCGGGCGGCTTTGGCTCGGCACGCACCAGGGAATTTTTTGCGTAACGAAATCGGATTTGAACGCCTGCATGGACGGGCGCGCCGCCTCCGTGAATTACGTCGCCTATGACCGGCACGCCGGTTTGCCGTCGCTGGAATGTTCCGATGGCTACCAACCGGCCAGTTGGCGCGGTCCGGATGGGAAATTATGGTTCACCACTGTCGGCGGCGTCGTGTGGTTGAACCCGGATGAAATAACGGTCAAATCCTCGCCACCGCCGGTGCTGGTGGAGGAATTGAGCGTGGATGACGAATTGGTCCCGCTGCACGGCGGCGAAATCATCATCCCACCGGGACACCAGCAATATGATTTTCGTTTCACGGCCTTGAGCTTCGATGCGGGTGATCGAGCCCGGTTCCGTTATCAATTGGAGGGATATTCCGGATGGGTGAATGCTGATACGTTGCGCACCGCGCACTTCGGTCCCCTGCCCCCGCGCGATTATCGGTTTCACGTGATTGCCTGCAACAATGACGGCGTTTGGAATGAAATCGGCGCAACCGTGAGGTTCACCGTGAAACCCTATTTTTATCAGACGACGTGGTTCTTCGTGTTGGCCGCGGCATCGGTGGTGGGCGGGGTTGCCCTTGGCGTGCGGCGCATGGCGATGCGAAAATACCGCCGCAAGCTCGCCCAAATAGAAGAGCAACACGCCATCGAGCGCGATCGCGCGCGCATCGCCAAGGATATTCACGACGACGTCGGCGCGGGACTCACGCAGATTACGCTGCTGACCGAGCTGGCGCGCCGCAATCCGGAACAGACCGACGCGAATCTTGAACGCATCACGCAATCCGCGCGCAAACTCACCAAGGCGATGGATGAAATTGTCTGGGCCGTGGATCCGCAGCACGACACCGTGGCCGGCCTGATGGATTATATTTCCGCCTACGCGGAGGATTATTTGCGGGTGGCCGAGGTGCGTTGCCGCATGGATTTGCCCGTGGACCTGCCCACGACCCATGTGAATGCGGAACTCCGCTACAATTTATTTCTCGCCTTGAAGGAAGTATTGAACAACGTCGTCAAGCACGCGCACGCAACGGAAGTCCGGCTGGCGCTGCAGCTCGGGCCAAAAAAATTCACCCTGACCGTCGAGGACAACGGCCGCGGCCTGCCCGAATCCGGATCGGGCGCCCCAAACGGCGCGACTCGCATCGGGTCCGGTTCCGGACTCGGCAACCTGGAAAAACGACTGGCCGCCGTCGGTGGCCGCTGCGAAATCCACAGCGAGCCCGGCCGCGGCACGCGTGTGGCTATGACCGTGTTTCTAACTGAAATGGCATCACCACTTTTGGTGATTGGCACGGAGGTGCATGGCAACTAGAGTGCAGTCAACGTATCAGATTCCTCGTTTGGTCGCGAACCGGTCGCATGACGGGGCGAAAGATTTTTAATGAGCATTGCTGTTTCGATTGTTGAGGATGATCCCCAGGTGAGGAGCAGTTTGGCCAAGTTGATTGATGGCACACCGGGTTTTCGTTGCGTCAGCGTGCACGGCAGCGCGGAGGATGCCTTGGTGGAACTTCCCAAAGTGAAGCCGGAAGTGGTGTTGATGGACATCAACCTCCCGGGTTCGAACGGCGTGGAATGTGTACGGCGGCTCAAACCTCATTTGGCGGGCACGCAGATCATCATGCTCACCGTGTACCAAAAAACGGAGCACATCTTCAATGCCCTGGCGGCCGGCGCCACTGGCTATATGCTCAAGCAAACGCCGCCGGCGGAATTATTACTCGCCATCAAGGAAGTTCATGGCGGCGGCTCGCCGATGAGCAGCCACATTGCCCGCAAGATCGTGCAATCATTCCAGCAATCCGCGCCGGCATCGGCTGAGGCGGAAAGCCTTTCGCCGCGCGAGGCGGAAGTTCTCGATCTCCTGGCCAAAGGATTTCTCTACAAGGAAATCGCGGACCAAATGAAAGTCAGTTACGCCACCGTGCACACCCACATCCGGCACATCTACGAAAAGCTTCACGTCCGTTCCCGCACCGAAGCCGTGGCGATGCACTTGCGCAAGGGTCATCCCCACCCCGGCGTCGCCGCTTCCGGCAGGTTTTAGAACCCATCTCAAAAATCGGGAATGCGCGCGCTGTTTTCTGGCGGGCGTGTGGCGGCGCTGATCGAAGATCCATAAAGTATATTCTCCCTCCTCGCGCCTTGCAGCACAGCCAAATCCCCGGCAACGCGCACGTTCCCGATTTATGAGTTGGGTTCCAGACATCATCATAACTGGTGATACCACAAGGGCCGATTTCGATTAATACTCGTTAGCGATGTTCCTCGTTTCCCAAATGCGAAAGCGCGTCACACGCGCGCCCGGAACCAAGAGCCACAAAGCAAGTTACTCGATCCAACAAAAATGCCGTCCCGGTGTCCCGGCGTGAACATCGATCCGTTCGGTGTTCTTGGCGCGCAGGAATGCAAATTGCCGAATACTATGAAAAACCAACAGCAAGCTCCCTCAGAGGCATCTCCCAACAGTGTTTTTTCTCAAATCATTTCCAAACCCAGGCTGAGCATTCGGCACAGCCTTCTGCCATTAGCTCTCGGCTCGGTACTGGCCGTTGGCGCATTGAGCTCCCCGCAACAACTCCACGCTGCCAGCCAGACTTGGACGAATGCGCCGGTGGACAACACCTGGGCCAACACCAACAACTGGGTCGGCCGGGCCGTGCCCGGTGACCTGAACGTTAACAATGCCAATACGGTAAATGGTGATACTGCGACCTTCAACACTCCGCTCGTGGGTGGAATTGGCGGTGCGAGCAATCCGATTCTTCCAGATGACGCGACCGTAGCCGGCCGGAGCCGCCGCGTGTTGGGCGTCACTTTCGACACCACCAATTGCGGTCCTTATGTAATTTATTCGCCGAGTCCGGTTGTAGTGTCTGACGGCACGACCATCGCCTCTGGAATCCTGTATGTCAGTCACACCGGCGCCATCCGAATCAATGATTCAGTCACGAACAGTCAGGCCGTGGTGATCCCTTTGTATGTCAACCTCCCTTCGAGCACCGCCGGCAGCTTCAACCTGGTCAATAACTCGACCAATCCCGGGGTGTCGCTCACCATTAATTCGATTACGCATGCCGGCGCCACCACTCGCGCGACGACATTTATTTTGGATGGCACCAATTCGTCGGTCAATGTCGTGACCAATTTATCAGAAGGCCCCGGCAACAACACGGGTGGATTCACCAAGCAGGGCACGTGCAGTTGGATCATTGCCGGTCCCTCAACCTTTCCCGGCGGTTCACCCATAAATATCAACAATGGAACTTTGATCGTTCAGGATCCCGGTGCGTTCGGCGCTGTGACCACCACGGCGGTGGTCACCAATGCAACCTTGCGCATTGATGGAGTTAGTTTGACAACTCCCACCATTAACTTGAGGAATGGCGGCACCATCCTTGGGAAAGGCGTTGGCATGGTCAACGGCGTTGCCATGAGTGCGATCGCCAACAACAACGCCACTCTGGCCACCACCAACGCGGCGGACATCCTGACGGTCGGTAATGCCGTGAATACAATGTCGGGCGGCGCGATTGATAGCTTACTGCATGTCGCCGGGCCGGGGACCGTCTTGCTGAGCCAACCGGCAAATTATCTCGGCAAATGGTCCGTGGACACCGGCACCAACCAGCTCGGCTCCCAGGGAGCCTTGGGCACCGGACCTAATTTAAATATCAACGCCGGCGCCGTGTTTGACGTATCGCCAATGGGCGCAACCACCTATTTCCTGGATACCAAGGCCCTGAGCGCGAATGGCACGGGCACGGCCGTGGGTTCGACGGCGGCCACCATCTCGGCGGATCCGGGTGCCACCGTGGATTTTATTTCCCGGCCGATTACTTTGACGTTCGTTCCGACCGGTTTCACCGGGGATTCCGGCCATCCGGCACTTTACTGTTCGCGCGGCACGCTGGCATTCCACGGCAACGCTATCACAGTCAACAATGCCTCCGGCTCTCCGCTCGGGCTCGGCACGTATCAGTTGGTACAGCAGGCGAGCGGCAATATATCCTCCAGCGGAGCGTTTGTAACGCTCATGACCGGCAGCGGACTGGTCGCGGGAGCCATCGCCGAAATCAACGCCGTAGGTGGCAACTTGAATTTGGTGGTGACCGCCTATACTCCCAAGCCGCTCGTTTGGAAAGGTAACGATCCGGTAACGCCCGACACCTGGGATCGTCAAATCACTACCAACTGGCTGTCGGGCGCGACGCCTTCCACGTTCAACATTTACGACGGCGTTACGTTTAACGCCACCGGCTCCGCGCACCCGAGCGTCACGCTCGCTTCGGTGATGCAGCCCAGCACCCTGGTCGTGGATACCACCGCCAATGATTATACCTTCACCGGCTCCGGGCAAATCGCCGGCGCAACGAGCCTGATTAAGGTCAACACCGGTGGTGCCCTGAATTTGCAAACTGCCAATACCTACAGCGGCGGCACGATTATCAGCAACGGCCTGGTCAAACTGGGCATTGACGAAGGCATTTCGAGCACCGGACCGGCCGGCGTAAACGACGTCACCCTTTTGAGCCCGGCGGTGTTTGATCTGAATAATTTCTCGAACACGGTCAATGGATTGAACGGCAGCGGTATCATTGACATTACCGGCGGCAGCACCTCCACGTTGAATATCGGTTTCAATGGTGACAGCGGCACCTTCACCGGCCCGATTCAGAACACATCCGGCACGCTGGGTATTGTCAAACTTGGCACCGGGACGGAAACATTGACCGCTTCGAACAGCTTTATTGGTCCGACCATTATTAATGCTGGCACCTTGCGGGTAACCAACGTCAACGCTCTCGGCGCGGGCAACAGCCCCGTGACCATCAACGGCGGCACGCTGGATATGCAGACCAGCTTGATTGTCTCAAACCTCAATGGCGCCGGTTTTGTAATCAACTCCAGCACGGTCACGAACACACTCAACATTCAGACTGACTCCGTTTACAGCGGAGTTATCAGCGGCAAGATTCGCGTCCAGGTCAATGCCGGCACGTTGCGACTGAACGCTGCGAACACTTACAGCAACGGCACCATCCTGGCCACAGGCACAGGTCTCTCCATCGGCGGCGGCGCGGCCAACGGCGCGGCCAACCCTGGACCAGGAACGATAATCGCGAGCAACAATGTCACCTTCAACCAGCCAAACACCGCCAACGGTGGATCCACCACTCTCACGCCAACGGTGAATACCGTGGACGGCGCGACGGCGACATTTACCTCCGCAAACACCCAAAATAGCTACGGCAATCAATTCACCGGCAGCGCCCTCGCCACGAATGTTTTCAGCGGCGGCAATATGAGTATTAGCGGCGCCCTTTCGTTCTCCAATTTCCTGGGCACCGTCATCATCACCAACGGTGGCGTTCGCTGGTTTAACGCCTCTGCCGGCGGTGATAACACCACCTTCTTGTTCCAGGGCCCGACCGGCGGCGGTTTTGCCCGCGACAACGTGGACATCATTCACCTCGGCGCGCTGTTCGGAAATGGTTCCATCACCGGGCCGTCCGTGAGCTCCCCGGCAACTTTTTGGATCGGCGGCAAGGGCAACGATTCCGACTATTCGGGCATCATCACCGGTTCAAATAACATCGTGAAAGTCGGTGCTGGCAGACTTGTCCTCGACGGCGTCACCAACGCCGTCCTGGCCACCGATAACGCCACGTTCACGAACTATCAATATGGACCGGCTATTTCCTACCTCAATAACACCGTGGTCAGCAACGGCGTCCTGGCGCTGGCTTCACCCAACGATTTCAGCGGTTCACAAAACATTATCGTAGCAAACCCCAACGCGCTTCTTGATGCCACGAGCATGGGCTATGTCACCAACTTCACTGACAATAACAGCCAGCCGAATTCGGCGATTGTCACCAACGGTATCCTGACCATCGTGCCCTTCAATCTCGCCGGCGCTGCTCAAACGCTCGGCGGCAATGGCCCGTTGAAGGCTAACGGCTTCGTCAACATGGGCACGATTAATCCTGGCTTCGCCGGCCAGGCTGGAACATTGACGCTCTCCAACAGCCTTTCGGTGCTGACCGGTGCCACTAATTATCTCGATTTGTCCGACGATCCCACCGGGTTGATCGCACCCAGTGACTTGCTCAGGGTGCAAGGCGATATCGGCCTGACGGGGCCCAGCTTCATCGGCATCGGAGTGGCGAATGGCACCTTCAACCCCGGCAAATACACCTTGATCAAGTACAGCGGTAATCTCACTAACGAGAGCGGCATCGTGCCAAACGGGCCGATCTCGAACGTCACACTCGGCGGCGCGGTTCCCGCCACCACTCGCGCGACGTTGCTGATTAGCAACGCACCCGGCGAAATCGATCTTGGTGTGGTAAGCCTCAATACCAGCAACCTTGTCTGGGTCGGTGGCCCGGATCCGGTGAACAACCTGACCACCAACGTCTGGGACGTTGTAACCAGCTACAGTTGGACCAACAGTGGCTCCGGGACACCAATGCAATACTTCCAATTGGATAACGTACTGTTCAATGATACTTCCACGAACCAGAACATCGTTCTGGCTGGCAGCTTGGCGCCAAGCTCGATCACGGTCAACAGCGCCAGCAACTATCTCTTCGGCGGAACCGGCAACATCATCGGTGACACTGCACTGACCAAGGCCGGCACCGGCAGCCTGACGCTGACCAATGGCGCCAATACTTTCAACGGCGGCACTGTCATCAATGGTGGCATCGTGAAAGCCGGCATTGAGAGCGCCAACAATCAAAACGACCTCGCACTGGGTGTCGGCCCGGTCACCATCAATACCGGCGCTGAACTGCGGCTCGGCGGCGGAGGCACCACGCTTCACTTCGTCACCAATGCAATCACCGTCAATGGCGGCATCCTGAAAGCCCAGGACGGCGTGCAGCACCTGACCAACTCCACAATCACCATCGGTGCCAGCGGCGGCACGCTGCAAACGGTGTTCTCGGCCAAGAACCTCGTGTTGGATTCTCCTCTGAACGGAGCGGGCAATGTGACGGTCTCATCCCCCACGAACATCGCCGCCGGCCAGGTAATTCTGAATAACCCCACGAACGGGCTCAGCGGCACGGTCACCATTGTGACGAATGGCAATCTTGCTTTGGCTGGTTTCGCCGGTCTTTCCAACAGCCCTTCAATCGACGTGCAGCAGGGAGGCATTTTGGATGTTTCGGGCAAGTCAAACCGGACGTGGGCGGTTGTCTCCGGTCAAACTCTCAAGGGAAACGGCGCGGTTCGCGGCGCCCTGAACAGCCAATTCACCGCCGCGGCGGGTTCCACCATCGCACCGGGAGTTGCCGGAGCCATTGGCACTCTGACGGTGACGAATTTTGGTGTCACCACGAACTTCGCCCTGCTGACCTTCAACGGCACGGTATCAATGGATATCAGCCGCGCCGCTGTCCCCAATAACAGCGACCGGATTGTGAACGCGAACGGCACCAACGTATTTGGCGGCACACTCAACGTGAACAACCTCGGAGCGGCACTCCAGGCGGGTGACACGTTCACGTTGTTCACCAGCGCCGTCAATAACGGCGCGTTTACCACGGTCAACCTCCCGGCCTTGACGGGCACCTTGACCTGGAACAATACCTTGAACCTAAATGGAAAAATCACGGTGGTTGCGCCGGTCACACCACCGACTGTATCTCCGGGCATCACCAACTTCAGCCTCGCTGGCGCGAACGTCGTGCTCAACGGCACCAATTCTCAATCAGGCGCCACCTACTACCTGCTTAGCACCACCAACGTGGCTCTGCCGGTTGCCCTATGGAAAACGATCGCCACCAACGTGGCGGCCGGAACCACCTTCTCGTTCACCGGCACGAACGCCGTGACAGCAGCCAAACCGCAACAGTTCTACCTGTTAAGCAGCACCAACTATAATCCTTAATCGATAAGGATCGCAGCGCGCCGCCCCAATCAGGCCGCGCGTCCGAAAGAAAATCAAAAACCCGGCCAGTGTTTCCACTGGCCGGGTTTTTAATTGGTTCTCCACTGTTTTCGGTGGAATTGATTTTTCAAAAAAGCTGCAAAGCCTGCATCCCGGAGGGATGCCGGATATTAGCCGGGGATAACATCCCCGGTATCGATCCCATAAATCACAGCGCCCCGGAGGGGCGCGGGAAATGACACTAAAATCACAAAGAACACAAAAAGGGAAAGCTCTTTGCGATCTCTGCGTTCTTTCGCGGCCAATTAAACGGCTCTAGTATTCACGGAAACGGTACAGTGTGCTTAGGTAAGTGCTCTTAATAGGTCTCGATTACGAAATCCTGGTTTCGCGCGCAGCGCGGCATACTGACGACACTGAAGGTGTCGAAGACATCAGCCCCGGGTGCCAGTCCATTCAATCCATCACTCTCGCGCGCAGCGCGGCGAGCAAAGCGAGTATCTTCATTCAACACGATCAACCAGGGCCTGCAAACGATGCAATGAACTCCACTAACTCAATCGTTCTCAACGCAACTTAAGCGCCGTCAATCGGGCCTGCTTCCGTCCTTCTTCCAAACGATCCCACGCGCACACAAACCTGCACCGATTGCAAAGCACCGACGGAAAAAAGCTCCAAACTCCAAGGATCAAGCTCCAGAGAAATTCCAACATCCAAGCTCCAAAGTTGCGCTCGATTTGTGTTTGAACACTGGAGCTTCTCTGGAGGTTGGATGTTGGTGCTTGGAATTTTTCTTGCCGCTAAGGAGATTTTTCGAAAGCAATAATTTGCAGCTCGATCGGCTTCGATTTCAATTCTCCAGCGCTCGCCGAGATTTCCATTGTGCCGCTATCCCGGGTGGCTTTGATGAATACGACGCATTCGCCAAGAAACGCGTGGCGCTGGCTCGCCTGGAAAGAGTCGTGGGCTTCGTTGTCGCCGTTATCAACGGCAACAATCACGCCGGGACCGCTGAGCGTGAACGAAACCAAATCGTCCGCGCGCGGCACAGGAATTCCGTCGGCGTCCACCATCGTCGCCCGCACAATCGCGACATCATCCCACGAGGTTCCGAGTTTCGCGTTTTTGGTTTCGAGTTGGATGAGGGCAGGCTTGCCGGCGGTGCGAAGTTCCTGGCTGGCGATAACTTTGCCGTCCTTACTCGCCACGGCTTTCAAAGTCCCCGGCTCATACGCCACGCGCCAGACTCGCGCCGTGGCGTTGGCATTGATTTCTTTTTTGCCCAGCGATTTGTCATTCAGAAATAATTCCACCTCTTTGCAATTGGAATAAATTTCCACATTCTCGTCGTGCGCCAAAACATTTTTCGGCGTCCAATCGGAAAACAAAAACTGCGTGTGCCGTTCCTCCTGGGCATACCCCGGATCGGACGGCATCAGGTCATCAGCCGCCACGCGCCGTGCGATGGCCACCATCGGCCTCTCGCTCCACCAACTCTCGCGTTCACGCCCGAGCGGGCGAATGCGAGCCGTGCGGTCCAGCAAACCGGAGGCGTGGCCGATCACCGGCCAGCGGCGCGATTCGCCCAGATAATCAATACCCGTCCACAGGAACTGCCCGGCATACGGCGCATGGTCGCGCATGGCAACCCATTGGTTGCGCTCGTGGGTATTTTCCGTGCCGAGGATCTTGCGCGACAGCTTTTGGGTATGCGCCGCCAGAATTTCGTTCTCGCGATAATTCTGGCCCACGACATCCAGCAAATCAGCGAGGCCATTGGTGTAATCACCGCTCACGTTCGGGCGAAACAACGCCTGCGTTACCGGGCGCGTGGGATCGTTCGTGTGACACACTTCGACGAGGCTGGACAGGATTCGCTTGGCCATTTCCGCCTTGGGCGTGTCGTGGATTTCGTTGCCAACGCTGTAAATAATGACACTCGGATGATTGCGGTCGCGCCGGACGGTGTCAGCGGCGTCACGCCCCGACCATTCATTGAAATAAAGATGATAGTCGAAGGGATTTTTTCCGACCGTCCAACAATCAAAAAACTCGTCCATCACCAGAAAACCCATGCGGTCGCACAGGTCGAGGAATTCCGGCGCGGGTGGATTGTGCGCGGTGCGGATGGCGTTCACGCCGAGCGATCTCAACGTCTCCAACCGGTCCTGCCAGATCGCCAGCGGAACCGCCGCGCCAAACGCGCCGCCATCGTGATGCACACAAACACCCTTGAGCTTGAAATTTTTTCCGTTCAGCCAGAAGCCGGTTTCCGCTTCGAAATGCGCGTCCCGAACCCCCAATGTCGTGGTGACTTCATCAAGCGTCTCTTTTTTTGAAATAATTTCGACGCGAACGCGATAAAGCCTTGGCGAGTCGAGATTCCAAAGCTGCGGTTTGGGAATAATAATTTTTTGCCGTGCGAAATTCGAAGCGCCGTTGGTGGCCGTCAGCGCCGACTCCATCT
>Ga0193718_1000323_pt1 | contig 10950 bp, 14 predicted proteins | sample U2a1metaG_FD_144918 | JGI IMG/M metagenome (GOLD analysis project Ga0193718, IMG submission 144918) | Soil microbial communities from a riparian zone of the East river system, Colorado, United States - U2a1 | ecosystem: Environmental > Terrestrial > Soil > Riparian zone | place: USA: East River... | reverse complement strand
CGCTGTTCGCCATAATGGCATACGGCACTGGCGTGAGGGGTTGTAACGAACTGAGCGTGGAGTAGCCGCCAACCCCGTTGGTCCGCACGGCGATTTCGAGCCAGTAATTGCTGCCGTTGAATACGCCGCCAAAATCCAACGCCACGGTGAACAGTCCGTTGCTCACCGGCAGGGCGTTCGTGAAAACATTACTGCCGATGTAATTGTTCGCGAACGGATCGGAAGCGAGTCGAAAACGGAAATCATAGTTTCCGTTCGCGGGAATCATACCGTCACTCAACCGCCCTTGATACGTAAACGCCGTCCCCTGGCCAAAAGCGGTGGATTCGGGGGCATTGAAGGTTAACAACACCAGCAAAGCCAGCGCTACAGTTGCGAGTTTGGTTTTCATAGGCTTATTCCGAATGTGATTTATTGAGGTGTGCTAAGTCGAAAAAAACGCTCACCAACGGACGGATCCACGACGATGAATATATTCGTCCCGTCGTCATTGGCGTTCTCAGGCGGTATATCCCAGTTGGTGTGAGCCAGGTTCGTGCTCTGCTGGAGATTCCAGTTCGTAAATGCCGACGGCCACGAAACGACGGCAGTGTTCGACGAAGTCTGGGAAACCGCCAATGAAGGCGGCGCGGGAACCAATGGAGGATACACAAAAATCTTTCCAATGCCGGTGCTGAAATCCGACGCCGCAATGAATTTGGCGCCGTCCGTTGAGCACGCCACAGAAGTCCAGCGGTTGGTCGGCCCTGAAGGCGCCCAGTTCGCTCCCGAATTGGTCGAGAGATACAATTGGCCGCCGTAAATTCCCGCGATCAATTTTGTGCCGTCCGCGCAGGCTCCCACCGTCCACCAATTGAGATTGGTTCCAAAAACGTTCCAGGTAAGGCCCGCATTCGTCGAGGTCGCAAGCTGCCCACCCGTGCCCAGCACGTTAAACGCGGCTGCCACGAGATTGCTGCCGTTGGCCGACGAGGCCGCGCCGAGCCAGGCACTGGAGGAGCCGCGCGGTGTCCAGTTGGTCCCGAAATTCGCAGAGATATAGATCTGCGCGTTACCGACGGCCGCCACCAGCCTGCTCCCATCCGCTGACGAACCGACACCGTTCCACAAGCGAGTGGTCTCGTGCGGGGTCCACGTTACCCCGGAATCGCCGGAAGTATAAACCTGCCCGCTCGAAACGCCGGCCACGAGTCGCACCCCATCCGCCGAAGACGCCACCGTCCCCCAATTCCGGGCGGTCGCGCGCGGCGTCCAGTCAACCCCGGAATTGGTCGAGGTGTAAATCTGTCCTCCGTACGTCACCGCAACCAGTTTGACGCCATCTGCCGCAGAAGCAACTGCCTGCCAATTTTGCGTGGAGGCCCGCTGCGTCCATGTCGCACCCGAGTCCGTCGAAGTGTATATCCCCCCTCCATAAGCAATTGCAACCAGCTTGGTCGCATCCGCCGAGGCAGCCACGCCCGTCCAGTCCCGAGTCGGAGCGCTCGTCGGTTGCCACACCTGGCCCCACGCCGACCGGGACACGACACACGGCAAAACAACGGCGCACAGCCCCAAACTCAACGATGATTGAAAGATATTTCGAAAGCAGCAGAACGCATTCATAACTTTTGATTCATCATGTTCAAAACAATGATTCCAACGGTGCAACCACGGACAGTTTTCATGCGCGCTCTTTCGTGAAACGCAAACGTTCGTGAAGCTTGAACGTCTTCTCTGGGATGACTTCGACTCTAAAACCGCCGTCGGAAAATTAAAGAAAAAAATGGGAATTTCTGGCGAGATAAACCAGCCATCCTTAGGTCGATTTGCCACGGTGCACTTATGAAAAACGGTGCATCATTTCGGTGAATCAAATTCCGAAAAAGATTCCGTCGCCGAATCAATGGAAATGCAACTTACGTCGATTTCTCGACCACCTTTTTGCGCATAGTCATGTTTTATTCAACTGTCACATAACCGCTTCCAACTAAAACATTACCGTAAGTTTTTCTTCGTAAGTGTTTTTGTGTTTAATGCGAGCGATGAGAAGAGAACTGTATCGAACGCAGAACTCGGCCCCGACCATGGGCTTTGGACCTCGGACTTCGGCCCTCGGCCTGGGTCTTCCACATTCTGTCTTCTTCATTGGATGCGGACCTATTCCAACCTATTCACGGGGGTGCATCCCGTTCCGCGTTCCGCGCTCCGCGTTCAGAAAAATTACCAAACGAACCCATTTGGCGATCCTGAATTATCCTATAACCACAACGCTTTATCCCCATCGCGTACAAAACCGTCACGAAAAACGAACCCATTTTACGGCCCGCCAATTCGAAGTTCGATGTTCAACATGAAGAGACATTCAACATTCCCGCTCGATACGTGTCAAACAGGCGGCCAAACCATGATGAAATCCTTCATCCGGAATTTATCGCTCCCGACCGAATTCTGCCTGGTAATATTTATCTGTTTCGGGCTGAGCATCGCGGCCAGCCTGATTTGGATCGGCAATCACCTCAGCCACGCGCCGCAGACGCACACTCAGGGCATTGTGCATTTTGACAACAAAGACATAATCCAAATAAAAAACGGTGGCATTGTTTTCAGTGTGGTCATCCAATTGGTCACACTGGGAATTACCTTATGGATCGGCAGGATTCGCGGTTGGTCCCTCGCGACGTTTGGCTTCCGGGCGTCCTTGAAATGGACCGGCCTGGGCGTCATTTTATTTTTTGCCTTCCAACTGCTCAGCCATCTGGTTCTTTTTTTGATGACCGGCAGTTTTTTTGCAGCCGCTGATCCCCACGGCGCACCGACTTTCCTAAGAGTAAGCCATCTCACCGTCCCGTTCGTTATCCTCATCGCTATAGTCAATCCGGTTTTCGAGGAAGCAATCGAAAGCGGCTACTTTTTTCACATGCTGCAACGGCATGGCCCATGGATTACCATCTTCGCAGCGGCTCTCTTCCGGGGCTTTCTCCACGTGACCATGGGTTTAAATGGATTCGTCGCCATGTTCGCGATGGGACTGCTTTATGGATTTGTTTACTGGAGGTGGCGTCAATTGTGGCCACTGATCGTCGCCCATTCTCTACAGATGTTTTATGCGCTGCTTCCACAAGCTCTCGCGACTTAATACTCCCTGGGACACGACCGTCGTCCGGGTGCGCAACTGCGACATGCCCAATTTCGCGTATTTTCGTGGTTGTCATATCACCATAGAACTGTTTTTCTATTCCATGGCAGCGCATAAAGAGACGGATAATTTCGATTCCAAATTCTACAAGCCGGCCGATGCCTTCTTCCCGGCTTACAGCGGCATCGGGCTCACGTTCGACGACATCACGCTCGCGACGCTTTATTCGGAAATCCTCCCGCGCGAGACCCAGCTCGACACCAGCCTCGGCGGCGGCCTGGAACTTCATATTCCCATCATTTCGTCCGACATGGATACCGTCACCGAATCGCGCATGGCCATCGCAATGGCCTTGAACGGCGGCCTCGGCCTCATTCATTACAACATGCCCGATCGCCTGCAGCTTTCTGAGGTCAGCCGCGTGAAACATCACGTTCACGGATTGATCCAGGAGCCAATTAAAGTCACGCCCGATCAACTCATCGGTGATGTGCTGGAATTAATTGAGCAAAAAAGATTCGCCTTCAGCACCTTCCCCGTCGTGGACGACAAAGGCAAATTCGTCGGCCTGTTGCCCAGCCATGTCGTCAAGCCGCGCTACGCCAAAAGGAAAGTCGCCGAGGCGTTGCAACCGCGTTCCCAGGTCCACACCATCAATCAAAAGGAGCTCGGCAAGGATCCCATCGCGCGCGGCCGATAAATTTTCACCGAACACCTCGGCATCCACAAACTGCTCGTCGTGGATGACAAGGACATGCTGCGCGGGTTGATTACCATGAGCGATGTCGAGCGCATCACGCAGGAACGCCGCGCGCAATTCAAGCCGGCTCGCGACGCGAATTTTCATCTCATCTGCGGCGCCGCCGTGTCTGCCACGCGCAACGCCTTCGGTGAATTGGACCGCGAACGAATTCTCACGCACGTCGGCGGGTTGGTCGAGCGGGACGTGGATGTCGTCGCCGTCTCCACCGCGCACGGCCACACCAAAGGCGTCGGTGATACCGTAAAAATGTTGCGCGATGCTTTCCCCAAGCTGCCCATCATCGCCGGAAACGTGACCAGCGGCGAAGGCGTGGAATTTCTCGCCCGCGCGGGCGCCAACGCCGTGAAAATCGGGCAAGGCCCCGGCTCCATTTGCACCACGCGCATCGTGGCCGGCGTCGGCATTCCCCAAATGACCGCGCTGTATGTCAGTTTGCAGGCCGCGGCGAAAAAGAAGGTCACCATCCTTGCTGATGGCGGCATTACGAAATCGGGCGACATCGTCAAGGCGTTGACTCTCTCGAACGCGGTGATTTGCGGCGGCATCCTGGCCGGATGCACTGAGGCGCCGGGCGAAGTGTTGGAAATCGGCGGAAAACTTTACAAGCAATACCGCGGCATGGGCAGCCTTGCCGCGATGAAAGCCGGCTCCGCCGCGCGGTACGGCCACGAAAAAAATCCGGCGCAGAAAGTCGCCCCCGAAGGCGTGGAAGCGCTCAAGGAAGTTTCCGGCTCCGTGGACCGCGTCCTCGCGCAGCTCATCGGCGGGATCCAGAGCGGCATGGGTTATCTCGGCGCGGTTAACCTCGCGCAGCTTCGCGAGAAAGCCCGTTACATCCGCGTCAGCCCCGCCGGCCAGCGCGAAGCCGCCCCCCACGACGTGGTGGAATTGAAGACGGGAACTTGAGATGAAATCGCCCCGCTGCATCATTATTGCGGGCCCGAATGGCGCAGGAAAAACCACCTTCGCGCGAGAATTCTTGCCGAAAGAAGAAGTGATTCATTTCGTCAATGCGGACTTGTTGGCGGCGGGGTTGTCGCCGCTAAAACCCGCCCTCGCCGGATTGACCGCCGGGCGATTGGTTCTTGCTGAACTCGACCGGCTGGCAAGGTCTCGCCAGAATTTTGCTTTTGAAAGCACACTGAGCGGTTTGACATATATCGCTCGCCTGAAACGGTGGAAGGCCGCGGGTTACCAAATCGAAATCGCTTTTCTTCGGCTCGGTTCCGTGCAATTGGCTTTTCGCCGCATTGCCGCGCGCGTCAAGCAAGGCGGCCATGACGTGCCTCACGCAGATGTTTCGCGGCGATTTGATCGCGGATGGAAAAATTTCGAGAGTGCCTACAAATCGCTGGCGGACGCATGGGCAGTATATGATAATTCAGGTGAAAAACTTGAGCTAATCGAAAGAAGCAAATGAGAGCAAAGACCACTAGGCGCGAGACAAACAGTTTCGCCATGAGAGTCGGACGATCTCTCCGCCGCGCCCAAATTGCGGCGCGCAAAACCGCCCGGATGCACGGCACCCCGATTTATTTCTTGCGCGACGGGAAAGTTGTCGCGGAAAAGCCTTAGCCGATCCGGTGAAGTTAGTCACTAGAACACAGTCTTTATGCCATTGGCGACAGACACCAATTTTAAAAGCGACGACATAGGAATTCTCGCTGGATTCGACGAATCCGAGCCGAAAGCATGGGCCAAATGGTCTAAACAGTTTAAGGATAAGTTTCCTTGTCGAATCGTCTTCGCGATAAATCAACATTATCCCGAATTAAATAGTGGCTGCTATCGGAACAAGAATTTGATCGCGCTCACGCAAGAAGCTTTCCGGGAACTTGGGTTGTTTGTGGTTATCGCGGATAATTATTCCGAAGGTGGAATTGTTCCTACGGAATTATTCGGAAGCCTTGAAACCGGGGATGACTATCTCCTGGTTGACAAGGAGCAACAAATTTGCGGAAGACTAAATTTGTGGGATTCGCTCGGCGGCAAGAGTCCTTTTTATCACGATCGATTTATCATTGAAGTCGTGATTGATGAAAAGCGGGGGAAAGAATTGGCTAAAATTGTTGAAGCTAAATGTCGCGCCAAATCCGTCGGCTGCAAAATGGCGGCTTAAAACTCAATCGCCTCGTTCAACTGCCCGCATTGAACGCAGCGTGAACGGTCCACGTCCGGGTCGTCGGTGTAAACCGAACCGCATTTCGTGCAGCGGAAAATCCGGTCCTGGCTGGGCGTGGGCTTGAATCGCCGCTGCCGCAGCTCCGCGTAAATCACCGCGACGGTCAGCGTGCCCAGCAGCAGGAGCAGGTAAGCGATAAGCACTTTTGCGATGGGCATATTATGGATTTAAAGTGGGTGCGTTAGTCGGGGCGGGCAGAACAGTTTGCCATTCAAAAACCAGTTTCCCCACCGTCATTTTGTTCCCCCGCACCGTTCCCAGGGCCGCCTCCTGAGCCGGCGCGAATCGAACGGCTTTCGCATAGTTGTTTAACGCTGCGTCATCCGCTTTCGCGTTTCCGCTGCCGGATAAAATCACCGGTGAAAAAGGATACCCGTCCGCGTTCACGAGCAATTGAATGATTGTATTGGTCAGCAGCTCGGAATTCGTCTGCGGCGGCAGGCGAAGCGGCGTCAGCAGGCGCAGGCGCGCGAGATCGCCCTCGACCCGCAACGCCGACGGAACGGAAATCGATACCATTTGCGTGGAGTTGCCGCCCATGGCGTCCAAACCGGATTCCAGCGCCAGTTGATATCGCGGCGGACGATTGGTATGCATAAAGGCCACAAAAGCGGCGCCGAGCTGCTCCGTCGGTAAGGGCAGCGGACGAGGGGGCTCGGACCAGTTCGTGGGCGCGAATTTCTGCGGAGGAATTTTCAGCCACGCGTCACCGGAAAAATTATCGCGATGCGGCAAAACGAAAAGCGTTGGATCCTGCAACGCGAGCCATTCTTCCGAACCGCTGCCGCTGAATTGAATCACCGGCGGCGGCGCCAGCTTCAGCGGCGCCGGCGGTGGCGGATTGCCCAGCCAAAAGACCACCGCAACCTGGGCTAAAAAAACAAGCGCCACCGCGATCCACATACCGACCCGCAGGCCCACACGTTTGCGATTCGGGTAACCTGGCCCATCTGCAGTTTGCGATTCGGCCGTCGCGGAAATCATGGTCGGGGCGGAGCTGCAGGGGCCGAATCAAACACTCGCGGCAACGTGGCGAGTTGCCATTCCTGAATCCCGACATTCTGCGCCAGCACCCGGAGGTGAATCAGCGGGCCGTTAATTTTTTGCCTGGCGGTGTACAGGCGATTCGACAAATCGTATTCAGAAACGAGTTGGTTCTCGTAGTAAATGGCGTTCGTCGTCACCGCGATCGAAAGGGTGGGCTGGTCGGTTCCCGCCAACTGAAGGCCTTCAGAGGAGGGCAACTTAACCTGGATGCCGGGCGCGTAAAGCAGCTTTCCCAGCAACACGAAAATGATCAGCAGGAAAAACACGGATGCGAACGGCGCGGCATCCAGTTGCCCGCGAAATATGCGTGCGTTCCGCGGAAATTTCATAAGGCTTTAACCGCGTTTTCCGTCACGATGTTCACGATTTCGGTCGCCGCGCGCTCCATGTCGAGCACGATCGAATTCACCCGGCTGACTAAATAATTGTAAGCTGCGTGAGCGGGGATCGAGACCGCGAGACCGGCTGCACAGCAAATCAGCGCCCGCCAAACTCCAACCGAGAGGTCGCCCGCGTGGGCGGTCGGGCCCAGGTGTTGAAGATCCTGAAACGTGCCCATAAGCCCGATCACCGTCCCAAACAGACCCAGTAACGGAGCCAACTGCGCGATGGTCGCCAGCAAGTTCAGTTTTTCCTCGAGGCGAGGCACTTCGATGAGCCCTGCTTCCTCCAACGATTCCCGAACGCGATCGCGGCCATTGTCGCGATTCAGAATTGCGGTCTTTACCAGGCGCGCCACCGGCCCGGGCGTGGCATCGCAAATGGAAATCGCTTCGACCACGTTGTCGCGCCGGAGCACATTGCGGACGCCGTTGAGAAATTCCGTGGAATTAATTTGCGCGCGGTGACAATGGAAAAAGCGCTCGATGAAAACCACGATGGCCACCGCGCCGGCGAGCAGAATCAATAAGAAGACCGGTCCTCCGCTCTTCAGAATTAACGGCAAAGTCATGCGCTCTTTATACGATTTGACGTTGCAAGTTCAAAGGGCAAAGTTGGGGAGCGGGTTGCGTGTTCCGCATTTCGCGCCGCGTGAGACATCCCCGCGAGCTTCGCCAGCCGTCACGCAACACGAAATACGCAACCCGCATGATGTTTGGACTTGCTTCTACCGCTGGCTTTTTGATTCTTTTGTGCATGGCAAGACCAGAGCCGGCCCGCGAATTGTTTCGAACGCAGAATCCCCCCGACGAACGTTCCGGCACGAAGACACATCTAATATGACCGAGGACCGAAAATCGCCGCACGTTGACATTCGTTGGCTAAAGGACATTGAGCGGGTTTTAATTACCGAGCAACAACTCGCGCGACGCATCAGCGAGATGACGCAGCAAATTCAACGTGATTTTTCCGGACGCGAAATGGTCGTCGTCTCGCTGCTGAGCGGCACGATCATGTTCCTGGCGGATTTGGTCCGGCACCTGAACCTGCCGCTGCGTCTCGATTTTATCGGCGTCTCCAGCTACGGCGCGGGGACTGAATCCGGCGATCTCGTTTTTACCAAGGAGTTGCGCATCGATGTCCGCAATCGCGACGTATTGCTCGTGGATGATATCCTCGACACCGGCAAAACCATGGCGCGCGTGCTCGAGAAATTGAAAGCATTGCGCCCTCGAAAAATCAGGACCTGCGTGCTGCTGAATAAAGCCGCGCGCCGCGTGGAAAATGTCAAAGCCGATTATATCGGTTTTGAGATTCCCGATTATTTCGTCGTGGGCTACGGCCTCGATTTTGCCGAGCGTTATCGGAATCTTCCCTTCGTCGGGGTGCTGCATCAACACGTGTTCAAGGAAGTCCAGAAATCTCCTTATCGGAAATAATTGTCCTCATGCGTGTCTCGGTCCATTTCTATTCCTATTTCAAAGAAATGGCTGGCTGCGCTGAGGCGGCGGAAGTGCTGGCTGACGACCACACGCTCGCGGATTTATTAAAAGTAATTTTTCAACGCTTCCCAAAATTGGCCGCCATGGAAAAAGCCATGCTGGTAGCGGTCGGCGCCGATTATCAGCCGAGGAATTACATTTTGAAGGACGGCGACGAAGTCTCGCTCTTCCCTCCGGTGCAGGGTGGGTAACTTGTAGCGGCGCTCTGTGAGCGCCGCTGAATTTTCCGGCGGCCACAGGCCGCCGCTACAATCAATATTTGAAACGCCAACTGACCATCACAACCCAGCCGATTGACGAACCTGCTCTGCTTCGCGAGCGCAAGGCGTCTGACGCCATGGGCGCGGTCATTTATTTTCTTGGTGTGGTGCGCGGAACTGAAGGTGAAAAAAAGATATCAGCCATCGAATACGAGGCGTTTCAAAAAATGGTGGAGCATCAGTTCCACATCCTGTTCGATGCAATGGAAAAGCGATGGCCCATTGAATCCGTTCGCCTCGTTCATCGCGTGGGCGTCGTGAAAGTAAACGAACCGTCGTTGTGGGTGGAAGTGATCGCGCCGCATCGCGGCGAAGCCTTCGCGGCCTGCCAGTGGCTGATCGACGAAATGAAACGCGTCGTGCCGATTTGGAAAAAACCGGTCGCGTCGTAGCAACCGGCGTGACTCGCCTTGGATAATTACGTGAATCCATCAGGAACATTGGAATTGACGACAACCAGTCTGCCTGACACAAGCAGGCGTAACGTGCGTCGGCATTATGGCAGCAGAACCTGATTACTCGATTCTCTCAGGCTTCCAGGGGCAAATCGTTCGTCCCAAAACCTCGATCTTCTATCATGTCGGGCTCTTGCTGGTCGCCGGAACCATGCTGTTGCTGCCGCTGATTTACGTGGCGATGGTCGGCGCCGTTGCTTACGCCGTCTATTACCATGCGTTCCACAATTGGGGCCCGATCATGGGATTCGGCAGTTCCGGCAGCGGCTTGATCTTCAAGCTTTTGATTTATTTCGCGCCGCTGCTCGCGGGCATCGTGGTCGTGTTTTTCATGTTCAAACCGCTGTTGGCCCGACAGCCGAAACGCGCCCAACCGCTGGCTTTGAATCCCGCCAGCGAACGCCTGCTCTACGCTTTCATTGAAAAAATCTGCGACGTTGTCGGAGCGCCGTCACCGAAACGCATTGATCTCGATTGCCAGCTAAATGCCGCCGCCCATTTTCGGCGCGGATTTTTCAGCATGTTTGGCAACGACCTCGTGCTCGTGCTGGGCCTGCCTCTGGTGGCAAATCTCACCGCGCGCGAGCTGGCGGGCGTCATCGCGCATGAGTTTGGTCATTTCACCCAGGGCGCGGGCATGCGGCTGAATTACATCATCAACAGTGTCAACTTCTGGTTCGCGCGTGTGGCGTATCAACGCGACTCCTGGGATGTCGCTTTGGAGTCGTGGGCTGCCGAAGTAAATGATGGGCGCGTGGCCCTGGTCATCTGGACGGTGCAACTCTCCGTCTGGTTTTCCCGGCTGATTTTAAAAATTCTCATGCTCATCGGCCATATCGTCGGCGGGTTCATGTTGCGGCAAATGGAATACGACGCCGACGCCTACGAGATAAAAGTCGCCGGCAGCGGATGCTTCGAACACACCATGCGGAAACTGGCGGCGCTGGAAGCGGCCTGGAACGAGACGCAAAAACATCTCGTCGCCTCCTGGCGAGAAACCAAAACCCTCCCGGATAATCTCCCGGCGATGATTCAACGTTCCCATCAACGGCTCCCGGCTCCGGTGCTGCAAAAGATTGACGACACCATCGGTTTTCATCGCACCGGCCTTTTTGATTCTCATCCTTCGCCCGCGGATCGCATCCGGCAAGCGCGCAAAGCCAACGATCCGGGAATTTTCCACGACGACCAGCCGGCTTCATCCTTGTTCGCGAGCTTTGAGCATCCCTCCCGCTTCGTCAC
>Ga0193718_1000322_pt1 | contig 10953 bp, 17 predicted proteins | sample U2a1metaG_FD_144918 | JGI IMG/M metagenome (GOLD analysis project Ga0193718, IMG submission 144918) | Soil microbial communities from a riparian zone of the East river system, Colorado, United States - U2a1 | ecosystem: Environmental > Terrestrial > Soil > Riparian zone | place: USA: East River... | reverse complement strand
GGAGAGCGTCAGGACAATCCCCGTCGAATGGGTACTGCTCATCATCTGGGCGGGCGTGGGCACTCTCTTCAGAGCGTGGACACGATCGAAACGAGGTCGAGAAAGCCCCTTCGCGCCCCCGTGAGCAGCGAATCCACCCGGCGTGCATGCGAGTTTCAAGGGCTTTAGAAGAATCGATGCCCGAGGAAAGTGGTTGATGCCGGCGTTGAGCGATATGCATGTGTCTCCACCGACAATGGGGCGGCGTCCGGCCTGGAAGGGCTTGAGTCCGCCTGACGCGCAAGCATTAGACTGGGGAGCAGCAAAATTAGCCAATTGGTGTAGCGTCCCCTGCTTTTGTGCGCTGAGACTCTATCCTTTCGCTCACTCAAGCTGCCAGTCGCGCGATTGATCGACATTGAATGCATTTTCACGACTGATGATCCTCGCTGAGAACTAAATGACTTACTTTTGGTCATGCCCCACTTGCTCTGGACGGTCATCATGGGGGCCTGCTGGTAGGCAAAGATCTCACTACCGATTCGATTACAGCGGCTGTCAGCCGGCGTTTCGCTGCCCAAGGAAAGTTTGGCCTCTGAATCAGCGGAGAAACCAACCCATGCCATCCCATCCACATGACCTGCACGATTTCTGAGGGGGATCCGAAGAGCTCTCCTGACTCTACTGCTTCGGTAATGACACGGTGGACAAGAAAATAAATATCGTGCGGAGCATCTGGCTTTGAGCGCTTCGCGCTCACCGGCACGGTAAATGCAATCGAGTAGTCCTCAGGATTGGCTAAGCCGAACTGCACGTACAATTTGCCCATCGATCGGACCGTCTCGGCGATTCCTGCCGGCCGCTTTATCTTCTGGAACTGCTTGCCGAGTTTGGCGAACGCGGCGCTCGTTGACTCGGCAATAAGCGCATCCTTGTCGGCGTAGTAGTTATAAATCGCTCCCGGAGAGCATCCCAACTCACGCGCCACTGCTCTGAGGGAGAATCGGTACGAGCCATCCCTCAGCAGGACCTTGCGCGCCGCGGTTAGCACCAGATCACGATGCGCGACTCTGACGTTCTCCCGAGATTTTAGTAACTGAGAGGTGACTGGCATTCACAGTTATGAACGGTGTTCACCTTTGATGTCAATTTTGTTGTCGAGGCACCCACTGCGCTTGCATATCGTTACACCTTTTGGTGTAATGTGGCACATGGAGCAATTGACAGATGTTTTGAGCGCCATCTCGCACCCCACTCGGCGCGCGATTATCCGGCGTCTGGCAAAGGGACCGGCCAGATTCTTGGATATCGCCGAACCGTTTGATGTGGCACTAAACGCTGTAACGAAACATCTCAAATTGCTTGAGCGTGCCGGCCTGATTGCGCGAGAAAAACGAGGCCGGGAGGTTTTTATCTCACTTCGCCCGGAAGGGCTTCGCTTGGTTGCAGATTGGGTACACGAATATGAGCGCTTCTGGAACGAGAGGCTCGATGTGTTTGAAGGTCATTTTAGGCAACAGAATAGGAGTAAAAAATCATGAGTGACGCGAAGACAATTGAAATCAGGATTGAACGAACAATTCCCGCTTCTCCGAGCGATGTGTTCGACGGCTGGCTGAATCCAAAGACCCCGGGTACTCCCTGGAGCATGGGTGAAAAACTGATCTTAAATCCTGTCGTGGATGGCCTATTTTATTGGTCAATCCGCGGGACTGCCCATTACGGACGATTTTCGCATGTCGAGCGATCGGAGCGAATTCAGCATACCTGGATGTCACCGAATACTTCAGGGCTGGAGTCGACAGTGACTGTGACCTTTAAGAAAAAGGGGAAAGACACCGTCATGACGCTGGTGCATTCCGGCCTTCCTGATACGGACGGTGGCCGATCGCACGAGAAAGGTTGGAACTACTTCTTGGATGGCTTTCTCAGCCAACTGACTAAGCCGGCTGCTACCTGAAGTAGCCGCTAGAAGTCCCTGCATTATTGAATCACTAATGCAACGAACCTAAAGGATTCCATTTTATGAAATTCATCTTGATCTCACAACACACGAATGGCGCCGAAATTCCCGTAACAGAAAGGGAAAGCAACTTAAAGGATATGGGCGAGTGGATCGCGCTCCTTAAACCAGTTCTGGCAATGCCCATCAGGGGCGGGTCAAGTGTCACCGCCAATCGTGTCGCTGACTATCGCGGGGATGTCGGCGGAGTAATCGTTTTTGAAGCCGACTGTATTGATCAAGCAGTATCGCTAGCCCAAAAGTCGCCTGGCCTAAAGTACGGCTGCACCCACGAGGTGTTTCCGGAGATTTCAATGAACCAGGCGGCACACCAATAAGGTCGGAGTTGGGTTACGAACAATGAGCAAGACCATAATGAACACGTCCGCCAAAGCTCCGTTGAGTGACAACCCTATGGGCCAGGTGACCATGAACGACAATGCCCTGCAGATCGTTTTCCATCGTCACTTCAGTGCGTCGGTCGAGAAAGTCTGGGCACGGCGGTATTTTCTCACGGGCCTCCTAGCCGTCGGCGTGGGAGCGCACGCGGGTGTTCCCCAAGCCAAGATTGCCTCGCTGTCGAAATTCAAGAGTGAAGACAGAACCATGGGCAGCAGCGCCTTCACCTATGTCAGCTATATCCGGGCTACTCCGGAAACGGTCTGGGCGGCCTTCCTCGACCCGAAAATGCAGAGTCGCGCGTGGATGGGCCACACCCTTGAGTCCGATTGGCGCGTGGGTTCGGCTTGGCGGATGGTCTCGATGGATGGCCGCATCGCCAACAGCGGCGAGGTCCTTGAGATCGATTCGCAGCGGCGCATGGTGCTTTCGTACCGCAGCGACCACGTGCCGGCGTGGCGTTCCGAAGGATATTCCCGCACAGTCTTCGAACTCGAGCCTGTGGGTGACGCCACCAAGTTCACTGTCACCCATACAATCGACCGCCTCGATTCAAAGCTTATCGCTGCGGCATCCGCCAGCTGGCCGCTGGTCTTTTCCAATATCAAATCTTTGATTGAGACCGGTGACGTCGCCCTGACTATCACAGCGTCTGTTTTGACACAGGCGCGCTCTGCGAAATGATGGGCGGCGCTCGGCCTGTATCGATTCAACATGAAAGGATATTTAAAATGACTATGGCAGACGCACTCGGCATCCATGATCGACTGGGTATCGTTCTCGAGCACTTCAGTCCTGGCGAGGCGCCCCAAGCATCCAGAATCAGCAGGAGCACGAACGAGGTGTCCGCACATGTCTAACCCCGTACCGTCGGAGCCTTCCCAAATATCGCTGAAGATGACGGTTCGTGACCAGGCGCAGGCACGTGAATTGGACATGGCCTTGCGCGAAATCATCAGCGGCGAATATTGGTTCGGCAGATACTGTGAAAGTGGCTGGACGCCGGGGTCGCCGTGGAAAATGGTATCGGTTGACGGTGGCGTCAGCGATGCCGGAACCATCATCGAGGCCGAGCCGCCACGTCGCTTGGTCATCCGCTGGCGAAACAAGATGAAGCCAGAGCTTGAAGATGAAGGCGATTCGCTCTGCACCATGGAAATTGAGCCCGCCGGGACGGCCGTGAAGCTTTCCATCACGCACACCATCGAGCGTGAACCCTCGAAATTGATCGCGGCGGTGTCCGGGGGCTGGCCAAAGATTATCTGCAACTTGAAGTCGCTCCTGGAGACCGGCTCGGTTGTGCTCGACGACCCCAATCCGGCAGGCATTCAAAGCAAATAGCGAATGTTTGCAAACCTAGCTCAAGAATGGAGACCTGTATGTCGACAGCACCAAAGTTTCTCGCGGCCACGATGGCGTTAACATTCGCCCTCAGCACAGCGGCTCAATCGGCTTCGGCGGCCGTTGCCGACGTATCGATCGTTCTGGTTCACGGCGCGCTCATTGATGGTTCGAGCTGGCGGGGCGTTTATGACGTGCTCGCAAAGGACGGCTATCGCGTCAGCATCGTCCAGCCACCGCTGTCCGGTCTCGACGCTGATGTGGCGGCGACCAAGCGCGTCCTCGACCAGCAGCAGGGCCCGGTTATCCTCGTCGGCAATAGCTTCGGTGGCTCAATCATTACCGAAGCTGGCGTCGACTCCAAGGTGAAAGCGTTGGTCTATGTTGCCGCGCTCCAACCCGATGTCGGGGAAACCAGCGCCGAGGTATCTCAGACGAAGAAAACGGCGAGCGATGATTTGAGGCCGACCAAAGACGGATACATCTTTCTCGATCCGGCCAAGTTCGCCACCTTTAGCGCCGATATACCCAAGGCCCAGGACGAGTACATGGCGCGCTCGCAGATGCCAATCTTGGGCTCCGCCTTCAACACCAAGCTTACCGCGGCTGCTTGGCGCGATAAGCCGAGCTACGTGATCATTGCCACAGAGGACCGCCTCCTAGATCAGGCGATCGCCCGGCAAATGGCCGCCCGAGCGAAATCGAAGGTGACTGTCCTTAAGGGGAGCCACTTCATACATATTTCTAACCCGAAAGCGGTCGCCCAGGTAATTGAGAGTGCCGCTCGCGCTGTCGAATCAACTGGCCCGCACAGTGGATTTCACTCGCGAGATTAAGAAACGACGTCATGTCAGGTGAGAGGTTATCCATATGTGCCCAGCGTGTTTGACTGCGATCCTACTTGCAGGCGCAACGTCGAGCGGCGGAATCTGGGCCCTTAAACGAGTTGGCTGGAAGGAGAATAGTATGAAAGAAGAATCAAAGACAGCACCGCATCAGGTCGGAACGCGTGACGAATGGCTTACGGCGCGACTCAGTCTGCTGAAGGAGGAGAAGGAGCATACGCGGCGAGGTGACGAGCTAGCACGAAAGCGCCAGGAGTTACCGTGGGTGCGGGTCGATAAGGAATATCGGTTCGAGACCGAGCAAGGAAGTGCCTTGCTATCGGACCTGTTTCGCGGGCGCTCGCAGCTCCTCGTCTACCACCTCATGTTCGGGCCCGATTACAAAGCGGCCTGTCCTTCCTGCTCGGCGATCGCGGATGGATTCAATGGCATTCAAGTTCATTTGGCCAATCATGACGTGATGCTTTGGGCAGTATCGCGAGCGTCGATTGCAAAGCTGCAAGCGTATAAGCAGCGGTTGGGATGGACTTTTCCATGGGCGTCCTCATTCGGCAGCGAGTTCAATGCCGACTATAGCGTCGGCTTCACTCCTGAGGAACAGTTACGCGACGGAGGCATCGAATACAACTACCGCAGCGAAAGCGCCTGGAAGCCCTCGGCTTCGAGCGGCCCTTCCGCTCAGAACGTATTTGGGACAGGAGTCGATATGCCAACCTTTCTCCGCGAGAGGCCGGGGGTAAGCGGCTTCGTTCTTGAGGATGGTGTCGTCTACCACAGCTATTCGAGTTATGCGCGCGGACTGGACGGGCTCTGGGGCATGTGGCAGTGGCTCGACCGCGCTCCCAAGGGGCGCAACGAGGCGGGCCACTGGTGGCATCGCCACGACGAGTACGACAACAAATGATGGGGAAGGTGGAAATGACACGAACGGGCATAGGCGGAAACAACGTTTAAGCGCGCTTCGGCACCCTCGCCCTTGCACAAGTCACTCAGCAGGATCTGAACCAGGAAAACCCTATGACACAATTCACTCAGCAGGATCTGAACCAGGAAAACCCTATGACACAATTTATCGTTCACGGCATGCCGGGCAGCCCCTACGGCCGCGCGGTGCTCGCCACCTTGGAGGAAAAGAAGGCCCCATACCGCGTGTCATCAGTAGCGCCCGGCAGCGCGAAGAGTCAACCGCATCTCTCGCGCCATCCCTTCGGGCGCGTGCCGACGTTGGAACACGACGGCTATACGATTTACGAAACACAAGCCATCCTGCGCTATCTGGACCGGGTGCTGCCACTCCCATCACTGACGCCGTCTAATCCGAAAGACGCAGGACTAATGGATCAGTTGATGAACATCTGCGACTGGTACCTTATGCGGGGCGTTAACGACGTCATCGGCTTTCATAGGATCATCGGTCCGCGGCTGCTGGGGTTGGCGCCAAACGAAGTCGCTATCGCCGATGCCATGCCCAAGGCCTACGTCGTATTAAATGAGCTGTCGCGACTGTTAGGGAAGAAGGCCTATCTCGCGGACGAGCAGATCACTCTAGCGGACATGCTCATCGCACCGCATCTTGATTTTCTCGCGCAGACGCCGGAATGGACGCCGCTCACCGTGGCGACGCCCAATCTCGTTTCCTGGCTGCAGCGAATGAACACGCGTCCCAGCCTACGTGCAACTACCTGGGAGCAATTGACCGCGCTCGCGAATGCTTCCTGACGATGCGCACTGAGTTTGTGAGTGTCAAACACGACGAGCGACAACTTCGAATCACATGAGCTGATGGAGAATTAAAACATGCGTAGCGTGTCACGCGGCGAAATCGATTCTCGGGGCCTGGAACTTCTGCACAGACGGTTCGAACGGTTTTGGGATGACGTTCTTCGGAAATTCTCCCATCAATTCCTGTGTGTGCACGGCTCGCCGTCCGATTCCGCGCCGCCAGGCGGCAGCGAGGACGCGCGCGGTTTGCTTGACCTCGCCGGAGAGGCCGGCAAATGAGCAAGCGTCCGATGCTGACGGAAGAAGGGGAAAGGCTGGCCGAGACGAGGCTGCCTTCTCGTCGGCAATTGCTTCGGAAATGCCTCGTATGGGGGAGCAGTCTGATGATCGCGCGCGTTGCACCCGCAATCGCGGTACCTGCGTCGCCTGTGAAGACCACGGCTCGTGAGGAATTAAACATGGCGCAGGAGAACCCGCTTATGCCTGAAATCATGCATCTAATAAAAATTCGTGCCACGCAAGACAAGGTCTATCAGGCCGTGTCGACGGCCGAAGGCATTCGCAATTGGTGGACACGCGATGCCTCTCTTGATCCAACTGTCGGGGGAACCGGAGAGTTTGGCTTCTATAGCCACCGGATGGTCATCAAGGTCAAGGTCGCCGAATTAACTCCCCCAGGGCATGTGGCGTGGAACGTCCTTTCCGGGGCGGGCGGCGTTTTCGACGGCACGACAATCAGCTTCGACCTAAAGTCGGAAGAAGGCATCACCTCGCTGTTGTTTGCGCATAAAGGATTCACGGCCGGTGGCAACAATATCGCCAGTGCAACGACGCGTTGGGGCTTCTATCTGTTGAGCCTCAAACGCTATGTCGAAATTGGCAAGGGCACACCCAATCCCGAGGATACGGAACTAATTCGTTGACGCAATCTAGCGAGCCGGTAGGCCACAGAGCTGGCTCCGCTTCTTGAGACAACGGGATAAGTGGCAACTCCGTCCAATCCAAGCGAGGATATCGCTTGAAGGGAAGGAGATTTATGACGAAGCGATCCCGCCGCAATCATTCTGCGGCATGTGCGCCGTGAGGCGCGAGGAGGACCGAGAAGCCCTGGACTTCTCACGGCTCAAGTCGGGTTGAGCCAGTAAGGGCGCCGTGAACCTCGTCGAGGTTGGAACGACGAGCTGCAAGAGCCGAACGGCGTTAATTGCCTGCAAGCACAGGTGTACATCTCTGATTGGCAGGCTACCACAGGTGTCAAGGTGAAACAGGCGCGTCGATTGGCGCGTGAGTTGAAGTGAGCGTTGGAAGCCTCTGTATGGAGAGTGAACCACGATGAGTGGATCTAGCAGCGTGGTCGGGACTGTTTATTTCGAATGGTCTCGTGCAGCGGGAAATCCGCTGCGTCGTTCTCATGCCCCGAACCGAGAGCGATCGGAACTGCCAGGGGTAAAGCTCAACACCTACCGCACCAAGGGTTCTCCTCGGGAACACGGGAACCTGCAGTCGAGCGCCGGAACGAAAACATCTGGCGAGCCGCCAAGCCCGGCGATGTCTCGACGCAGGGGCAGAGTCCTCGTAGTAGTCTGCGCGCGGGAAAGCCGCGTACACGGCGAAGGGGGGCAGTCGATGAGTACAGTGGCGCGGCCGCTGGGGTAAGGGGTGTATACCTCATCCATAGACGACGGTTTGTGCCAGAACGTGCAACGCAAGCTGTACGCGCGAAGTCGAGACAATCCGGACTATCGGTTCGATGAGTTGTGGGGTCTCGTTACCGACCCCCGTAATCTTCGGATCGCCTTCGGACGAGTGCAACGCAATCGCGGCGCACGAACCGCGGGAGTAGACCGGATCACGGTTCGAAAGATCGTGCAGCAAGGACCGGAAGAATATCTTGTCGCAATCCGCGGGGAACTTCGGGGCGGGTCGTTTCACCCGAACCCGGTGCGCCGAGTTCTGATCCCAAAAGCCGGTAAACCAGGGGCCGTCAGGCCGCTGGGCATTCCGACCGTGAAAGACCGAACGGTGCAAGCTGCTATGAAGCAGATCATGGAGCCGATCCTCGAGGCGGGGTTTTATCCCACCTCCTACGGCTTCAGACCTGGCCGCTCTGCACGAGGAGCATTGGCGCATTTAAAAGCGCTGCTGCTGCCGCGTGGAGTGAGTCGCGGGAATGTGGCAGAGAAGCTGCCGTTCCAGTGGGCAATCGAAGGCGATATAAAGAGTTGCTTCGATCACTACAACTCCTGTCAGCTAGGGGAAGGGCAACCTATCACGGTAAAGTATTCCGACCGAGTCGGTGAAATCTTGCTGGCCAACCCAGGCTTGTCACCTGATAAGTGGAAGCACAATTTCAAGTACTACGCTTAAAGCGCGACAGTCAATGATGCTTCGGCCTACCTTGATGTGAGCTGTTATTATGGAGCGCCTGACGCCTTCAGCGTCGGACGGCGCCTGCAGCCGCCGGTGGATCCGGCGCCGACTACGAGCATGCGCATATAACTCTCCTCATGGCCAGTCTGCACATCGTTGGTGCAACTGGCTGGTACGTTGTTGCTTCAAAAATGCGCGTCACTGCGGTAGAGCGTCTAATTCGACGTATGAGCTGCGAGTTTCCTGCGCGGCCTAGCGACAAGCAGTCACTGCAATCGTGCCTGATCATTGCGCCGGTCAGTGCCGTGTGTCCGCCGAGCCAGCAAGTACTCGCCGATTAACTGCTTTTCGGAGCGCACCGGCGGCAGGTTTCGATGCATCAATTCGAAGCGCCGTGCTTCCTCTTCCCTCCCCTGCTGTCGAAGCCAGCGGATCGCCTCGCCATAGCGCTCGTTGACCGTGGCCCGTACATTCATCAACGCCCGGTATGCCTCCCGATCGGCTACCTTGCCAGTCGTACGCAGTTCTCGCTTGACGGCCTCGAGCTTTCGTCGCATGAAGACGGAATCCCCCGCCGGAGTATTGAGCGTCGCGCCTGGGCCCGAACGTCCAGGAGCCTTCGGCTCGCGATGCGAAGCACGGTAAATCGGAGTCTTCTTGTGCGTCTTAACGAACCCCCGATCCTCGCGACGGGTCGCCGTGGCTGCGACGCCGATTTCAGTCAGATAGTCGGCAAATCGCTCACGCCAGCGCTGCAGGTCCGCTTTGCGCGGATTGAGTCTCGGGCCGCCGTATTCGTGTTCTGCCTTCACGACCAGGTGCACGTGTGGGTGCATGCCATGCTTCCCTTTCTCTTCGGCATGCAGGGCCATCGCATAGCGATGCTGATGCGCGAGTTCTTCGCGGGCGAACTTCTTCACCGCCTGCAGCACCTTCTGCGGCGGCGTCCCCGCCGGCATCGACAGCACAATGTTAAAGGCCTGGCGCGGGTGCCGCCGCTTCCCATCTGGGCCGACCTTGCTGCGTGAGTGAGGAGCGCCGGGCACCGCTCCGTAGTCGAGCGCCCAGTCGTTGATGAGCTCGGTCGCCGCGGTCTTGCCGTGGAGCACATCTCCGTGGTCCGTCTCGATGTCAAGCTGGCCGTGACGATCGATGTATTCGAAATGCGCCTGCACGCCATCCGCATCGCGCCCGCCGCCGGAAATCTTCACGAGCACTTCCTTGGCACCGCGGCCCGAGGAGCCCATGCGCTCGGCCCATCCCGCCGCTGAGGCGCCCAGCCTGGCCTTGCGCCCAAAGCTACCGGGATTGATGCCACCAGGAACGTCCCGCGTAACGCGAAATGGTCGCTTGCTAGGCATTGGGCGACTCCCAGGACTTGGAATTGGAGACGAGCATGTCCTGTACCTTCTCGCGGATATGTTTCAACGCCGGCAATAGCTTCAAGACGTTCTCTTGGAGTGACGGCTCGAGCCCCTGCGTTGATCCCTCTCGCGCGGCAAGCTGCGCCATGGCACCCCGAATACCGGCGAGCTCGTTCACCACGCGCTTCAGCTCTTGAAACTCGCCATAGGGCATCGGCGGATCCGCTCGAAGGTGCGCGCGCAGCACGTGCGCGACATATCCCGAAGCGGTGACCCCGCGCGCCTGGGCACGGGATTCGAGACGCGCCGCATCGAGTCCCATCAAGCGCACGGTGTATTTCTCGGCGGGCGCTTTGCCGGCGGCCGCTTCCTCGAGAAGCCGCTTCACCTTGGCCTCGGGGTTTTCAACAAGCGCGCGGTGCACGAGTCTCGCCAGCAGCCGCGATGACGACACGCCTTGGGCGGCCGCGAGTTCGGAAAAGCGCTGGCGTTGATCAGGTTCAACGGAGGTGAGGAGTCTCGCGGAGGCGACCATGGCGATATGTCCTTGTGTGCTGATTCAAGTGCTGGTTGATACACACTGATTCATTTTGCTGGCGCTAGCCTATCCTGCCCTCCAAATTCCGCAACCCAAAAAGCCAGCACGCCGAGCGAAAACCCAGCAGTCAATGAATAAAAGTTCGGCAGCCGAACTCGTCGAAAAAGGAGCGGCAAGGAATGTGAGTGGAAACCGCGAGCAACGAACGTGCTGCGCGAATCAAGGGAAGGAAAGCCGGACACCCCATCAGATGCCCGGCCTTCCCGCATCGATTAGAACGGCAGACTGGAAGCCTCTTCTTCCTGCTCGTTCATCTGCGACGGCGCGACGCTGCCGCTGATGTACTTGGTCTTCTGATCGTTGCTGACCGCTGATTTGGCACTGACGCGCAAT
>Ga0193718_1000321_pt1 | contig 10981 bp, 8 predicted proteins | sample U2a1metaG_FD_144918 | JGI IMG/M metagenome (GOLD analysis project Ga0193718, IMG submission 144918) | Soil microbial communities from a riparian zone of the East river system, Colorado, United States - U2a1 | ecosystem: Environmental > Terrestrial > Soil > Riparian zone | place: USA: East River... | reverse complement strand
GACGGGCACAAAGTTTCCGATGTTCTCCTGTGCTTCCGCCGTACTGCCGCCGATGTGAGGTGTCAAAATCGTATTGGGCAATCCTCTTAACTCCGAAACGAATTCCTCATCGTTGCTTAACGGTTCGTGCGGAAATACGTCGATCGAACAGCCACTTACTTTTCCATTCAGAATATTTTCTTTGAGGGCTTTGATATCTACAACGTGACCGCGGCTTAAATTGAGAAAAATAACCCCTTTCTTCATTTGGCCAAACTCTTCCTGACCAATCAAATTCGTATTGGATTCGCGTCCATCAATATGAAGGGTGACCACATCGGCCAGGCCGAGGAGTTCCTTCTGTGTTTTGCATTTGGTCGCATTTCCCAGGGCCAGTTTTTCTTCCCGGTCGTAATAATACACCTTCATCCCCAGGTTTTCCGCCAACACCGAAAGCTGTGCCCCGATGTTTCCATACCCGATAATGCCCAGATTCTTTCCCCGGATTTCAAAACTTCCCTTTGCTGATTTGTCCCATTCGCCCTTGTGCATCTTGTTGGACTTGTCCGGGATGTTCCGGATCAACATGATGATTTCGGCAATGGCCAGTTCAACAACGGACCGGGTATTGCTGAAGGGAGCATTGAAAACAGCGACACCCCTTCGCGTGGCCTCTTCCAGGTCGATTTGGTTGGTACCGATGCAAAAAGCGCCGATCACCATGAGGCGATTCGCATTCTCCAATACGTTGGCCGTCACTTGCGTTTTCGAGCGGATACCCAATACCGACACGTTCTTGATCTTCTCGCATAACTCTTCTTCGCTGAGCCCTTTTGGATGATTCTCCACATGGAATCCCTCCGCTTCCATCAGTGCGATGGCGGTCGGATGGACGTTCTCAAGCAACAAAACATGGATCCGGTTCTTTGGATAAGACAAGACCGTATTGAGTTTGTTCAAGTACAGGAATTCGTCCAGGCTGGGTGCAATGTGATCGGCTTTGTCCATAATGTTTTCTCGTTCAATATTCTCCGTAAACGCATAAAATTTATTGGCCAGGCCCGAATTCTTGATTTCATAATCGGTGTAGCCATCTCCGATAACATAAACATCTCCGGGAAGATTCAGGCGCTTGAGTTGTTCTACTTTCCCATTGTTTGCCGACAATGGGTTTTCCGCATCAAATCCAATCACTTTACCCTGCTCGTCAAACCGGAATTCATTGGCTAGAATATTCTCCGGTTTAATTCCAAATTCGGTCACAACCGGTGCAATAAATTCGCGGAATCCGTTAGAGATAATGTAGATGTGGTCTGCGTGGGTGGTGAAAAAATCCTTATTCCGCTTGAACGACTCGGAGACTTTTGACTTCAGTAGATCAACCAACGCCGGAATGTGTTTCTTTTCCGGGGCTAACAAAGCCAGTCTCTTTTCCAATGACTCGCGGAAAGAAATTTCCCCGGTCATACCCAGATTAGTGATTTCTTCAATCTTTTTTTTGATTTTTGGAAGATCAGGATGGTCTTTCAGGGAGATGTCTGCCAACACGTCGAAGGCCTCCACCTTGGTGAACGTGCTATCGAAATCGATTACGAAGTATTTATTTTGGTTCATGAGCTAAAAGCAAAGCGCAAAGTAAGAAGGAATTTACCGAAGCAATAGAATTTTGTTCACTCCTTCCACTTGCCTGTTGAAATCCTCAATAGCTTGAGAAGCAATTTCAATTTGCTCCTGCGCCTCCTTCCAGTTACGTTGCTCAATCGCCTCCCGGATACCGGGCAGGGTTTTCACTCCATAGCCTGTGTAAAAGCCGGGGGCATAAATGGTATGCTTGTACCACGGTCTGCGGGGCAGCCCTGATTCGGTAATCAACTTTCGCTCGGCCTGGTATAGCAGTTGATTTAGCTGGCTGAGATGGGTGTTGGCTTGGCTACCGGTTGCCGGGAGTTCATTAAAAACAGTTGCGCTTCTCTCTAACCTGGCAACGGCATTTTGAAGGTTTCCAAAATTCAAATAGGGCACAGCGTCTTTTGCAGCAGGTGGAATATACTTTTGAGCCGGATCCGCCGCAAGACTATAGCGTCGCTCACGGATCATCTGATTTTCAATTTCTGTGGATTCCCTTACATTATCAAGGAGGGTAATTACTTCGGTGAGGTACTTGCTGAGTGTGGTTTGAAATGTTTTGAAATCGAAGGGAAGGACTTCAGCATTAGCCAATCGCAGTGTTGCGCGACCAGCCGTTTTAGTCAATGCAATCCCATATTCAAACTGCGGGTCCTTAAATCGCTTGAAGTGGTCGTAGGAATCATAAATGGAATGGTATTCTCCGCCGTCACTTTCGCCACCGTAGCCAATGCTGAGCGAGGCGATTCCCAGATGCTGAATGAAAGGAGTGTAGTCGGAACCGGACCCCAATGCGCTGATGGTCAGATTCTTCTTTGCCAGCACCTCTTTCTTTTCTTTGGAAGTTGAGGAATGGACTGCATCAGCCGATTTTTTCCTTTCCAAAACGCTCACACCGGTTTGAGGATCAATCACATCGCGCGTAATCTCTCCAACCATGGTTTCCAGGGTATGGGATCCGCCGACATCAACAAATCCCCGCCCATTACCGTCCGAGTTGATATAGGCGACGACTTTTTGCTGAAGCTCTGTGGCATGCTGTTCAACCCATTCTGTGGAGCCGATAAGGGAGGGTTCTTCTCCGTCCCAGGCGCAAAAAAGGATGGTTCTTTTTGGCTTCCAACCGTCCTTCACCAACATTGCTATCGAGCGAGCTTCCTCCAGTTCGGAGACTAATCCACTAATGGGATCGCTGGCGCCATTCACCCAGGCATCATGGTGATTACCGCGAACGACCCATTCATCGGGAAACTCACTGCCCTTCAGTCGGGCAATGACGTCATAGCAGTCCACCAGCTTCCAATCGAACTGAAGCTTCAAATGGACCTTTACCGGTCCGGGTCCAATGTGATAGGTGATCGGCAATGCCCCCCGCCATTTCTCCGGAACAACCGGGCCGCCTAATGCCTCCAGCAGAGGCTGAGCATCACCATAAGAAATCGGGAGTACAGGAATTTTTAAAAGGTTGGCGGCTTCACTTCGGTCCAGGCGCTTGGCATCCTCGGTCGCTCCGATATTGGGCGTCAATGGATCGCCCGGGTAAATCGGCATATCTTGCACGGACCCCCTTTGAGCACCCCACTTGTTTTTAAAGGCGCCTTTCGGATAAACGTCCCCTTTGAAATAGCCGTCACCTTCCGGATCAGAGTAGATAATACATCCAACAGCTCCGTGCTCCTGCGCTACCTTTGGTTTGATACCTCTCCAGGAGGCGCCGTATTTTGCGATCACGATCTTTCCCTTCACATCGATTCCCAATCGCTCCAATTGCTCATAGTCATCGGGGATACCATAATTCACGAATACGACTTCGGCTGTTACATCGCCATCGGGAGACCAGGCGTTGTAAACAGGGAGCTGCTCACTGGTTTGACCCGAAGTAGCATCCTCTTTTAACGGGGGCTCTGCCAACCGGGCGACATACTTCGTCGGGGCAGTCATTTCAAGAATGCGGATTTTCGGAGTTGGAAAAAGAACTTTATAGGTTTCTATCTGAGTGTCATACCCCCAGCTGTTGAACAAGTCGCGCAGGTATTCTGCATTGGACTTGCCATAGGCAGAACCGAGGTGGTGGGGTCGGGCTGAGAGTCTTTTCATCCACTGGTCCAGATTGCCCGGGGTGAGCAAACGGTCGAAGTTTTCTTCCAGTTTAAACTCTGCCTCAGCACCCTCCTTCGAGAAGCCTGTGAGTGTTTTTTGTTGTGAATAGGAAAGGGTGACGATGGTCAAGGCCATCATTACGAGAGGGAGTCTTTTCATAGAGGGTGGTTTTTGCAATTGAAAAATTTAAGTGCAATGGGGCACGTAAATCAAATAAATGTACCTGAGTAAGCGAATTATTGGATAGGAGGCACCCTGGGGAGCTATTTCTTCTTCGCCTTTTTGCGCGAGGTTCCAGCCCGTCTGGGTGATGCTTTGACTTTCTTTTTACCGGACAGCAACTTGCCGGTTTTCTTTGGCGTGGTCTTCTTCGCCATCGGCGCGATCTTGGCTGGTCCGTTTTTCAGGATCTGGTCCGCATGGTTCCGGGTGTCCACTTTGCCAATGATCTCCTCGACGATTCCCTGTTCATTGATGATGTATGTAATTCGCGCCGTACCCATGTACTTCCTTCCGTACATGGACTTCTCTATCCATGCTCCGTATTGTTCGTGAACGTTCTTATCCGTATCGGCCAAAAGGCGGAAGGGAAGTTTTTCCTTCTCGATAAACTTCTTGTGCGACCGTTCATTGTCCGTACTGATCCCCAGGACTTCATAGCCTGCCTTTAACAGGGAACGGTAGTTGTCGCGCAAACTGCAGGCTTCCGCCGTGCAACCCGGTGTCATGTCTCTGGGATAGAAGTAAAGCACCAGTTTTTTGCCTCTGAAATCGGCGAGACGTACCGACCGGCCATCCTGATCTTTTGCTGTGAAATCGGGGGCCTTATCTCCTGGTTGTAATGCCATAAGGGTTAGAGTATTTTTTGATTGAAGAAGCGTTCATTGCCGGCATGGTCAACAACCTTAAGTTGAAAATTGCCTTTTAGTGGTTTATCCCTGTCGAGCGCCTCTGACTGCAGTATCCCGGTTTTATAGTCGTACGTCATCAGCAGCCATTGACCATCCAACGTCGCCTCAAAATAGCCAATTCCGGACAAATTATCGCGAACCCGGAATCGGGCGCTGTGGGAGGTCAGGACCAGGCGACGGATCGCCGGAGCCAGGGTGTCTTGCAAAATCACGAAGTCGCCCAATTCCTGCGTTTGAAACCGGATTCTTCCGTTTTTCCATTCACCCCCTTGATAAGAAAACCCTCCACCGCTCGCCAGGTAAACTGATGTGTTTCGGACTGGGGCGAACTGTTTTTTGGGTTTTAGAACAATGTCAATGGGAGAGTTGAGCGGAACTGTACCGTCGCCTATAGAAAATATCTCCTGATTATCCTTTTCTTTCTTTGAAAGAATCAAATAGGCTGTATCGTACAGTACACCGTTCCTGAATTGAATATCGGCCCAGTCGCTAAAGTACTTGTAATCCGTGCCCGAAGGAATAACGTCCTGGTTATCGAATCGCAGTACACCCTGACATGTCACGGCGGAATCGGGCATCATTTTCCGGAGATCCACCAGGTAAATTTTTTGATTCGCATGCTGATAAGCGGGATCGATCCCGAGGGTTTCTCTTTTACTGTAAAGCGTTATCGAACCCGAACCGGCCCCCGGACACGGCCTGACGGCAATGGCAAGCGTATTCTCCTGTATGAAAAACCCCAGGGGCAGGGCCATGGGGTCAAGCCAGACTGCCTTTTGATCAACTTCGACCGGCTGAATGCTGAAGTTGATCTTGCTCGTGTTGCCATAGGTGTCGCGAAGGGCAATGGTCACCGGCAGAATTGTTTTGTCGACCAGGATTTCTCCACCATTCTTTGTCACGTGATAATCCAACCGGGCGGCATCATCTACATAGAGTTTGTTGAAGCGGGCACCGCTGGTTTTTAACGACTTGTAATCCATCAGGGTGAGGATTCCCCGGCTTTCATTAAAATTTATTTTGTCGATGACCTGGGAGAATACATTCTGGCTATCGACCGTCATGTCAATCTGATTGATCCCGCACCGAAATCCGGAAAGGTCCATTTTATCGAATGCCAGGATCTCTACACCGATTCGTCCGTGCGCTAAAATGGGTTTGGAAAACGTATACGAATTTCCGACCCTGTACAAATAGAATTCAAACCTTCCAAATCGATCGTTGATCCTGGAGTTGATGTCCAGTGTTTTCAATGCTATCTTTTGAGCGATGGGGGCGGAAGTATCTTTAATCTCATCAAAACCAAACACCAGGGGGTTGAGGGCCTCATTGTCGCTGTCGCGAATCTCAAAATGCAAGTGGGGACCACTGGAGCCCCCTGTATTTCCTGAAAAAGCGATCGTATCACCTTCGCTGACGGGAAACTGGCCCGGTTCAAAAAAGAGATCGGTTTCAAATGTTTGTTTTTTGTATTGATATGCTCTCACCGAGTCTCCCACAGCCCCTTTGAATCGATCCAGGTGGGCGTAGACAGTAGTATGGCCGTTAGGGTGTTTGATAAACAGGGCCCTTCCATAACCAAAGGTGCTTACCCAGGCCCTGGAAATATACCCCTGCTTCGCCGCCCGGATGGGCACCCCGATCATGTTGTTGGTGCGGATGTCGATGCCGGCATGAAAATGGGTACTGCGCAATTCGCCCATCGTTCCTGCCAATAAACCCTGATGACCGGGGTTAACGGGAAATTGATAATGAAAGTCCAGGGACTTCTCCGAAGGAATCCGGACTCCTTCAGTGGAAACAGGGAGCGGATCGGTTACTCTCAGTTGCGCCCATGCGTTACCAGCTACAAAAAGGGACAACTGGATCGTCCCAAGGTTTAGTATTCTATTCAACACGCTCATCTTCATTCCGCAGCATCCTCTATGTATCTCCCTCTAATGCGAAGTTACTTAACCTCAAATTCGAGCAATTTTTCATTTTCGATATAAGCCGATAATTTATTTCCAATGACTACCGGGCCAACACCCTTTGGAGTGCCTGTAAAGATTAAGTCACCTACTTTAAGTGTAAAAAATTTTGACAGATAAGCGATTATAAAATCAAAGCTGAAGAGCATCAAGCCGGTATTCCCTTGCTGCCTGAGTTGTCCATCGACTTCGAGTTTAAAATTGATATCTTTCAGATTCTTGAACGTTCCAATAGGGATAAACTTCTCTCCAATCGGGGCCGATCCATTGAAGCCCTTGGCAATATCCCAGGGAAGTCCTTTTTCTTTTGCCTTTTGCTGCAGGTCACGCGCTGTGAAATCGATCCCAACTCCGATCGCGTCAACGTAGTTAGAAGCAAATTTCTCTTCAATGTTCTTGCCGTCCTTAGAGATCCTCAGAACCAATTCAACTTCATAGTGGATGTCCTTTGAAAAACCAGGATAATAAAAAGGGGCATTGTTTCGCAAGATCGCCGTATCGGGCTTGGTAAAAATCACCGGTTCTTCCGGTCGTTCGTTGTTGAGTTCTTTGATATGTTCAGCATAATTACGGCCGATGGCGAAAATTCTCATGTAACCTTTTTTTGCAAATTTAAGAACATTTGGCAGGCAAATAGAATCCCGGGCCATGATTCTTACCGATCCCGGGCTATTTTCAGGCAAATCAAAACCACGTGTAGAATTTTTTCAACGCCTCCGTACGTTCAGGCCTGAATTGAACGTTGTAGTGGGTGGCATAATAATTAAATGACTAATTCAGTATTGATCTATCTCTAAATCGTCGTGCCATGCGCTTGAAAGTAGTTGTGATCCAAATTGTACTTCTGGTACTCCACGCCTGTGCCACGGTACCGTTGACAGGCCGGCAACAACTTAGCCTTGTCGCCAATCCTGAAATAATTACAATGGCTACCCAGCAATACCAGCAGGTATTGAAGGAGGGTAAGTTGTCTGACAACCAGGAACAAACTCAGATGGTAAAACGCGTCGGCGCAAGAATAAAGGGAGCCGTTGAGCAGTACATGACCGGCGCCGGTCTTTCTTCCCAACTGGAAGGGTTCAATTGGGAATTTAATCTCATTCAGGACGATAAGACTGCCAATGCCTGGTGTATGCCCGGCGGCAAGGTTGCCTTTTATACCGGTATTTTGCCTGTCTGTAAAGATGAGAACGGTGTAGCGGTCGTGATGGGCCATGAGGTAGCCCATGCCATCGCCAATCATGGCCGGGAGCGCATGAGTCAGGGGTTGGTTGAAAACGGGCTCCTGAGTTCCGTGAGTGCTGCCATGGGACAGAACCCTACGATGACGTCTCAGATCTTCATGCAGGCTATTGGCGCCGGAGCCGGCATCGGGATGCTGAAATTTTCAAGGGAACAGGAATCCGAGGCAGATCATATAGGCTTGATTTTTTTAGCGAAGGCAGGATACGACCCTAATGAGGCTCCAAAATTCTGGGATCGCATGGTCGCCATGAGTAAGACCGCAGCACCACCCGAATTCCTATCCACCCATCCTTCCGATCAGAGCAGGATCACCGCATTGAAAGGCTGGATCCCCGAGGCAATGAAGTACTATAAGAAGTAAATTAGTCGAAGGTTGGTGGTTTTGAGAAGTAATAAGTCTTGGACTCAGATTCCTGGTGATCATCAAACCAGGACCAAACACACCGATCACTGATCACCGATCACCGATTCCTTCGTCTCATGCAACCCACACTCCTTCGCCGAACTCTCCCACCACCACCTCCCCGCCCTGACATCCTCCCCGGGAAGGACCGCGCGTGTGCAGGGAGCGCAGCCAATGCTGGGAAACCCTTTTTTGTGTAGCGTGTTCACGGGAATCTTATGCTCCGCTATAAAATCTTCCACTTGTTTTAGCGACCAGGAGAGAAGCGGGTTGTATTTGATCAATTGATACTGTTCATCCCATTCAACGCGTTGCATGGTTTGCCGGTTGGCCGATTGTTCCGCACGGACTCCGGTGATCCAAACCTTCGTATTCTTCAAGGCGCGGTTCAAGGGCTCCACCTTTCGTATGTGGCAGCACTCCTTCCGGTTTTCAACCGATTCATAAAAACTATTGGGGCCTTTCTGAGTCACCAGGAACTCTACTTTTTCCTTTTCGGGAAAATAGACCTGAATGGGCAGTTTGTATTTTCGTTGTGTAAGATCCAGCAAGTCGTACGTTTCCTGGAAGAGCCGCCCCGTGTCGAGGGTGAATACCTGGACCGACAAGCCTTGGCCGATCCAGTAGGTGATGACCTGATCTTCCAGCCCCAGGGCGCTGGAGAATTTAGCGCTGTCGCCGAAATGAGTATGAACCCATTGCAGCCCCGCTTCGGGAGACAGGGCCTCCAGTTCATTTTTTGCTGTCAGAAAATCCATTGACTTTACCAACATGGAAGGAGGGGATTTAATTCCCATGTTAGGCTCCCATTTTTGCGGTACTGAGTTTAATTTCTGTAAGCTTGCGCTTGGTGTCGAGCGGAAAGTCGCCGTTCATCATCCAGTCGTAATAGGAAGGTTCATCCTTGAGAATGGTGAGTACGGGTTTGTTGCGGTGTTTTCCGAAATTGAAAAGCGCTTCCCCTTTTCCATTGCGTACCATCCTTCCGGCCAGGTCAATAAGGTCTGAAGACGTCAGCTTATTCAACTCCTCCATGTCATTCTTGATGACCCCTATTGGTTTTCCCAAACCATCCTTAACGACCTGGTTTTCATATTTTTCAACCTGAGCAAATAATACCTCCATGGTGGCCTGGGTGTCTGCTTCCGCCGAATGAGAGTTTTCCAATTCCTTATTGCAGTAAAATTGGTAAGCGGCAGACAGGTTTCGCTTTTCCATCATATGATAGATCTTCTGGGCATCGATGATCCTCTTGCGACTATAATCAAAATCAACGCCGGCCCGCAGGAATTCTTCCACCAGGATCGGTACATCAAACTTGAGAATGTTAAATCCCGAGAGATCAGCCCCTTCCATAAATTTTGCGTAGTCTTTTGCTACATCTTTAAAAGTAGGCTTATCCCGGACGTCGTCATCCGAAATGCCGTGGATGCCGGTGGATTCTTTTGAAATAGGAATGGTCGGATTAAGGACATTGGATTTTCTCACCATGTCACCATTGGGCATCACTTTAATAACAGCAATTTCAAGTATCCGGTCCTGCGAGATATTGACTCCCGTAGTCTCAAGATCAAAAAAACACAGCGGCACTTTCAGGTTTAAGTTCATGTAAAAAAAATTAAGGATTACGCTTCAAAGCGGGAGATGGCGTCATAAAACTGGCCCGAAGTTATCCCTATTTTTTTCAGGATCTCCCTTGCCGCACTGATGTTGCGAAGGTTCTGCTCACCTTTAAGCTTGATGGGGATCCGTTCATTCTTACTGGAGAGTAGCGCGACCGAGCCATTTTCCACGATATGCGGATAGGTTTTGTATGGAATGCCTGTGGTTCCAGGCCGTTCCTTTTTTCCGACCGTACCGACTGGGTCTGTTTCACTAAAAATGAGCATGCCCCCCTTGGGAGTTGCATCGGCAAACCGGTAGATGACATCATTAACGACCGGCATCTCACTGATAACCCCAATGTGATGTCGGTATTCCAATATAGAAGCGGTCGGCTGTTCGCTTTCCTGTATAATAATAAGCGGCGCGTCGCTGATCTTTGAAGTGGAAGATGCCCCCCGGGGCGGGAGGGGGGCTACAAAGTCAAATTCGCGATGAACGGTGTCTAATACAAAAATAACCATGTCCGTGATCAATTTGGCCTGGCTTCCGGTAATAACGACCCGCTGCTTGTCTCTGTTCTGTTGGTAAACCAGCTGCGGGCTACCTGTTTTCTCTTCTTCCTTCATGAACCGGTCAATAGTGGCTTAAAATAAAGTAAAAGGATTGGTCTTTAAAAGAATTCAGGTATAAGTGTTTAGCCTTCACATTTTCAGATGATTATGAGAATGATCAATCGGGCCTGGGTGGGGCGGCCGAATTTATTCACAACGAAGAGGGTTATTGTGTGTAGATTGTTTAAAAGTTGTTGAGGTCAAAATTTTTTAAAGGCATAGGTTTGTCACCCATTCAAAAGAGCAAAACACATCCAACAACCACTACATGGAGCAACGATCGACGTCACTGAGGGTAAATCCCGACAAAGCCGGGACAGGCAAGGCAAGCAGGCTTGTGCGGGATATCGCAGAGAGCCTGGGTAAATTGCCCCCTCAGGCGCCCGATCTGGAGGAGGCCGTGCTCGGGGCACTGATGCTCGAGAAGAACGCCCTCACCGCCGTGGTGGAATTCTTGCGGCCCGATCACTTCTATTCCGAGCAGCACAAGGAGATTTACACGGCGATCATTGACTTATTCAAATCTTCCGA
>Ga0193718_1000320_pt1 | contig 11000 bp, 10 predicted proteins | sample U2a1metaG_FD_144918 | JGI IMG/M metagenome (GOLD analysis project Ga0193718, IMG submission 144918) | Soil microbial communities from a riparian zone of the East river system, Colorado, United States - U2a1 | ecosystem: Environmental > Terrestrial > Soil > Riparian zone | place: USA: East River... | reverse complement strand
GGACGCACCTTGCCGCGATCGGTGCAGCCGGACCATTTCAACAGCGCAGAAGCGGAAATAACTTGCGGTGGTTTCATTGAGCAGGTTTTGGGGCGTCCTCGGGAAGGATCGTGGCCAGCTCGAAATCAATCAGGCAAAAGCGGCCGTCGGTCTGGCGATAGGTGATATTCCGCGGATCGGGGTCATCGTGGCGCACGCCGTATTGTTCGACTTCCGCAAAAAGCTCTTTCACGCGCTGGTCATCAATGTGGTCCACGCGCGAACCGCAACTGCTCGTGATGATGCTCAATTCCTCGGCATCCGCTTCCAGCAAGCGGGGGACAAAGTTGCATCCGCGTTTTTCGAGGTAACGAAGGACCCGGACTTCGTTGTCGAACCGCTCCCGCGCGTTTGCGCCATGGTAAGCCTTGATGACCCGGCCATCGAAGGTCAGATTCACGGTAGAACGCAGCGTGTCTTTAACTTTCAGCACGTCAGAGAAAATATCGCGCAAAGGAATGCGCTTGAAAAGGAAAGTCGGGAGCTAATTGAGGGCTGGCTAAATGTGTGCATGGTGAGATAAAGGCGACATTAAAAAAGCATTAGATTTTTGTGAGTGTTCGTCAATCTTTACGGAAAGTGGTGCTTGAAACGCCTGTGTTTATGCAGGTTTGCTCTGCCGTGACGCAAAATTCTTGCGCCATGGCATTTTCCCTGCTGAACTCCGCGCGCACGGTGAAGAGAACCAATCGTTGGCACCTGCAATGAACTGAATACCGATAACCGATAACCCTGTAAATAATTAACCAAATGGCGAAATACAAATTGGAATATGTCTGGCTGGATGGTTACGAGCCCGTGGCGAACCTCCGCAGCAAAACACAAATCAAGGAATTTGCGAAGTTTCCTAAACTCGAAGAGCTTCCGTGGTGGGGCTTCGACGGCAGCTCCACGCGCCAGGCCGAAGGCAAGAGCTCGGACTGCATGCTGAAACCGGTGGCTGTGTATCCGGATGCGTCCCGCAAGAATGGCGTGTTGGTCATGTGCGAAGTTTACATGCCAGACAAGAAGACGCCGCACCCGAGCAATGGTCGCGCGACGATTCATGACGACCCCGGCGCCTGGTTCGGATTCGAGCAGGAATACTTCTTCTGGAAGGACAACGCTCCGCTCGGCTTCCCCGGCAACAACGGCTTTCCGTATCCGCAGGGTGAATATTACACCGGCGTGGGTTACAAAGCCGTGGGCTGCACCGCTCGCGAGCTGACCGAGAAGCACATTGAGTTGTGTCTCGACGCCGGCATTAACATTGAAGGCATCAACTCCGAAGTCGCCAAAGGCCAGTGGGAATTCCAGATCTTCGGCAAGGGCTCACGCACCGCGGCGGACCAGATGTGGATGGCACGTTACCTCATGATGCGCTTGTGCGAATCTTACGGCATCGACATCAACTGGCATTGCAAACCGCTCGGCAAGGACGTGGATTGGAACGGCTCGGGCATGCATACAAACTTCTCGACGACTCACATGCGTGAAGTCGGCGGCAAGGATTACTTCGAGAAACTCATGGCGGCGTTCGACAAGTACAAGAACGAACACATCGCCGTGTATGGACCGGACAATCACCTGCGCCTGACCGGCCTGCATGAAACGCAGTCCATCGATAAATTCAACTACGGCATCGCGAACCGCGGCGCATCCGTGCGCGTTCCGCACAGCTTCGCGGATAACGATTGGAAAGGTTATCTCGAAGACCGCCGTCCGAATTCGCAAGGCGATCCGTACAAGATTGCCAGCCGCATTCTACAGACGATTGCCACAGTTCCGCTCAAAGGTGGAAAAGGCAAGTAAAAGCACAATGAACCCTCTGATGAGCAAATGATGACTTTCCTCTGCTACGTCGTGTAGTGGAGGCGCTCAGGGGGTATCGGAGTACGGCGCGGACGCGAGTCCGCGCCGTTTATTTTTTGGGAGTAAAAGCCGGGGATTTTTCGTCCAATTTGGAGGTGACAGAGAACCGAATTGGAGATAAATCTCTGCTATGAAAACGAAACCGAGGCGTTTTCGGACTAAGGCATTCCAGGCGATCTGCGGGAGTCTTATCGCGACTGCAGGTTTTTTCCTTTCACCCGAAGGTCGAGCTGACGGCTGTTTTGTGGCCCCCAAGTTTGTTTGGGATAAACACAAGGACATTAACGAGCCGACACAGAAAGCCATTATTGCCTATAACGCCGGGCACGAAGACCTGATCCTGCAGGTCAAGTATGGCGGGCCGGTGGAGGAGTTCGGCTGGCTGGTGCCGGTGCCGGCCTTGCCCACGGTCAAAGAAGGCTCGATGGAATGTTTTTACGAGTTGAGCAAATACACTCAGGAGCTTTGGGAGCCGCGCATGACGCACGGCCGGGGAATGGAAAAATTGTCCGCGGCAGGCTTAGGAGTGGAAAAACCAGAGGCGGTCAAAGTCATCGAAATCAAAACCGTCGGCGCCTATGAGGTCGCTGTGCTCTCGGCGACCGACGCCGATGCCCTCAAGAACTGGCTGAAGGCAAATCAATTTTCCATTCCTCAGGACAAAGCGGACGTGATCGAGTCCTATGTCAAAAAAGGTTGGTACTTTGTCACTGCCCGGATCAATCTTGGCAAGACCACGGGGTTCATATTCATTTCCGGGCCGCCCAAAACACGTGTGAGTGCGAAATCGAGTCTCGAAGAAAAACTATCGAGTGGCGAATTGCGCCCGCTGCATCTTTCGTTCGCGAGCGACCGATGTGTTTTTCCCCTGAAAATATCTTCAGTCAACGGCAGGCCATCGGAAGTTCAGGTGTACGTGCTGTCGCCGGAGCCGCTCTTGGAAAAAGGGATGTTTGAAAAGCAACTGCCGGAGATTTACAGCAAAGACATGGCGCAGGCGCAAAGGAACGCGAAGTCGTTGCGAAATTCGCGCCTCTTCACCCTGAGATTTTCTTCGGGTAACACGAATCTTCCGCTTTCCGCTGAAATCGAAAAAGAGATTAAGAAAATTCGCGAAACGCCGCGGGTTTCGGGGGAGTTGCCGCACTATGTTGAAGTGACAAAAAAGGAGCTTCCCGATTACAGCAGAGAAATTGGGCTGTTGGCGGAAAAATCATGCTGGCTTACCAAACAAACGTGGACCTTCCGGCCCGCGGAAATGCGAGACCTGGAATTTGAGCCCGCTGTTCCGGTTTTGGCCGGGAAATTGGATTCGCCGTACGGTTACTATACCGCGGCGTGCCTGGCGCAATTTGGTACGACTGGGATGTGGCCGCTGATTGAAGGATTGCAGGGATCCAACCGCGTGGTTCGCACAGCCGTTATTTCGGCTTTTGAATCCAGTAACGCGGACACGATCAGGGGTGACCCGACATTTCAGAAAACCGTTGCAGAATTGACGAAGGATCCGGATCCCGAACTCAGGGCATTTGTCGTGCGTTATGTCAGTGGGCCCCCGGAATTTCTTATAGCGGCCATGCACGATGAAGATTTCAAAGTCGCCGGTTTGGCAGGAGCCACTTTGATGCAGACGCTTGCGTTTCGTCCGGAAGGAAAGAAATACATTCCCGTTGTTCAAGAAATGCTCCACGACAAAAACCTTGTCACGCGCGAGGCTGCAATCGAGGCACTCGGGGCAGTTCGTGTGACGATCCCGCGCGCGGACTTGCTACAGTTTTTCAAGGTTCCCAATTTGCATGTGGTGGCGGACGCCTGCAGGAAATTGGAACAGGAGGGGGAAGACGTCTCAAATGAGGATGTGATTCCATTGCTTCAAAACTCCGATCCGTCTGTACGCGCGTTCGGACTTAAGGTGCTCTACGAGAATGTTGGGAAAAGCTCGGTTGACCTTGCACTGCCGTTGTTGAAGGATTCTGAACAGCTCGTGCGCGGTCGCGCCTGCGACCTCTTGGCGGACTTAACCGGCCAGAATATTCCCGTGGACCAACCGGGGCGGTGGGAGAAATGGTGGGCCGAAAATAAAACGACGTTTGTGTTAGATGAAGAGCAAGTGCACCAAAGGCGAATGGAGCGGCTGCGAGAGCGGACGCGTTTCCCTACGCGCTGGGACATCCCTGACGGACCATGATCGCGAAACTATGCCTAGCCTTCATTTTTTAAAAAGCCAGAGAATCAATGTCAGCAAAAGGCTCAGCAGCAGACAGGTGACGACGGGGAAATGGAAGCTGAAATTGGGACGCGTGTAATGGATGTCGCCGGGCAGGCGGCCGAGCCAGCCCTTGCCGAAGCCGGACCAGAGCAGGGCGCCCACGGCGGCGAGCGTCAGCCCCACGATCACCAGAAATTTTCCAAGGTCGGGCATTGTACAAAAGTTAAGGAGTTAAAGAGTTATGAGTTAAAGAGGTTCGAATTCACTCGACCGCTTCCAATTTTTCAAACCCTTCCTCAATAAACGTCGTGTCCTGAATGCGGGCGAGCTTGGCGTAAAGGCCGTTCACGGTCATGAGTTCATCATGGGTGCCGCGCTCGACGATTTCGCCATGGCGCATGACGAGGATTTGGTCGGCGTTGCGAATCGTGCTCAGGCGATGCGCGATGACGAAGCTCGTGCGGTTGGCCATGAGTCGCTCCAGCGCTTCCTGGATCAGTTTTTCTGTGGCGGTATCCACGCTGGCGGTGGCTTCGTCGAGGATGAGGATCGGCGAATTTTTCAAAAGCGCGCGAGCGATGCTGACGCGTTGTTTTTCGCCGACGCTCAATTTTACGCCGCGTTCGCCCACGCGGGAATCGTAGCCGTTGGGCAATTTGCTGATGAAGTCGTGGCAATTCGCCGCGCGCGAGGCCGCAAAGAGTTCTTCTTCGGTTGCATTCAAGCGGCCGTACAAAATATTTTCCCGCACGGTGCCGTTGAACAAAAATGCTTCCTGGCTGACGACGCTGATATTATCGCGCAAGGATCCCAATGAAATGCCTTTGATGTCCTGGCCGTCGATGAGAATTTTCCCCGCAGTTGCTTCGTAGAATGCGGGCAGGAGATTGACGAGGGTGGATTTCCCGGCGCCGGTTGGGCCGACGAGGGCAATCATTTCGCCCGGAGTTGCGTGGAGGGAAATGTTGTGCAAGACGCGGCGTTCAGGTTGGAGTTCACGCTTTAGCGTGTCATCCGGACAAGCTGAAGCTTGAACTCCAACATCTTCGGGCCGATCTGGTGCTCGGCGTTCCTCTTGCGCGTAACTGAAGGTGACGGTTTCATAAATAATATCGCCGCGGACGGGCTTTTGCAGGGTGCCGCGCCGATCGCTTCGCTCTTCGGCCATGTCCAGAATGTCGAAGACCCGCGCGGCGGCGGCGCGCGCGGATTGGAGGATTTGATTCAACCCGTGCAGGCGGCCAATGGGTTCGTAGAAAAACATTCCCGCATAAACCATAAACGCGACGAGTTGGCCGACATCCATTTTGCCGTGAATGACCTGAATGCCACCGACCCAAAGGACGAGGCCAACGCCGAAGGCGCCGAAAAATTGCATTGCCGGACCATAGACCGCCCACGTGCGCATGACGACGAGCGAGCCCTTGCGCAGATCGTCGGCACGCTGGGCAAAGCGTTCGTCTTCGTGCGTTTGCCGGCTGAACGCTTTTATTTGGCGGATGCCCTGGAGATTATCCATGAGCAACGCATTCATGGCGCTGGAAGCTTCGCGCTGCACGCGATAGCGTTTGTGCGCGGTGAGCGTGTACCACAGCGCGCCGCCGATGAGAAAGGGGACCGGAATTAATGATACCAAGGTAAGCGTGCGGTTCGACACGGACATAAACACGAGCGCGCCAATGATGCTGAGGAACGCGACCGTGCCTTGCTCAACACCGTCCACCAACAGTCGCTCGACGACATTTACGTCTTCAATGATGCGGTCATCAGATCCCCGGATGCGCGCTGGTCAAACCACGCTACGGGCAAGCGTTGAAGCCGCGCATAAACATCGCGCCGCATGTCATAGATGACGTTTTGTTCGAGGGAGTTATTAACAAGAATGCGAAGGCTGTTGAAGAGTTCGCGGAACAGGAACGCACCGATCAACCCAAGAGCGGCCGGCGTGAGCCAACTGTAGTGCCGCTTTTGGATGATGTCATCGATGATGATGCGAGTCAGTCGGGGATAAAGAAACCCGAACGCAAGCGACAGCACGGCGCAACCGACAGTGCCAACGACCATTAGTTTGTAAGGGCGCAGATAAATACCGACCCGCCGGACGACCTCGCCAGTGGCGCGAGGGCGGGAGCGGAAGGTCGGGTCGGAGCTGGTGCTGCGATTTGGGTGGGCCATTTAAGCGTGTTAGGTGTTGCGTGTTGCGTGATTCAAAAAATCCACCATTGCTTTTCCGAAGGGCGCGAGGTCCTTGGGAGTGCGGCTGGAAATCAGGTTGCCGTCGATGACGACGGGTTCGTCAACCCAGATTCCGCCGGCGTTTTCCAAATCATCTTTGATGCCACGGGAACCGGTGACGCGTTTTCCTTTTAAAATTTTGGCGGAGATGGGAATCCATCCGCCGTGGCAGATGAAGGCGACGAGTTTGCCTTGCTCAAAAAATTCGCGCGTGAGGGAAAGCACTTTCGGATCGCGCCGGAGCTTGTCCGGCATGAAACCGCCGGGAACCAGCAACCCGCAGAAGTCGCGGCTGTTCATTTCGCTGATGCGAGCGTCGGACGGCGCGGGGTATCCGTGTTTGCCGGTGTAGGTTTTCAGTTCCGGCCCGGCCACACGCATGCCGAAGCCAGCTTCTTCGAGCCGCAATTTCGGATACCAGAGTTCCAGGTCTTCGTAGATGTCGTCCACGAAGGTCAGCAATGTTTTTTGCATGAATAAGATATTCACCGAAAATGCCGCGCGGACAAGTTTTTGCGTCTTGAATTCGGTAGCAGCCGACGTAAGGAGGCTCTAATTCTTTCGATTAAATGGAAAGTGAGCCTCCTTACGTCGGCTACGGAAAATTACGTGCAATTTTGCTTCAGCCGGATTAGATTGCGCGCGCGAATGTATCCACCAGTTGTCACGAAGGATCCGACAGCGGTTGAAGTGGAAGTTCAGTCCGCGTACCTCGGGATGTTTCCCAAGGGTGACGCGATGTTTGTTCCACTCGTGTTCGGGTGGGCGACCGAATGTTTTACCGGGAACTACGGGGATTACCAGGCGGTGGATGCCCGGTATCACGATTTTGAGCACACCCTGCAGGGAACGCTTTGCATTGCCCGCTTGCTGCGCGGCCGGCAGCTCGCCAAGGCGCTACCGCCGCTCAACCAACGCATGTTTGAACTGGGCCTGCTGGCCATCCTGATGCACGACACGGGTTATCTCAAAAAGTGGGGAGATAGGGAAGGAACAGGCGCCAAATATACGGTGACGCATGTTGACCGCAGCGCGGAATTCGCGGCGGAATTGCTGCGCGCGAAAGATTATTCTCCGGAAGACATCAAGGCGGTTCAAAACATGATTCATTGCACGGGCGTGGATGCGGCGTTGAGTGTCATCCCGTTCCAGGATGAACTGGAAAAGACCGTGGGGCACGCGCTGGGCACGGCGGATCTGCTCGGGCAAATGGCGGCTGAGGATTACGTGGATAAACTACCGGTGCTCTATGCCGAATTCGCCGAGGCGACGAGATTTTCCCACGATAAACCACATTTTGTATCCATGTTTTCGAGCGCGATGGATCTGATGCAAAAGACGCCCAACTTCTGGGAAAAATATGTCCAGATGAAATTGGATCGTGATTTTGGCGGTCTTCATAAATTCCTCAACGACCCTTATCCTGACGGTCCGAATTATTATATGCAGCGAATTGAAGCGAATATGAAGAAGTTGCGGGAACGAATCGCTGCCGCGTAAAACGAGGTTATGCAGTCAATCAAGGATCTAAAGCTCGCGGAAAAAAGTGTCGTGTTGCAGCAACAAGTGGTTTCGGAATTGAACACGCTGGTGCGGGATATCGAGCGCGCGGAAAAGACCATCCTCGATTTGCAAACGGAACTCGCGGCGGTGAACGCGAGATATCCCAGTCCCCGGACCACCCGGCAGGACATCGGTTATCTGACCGATTTGTTGAAGTGCGCGAACAAGAAGCTGGCGTGGGAGAAGCAGATTGCGAGCATGCAAAAACGGACGCCGGCTACGCTGGAAAAAATGGCGCTGCTGTTGAACGATCAAAAAAATCCGCCGGCGGACGCGATGCGGGTGCAGATGCTGCAAGCGTTGCAAGGCGTGCAGGCGGCGATGGCGCGGTTGCAGAACATGAAGGCGGAGTGAGGAGGAGCGCGGACTTCAGTCCGCATCAGGGTTGGTCACCGATAAGTCAGGAGTTTAATCCCGCGTGTTCGGACGTTGAAGCGGACTAAAGTCCGCGCTCCGTGTGTCGCGCAGTCCGTCTCGGCTGCGAGTTCAGGCGGCGTCTCGCCGCCTGAAGAAACACGGGGCGGGGACGCCCCGTGAACTCGCAGGCGATGACGCCTGCGGTACGCGCTCAAATTCGACCCTCACTTCCATTTGCAGCTTTTTGAGTGCGGATTCGACAAGCACAATACTCCCGGCTACGGTTTCTCGATGTCACGCGATTACGTGTTGCAGCCTTTTCGGGCCGCAGTCCATTTGCAGATTGATTACGCGCGCGAGTTGAATGAACAACAACTCGCGGCGGTCACCGCTGAGCCGGGACCGTCCCTGGTAATCGCGGGCGCGGGTTCGGGCAAAACGCGCACGCTCACATATCGCGTGGCGTATCTGTTGGAGCAGGGGATTCCCGCCGATCGCATTCTGCTGCTGACGTTCACCAACAAGGCGGCCAAGGAAATGATGCGGCGCGTGACGGAGCTTTTGGGGCAGGAAATGAATTCGCTCTGGGGCGGGACGTTTCATTCGATTGGAAATCGAATCCTGCGGCAACACGCAAATCTGCTGGGGTATCAAAGGGATTTCACTATCATGGACCGCGAGGACGCGAAGCATCTGATTACCACTTGCGTGGCGGAATCGAACATTGATGTGAAGGCGACGCGGTTTCCAAAAGCGGACGTGTTAGGCGATATTTTTTCGTTGTCGCTGAACATGCAAAAGCCGGTCGCGGAGATTTTGGAAGAGCATTACGATTATTTTTCCGAACTGGCAGAGCAAATTGCGGACATGGAAAAGCGTTACGCCGCGCGCAAGCTGGCCACGAACGCGATGGACTTTGATGATTTGCTGGTGCTGTGGCTCAAGCTGCTGCGCGATCATGCGGATGTGCGCGAGCATTATCAACGGCGTTTTCAATTCGTGATGGTGGATGAATACCAGGACACCAATCGGCTCCAGAGCGAGTTGATTGATTTGCTGGCGGCGCGACATCGTAACGTGATGGTGGTGGGTGATGATGCGCAGAGCATCTACGCGTGGCGCGGCGCGAATTTTCAAAACATCCTGAAATTCGGAGACCGTTATTCCGGCGCGAAGATTTACAAAATTGAAACCAATTACCGGAGCACGCCGGAGATTCTGAACGTGGCGAACGCTGCGATCACGGCGAACATTCATCAATTTGCCAAGCATCTCACCCCGGCGCGCAAATCAGGGACCAAGCCCGGCCTCGTGACGTGTGAAGACGCGAGCCAGCAGGCGGCGTTCGTGGCGCAACGCGTGCTGGAGTTGCGCGAGGAAGGCCAGAATCTGAACAATATGGCGGTGCTCTATCGCTCGCACTTTCACGCGCTGGAATTGCAACTCGAACTGACGCGACGAAATATTCCGTTCAGCATCACGAGTGGCATTCGATTCTTTGAACAGGCGCATATCAAGGACGTCACGGCTTATTTGAAGCTGGTGACGAATCCGAAAGATGAACTCGCTTTCAAGCGATTGGTGCAGCTCCTGCCGGGGATTGGCGGGAAGGGAGCGGATAAGATTTGGAAGGAATATAATTTGAAGAATCTCGAAATTCGAAATCCAAAATTCGAAATCCGAACGGGGGAGACTGAGAACATCCAGAATCCAACATCGAACATCGAACATCGAACATCGAACGCTGAACAGCTGAAGGTTGAACAGCTGAAGGTTGAACAGCTGAAGGTTGAACAGCTGAAGGTTGAACATCCAATTGCGGCGGCTTTGCAGACTTGTTCGGTGCCGAAGAAGACGGCCGTGGCTTGGGCGCAGTTCACGGCGACGGTGGCGCAAATGGAGGCGACCGATGTGCGTGGGAATGCTTCGAAGATGATTCGGCTGGCGGTGGAAGCGGGTTACGAGGAGCACTTGAAGGAGAACTATCCGAATTTCCAATCACGGCTCGAAGACCTGGAGCAATTGGCGGTATTCGCGAGGCAGTTTGAAACCGTGGAAGATTTTCTCACGCAACTGGCGCTGCTCACCAATGTCGAGGCCGAGGACGACCAGGCCGCGAACCGCGATGACGAGCAGCTTAAGCTCTCCACGATTCATCAGGCCAAGGGATTGGAATTCGACGTGGTGTTCGTCATCATGCTTTGCGACGGGATGTTTCCCTCATCGCGCTCGTTGGAAAGCGCGGAAGGGGAGGAGGAGGAGCGGAGGCTGATGTATGTGGCGATAACGCGCGCGCGGAATGAATTGTATTTGAGTTATCCATTGATTCGCGCGACTGGCAATACGGGTGACATGATGCAGCAACCCTCGCGATTTTTGGGCGAGATTCCGAAGGAGTTGATTGAGGAGTGGAATTTGCGGACTTATGGGTGACTAAGAATGGGCGGCGCGCTCAGCCGGGCTGGGCAAAGCGCCAGAGGGCTGGCGCAGTCCAAGACGCTGTCGCGAGTAATTGGGCGCCAGAAATTCCCGCCAGGTTTTGGAGTGCGCCGGCCCTCCGGCGCTTTCGAGATGGGGCGCAACCCTTAAGAGCCCGACTTCATCTTCTTCAGATCGTCAGCCAGGAAGGCGGTCACGTCTTTGAAGCGGCCGACGTTGTCCGGGTTGATGTCCATCAAAGTCCGGTGCGCTTCGAGGCAGGTGCGGGTGACTTCCTCGCGGGTGGCGTTGGTGGTCTGCACGTCCT
>Ga0193718_1000319_pt1 | contig 11040 bp, 7 predicted proteins | sample U2a1metaG_FD_144918 | JGI IMG/M metagenome (GOLD analysis project Ga0193718, IMG submission 144918) | Soil microbial communities from a riparian zone of the East river system, Colorado, United States - U2a1 | ecosystem: Environmental > Terrestrial > Soil > Riparian zone | place: USA: East River... | reverse complement strand
TGGTAAGACTATTCTCAAATCTTTTCCGGATAGTGGCTTCCTCAACGAAGCGTCCGCCTTTTGCAACACGGTCTTTTACCCGTTCGACTGCGATATCGGCACTTTCAAGGCAAATGAAAATCAGTTCAATGTGATACTGTTTGGATCGAAATAGTTCCACTGCGGAAAATACGTCATTCGTATAATAGTGTGTTTCAAATGCGAAGTTTTGCTTTTTCTGCAGGGCTCCCGACTTACGGTCAGTGTATAATTTTTGAGCTCGTTCAAATGCAGCCTGCTCAATATAAGGTTCAAAACTGAATTCGGACCAAATCGCATAGAACTCCTTATCGAAGTCAAAAGCCTCTATTCCGAAATCCGCTAAAAGTTCTTTGCTGTGGGTTGATTTTCCCGCCCCATTCGGGCCGGCGATAATGCTCAGAACTGGCAATCAACTTCTTTTTTTGCCTGCTGACCAGATTCTGCAGAAAGGGAAATCGCTTTTGTCGCTGATTTAGGTGCAGGCTTAATGTTGCGTGCTGTTGCTTGCATTATTTTGAGGCGCTTGAGGTAAATTTCTTTGGAAGACATCGGTCAAAGATAACTAATCCTTTATTAAGTCTGTCTTTTAAGGCGGAGTTAATCGACTGCATTATCCAGTAAAAAGTTACCTGATTTCCACCACCTATTTGGTTGGTGCACTAGTGATGTTCAATATGGAACCTATTCGGAAAACCTGATCTATTTTTTGTCAGGGTCTATTCCCACCTCCAGATCAAGCCACGCTGAAAATGGTCTTCCGCCGGTCGCTAACCCGTCGACGCGGAGGCGCAGTTTGCCAATATCATCAGAGCAAAAAAACTCGACTGTTGCCTTTCCGTTCGAATCCGTCGTGACGGAGGGATTCCAGTAGATCGTAGATCTGAAATCCGGCCTGTGTGGATCCCGTGTCCGTGTCCTTATAGCACCGGGACCTGTCCCGATGTCATCGGCAAAGTCAAGCGGCCTGTTGAGTCCCTCGATCAGTTTGGCAGGATCATCGAGTGGCTCCCGGGCATCTCCCTTTTTTGTTTGAACGATTACAATCCCATTGTTGCCCATGAGACCGAGGGGCAATAGTTTTTCGGTGCGATAAACAATCTTTACCGTGAGGACGTCCGGTGGCTTCAGGGAAAGAAAAAAAGCCGTGTTCTTTGTGGCTATGCCGTCGATAATATAAACCGGTTCACCGCTTGACACGTCCCACATCCTCTCAGGCAAGGTAACGTGTACCGTGCTTTTCCCTTTTGTCTTGCGGTGTTGGAGGGAGGGGATGACTTCCTTCACGAGTTCCGCCATCGTGGGGAAGAGAATGTAGTCCTGAACATTTATTGTTATATCTGCACCCTTGATTTCCTTCTCAAAATCGCTGCTTCCTATACGGCTGCTATTGCCTGATCCTATGTCTTCAGGTGACGTGTAAAAGCCATACGATCGGTTGATCAGCCTGCTGTTGGCAACAAAGGAAGCATAACGATCGGGGCCTTCGATTTCCTTCGACAGAGGGGAATGGGGCAATGTGATAGGTTCGTCATCCCACTCAATTTTTAGATCCGGGATATCTTCTCCATGTTTGGTCTCCCCAAAATAGAAAGATGTTTCGGCCAGATAAAATAATTCATCCGGCCCATATAAATCCGGGATGGGTAGCAACACCTTTCCTTTTTCTACTGTAGTCTTGTACCGGATTCTGCTCCGTTGAAAATAAAACTGGATGTCCGCTAAATCCGGTACAGGTTTTCCGGAATCGGCGTAGTAGGCCCTTCCCCTTTTTCGAACACCATTGCCAAAAGGGAAGCGCGGTTTCATTCCTTTCTCCGACACGATTTCCTTCCATGGAACATCTTCCGTTGCAGAAATCAGATGATTGTCAAGATCGCTCAACCAATTTGCATCAGACCGGTCAATCATAAACCTTTCCTTCCTGCCGGAGAGAATGTTTAGTTCATCAGAAATTGAATTTTGCTTTTCCAAATCAAAGAGGCCGGCATTGAGTACGTCGATAGCGAATTCCCCTTCTACCGGTCGTCCTTTGCTGTCCGTAAGGGAAACTTCCAACTTTACTTTCTCCCTGGTTTGAAAATAATGTTTATTGGCCAATATGTTCGCCTGGACCGGAGCTTCCCCTTGACAATAAAAATCACGGCTCGCCAGTACGTTGCCGGCATGATTCAGCAACGAAACGTGGGCAATCCCTTCAGGCAAATCATCTTGTGGTAGTTGTAGTGCTACCCCGTCTTTGGTTCCCTGAAGAACCGTAACAGTATGGTAAATCTTGCCCCGGGAACTCACGATGAGGACAAGCTCCTCATTGCGAAGCATCGACGCCGGAGGTGAAGTAATAATGATCTTTACAGGCTCCTCCTTACCGGCAGGGGTGAGGAGCAGGCTGCATCCGTCGTCCTCTGTTGGCGGGAGGGGAGCCCGGGCTGATTCCCCGGTCAGTTGGGCAAAATAAGAAGCATTCCTTATGGGTTTGAATATAACGGAAGCCATACCGTTTCCGTCGGTGGAGGTCCTGGCAATCTCCTGTCCCCCCGCGTCAATAATATGCACAGCCGATCCTGGCTTGCCCGTCCGGATACTTACTTTATTGGAAACATCCCTGACCAGGTGCCCTCCTTCGGCGACTGCCACTAGTACAGGTTTTTCATCCGGTACGAGGGTATTCTTCCGGACGATCACAATTTTCTTTTTGAAAATGAAAGCCGGGTCAAAATTTTTCATCCAACTACTGTAGGCAGTCACGAAATAAATCCCGGCCGACAGGGTATCGGGAATAGCAAGTTGATTGTGTCCGAGTCCATTGTTAACGTTAAACATGAAGCGGACTCTTGACTCGCCGCGGGAATTGACCAGGGTAAGATCGATCAACTGTTTGCCGGCGATTCCGGTAAGATTTTCAGTAAGAAAATAAGCCTTGAACCAGGCTGTATCGCCCGGTGAAAACTTCTCCTGGTTGAAGGCCAGATAGAGTCTGGTTTTTGGCCAGGCAGATTGATAGGCTTCAAATTTCTGAGAAAGGGCCGCAACGTTTGGTTGGGCACCGCCATCAAAAAGGGTACAGAGGAAAACGATTCCCGTAAAAAGGACCTTGCTCATTGCCAAAATGCCGGTTGGGTGGTAGAGGAATTGGAAAATACGGTACACGCATCCGTAATAATATCCATCGGCGTAAGCAAGTAGGGAACTTCGCCCGGGGTGATAAACAGGTACTTTGTCTTTACCGACGTTGCCCAGAATAGCCCGACTACGGGTGCGGTAGAATTTACCGCGCTGACATTCCCCTTGATTTCACCAAAGGGCGGTTGAAATAAGCTCGAGGCTCCTTCCTTCTGTGCCCGGATCAGTCTGAAAAATTCGAATGAATTTTTTGAAAGACTCATTTGCTCCACTTCAACCCTGTACTTATCTGAAAATGTAGCGCTGTTAATGGGAACTTCCCCGACCTTTACATTCCTGTATTGGTTGCCGCTGACGAACTGTCCGTCGGAAACCTGGGGTGCAGATTCAAATTGATTCACCCAGCACGTACAGCAAGTGCATTCGGCCACCTTCAGAAGCTTTCCGCCGCCGAGGGCCGGTTCCACAACGTAGCCGCTGCAAGGAAGAGGGTCGATATAAGAGGAGACTTGTAAAAAAATTGAGTGAAACTCGGGATGGGTGAGCACTTTATAGGTTCCCGTGAACCGCCATCGAACGAAATTCGCATTTCCCGCGCCTGCGTCGGCGTCCACGAAAATATTAAATACGTCTGCCTCTATTTCACCGTAACTCTTTTGAACCGTCCTGGCTTCAAACTCATACCGGATTGTGTCCACTTCCCCTACCGGGTTGATCCTGTCCGGTTCAGATTCAAAGACCGTTCCATCGGCAGTTTCCACCCGGATGTAGTAGGCATGTCCAACTTTTCCCTGGATAATGCCACCGGTCATATACACGCCCGGGGTGGTCTCCGCAAGGTCTTCACTATTCCCTTCATCATCATAGAGTTTGATTTTTGCATTCTCGACCGGCGAAGGAATCGGTGAGCTTGCATCGAGGCTCAGACTTTTCGAGACGTTGACAGTGTACGGTCCGGGGCTATCGGAGATCATGCCTTCTACCACGGTTTGAAATTTAGCCGGGGGAACATTAAAATTGATCCTGTCTACACAGGCGGTTAAAAGGATGAAGGCTACTAGCCACTTGAACTTCAGTGTACTGTTTACTTCGCGTAGTGTTTCCCGCAGATCCCGCAGATTTACGCAGAGCTGACGCGCGCTATCCGAAATCTGCACGATCCGACTTCGCTGGGCTTCGTCGGACGCGTCTGCTTGAAACACCTTCCGCGATTCTGCGCAAATCTGCGTGATCTGCGGGAAACCAAAGCGCAATCTGCGGGAAACCATGCTGGCGTTCATTTCAGAATTTGACGTTATAACTGATCGATGGCAATATCGTCCCTATGATGGACAACCGGTAAGGTTTGGGGACACCGTTTCCTGAGCTTTTGAAGAAAACGGTATACGGGTTTTTGCGGCCGTAGACATTGTAAATAGAAATGACCCACGTTCCATCACCCAGTTTTTTGCGCTTGTGATTGCCTTCAATTACCAGAGCGAGGTCCAGGCGATGATAGTCCGGTATCCGGTATTGATTGCGTCCGGAAAAATACGCAACGGTATTGTGTTCCGAGGAAAAAGCGGAAAGCGGAATGGTCACCGGTCGCCCGGTATGGTAGGTGAAACCCCCGGTAAAGAAATGCCTGCGGGACAAGTTATACTTCCATGAAAGGTTTACAATGTTGGGTTGATCGAAATTTGCCGGATACCGTTTTCCTCCGTTGACAGACTCCGTTGAAGTGGGGCCCGCAATTAACCGGAACGAGCGGGAATACGTGTAGTTCAACGACCCTGTTATACGACCTGTGTTTTTAGAAACGGAGATTTCAGCACCGTAGGATAGTCCTTTCCCCTGGAGCAAATCAGTTTCGAGGTGTTTGTTTAAGATCAGTTGGGCGCCGTCTTTAAAATCAAGGATGTTCTGCATAGTCTTATAAAACACTTCCGCGGAGGCGCCATATTTCTTGTCGCGGTAATCCTTAAAATAGCCAAGGGAAACCTGGTCGGCACGCTGGGGTTTGAAATAATATCCGCTGGGCTGCCAGATGTCAACCGGAGTGACCGCAGTCGTATTGGTCACCAGTTGAAGGAATTGATATACGCGGTTATAGCCCAGCTTGACAGACGAGGTTGGACCTGTCATCCAGCGAAAGGATAACCTGGGTTCCAGGCCGAAATACGTTTTGATGGCCTGACCTCGCCTGAAGCGCAGGGTGTCCGTTACGTTCGATGTTTCGAGCGGCGCTCCATCCTTGTAAACATTTACCGACCCCGGGCCAAAGGAAACAAACGTAGGGAGCCTGATCCCTGCTTCCACAAATAGTTTTTCATTGAATGACAAAGCATCCGCCACATAGAAAGCATTCTCGATCGAATACTGCTTGTCCATGGAAATGAGCCGCGCATTTGACCCCGGTGAGTCCGGCTTGAGGGTGCCCGGGTCAAATCCATAATGAACGATCTGCCATCCGAAATTAATTTTATGATTGCCCTCCTGGTAGTTGAACCCCGCTTTTATAACAGACGAAGTGATCCGGTAAGAAAGTTTCGATGCCGTCCGATAATCACCGTTGACTACGCTGTAGCCGTACGAACTCATTCCGGCTACAAATTCAGAACCTAACTTGGCGGAGAATTGATGGTCAAGTCTTGCCGAGCCCTGGAGGTTATCCCATCGATAGGTGGAATCACCCATCAGCCGAAAAGCGTCTTTGCTGGAGTAGCCGGTAAAGGAAAGCTTCGTGCGGTCGCTGAAGAGATGGGTAAGCTTCAAGGTGCCGTCATAAAAATTGACCGAACTTTTACTCAGGTCGGCATAGTCGGTGCGGATGGAGTGGATAAGCCAATTGGAATAGGTCGACCTGAAGGATGCTGCGATGGATGTTTTTTCTTTGATAATAGGACCATTGATCATCAGGTTGCTGGTGATCATTCCGATTCCTGCATTTCCATTCCATTTCTTAAAGTCGCCGTCCTTTGACTTGATGTCGAGGACAGAAGCGACACGTCCCCCGTATTCGGCCGGAATTCCTCCCCGGTAAAACGAGACATCCCGAATGGCTTCGGGGTTGAATGCCGATAGAAAACCAAATACGTGCGAACTGTTGAATACGGGCATCCCGTCATAGAGGATCAGGTTCTGATCCACACTGCCACCGCGTACATTGAAGCCGGTGGCTGCTTCTCCCACCGTTGTTACTCCCGGCAATGTCTGAACTTGCTTGATCAGGTCTGCCTCTCCCAGCAATGCAGGCGCGCGTTTTACTTCGCGCATGGTCAATTGTGTAAGCCCGATTCTGCTAGTAGTCAGTTCCCGTGCGGCGCGATCCTGGATAACGACCTCCTCGAGCAGGATGGGAGCTTCTTCCATTTCAAGATTGATTTCACCGTCCGTGTAGGCCATGAGGTCAATAACTTTATCCTCATAATCAACAAAACTAAAATTCAGCACATGGGGGCCAGAGGCAAGCGACAGCATGTATTTACCTGCTTCGTCCGTAGTAGTGCCGGATGGGGTATCGCTAACCTGAATATTCGTGCGCGGCAGAGGCTGCCGGGTCTTTGAGTCAATCACTTGACCCGTAATGGTCACCCGTCCTTTTCTTGATTTTCCAGGTTCGCCAACTACATGGCGCTCGATCTTTTTCTGTTCACGAACCGCAGTTTGGATGGCATTCTTCCGGAGCAGGGGTTGGGTAGGGTCTTTGATGATGACGATGACCCGGGGATACATGGTGAGGTAGGTCAAGTCGGTGCCCTGGAATAAGTTGTCCAACGCTTCGCCAAGGGTTTGCCCATCGTAGCGCTCCTGGAATGAGATCGGTGCGATCCATTCCGGAAGGAAATAGAACAGGGCGTTATTTTTCTTTTCTATTTCGGCAAGGAAGGAAGAAAGCGATTTTCCCTGTTCGGTGCCGTCAAGCTTAAGCTCGAGGATACCCTGTGCCTTCACCGCCATGGAACCAAAAACCAAAAAATACAGGAAAACTTTTCTCAACAAACTACTGGATCGTTTACGTCCCTGGCGGCTGCCGATGAATGCTTTATTTATTAGTACCGCTGCCACTCTTTAATCTTGCCTAAATTAGTTGATGGGTCACCCCGAACAAAGCAAGATAAAAAGTTATTTGACAGGTGGTCAAAAATCATGGGCAATAAGGAATGTTTCATAGAATTCTTAAATATAGGGAAATAGCGGCCGAAATCTATCGAGATGCTGCACAGGTCAGCAATTATCCAGGCAGATGCCGACCAACTTGTCCATCATCGTTAGTAGAAGTTGCATGCAAGTAACATCCTGATGGGTGGGCTGATGGATTTGAGGTTGTAACATGGTTAGGGAGAGGATCAAAAGCCTCATTCTTTTTATGGAGGCTTTCTTTTCTAATTAAACAAGATTTCATTATAATTAGGAGTTTGTCATGAGCCTTCCTACAATCAAATCAATGCCATATGGACCCGGAAAAATCTGAATTGGAACCGACTCAAAACAGATCTGCTGATGAGCTTTCCGCTGCGCTAAGGGCGGAACTAGTCGTACAGCAAGACCCGGTATATGCGATCGTAGGCGGACTTTCGGCTGCTATTGTCGGAGCAGTACTCTGGGCAGTAATTACAGTCAGCACCAAATATCAAATTGGCTATATGGCGATCGGCGTCGGTCTTCTGACTGGTTTCGCCGTACGCTATTTTGGAGCTGGCGTTGACCGCTATTTTGGATTCATCGGCGCTGTCTTTGCCTTGATGGGATGCATGCTCGGCAATCTATTAAGCCAGGTAGGCTTCATTGCGGATGCTCAATCCATCGGGTATTTTGAAACCATTACCCTTTTGGATTTTAATCTTGTCCTGAGCATCTATACAGAATCTTTCGCGCCTATGGACGTCTTTTTTTACGGTATTGCAGCCTATGAAGGTTACAGGTTTGCCTTCCGCAATGTCACAGACGAACTGACTCAGGCAGTGTCGGAAGGCCGCCTGGAGCCGCCTCCGTTTACTAAACTCAGGCTTCCTGTGGTGATTGTTTTGTTCGTTGCGTTATCGATCGGGGGATACTTGATCAATAAGGGATCGACGGGTCTGAAAACATATAACTATCCTTCCGGAGCAAAAAGAACCACCGGTGAACTGGTACACGGAAAAGAGAACGGCGCCTGGGAAGCCTGGTGGGAAAATGGCAAGCTGCAATCGCAAGGTTATTATGTTGATGGGAACCCCGATAGCGTCTGGAAATACTACAATGAGGAAGGTGTCCTGTTTCGAACAGGAACTTTCAAAGGGGGAGTTCAGGATGGAGAATGGACGGACTACTACCCAGGTGGTTCGGTAAGCGGAACAGGAAAGTACAACCTGGGACGACAGCATGGACTTTGGTCTTATAGTTATGAGGATGGCAGCCCGGAATCCAGGGGAGAATTTCTGCTTGATCTGCAGGAAGGACCCTGGGAAACTTTTTACAAAAATGGAAAAACGAGCTCAAAAGGTTCATACAGCAAGGGAATTCAAACAGGCATGTGGACGTATTGGAATGAGGATGGCCGCAAGAGCAGCGAAATCGATTTTGGAAATCGGGGAAAGCCAAAGATCCTGAATACCTGGACAGCCGGTGGAACCGTCGAAATCCGAAATGGTAATGGCATAATCAATTCCGTTTTTCCGGGTGGCCAATTGTTGGAGACTGGCACCGTGAAAGAAGGCTACCGGGTAGGTCAATGGAGAAAAAATTATAAGGATGGATCGAAACAGGAAGAGGGCGATTACAGGAGTGGAACCTATTACATCACCAACTCGTGGTCAACGGATGGCAAACCCATGGTCACTAACGGTGAAGGAGCATTTGAATCCTACCATGCGGATGGATCGCTCTTCGAGACTGGCCTTGTTCGAAAAGGGCTCAGGACAGGGAAATGGACAATGTACTTCATCGCTAGCGATAGTATTATGTCGGAGTCCATCTTCGCTGAAGGAAAGTTGAACGGTACATACCAGGCGTTCTTTGAGAATGGTCAGGTGAATATAAAGGGAACCTTCAGCGACGACAAACGGGTGGGTGAATGGATCTGGTTCACACATGACGCCGATATTGAATCATCGATAACCTTTAAGGAAGGGAAAAAAGAAGGTATTCAATTATTTTTTGACGCATCGGGAAAGGTGCTGAGAAAGGAATTATATAAGAACGGCGAGTTGGTAGCCTCAAAGCTAGGTTCAGAAATCTTAAATTAATTGAATTTAAAAACGCTGAGGGTAAACATAATGAGGAAGAACAGCAGTTGAAAAGCATGAACCAGGGTAATGTTTCTTTTAAGCATGGATCGTTTCCCATCAAAATTGGGCAATGATTCTTCGGTTAAAAGTCTTTTCAATTTCGAGCCCATCCTTCTCCTGATCCCTAGTCCATTAATAATGACAAGGACCAGTACGCCCATTTTTACCCGGAACCAGATCTGCTGCCCCCAAACCTGGTGCAAATAAGCCATCATGACTACCCCTGAGACAAGGATCACGAGCATTCCGATACCCATGAATCGCTGTACCCGGTGGAGCATATCTTCGATCACAATGCTTTTCGTCTTATCGGAGGGATAGGCCTTCCAGAATTGCTGGAAGACTATAAAATCAATGAAGGTAGCCCCTGCCATAAGGGTAATTCCAACAATGTGAGTTACCAGGGCTATGTTATAAACAGGTAGATTCATTTTTTCTTTTGTTTATTCTGCGAAAATCTGCGCGATCTGCGGGAAAAAAAATTCACAGGAAAGCATAAAGAGGCTGATGAATCCTTTTGCAACCCAGTACAGGGGCTTTTTTTGTGTTTTCATTCTTTTGCAGTTTAGTACGCTAACGTAGTTGATGTGTCAAAATTACTACGATAACGGTATAGTTTGCCAATTTGTCGAAGTATTTTTGATACATTTGCTTCGTAAACGAACTAAAACGCTATGAATAAGACAGTTGCCCTGGTAAATGAATGGGGGAATTTTGAGGCCCGGCACCGGGAGGGGAGCATCGCGGATTTTTGCAGGCATTATCTTGCCCGACAAAACGAGCAAAAAATAAAGGGTCCCCTGGTGGGAGGAGTGGTTCCCCAGTTTGTCGACGGCCTGCTCATGAAGATCATCGGCCGGATCAGCAAACTCAATATGGTGTATGCCAACATGGCCCTGAAGGGAACCGATCTGAATCAGATTGAAGAGTTCGGAATGTTGGTTACCATCAGGCAGGAAAAGAATCCCAGGAAAACAGAAGTAATCTATGCCAACCTATTTGAGCTTTCGAGCGGGACCGATATGCTGAACCGGATGAAAAAAAGAGGATTGATCCGGGAGTACGATGATAAAGAGGACAAACGATCGAAACGGATTGAACTCACGCCCAAAGGCGAAAAAGTAGTGGAGGTGTGTTCGAAACGAATTAAAAAGAATGCCATGTTGATGACGCATGCCTTACGCGACGACGACAAAGAACTCTGCGTTCAATTATTGAAAAGCATCGAGATAGAATTTTCGGCGCTGTGGCCACAACACCGCGGCAAGGCTTTTGAAGAAGTATATCAAAGCGTTGTCAAGGGGCAGTAGTTCATTCTTAGTTGATTGGGCGTTCAATCCAGCTTAGGAAGTCCCGCCACAGAAAGCATTTTTGCACCTTTCGCCATTTTCTTCTTAAAAAAAGGAGCGTCCTCCATGCTGTCCAGCTTCTTGCTGATTTTGATTTTTGACGGCTTTTTAATCATGAGTTTTAAACGTGGGTTAGTACTTCGCGCCATATCCGCTGCAAGGTATTATTTTTTTTAACTGGTGCCCTTCCAACTATCTAATTATACAAATGAGTGTTTTGAATCTGAACCCGCCGTGCCTGCCTGCCGGTAGGCAGGTTCGCGGTGGTTCGCCGTGCCCGCCGTGACCTTGCAACGCAAAAG
>Ga0193718_1000318_pt1 | contig 11072 bp, 8 predicted proteins | sample U2a1metaG_FD_144918 | JGI IMG/M metagenome (GOLD analysis project Ga0193718, IMG submission 144918) | Soil microbial communities from a riparian zone of the East river system, Colorado, United States - U2a1 | ecosystem: Environmental > Terrestrial > Soil > Riparian zone | place: USA: East River... | reverse complement strand
CACGTCCAGTTCGGCGAGCACATCGTCCGGAAAATCCAATTTGCCCTCGGCGAGGATGTCCACTTCGGTGCCGGTGAGCAGGCGGAAATCAATTCCTTCGCCAGCGAATTGCTGGTTCAAGGCTTTCACCTCTTTGAGTTGCTGGCGCAGGCGCGCGACGTCGAGGCCGTTCGCCTGAAACGAAGTTTTGGAGTGGTCGGTGATGGCCCAATAAGACAAACCCAATTCGCGCATGGCCTTGGCGATTTGCTCGGTGGTCATGCGGCCATCGCTCCACGTGGAGTGATTGTGCAGCGAACCTTTGAGATCGCCCCACTGGATGAGGCGCGGGAACGGCTCTTTTTCCGCGAGCGCGAATTCACCGGCGTCCTCGCGGCATTCCGGCGGGACGTAATTGAGGCCGAGTTCCTGAAAAATCTCCTCCTCGGTGCTGCACTTGACGAGCAATTTGGGATCGCGCGTTTCCTCTTTCGATTTAAAAAGGCCGTATTCGTTCAGGCGCAACCCACGCTGAATCGCGCGCTGGCGCATCACGATGTTGTGCTCTTTGTTGCCGGTGAAATACATCAGCGCGAACGGAAATTCCGCGTCGCTCACCACCCGCAAGTCCGATTGGATACCGCCTTCGAGCAACACGCTGGCCTTGGTTTCTCCCTTGGCGATCACATTCAAGGTGCCGGGGCGTTTCGTGAAGAAATCAATGACCTCCGCGGGTCGTTTGGAAGAAACGAGCAGGTCGATGTCGCCGATGATTTCCCTGCGGCGCCGCAAGCTACCAGCTTCGCTCGCGCGAATCACGTCGAGATGCGAGCGGAGATCATCGAGCACTGCTTCGGCGAGGAGCAACGTATCGCCGAGCAGATGCTTGGAGGCGTAAGAGCGGCGGCGATTGATGCCTTCGAGAATGTTGAGCGCGGTTTTCTCTCCAAAACCTTTGAGCCTGGCGACGCGGCCGTCCTGGCAGGCTTTTTCCAATTCCTCGACGCTGGCGATTTTCAACTCGTCGTAAAGCACCTTGATCTTTTTCGGGCCGACGCCGGGAATATCCATCATCGCCAGCAATCCCGGCGGGACTGAGGCTTTGAGGTCCTCGTAATAAACCAGTTTGCCGGTCGTGACGAGTTCGGTGATTTTTTTCTGGAGCGCATCGCCGATGCCGGGGATTTCACCGAGCCGGTTTTCGGCAACCAGTTTTGCGAGAGGTTCGTTGCTCGCCTCGATGGCTCGCGCGCCGTTGAAATACGCGCGGGTTTTGAAAGGGTTTTCGCCTTTCAATTCCAGCAATGTGCCGATGCCGATGAGAATTTCCGCAACTTGATCTTTATCCATTCGCGACAAACCTAAGCGCGGTTGGGCGGTTAAAAAAGGCGAATTTTTTCATGGTATCCCCGCATCGAAAGGTCCGGAACCAACGGATCAGTTGGTTTGGGGCGCAGGGGTTGGCCGCTCGAGTTTGGGGCGGGCGTGTTTGGGTTTTCGACCGAGAAAATCGTTTGCGATGTCGCTTGGTTTGATGAGTGAAGCGCCGCCGCTGCGCAGCCAAATCAGGAACATAATGCTGTAAATGTCTCCTTCGGTTTTGACATTGTTGAACACCTGGTTATCGGCATTGATGTTCACGTCCCGATCGTTGGCGCGATTTTTCAAATCAATCATGCGCATTCTCCCGATGGAAAGGTTCAGCACATCGACGCTGTCAAACTCAAATTTCTTTCCGCCGATGTGGATTCCGTGCGGGATTAATCTTCCCTTCGGCATCCTCGCGAGCATCGTCACGATGTTGGTTTGGCCCGCTTGATTTTTGACGACATCCAGTTCGGCCAAATTGAATCTCATCAATTTGACGCGGAGTTTTTGCTGGGCGAGCGCATCGGCATCGAATTCGATGTGCAGTTCGGGGATGATGAGGAATTCCGTGCCGCCAAATTCCGCGGTGTTGTAGAGCTTGAGGTTTTCAATGGTGACCACGGGTGGGAGAAGTCCGGAGGAGAATCGGCCGATTGTGACGTCCATCCCGGTCTCCCGGCGAATCTGGTGCTCGGCGACCATACGCAGGATGGTATCTTTGAAAACGAGCAGAAGAACCACCGCGACGATGAGGAGCGCGACGATCCGGAAAGCCCATTTGAAAAACCACTTCATTATTTTTGATTTACGATATGCGATTTACGAGCCAAAGCCAGGGCTCGCACGTACCCCAATCGTAAATCGTAAATCGCAAATCTGAAATCTTAAATGAGGACATCCTCTGGTCGAACCTCCAGGCATTCATCCTGATCTTCCCAGACGACGGCGGGATAAAAATCCAGCAGCTTGGGGGCGAGCTGGCTGCCGGCGCGCGTGAGGAGCGCTTCCGTCTCCTTGGCGGCTTGCTCGTAGGCGCGGTCGTAACTCCCTCCGCTCTTGCGCTGGCGATCATCCCAATGCGCCACGGCGTGGACGGGCGCGTATTGCAATGCCCAATGATCCAGCTCGCCACGAATGGCTTCCGGGATTTCATCGAATGGAACGAGCGAATCACTGCAATGCTGGCAAATCAGGCCGGTCTCGCGGACGTCGCGCGTGAGCAACGGAAGCATGGGTGCGCGGCAGCATTGCGATTCCAAAAAGGCGGCGGGCGGCGTGGCGAGGCGTTTGAACCAAATCTGGCGTTCGTGGGCGATTTGGGCGGCCAACCGATACGCGCCGAGCAAGGGATGGGAGAGCCGCCACGCTTTGCCGCCGAGCTGGCCGAGCGTTTGCGCGAGCCAACGGGCGAGTGTGAGGTCGTCAAACTCGCGGAAGACCAGGCTGTATTCCTTCCAAAGCTCGTCGAGCGGTGAATCGGATTCCATTGACATCGCGCCGGAGTGTTGCGCGAGAGGCAGAATTTGTCGAGAAGGGAGAAGGCGGAGGGCCGAAATGGGTTTGAACAGAAGCAAACGGAGGCAACGATGGGAGGCGAGGGTCCAAAAATGGGTTCGTTTTTCGGAGCGGTTTCGTACGCGATGAGGATAAACCGTTATGGTTATAGAACAATTTAGGATCACAAAATGGGTTCGTTTGGTAATTTTTCTAAACGCGGATACTCCTTCGCCGAGGCTTTGGAGGACAGGCTGCGGAGCGCGGAACAGGAGCCCGCACTGGCATACCCCGCGAATAGGCTGGAATAGCTTGGAATGGATTTTGAGTGAGCAAGACGGGGAACCAAATCCGCGGCAAGGGACGGGTGGGAATGATTTAATCGCAGACGTGAAGAAGATGGAGATCCCGACGCGTCGGGAGCTGCCTGTCCTACGTTTTGCTGCTGTTTCCATTCGCCCTTTCTTCCCTCCTCTTTTCGGTTCTGTTTATAGCACGCGTGTCAAATCCAGAACGGCAACGGGGCGCGATTAAAAGTGGGTTAGGTTTTCCGGGAAGGTGACTGTTCTCGAAAGCGCCGGCGCACTCCAGGACGCTAACGCGAGTCAGAGAGCGTCAGAAATTTCCGCCGCGCTTGGGATTGCGGCGGCTACGGGTTGCTGTTTGAGAAAATATTGAGGCTCCATAAGGGACGGTGCGTGGGAGCGAAAAGAATCTCAGAGTCGCTCCGCGTGTCCACCCATAGGGAGATGGTGCCGTCCGAGGCGAGAGCCATCGTTCCTTCCCATTCCTCAGTCAGGGCGAGCCAGTCAGAATATTGGCTGCGCCGGCCGAGAGTTGAGCCAAACAGCTCGGTTCCATTTTTCACGAGGCGCCCGTCTTTTTTGACCGCGAAGACGTCGGTATACCTGCCGCTGATTTGAGCCCAGTCTGAATCCTGACCAATTCGAATCAATTCGCCCCGGTGACTGAGTGGTATAACAGTCCCAAATAATTTTTGGCGGCCGTACCCATTTGGCCGTGCCCAAAGGGTACCGTCGCGGCGAATAACCATGATGTCCTGAGAATCGCCGGCGAAGGAGACCCAATCAGCACCGTTCAAATTCCAAGGAATAAGTTTTTCGATCGGATCGCCGGTCATTTTTACCCAATGCCAGACGTATCCGTTGTCTTTCATCACAAACATCGATGAACCCTGGCCGAAAAATCCCGCCCAATCCGAATTGGTTCCAATCTGGACCGGTGCATCAATTCGACTGCGCGAATCCGGAGCGAGGCGCCCCTCCTGGTTGTATCCCCAACCCCACAAGGTACCGTTGGTTTTCAACGCGAGAAAGTATCCATTGGCTGCGATCACGGATTTCCAATCGGCATCATCCCCGATGCGGCTCGCTTCAGGAACGAGATTGAGCCAGTTGGGGCGACGAAAACTGTTCGTCGCGTGTTTCAACGAAAGGATGCTCCAAAGTGTGCCGTCGGATTGAAGCGCGGCGACGCCAGCAAAACTATCGCTCGCCGCGAGAGCCACCCAGTTCGAGCTTCCGATAAACATTCCTCCGCCGGGAATCGCAACTTTCTGCTTCCGCGACACCATTTTCTGATTTTTCGAATCCCACTCGTCCCGGTATCGGTTCAACTCTTGCAAATGATAATCCGTGGCCGCCCACAATCGGCCATCGGGCAGCAGCGCGACAGCCCTGCTCCCGGACAAGGCGATCGTGGGGCGGATTGGGCCGCTGGTGCGAGGCGCGCCGTGGTGCGGTTCGAGAGACATCGCCAATTCCCATGGGCGTTGATAGATGACGGCGGCACTCAAGCCGGCGAAAACCAGAGAAATGAACAGGATGAGCAGATTGCGAAGCCAAACGTTGCGCCCGGGGTGCAATGTTTTGTAATTGGAAAAACTTAATAACAAGAGGGCGATGAGCAAAACCGTTATGCCTATGATCAAGATGAGCGGTCCTCTCCAAGGGGCGTATTCGGAGGAATGGGATCCGAGTAGGCCCCAAATAAACAATGCGTAGAATGTTCCGCCGAATACAAACGCGGCGCCGAGCGCGTGGAGGGTGTTCCGGGTGAGCGTGGAGGCAAAAAAGGAAATGATGGCGATGGCAGTTGCGGCAATCGTCACTTCTGCCACGGTCGCGAAATACAACCCGGCATCTGAGGCGAAAGGCAGTTTGACGATCTCACTGCGGACCCCGGCCAGGACGCCAGCCGTCTCGATCAGGCACGGCATCAATCCTCCCAGGACCAAACCGAGCAAAATGACGAGGGCAAATTTTATCGCAAACTGCAAGCGGCGCGTGATGGGAAGGCACAACTGGCTTTCCATGGTGCCGAGCTTGCGTTCCTCGGCAACTGCGACGCCGCCGATGAGCCACGGCATGAGCAGCCAAAGAAATGGCGTGGCCTCGAAGGCGAAGCGCAGTTCGGAATTGGACGAGAAGTTGTGAAATTTTCTGACGACCAGCGTGCAGGCGTGAAACATCAGCACGCCGAAGGCGATGATGAGCGTGAGTTGGTGCGATTGAAATTCTTTGCGGAGCATGGTGATTGTAGGTTTCAGGCGGCGGGGAGAATCGGATTCAACCTGGGGTTTGGACGAACTCAGGCTGAGGACGGAGATGGTTTCGCCGAGCCATTGGGAATCCTGGGCCTGGAGGAACATGCTTCGCGCCCGGAAGAATCCGGCGACCGAATAAACAATCATGACAATCCATAAAATAATATCGCTCGAAGAACTGGGCACGAACCATTGGATCAAGATTGAAATCGCGGCGGGAATCAAAATGGCAAACCAAAGCGCAGCGCCAGTTTGGCGAAATAACAGAGTTGTCCACGAAGCGCCGGTAATGGCAACAAACATGACCAACGCGCTGAAGCGGCAGATCTTCCAAAATTCCGAGGCGTACCAAAGCTGATTCGCCTGAATCGAATTTGCGAATGGCGTTTCCGGTGAAACCCAATTTCGCTGCGCCACTTGTTCCGCGAAGTCTTTCATGCTCAAGCCGAACCGTAAGTGGATGGCGAGGGCAAAGGCCACCAGCATCAGCAGTCCGCCAAGCGTGACCAAGAATGTTTTTGTGGCCCAGATCCGACGTCGGTCGGTTGGTTGGGCCATCAGGGATGAAAATGTTCCAAGGCTGAATTCCTGGCCGAAGGGGGCGAGGCCCAACAGTACCGCACCAAATGCGAAGGGCCAAAAAATGATTTGTTCAAGCGCATCAGCGTAGGACGGACGCCGCACGATCAAGGACGGCACGATCGCCAAGAACATGGCAATGCCCCAGAATGGAAGCAGTAACCGAATTTCTTTACGAACAAGGGCGTTCATTTCGCGGATTGAGTCAGGACTTTCGAGGCGACGAAAATTTCCTCCAGCGAAAGTGATTCACAGCGGAGCTCTTCGGGGTTTTGCGATTGCAACTCGGCCATCAGCTTTTCGCTGTTGCCGTTGGCGAGAATTTCGGCCTCGCGGCCGGTTTGTTTGATTTGCAACGCGCCCGGCAAAACAAGCTTCGCGGGTTCGGCGCTGAAGCGGACGGAGATTTTTTTGAAACGCTCGCGCGCATCGTCGGCGTTCATCGTCAGCAGGTTGCGGCCTTGTTCGATGACGGTGAATTCGTCAATTAGACCTTCGAATTCCGAGATCAAGTGCGTGGAGACAAAAACGGTGCGGTTCGCTGGATCGCTGGATTGATACGCGCCGATGACGGTTTCGATGAATTCACGGCGGACGATGGGATCGAGGCCGGAGGTGGGTTCGTCGAGGACGAGAAGTTCCGGTTCGGGACAGATGGCGGTGATGAGCGCCAGTTGGGTTTTTTGGCCTTTGGACATGGAGGCGGCTTTTTGATTGCGGTCCAAGCCGAAGCGTTTCACCAAATCATTTTCGATGTCGCGGTTCCAATGTGCGCGGAACGAGGCAAAGTATTCCAGCGTGTCGCGGACAGTCATCCACGGATAAAACGCGACCGCATCGGGCACGTAAGCGAGGCGCGATTTGACGGCGACTTCATCGCGTTGCGGGTCGAGACCGAAGACGCGGACCGATCCGGTTTGCGGGCGGAGGAGATTGAGGAGGCATTTGATGGTGGTGGTTTTGCCCGCGCCGTTGCGGCCGAAAAAACCGTAGCAACACCCGGCGCGCACGGTGAGGCTGAGGCCGTGAACGGCCTCAAGCTTTCCGTAGCGCCGGGTGAGATCCCTGATTTCGATTGCCGGTTGGCTCTCTTTCATTCTTTCCTCCTGGGCGTTGTTTTGGGTGAAGATTCGTCGTTGGACGCGGCGGATTTGCGCTCAAAATAATCGAGCCGCTCCTTGACCATTTCCAGAAAAGCTTCGTGGCCGATCTGCAGGTGATGCGCGGTGACCACCGCTCCGTCGATTTCCTTCTCCAATAATTTATCGCGAACGACTTTGGTGAAGGGCGAGTTGTTGGCTTTGAGAAAGCAGCCTTTGCCGGGAACGGTTTCAATAGTGCCCTGGCTTTCGAGTTCCGCGTAGGCTTTGGCGATGGTATTGCGATTGATGCGTAATTCCTCGGCGAGCGGCCGGATGCCGGGCAGCGGCTCGCCGGCGCGCAGCATCCCGGAAGCGGCAGCGTGCCGCACCTGGTCCACTAATTGCAGGTAAACCGGTTTGCCAGCCTTGAAATCTATTTGGAACAACATAACTGCCTACTGTCATATAACTGTATGACAGTTGAGGGAGGGTTGTCAATTGATTTTTTTAGGGAGGTTCGGAAAAAGTTGGATCGTTTTTGGGAAACGGTCTGGCGACAGACTTGGCAATTCCTTCTCGATCCTGTCGAACAAAGATACTCGCTTTGCTCGCCGCGCTTCGCGCGAAAGTGATGAATTGGATTGATTGTCACCCGGGGTAGCCCTCTCTGAATCGGGCAACCCCGGGCTCATATCCTCGACACCTTCAGTGTCGTCCGTATGCGCGCTCTGCGCGAAATTAATGATTGCTAACAAGGCTTTTGAATATTGCTCGCCCGCGCAACACAAGAGCCTCCTTATCTTGGCGGCTACGTGTAGTGGAAAATAAAAAGGCCGCGTTCGGTGAACGCGGCCTGAATGAAAATTAAGAATTGATCAGCCTCAGCGGCTTATTGCATCTGGAGAATTTTCAGGGTGTATTCCGGCGACACGGCGTTCTCGGCGCTGCGTTTGCCAAAACCGTTGACGTCGAAATCGAAGCGATAGCGGAAGCGGACGGAATCGGTTCCCATGGGCACCGGCACCAGCCCTTCCCAGCGATTGGTCATCATGAGGACAGGATGCATCTCGAAGGGTTGCCCGTTAACTATGACGGTGGGCTTGATGGTTTCCCAGCGGAGATTCTGCTGTTTGGAGCTAAACGCGACTTCCACGGGATAGAGATTGTTTGAATTGCGAGTCTGCTGGCGGGGCGTGAGGTTTGTGACCTGGGTCGCACAGCCGGTCAACAGCGCTAAAAGCAAAAACGGTAATGTTTTTTTCAACATGCCGGTCAGCGTGACAAAAACCACCGGGAGTGGCAAGTGGCAACTGGCTTAAAAAGAAGATGGTTTTTGCCTGCACCAGCCGGGTATGACCAGTAGCGCGTGAGGATTTTCTGATGCGTTAGCCATTCCGAAAGCAGCGGAGGGCCGCCGCAATCCAAGACGCTGGCGCGAGTGACGGAGCGCAGGAGCTTCCGCCGGGTTTGTCGGAGGGCGCCCGTCCCCGGGCGCAGCAATATCAACCTGCAAAGCCGCTTAAAATGCTGTAACCGCTTGCATCATGCACGTTGCTGTGGCCGAGGACGGCCACACTCCGGTGGCAGTGTCGAGTTACGCCCTGCTGGCCAGGGCGCATCTCAATTTCTGAACAAGCGTGATTGGTCAAAAGCCCGAGTCCCGGAGGGACTTACCGAAAATAGCCCGGCATTTCAATGCCGGGATACGGTCTCTCGCATACCAAGTCCCGAAGGGACGGCCGAATTTGGGAACTCCTCAATCGTCCCTTCGGGACTTGAATTGTTTCCGCTTTGAGTCCCGGCATTGAAATGCCGGGCTATTTTCAGCGGTTCCTTCGGAACCAAGCCTCCACCGACTTTTTCCCAAAAAATGAGATGCGCCCGGCCGCGCCAAGTGACGCGATTTTGCGTTTGACCGCGGCGGTCAAAGCCGGGTAGCTTGCGTCCCCTTTATATTATGTTTGGCACGATTCGTAAGCATCAAAGCTGGCTCTGGTTCATCATCATCGGCGTCATGGTCCTTAGCATGGTCATGTGGCAGAACCAGCTCGGCAAACAAGGAAACGGTCCGGGAGGTTCCGGAAACTTTGGTTCGATCGATAATAAGGTCATCACGGCCGCGGAATTCCAAGGTGCGCAAAATGAGACCGCGCTTATGTATTACCTGGGAAAAGGCGAATGGCCGGACAACCTGCCGGCGAGCGCCGCCTTCAATTTGGAACGGGAGACGTATCAACGGTTGTTCCTGCTTCGGAAGCTGGACGAACTTAATATCCATGCGGATAACGACTCGGTAGCGCAAGCCGCGGGGAACCTGTTGCGCCAGTTCGGAAAAGGCCAGACTTTTCCACTGGATGCCTTTGTGGCGCAGCATCTGAAGCCGCACAACATTTCGGCGGAAGATTTTCAACATTTCCTCGAGCATGATCTTGCCATCCAACAATTGGCAGCGGTCATCGGCACGAGCGGCAAACTGGTGACACCGGCGGAGATTCAATCGCTCTATGTGCAGGAATATCAGGAACTGGCGGCGGATGCCGTTTTCTTTTCCGCATCGAATTATCTCGCGAAGATTCCCGAACCCACCCCCGAGGACCTGGGACGATTTTATACCAATCAACAGGCAAACTATCGCGAGCCGGATCAAATGCAGGTGAGCTACGTGTTTTACAATGCGACCAATTTCATGCCGGACGCCGAGAAGCAGCTCGGCACGAACCTGAACCGCATGGCGGAGGAAGCCATGGTTGGTCTGGGCACGAACGGACTCAAGTACGGCAAGACTGCTGAGGAAGCGAAAGCGAAAATTCGCGAGCTGTTGATCCAGGATACGGCCATTTCGAATGCCAACGAGAAAGCAAAAGCATTTGAAATCGAATTGGTGGCCAAAGAACCGCCGCGCGGAGAAGACCTCGCCGCTCTGGCAAAAGAAAAGGGCCTGGAGGCAAAGGTCACCAAACCGTTTGATAAAGAATACGGCCCGAGCGAACTCAACCTGGGAGGCAGCTACCCGGTCGCGGCGTTTTTCAATCTCACGCCGGAAGAGCCGTTTACGGAACCACTACGCGGCATGGACGGTGTTTATGTCCTGGCCTATAACAAATTGATTCCGAGCCGCGTTCCACCGTTGGAGGAAATCCGCACCCGTGTCATCTCGGATTCCAAATACAGCCAGGCCATGCGTCTCGCGCAAATGAATGGTCACGTGTTTTCCCAGACGGCGACCAATGAATTGGCGCAAGGGAAAACTTTCGCCGCGATTTGCACGGCGACCAAGGTGAACCCGATTGAGGTGCCGCATTTCTCGTTGAGCACGGAAACGTTGCCCGACGTGGAAGACCATGCGGAAGTCGCGACGTTCAAGGAAGTCGCTTTCTCGACCCCGGTGGGCGGCGCGAGCAGTTTCGTCCCGACTCGTGACGGGGGCTTTGTGGTTCATGTGCGCCAACGCCTGCCGATCGACGAAGCAAAAATGAAGGCGCAATTGCCAGAATTCAGCAATGTCGTGCGCCAGCGCCGCCAAAACGAGGCTTTTGAGCTCTGGTTCAATCGCGAGGCTTCGGCGGCATTGCGCGACATCCCGGCATTTCGATCGCGCACCCAGCCGACCGCAGCGCGGTAAGTTGGATTAAGCGCGAGCTACCCGGGTCGCTGTCAGGTAATCTGCATCCTTCCCTCGGGTCCATTATCATCCGTAATGCCGCCTGCCCAGGCGAGTGTCGGCGCAGGAGTCGGGGTTTCCCCCATTTGACCCACGGCGAAAAGCAACCGTTCTTAGTGCATCGAACTTTTTGGTTCAGCACATGAATTTTTTGCCTGTTCATCCAGCGCTGGTGCATCTGCCGATTGCCTTTGTATTATTGTCAGTGGGAGCGGATCTGGCTGCCAGGATGATGAAATCCGAGCCGCGACGCGCGGCCTTCCGGACGGTGGGATTCTGGTCGCTCCTGGCAGGGTTTGCCGGCGGCGTGCTGGCGATTGCCGCCGGTTACCTGGACATGAAT
>Ga0193718_1000317_pt1 | contig 11092 bp, 2 predicted proteins | sample U2a1metaG_FD_144918 | JGI IMG/M metagenome (GOLD analysis project Ga0193718, IMG submission 144918) | Soil microbial communities from a riparian zone of the East river system, Colorado, United States - U2a1 | ecosystem: Environmental > Terrestrial > Soil > Riparian zone | place: USA: East River... | reverse complement strand
CCAGGGTAGCCACCTTGTTGCCAAGTAAATCATATACTTCCAGCTTCACCCGGAACGAAGCCGTGTACCCCGGAAGCGAAAACGGAATGGCCGTCGTGCCTGTGGTTGGATTGGGGAAAGCCTTGCCCAGCAGAATCTGATCCGGTCTGAGCTTATCGCCCAGGTGCTCACCAAAATAAATCCTGAACCTGCCCGATTCCTCCGGATTGAAATTGTAATGGTTCGTCGTCCTCATATTGACGGGTGTTTGTTGCGCAATGTCAAACAGGAACAACTCCTTACCGCTATTTCCAAACGACGTATTGTCCCAGCTCAGTTCTGCCGGCCCAGCCTGGTTGCTCTCCACCGAAAACTCCCAGGTATATTCTGCTTGTGTGGGGACAACATCCACCGAAAAATTCTTTGCAAAAAATTCCGGATGAGGAAAATCCATTTCCAGATAGTTGAAGAACCGCGGCGGGTTGACATCTTCATTTACCAATTCACCTTGCTGCATCCGCAGATTCAACTGCCATTGATCCTGTCCAAGGTCTTTGGCGATAAAGGGTGCTGATCTTCCGCCGATTGCGGTTTGGCCGGAAAAGGGTATCGACACCGTTACATCGCTGCTTACAAAAACAAATCCCCCCTCAAATGGCTGAAGGGTTGTTCCGTTGACGTAGCTACCGGATGAAAATGTCTTCAGTTGTGCTGCTGTCCCAGTAAGGTTATTGCCGGGAAACGCGGCGACATCGGCCCACGAGATGGGTGTGAGGTAAGGATTTCCCACTTCATTCCATCCTTTTTTCAAAGGGAGTTGGAAGAGCGTATTTCTGTTATTGGACGGAGCAACTACATCGCCAACTTTCAGCGGTGCAGGTGCGGTTTTAATGTTTATAAAATAGCCTTTCCCGCGAGTGAATGTTGAGAAATCTCCCGGGTATTCGCCCCAGGCAACGTCATCCTTATAGGACAGCATCCGCCAATCTGTCTTGTAAGTCAGGGTGGATAATTCATTGAGGACGGCGGAAATCCCATTATTAGCTCCCAATTCGAATGGTACTGTAAATATCTTCCAATTTGCCTTCTGTCCTCCCAATCCCAACACGGAAGAGGGGATGATCGATTGCGCGTCCGGATAACTTAAATAAATATAAAAATTAGTATTCGGATCAAGCGGCAAACGTCCCACATTGTTAGCGGGGTCCTTCGCAGTAATGAAATATTCCAAACCATTATCGTCCGGCATGGATTCGGTAACGGCGAAATCCCATTTTAGAGTCGTACTGTTGAACGCACCCGGTAAAGTGGTGAACGTGCCACCGCCAATCTTGCGCCAGGAAAGCGCTGTGGATGAAACGGGGCCTCCATTGTCAGCAACAGTGGCGCTGAACGAAGCGCTGCTCACAGCCCCCTTATTCATCTGAGCCGGCGGGGTAAATGTTATTACGGGCGGCTCATTATCAATGGTTGTAAAGGACCATGTAATCGCTGCGGTAGCATTGCCATATTGATCCGTGAAGGCACCAGGATCGACCACGACGGTGTAAACCTTCAGGAATCCCAGGGCGGAGGGAGGGGTGAACGAGATTTTATTTCCCACGATGGTTCCCGTTGTCACATCCAGTGAAAATTCCGGGGAGCCGCTTCCCTGAATAGATACGCTGATTTTCTTCCCGGCTAAAGCAGTTGGCGTTTCATTAAAAGTAATTTCAATGGGTGTAGTCACGGCAACATTTACTGCACTATTAAGGGGGTTGAGTAAAGTTACAGCAGGAGGAGTTCCATCTTCGGGAATTGTTAATATCTGATTGCCTGCAACGTTGGCAAGATGCTGTATGAGCCCAGACGGCCAGGTAACTGTCATGTCATCAATTTTTGTGGCGCTCCCGAGCCCGAAGTGAACGAGCAAACTATTTTGTGAACCGAACCCGGTGTGCCCCGATATTTCTCTCATCTGACTTTTGACACCCGTGGTAATTTTTATCTTCGTTCCTATGGCGGCTTTATTCGAGGCGGAGCCTATACACTTAATTTGTATCCAGTTTCCGGGTGTGCCGTTGTTTTTGAATAGTTTTATAGTAGGAGGATCGGGCACAGGGGCGTTGTTGCTTTCCGTGAAGGTCAACTGGCCTACTGCCAAATCAAGCAAGCCGTCTTTGTTGTAATCTGCAAATGCTGCAGAAATATTAAACGAAGAATAACTTGTTATCATTTCTCCTGAAACCTTTGTGAATGAGGTCCCCTGGTTTAGATAAAGGGAATTTTTCCCGCCAAATCCTCCCGCAACAAAAAGATCAAGGTCGCCATCGTTATCGATATCCCCCCACGCACTACTGAAGGATGATCCGGAAATATTTTCAGAAGGTTGACTGGTTGCGGGTGGGACTTTGGAAAAGGTTCCATTACCATTATTTGTATATAAATAGTTAACCCCCTGCTGGTTCCCGACAAAAAGGTCTAGATCCAGATCGTTATCGTAATCGCCCCAGGAAATAGTAAACAGTTTTTGAGTGTCCTCGCCATCCAATCCTGAACCTGTTACTTTGGTGAAAGCGCCACCGGTATTTTTGAAGAGTTTAGATGCATCGGTCCCACCCGACGCAACGACTAAAACATCCGGTGTGCCATTGTTGTCATAGTCTGCCCAACTTGCATCTCCGTTTGAGTTCGGGTCCGTTACCAGGGGGTCTCCCGTCACCTTTGTGAAACCTCCACTACCGTCTCCTTTAAGGAGTAGTTGGTCACCCGCATTCTGGTTACTAACAAAAAGGTCAAGTTTCCCATCCTTGTCAAAATCAATCCATGACGAGCTAAACGCTCCCTCGCCGTGAGCTGTTGTAAGATCCGGACTTGTGATTTCAGTAAAATTGAAATTGCCTGTATTTTTATAGAGCGCATTTTTGGTCGGCGGCTGGTTCCCATTGACGCTTATCGATGTCATGTAAACATCCAAAAGGCCATCATTGTCGAAATCGCCTACTGTTGGATTCACATAGCCTCCACCGACAGGAAACTTGCCTGTTAAGAGCGTAAAATCGGATCCCGTATTCTGAAACAACACTGGCTGATTGGTTTGTGATCCATCTGGACTTAGGGTAGGCATTAACAAATCTTCCAGGCCATCATTGTTAAAATCCGCCCATGTAGTTGTCGCTGCATTAGCGGCTGTTGTGGATACAACGGTTGTAGAAAGGATGAATTTAGGATTATTCATTTGAACCGAAACTTCCGCCGTAAAAGCTGACACTTGCGTGCCACTACTTCCAATATTCTGTGCCTGTATTTTATAATAATACGTTAACCCGGTTGTCAACGAGCTATTGTCTTTGAATGTAAGGGCAGGATAGTTTACCGACCCTATCTGTGTAAAGCCCGACCCGGAAGTAGTAGAACGGAAGATCAGGTATTTGTTTTGATACAAGTCCGCCTGCCATTCGAGTTGAATGGAGGAATTATCGTATACATAGGCTAGAGGATTCAAAGGTGGAAGAGGTGCGGGATCGAAAGCATTCAACGTTAAGGTTATCGTTTTTGACGTTGGTGTAAATTGGGTTTTGTCCACCTGAAAATTTAAGGTCAAGGTATTGGTGCCTGAGTTCCACGAACCATTTCCATTAGGATAGACCTTGTATGCATCCGTAATGAAAGGCAGGCCACAGTTTTCATAAAAATAGGTTGATACCGTTGTCAGCCCAAAAGTGCCACTGATTGTATTTGGTACACTGGCAAGAGAACCGGCCGTAAAATCGGTAATTAGATATTGCTCACTATTGGATTTACGGATTCCGATGGTGGCGTTCGTAAAACCACCGGGCACCGTGCCGGTCCAACTGCGGTTGTCTGGTATGGTAAGAGCGCAAGCATCATTAGTCGTTCTCGTGACCTCGGCCGAATAACTTATTCCGGCTGCGCCAACAGCTGCAATTCGATAAACATAAGCTGTGTTCTTGGTCAGGCCCTGATCGGAAAAATATCGGGCAGTAATATCTACATTTCCGACGCTATCAAAAGTCACTGTGCTTTGCAACCTTCTCTCTATGTTAAACCGATTTGCATAGACGCCGTCGTGGTCCCACGTCAGGTAAATCCTATCCTCACCCGTTGCCAAAGTTTGAAAATTAGTCGGTGTTGCAGGCTTCAAGACCTGTTGATCGGAAGCATACATGGGTGCGTCGGCTAAGGCAATCAGGGCATGCCCTGTCACAAAAAGTGTTCCTCCGATCAACCCTACAAAAGACGCCTCGGTAAATGCCTGCGACCAGGTAGCTCCACCATCATTGCTAAAACTGAAGGTACTTAAAGAATTGTTATTGTCACTCAGGAAAATGACTGCGGATGAAAGGACTAAAAAATTACTGAATGAGGGCACAGTAACAAATGACCAGTTAGCACCCCCATCGGTAGATGAAGCAATCTGCCTGACATTTGAATTGTTCCTGCCCCCGATGTAAATCGTGCTGCCTAACGCTTGTATATTGGATATATCAGTGAAATTGGTGTTCGTAATAAGGTTGGCGGCGGTTTGTCCGCTTAGCACTTTGTAAACCGCAGCTTGACCAAGGTTTCTGTCATAGATAGAAATATACAGGTTATTGGCGGCATCAGCGGCCAACCTGCGCGTGTCGTAATTGGTAGGCAAACCTGTGACAGCAAGTGTGCTGAAAGAAACTGCCGCATTGGTGGATTTATAAAATATCGCCGTTGCTCCATTATAGCTATATGCATAAAATGTGGTTTCATCTCCGGATACGGCTTGTTGCAAGTAAACTCCGATTGAGGGGCTTCCTATAGAACTCCAGGTACTTCCATTATCAATAGATTTGTACTGTACCGAGCCGATGGCGAGGATATTTCCATTACTTAACTTTCTTAATGAGGTGAAATTACAAGTTGTGCAGCCGTTCAAATAACTTTTAGTCCACGTCAAACCATCAGCTGAGAAACTAACCCGGGGTCCCCCATTGGTTACCATCAATTTATTGGAGGTGTTCGCGATGGCAAAACTGGTTCCTGCATTTAAATAAATTCCGTTATCTGCGTCAGACCAGTTTACCCCTGAATCAGAAGTCTTCCTTATTCCTTCTCTGCCGCCGCCCACGTATAAGTCTCCCGAAAAAGCAGAGAGTGCGAAAATATTATCGTTAGAGATAGCAGAGGACACTTTGGTCCACGTCCCACCTGTCGCATTGGTACTGTGATAAATGTTGCCATAGTTAAATGATATGAAAAGATTGTTCCCTGTACCGCTGCGAATAATATGACCTCCGCTATTGAAATCGTCAAAAAGACTGTTGGTGTTAATGGCACTAACCGGGTCTGCAATCAAAACCCAGGTTGTTCCATTAAAATAGAATGCGCCGTTCCGATTGGTTTGATACAGGGTTGTGCCTTTTATGGCAAAAGACGCGGGCTGATCAGGCAATGTCAAACCTATATTGAAGGACGCCCAGGAAGAGCCATTGTTTGTTAGCTTGTATGTCCCGTCGTTTAGAGCACCAATGTAAACATCATTTCCCAATGCAGTGATCGCACCGTATTGAACCGATGGCAAACCACCAACGGCCAAAGTCCATGTGGCGCCGTCATCCGTTGAGCGCAAAACCTTGTCGAGCAACGAGAGATACAGCGTTCCGGCCGTTGTTTTAGCCAGGAGGCCGCTGCCCCCGACAAAGGGTGACGCGGGGGTGAACGAAGTCCAGGCATCACCATTGCTTGCGGCAGTGGACTTATAAATCTTGGATTTACCAAGTATATAAATGTTGTCCGTGGCATCGATCAGGATATCGTAGGCATCGAAATCACTTAATCCATTTGTACCTGTCGAAAGTTTTGTCCAGTTCTGACCGTTGTCTACACTGCGATAGACGGCACCTGAAACGGGTCTGTAGGGTCCCTGTTGCAAAGTAACATAGGTGAAGAGATGACCTGATGAATTCACTTCAATGTCCCCAACAGCGCCGCCGTTCGGTCCATGGAGATTGGAAAAAGTCACCTGGGCCCACACGGAACCATTACACATCAGGACCGCAATTAATATTTGTAAATATTTCTTCATAAGCCTTACTCTCAACTTGGAAAAAGCCATCTCAATTTCCACTAAACCACTATGATTTAGCACCAGATTCTATTAATAACCCATTTTGCACCGCCCGTTATTTCGGAAGATCCGGAAGAGCAATATCACCGCCTGCCGTTGTCCCCCCCGCATCTGCAGGAGTCTTTTTACCACCCAGCGCTACTACCGCTCCCCCGATCACGACGACGACTACCGCCGCTTTCACCACCGTGGGCACTTTTGGAGTCACCTTAAAGAAGGGAGAGAAAACAACGTCATTGTTGTTTTTCGTATCGGTCAGTTTCAGTCGGTAATCTTTTCCCGGTTTGGCATTGGAAGGGATACTCAACACGTAACTGCCACTGTTGGGGTGGCTCATCTCGCCTTGAATGCGCTGGTTGCCCTTGAAAAGTTCCATGCTGATAGGAGTGCTCGTTCCGGCCTTCCAAAAAATATCGTATTGCTTCCCTCGCTTGTAGGATCTCTCCGTGTCAAAATTTCTGAGCTTGGCAAAAGCAACATACACCTTGCCCCGGAGTTCGAGTGAGATCCGTCCCTTATAGGCGCCGTACTCCTCCAACAGGCTCCATTCCACTTTCTTGTCCAACCCTGGCTTGACCTCACCCCCGATCTCTCCTTTTACCTTGGTAAGGGGTGTGGTATAATTGTCTTTGGAGGCATACAGATTGATCATGTACTCGTTGCTCGAATTGGAGTCATCGAGGTCATAGTGAACAATGATCTTTTCGCCGGCCAGCTCTACTTTTTTGATCGTAACATTCTGGGCCGAAAGTGCACAAGGAACGGCAACCAGCAACAGGAGTAAACATCTTCTCATTGCGTTGACTTTAGGTAATTGGGTATTAAAGTTAGCAAAAAATAGAATTCTGCCTCTATAACTCCACTTTCTACATCACACAAAGGCGGGCTGAGGTAACCTGCTTCTCTCGATTCATGTGATTTTCGGTCAAAAAGCCGATTACCTGATCCTGCTCTAATTTGACCGCCCCACTTTTCATTGAGCATCACTCTGACAGCGTCGGTGAGGCTTCGCCGCATCGAAATCCCTGGAATGAATCTCTACAACGGCTTTTTTGGTACCAATTAAGGCATTTAAAGTATTATTTAATGACGATCGTATCCTAATTGATCACAACCTTGTATGATTTTCTCGTGTTTCCTTGTTGAATCAGGATCACATACATGCCGCGTACCCACCCATCACCAAGATTATAAATTTCACCGGGGGACAAGCCAAATTGACTTTCAACTTCCTTTCCCATTGTGTCAACTATTTTTAAATCAAAAGTATCAGGAGAGGGATGAACCTGTAAATGAAATTCTCCTGAAGTTGGATTAGGGAAAATTCTGGCGAACTCGTTTTCTTCAAAGACGATGATTTTTCTTTCGTTTTGTGTAGAATCGGATATGTAATCATAGGTGACTATGTCGCCAATACCTATCCGGCCGCCAGAATTTCCACAGATTGCTTGTGAGGCACTCTGCCACACGGGATCACTTGCATCAACCGTAGTGCTGGTGCCCAAGATTCCATTATTTTTTAAAGATGCATTCGCAGTTGAAAGATCACTTAACGACTGGCTTCCATAAGAATCCGTTATAGTGTAATATCCAACCAACCCCGTTTGAGGTTGCAAAACAATTCCAGTGTTGCTGGTAATTTGGGAATTCGAAAGTGAAATATTCCAAATTCTTACCTCACCAATCCAACCTGTAAAGCCGGCAGTTGGCACTGGAGGGTCGGAAGCTATTTGCAACAGACCCGTAGAATTCATATTCCTGTTGCTGGTACTGTTACCATTGCCAATGTAGCTACCATCAACAAAAAATGAAATCGTATTGCCACTTCGGCGCACAGCTACCCAATGGCAAATTCCATCAAACAAATTCGTTGAACCCACATTCGGAAGAATATTGGGAGAGCCCTTTAGTTGAATAAAGGGACGTCCATCGTTCCATATCCCAAAAAGAAAACCGTCGGAAAGGGACCCGTTCACGAAAGTTCGCTTGGAAAGCAGGGTCCGTAAAGTCGCTAGAGGGGATGGTTCACAGTACGCTTCCAATACGAATTGCCCTGTCCCCAGATTGAAACGCCCATTAACGTCGGAAAGCCTAACATACTGATTATTCCCGCTATCCCCATTAAATCCCAGTGCTTCGATAGGGCTGACCGTCAAAAAATCTCCTGCCAAGGTAAAGGAGTAATTGGTGTCTGATCCGCCGGATAATGTAATCGGATAGACGCCTGGGCTGCTGTTTGTTGTCGCGGTCGTCGTGATGGTGGGAGGTGTGTCGATAACCCCTGCATTGTCACTACATGCAAAAGCTAAATACGTAAAGGTGAGGGGGGGATTAGGACTGCCGTAAGCTTTTGTTTTTGGGTCGGCCTTTACAGACAGGGAGGTTTTACTAATCGTCAATGTCCCATTTACAAGTGCAATCGCATAATTATTGTCTGATCCGCCTGACAACGATATGGGATAAGAGCCCGTATTGGTGCATTGTGTCGCAGTAGTAGAAATCGCAGGGGCGGCATCAATGCCATTACTATTGTCTGATCTGAGAAAACCTGAATAGGCGATAGTAAGTGCAGGGTTGGCCGATCCATATGTTTTTGATTGATTGCTGGCAGTGGCTGTAAGAGTCGCTTTATTCACTGTTAAAGTTTGCATTGCAGAAGTCCCGTTGTAGGTCGGATCGCCAGGCTGAACTGCAGTGATGCTGGTACTACCTGCCCCAACAATGGTCACGGTATTTCCAGTTACTGTCGCCACTCCAGGATTTGAACTGGTGAACGAAACAGGCAGTCCAGAACTTGCCGTGGCCGTTAGTGGAAATGAAGCATCACCATAGGTCTTCACTGCCAATGGGCTAAAACTGATCGTTTGGTTAAATTTTGACACAGTAACGAAAAGTACTGTTGAACAAAATTTTCCAGCGGACACATCATATCGAACATTAATATTTTGCGAGGTTCCTGCCGCCGCCCAGGTGACTGGTACATTATACAAATGAGTATTGGGTGGCGGTGACAAGGGAGGCTGTGTAAAATTCCCGCCTGGAGAAATTGCCCAATTGTAATTTGGGTGACCTGTTTCAGTAGTGTAAGTTTCATTGGTCCCAGGATAGGATGTAGTTGGTCCTATTATCGTAGGATTGGGGAAACTTTGGAGGGGAGGTGCTGAACCTTGCCCGACGCAGCCATTGGAATCCGTAATTTTAACCGAATATGTACCCACTGAATTGACTAAAATCGAGTTACCAGTAGCACCTGCAATTAAATTCCCATCCTGGCGCCATTCATAGATCCCGATTGAATTGACTGATAGGGTTGCCCACTCACCCTGGCAAAGACTCAGCTGACCTTGGCCCGGATAAGAAATTGTAGCATCCGGCAAAGCAAGTACGGTGGTGGAGAGATTATCGGTTGTTGACTTACAATTGTTCGCGTCAGTTGCTGTCACAAAAAAAGTGGAGGCTGAATTAACATTAATCGATTGTGACGTTTCTCCGTCAGACCATTGGTAAGACGCCGCTGAGGGCGCATTCAGGGTAACGCTATTACCCTGGCAAAAGGATGTCGACCCGGCAGAAATTGCCGGCGAAGTTACCTGATTGATGGTGGGGGAAATATTTTGCAACAACGATGTGGATGCGGCGGTTTGACATCCATTGGGATCCTGATAATTAACAGTAACTGTTTGAGATCCCGAAGCATTCGTATTCCAAATAATCGAGACATTTGGAGAGGATGCGCCCATTGTAATAGTTCCTCCTGACGAGACTGTCCATAGGTAATTGACCATACCCAATTCTGTGCTGTAACGAATTTTTGAACCCCTGCAAACAGGGCTAGCACCAATTGAACTTGTTATTGTTGGGGCGGAAAGGGCGATTACATTTACATTTTTCGTCGCGGCAAGAGCGGCCCGACATAAATGGTTATTACCATAATTCACACTGACCGACTGAGATCCGGATGCATTCCACAAAACAGTAGCCGTATAATCGGAAGAGCCTCCTCCGGAAAGTATTGATCCACCCGCTGAGACTGACCATGAATAAGTATTCATTCCTGTTTCGGTTGAATAGACGACGCTGGTCCCTTTACAGGGATCTGTACTCAGGGAACTGCTGAGTGTTGGTAGCGGAGATGAATAGACGAGCATGGAGGTTGTAGACTGAATCGAGTTACATCCATGAACATCTTGATAATAGACAGAGACCGATTCCGTTTTATCTGCTGAACTGCTATTTTTCCAATTTACATTGATCGATTGGGAATTATATGTAACGACACTCTCAGAAGAGCTAACACTCCAATAATAATTGGGTTGACCAGACGGAATGGAGTAAGTTACAGCAGTCGCTGAACATCCGGCGTTTATATTTGGAGAAACAGTGATTGGCGACGTCTGATCAACAGCATAAACAATAATTTGAACTGTCGTAGGTGGAGTGGTGCAGGTGATAAACGAGTTGCGAAGGTTCGCTGAGACCGACAACGTGTAAGTCCCCGAAGAAGGGGGTGAGAAAAACGTGTAGGGTTCCGATGTAGTGTAGCTGACGGGCCCGCTGAAACCAGGGCCATCTATCCTCCAATTATAACCCGTTGCATATTGAACCAGGCTTACTGCGTAAGGGTAAGCTTGAGCTGGAATATAGTTACATGCAGCACCCGGAGCATGTGACCATTGAGGGGGCTGACTACAATTTTGGGCAGTCCCTTTTTGAACGAATAATATCAATGCGAATAAGACGGTTAACCGTAGAATTGTTTTCATAAGCGCATTTTTAAGAACATGAATTAAAGCCACTGACATTTGAATGTACTATTTTCTAACTGAACCTGGGTTAAATTTTTATGAATTTTGAGCGTCTGGAGAGTTAAGAATGCGAATGAACGTCTTCTGAAGGGATTGCATCTTCATCAAGGTGGTGGAGAATCGTAAAATTCCTCAACGGCAGAGTATTGGAACCTAACTGATCCTGCTCCAATTAACAACCGTCTTTTTCGTCGATTCTACCTGCCGG
>Ga0193718_1000316_pt1 | contig 11106 bp, 13 predicted proteins | sample U2a1metaG_FD_144918 | JGI IMG/M metagenome (GOLD analysis project Ga0193718, IMG submission 144918) | Soil microbial communities from a riparian zone of the East river system, Colorado, United States - U2a1 | ecosystem: Environmental > Terrestrial > Soil > Riparian zone | place: USA: East River... | reverse complement strand
GTTTCGCCTTGCGAGACGATGGCGACGTCCCACTGAATCTTCATTTCGACGTGAGGGGATTCACCACCTGTAACTCAACCACCCCTTCGACTACCGCACGGAATTCCACCCTGAACGCGAACGTCTCCGGCGTGGGTGAGCGCAACGGCCAGCTGGTGATCCTTCAGGGTTCGATAACTATTTTTGGACGCACATTGGAGGTGACGTCTACCGGTGGGGTAAATTGAATTCTTTCGGTGTGATCACCGAATGAATTCGTCGGCGCGAGGGGCTCTCGCGCCGTTTTTATTTTTAGATTGGGGCGGTCAGGGATGCCAGCCGCAGAGGCGAAATAACTGCACGAGGCTGTAAGCAATCAGCGCGGTGGCAGGAATCGTGAGAACCCAGGCCCAAAGAATGCGTTCCACCAGCGTGTAATTCAATGCGCTGAAGCGGCGTGCGCAACCGACTCCCATGATGCTGGTAGTGATCGCATGAGTCGTGCTGACCGGCATTCCCAAAGTTCCCGCCACAAACAAAATCGTCGCCCCGGTGCATTCGGCGGCGAAACCGTTGATCGGCTTCATGCGAACGAGTTTATGTCCCAGGGTCTGGATGATACGCCAGCCGCCGATGTACGTTCCCGCGGCCATCGCCAGGCCGCAAACCCACTTGACCCAACCGGCAATTTCAAATTTGGGTGTGTTCAGGAATTGCAGCCAAGAAGGCGCGTGTTGCCAATCGACTGATTTCCCGGCGGCAAACAACGCCAGCGCCATCACCCCCATGGTTTTCTGGCCGTCGGCAAATCCATGCGCCCAGCCCATGTAAGTGGCGCTGAGCAATTGCGCTTTCCCAAACACGCGATTGACCCACACCGGGCGCCAATTGCGCGTCAGGGCAAAAAGCAGGCCCATGATAATGAATCCGCCGACGAAGCCGAGAATCGGCGAGGTGATCATCGGGACAATGACTTTGTGATACAGACCTTCCATCGCGACCTGGCCGGTTTTGGGATCCGTTTTTTGGTAAGACCAAAGTATCGCCGAAAAGCTATTGTTGGCCGAAGCGATAGCCGCGCCCAAAAGTCCGCCAATGAGCGCATGGCTCGACGAGCTGGGAATCCCATAATACCACGTGAGTAGATTCCAGATAATCCCGGCAATCATCGCGCAAAACACCGTGTAGATTGTGATGAAATGCGCATCCACCATGCCGGCGCCGATTGTTTTCGCGACCGCCGTGCCTCCCAGGGCGCCGATAAAATTTGTGATCGCCGCCAGGATCACCGCCTGGCGCGGGGTCAAAACTTTCGTGGAAACCACCGTCGCAATTGCATTGGCCGCGTCGTGGAATCCATTCGTATAGGTGAAGACGAGCACGACCAACAGGACGATGATGAGAAAAATGAGCGGGCCCATGTCCAGTCAGTAATTTTTGAGAATGATGTTGGAGATGACATTGCCCGCATCGCGGCAACGATCCACCACTTTCTCCAAAAGCTCATATAAATCCTTCAGGATGATCAGTTTCACCGGCTGGGTTTCGATCCGGTACAACTCCCTCAAGCGGTGCAGGATCAGGTCGTCCGCGTCACCTTCCACTTTTTGCAGAATGTCGTTTTGTTCTTTGACTTTTTCTCGGTTCGATTTGGCCCGCAACTCCTGCACCATCGCCAGCACCGTGCTGGTGGCCTGCTCCAGCAAGTCCATTTGCTCATCCCATTTCACGTCTTGCAGGTGGTCGGCAAAGAGAATGTAGCGTTCGGCAAATTTCTCGATCGTCTTGGGTATTTTGTAGAGCGAATTGGCAATCGACTCGATATCCTCGGGTTCCAATCCGGTAACCGATGTTTTGCAGAGCAACTCCCTGATATCGTTGGTGATCTGCTTGTCTTTGCGGCGGGATACCACAAATTCATCCAGGCTGAGCTTCGCGCCGGGTTTCAGGATATGTTTCAACGCATTAACACTCGCGCTGCACTCCTCGGCCGAAGCTTCCAAAAGATCCAAAAAGAGGTCGTCTTTGCCGAAAAACTTTTGAAGCGAAAACATAGTGCCTTCACTTCGTACGGAACCGGCCCCGAATGTCCAATTAAAAATGTAAAACGGGCGCTCCTATTTGCGCTCGGCCGGCGCCTGGCAGGTTTCCGCGCACCAGGTTTTCACCTGCTTTTTGATGGCGTCGCGAATCACGCGGGTCTGGGCGAGCTTTTCCTCCCGGCTGCCGGCCGCCGCCGAGGGATCGGGAAAACTCCAATGCAGCCGCGTCGTCACGCCGGGAAAAATCGGGCAGCGTTCCGCGCTTGCTTCATCGCACACGGTGATGACGTAGGCGAAGCTCTGGCTGGATTTCACAAAATCGAAAACCGCCTTGGTTTTATTTTGCGAAATATCAATGCCGGCCTCATGCATGGCGTCCACCACAATGGGATTCAAGGTGCCGGGTTCAAGTCCGGCGCTCTGTGCTTCAAATTCCTCGCCGCACAGTTGGTTGAGAAACGCCTCCGCCATCTGGCTGCGCGCGCTGTTATGAATGCAGATGAACAAAACACTTTTCTTTTTCATAAGATTTTTGATTCGATTTATTTTCCTCCGCAACAGCCCGCTGACGGCGCGTTTTCACGAAAATTAAATTTCAAGGGGTTCGAATCTGAAATTGGCTGTTGCGCCGGCTTGCATTTGTCCATTGCCAGGCAAGCGGTGTGCCGCTCGGTCAGGCGGAGGACGCTTGCTCCGGCGGACCGTTCGATGCTGGCGACGGGAAATTGCGTGATGTAGCCGACTTCATGTTCCACATCCACGTCCAAATCATCGGATTGGAGAATCGGCCCGGCTTTGTCCAGAATCTTGGCGAGTTTTGCAGCGGTGAGGCGATGGTCCACATCGTCGGAAAACCACGTTTGCAGTCGGCACAAGGAATCGTTGCACAATGTGCCGCCGCAATCGATGAAGCGCTTGTCAATGCGCGCCACTTCCGTGACGTGCGCATGGGCGGGCACCGACTCGCCGTTGGGCAACACAAAGCGCACCATCGCTTCCGGGTGCTTTTTCAATTCATTTTTAAGTTCAGCGATTTTCATAGGATTCAGGATTTAAAATGGCCGTCACGTTCGGAGCTTCTGGTTCCCCTGCGAAAAAGCGCCGCTTAAACCAGAAGGCGACGTGCACGAGGCCAATCAACGCGGGAACCTCGATGAGCGGCCCGACCACGGCGGCGAATGCGACGCCTGATTTGATGCCAAAAACGGCAATCGCCACGGCGATCGCGAGTTCGAAATTGTTGCCCGCGGAGGTAAACGCGAGTGAGGTCGAGCGCGGGTAATCCGCGCCGAGTTTTTTCGCCATCACAAAGCTCACGAAAAACATGATCACAAAATACAGCACGAGCGGGATGGCGATGCGCAACACGTCGAAGGGAAGTTTCACGATGGCGTCGCCTTTGAAGGTGAACATGACCACGATGGTGAAAAGCAGCGCGGTGAGGGTGATCGGTGAGATGCGCGGGACAAACACGCGCTCATACCAGTCCTCGCCTTTGAGCGGCACAAGAATCACCCGGCTTAACACACCCGCGGTAAAGGGAATGCCCAAATAGATCATCACGCTCCAAAAAATATTTATCATCGCCACCGGCACGACGGCGCCGGCAAGGCCGAAGTGTGGCGGGAGCACCGTGATAAAAAGCCAGGCGTAGAAACTATAGAAAAGAATTTGCGCGATGCTGTTGAGCGCGACCAGTCCGGCGGCGTATTCGCGGCTGCCTTTGGCCAGTTCATTCCATACGAGCACCATCGCGATGCACCGGGCGATGCCGACCAGTATCAAACCGACCATGTAGTCCGGGTGGTCGCGCAAAAGGGTAATAGCGAGCAGAAACATGAGCACCGGCCCGACAATCCAGTTCTGCACCAGCGACAATGTGAGAATACGGGTGTTGGCAAAGACTTTGGGAAGCTGCGAGTACTTCACCTTGGCCAGCGGCGGATACATCATGAGAATCAAGCCGATGGCGATGGGCAGATTGGTCGTCCCAACGGTCATCGGCGCGAAGAATCCCGCCGGGTCAGAAATCACAAAATGGCCGAGGATCACACCCAGGCCCATCGCGGCAAAAATCCAGACCGTGAGATAACGGTCGAGGAAGGACATTCTTTTGACCATGGAGTCGGACATGGAGAGATTTCAACAACAGCGCTGCCGGCGGCAGATTTCCGCCAGGTCCGTCGCCAGGATTTTCTTCAGCTTTCTGGCATCGGCCAAAGCCTCATCGGTCGCGGCCACGGATTTGTGGACCCATTCATGCGCCTCGCGCACCGGGGGAGATGCCGATTTATCCGGCAACCGGTAATAAACCCAGCGCTCCGTTTTCCGCGAAAGAATCAACCCCGCCTGGCGCAGCACGGAAAGATGTTTGGACACTGTGGACGGCGCAAAACCGAACAATTCGGTAATCTGGCAAACGCACAACTCGCCTTGCCGCAGCGCGAGCACAATCCGCACCCGGTTCGGGTCGGACAATGCCTTCGTAATGTTCATGAACTCACGCATTGTTTATATATTTCGTCTAATAACGAAATGAAGATTTCACACTTTCCCGCGCGTAGCAAGCTGCATTGCTCCTTTTGAGCAGGCGCGGGCCCTTTTTACGGGAAAATCTGCGTCCGCCGTCATGGAATCGTAACAAATTGGCAACCGCGACCTGCCTCGTCACACGATTGTAACAATCCCGACATTCGCCTGTGACACACAGTTTTTAAGTTGCTGTCGAACTAATTATGAAAAAAATCCTCACAAGAATCCTGATGGCCGGCATCGGCCTGATTATTATTGGCTGCTCTGAAAAGCAGGAAATCGCACAAGCCCAGACGCTCATCAATGGCGCCGGCTCCAGTTTTGACAATCCGGCGTTCATGATGTGGAAAGATGCCTATGCCAAGACCGAGAAGGGCGTCCAAATCAATTATCAATCCGTCGGTTCCGGCGCGGGCATCAAGCAACTCGTTTCTCAAACCGTGGATTTCGGCGCTTCCGATGCCCCGATGAGTGATGAGGCCATGGCAAAGGCTCCCGGCAAAATCCTCCACATACCCGTGGTCGCGGGCGCGGTGGTCGTCACTTACAATCTCCCCGGCAATCTTAAACTCAAATTTGATGATGCCACGCTGGCGGGAATTTATCTCGGCGAAATCACGAAGTGGAATGATCCCAAAATTGCCTCGCTGAATCCGGGCGTGGCGCTTCCCGACACGTCTGTAATTGTTGTGCATCGTTCGGATGGCAGTGGTACGACCTTCATTTTTACCGATTATCTGAGCGCCGTGAGTCATGATTGGGCCTCCAAAGTCGGCAAGAGCACCTCCGTGAATTGGCCCGCTGGCGTTGGCGGTAAAGGCAACGAAGGCGTTGCCGGTCAGGTTAAACAATTGCCCGGCGCCATCGGATACGTCGAATTGGCGTACGCCGTGCAGAATAAACTGCCCGTGTCCGAACTCAAAAATGCCGCGGGCAAATTCGTCGCTCCGTCGCCAGAATCTGTTTCCAAGGCCATGGACACCGCGACCATCCCCGATGACTTTCGCTTTTCCATGGTGAATGCGCCCGGCGAAGGTTCCTATCCGATTGCCGGCGCCAGTTGGGTGTTGCTCTACCAAAAGCAAGCCGATGCGAAAACAGGAAAAATGCTGGTGAATTTCCTCAAATGGTGTGTTAGTGAAGGGCAAAAAATGTCTCCGCAGCTTGACTACGCGGCGCTTCCCGATAGCGTGCAGCAACGTGAGTTGAAGCTGCTCGAGACGGTGACTTATTGAGTTGCGCTGCCTGGCGGTAGTGACGGATTGGCAGTCGAGGCGGAGTCATCACTCCGCCTCGCTTTTTTAGCGGGACAGACGGACGTTTATGAAGACTGAAGTTGCGCCAGCCCCGGTCCTGCCGGCTCCGGTTTCCACCGGGGCGCGGTCGGGCTCGCGTTGGATGGATCGGCTCTTCCGGCTGCTATGCCTTGCGGGAGCGCTGGCCGTCGGCGTTCTTCTCGCCCTGGTGCTGTGGCAACTGCTCAAAGGTTCGCGCTTGTCCCTTCACGAATTTGGCTGGAAATTTTTTACCGGCCGAATCTGGAATCCCGTCACCGAACAATTCGGCGCGCTGCCGTTCGTTTTCGGCACACTGATTTCTTCCCTCATCGCCCTCCTGATTGCCGTGCCGCTCGGGGTGGGAACCGCCATTTATCTGACCGACCTCGCCCCGATGCGATTGCGCCAACCGCTGACTTCGTTGATTGAAATGCTCGCCGCGGTGCCCAGTGTCGTTTGGGGTCTTTGGGGGCTGTTCGTTTTAATGCCAATCTTGCGCGCGACATTTTATCCGCTGCTTCAAAAATGGTTTGGATTCCTGCCTTTGTTCCAGGGGCCGATTTACGGCATCGGTTTGCTTACCGCCGGCGTTATCCTCGCGATCATGACCCTGCCGATTATAACTTCGATATCACGAGAAGTGCTCCGGTCGGTTCCGAATTTGCAGCGCGAAGCGGCATACGCATTGGGCGCAACGCGCTGGGAAGTGACGCGCATCGCCGTGCTGAGCTATGCGCGACGGGGTTTGTTCGGAGCCGCGGTGCTTGGGCTCGGGCGCGCGATCGGCGAAACCATGGCCGTGACCATGGTCATCGGCAACACGCCTTTTATCGGCGCCTCGCTTTTTCATCCGGCCAGCACCCTCGCCAGTGGGATTGCCAATGAATTCACCGAGGCGACCGGCGACATCTATCTTAGTTCATTGTTCGAGTTGGGCCTGGTGCTGCTCGGCGTCACGATCCTCGTCAACATCCTTGCGCAAATCATGGTGCGCGCATTCACCACGGCGGAAACGCGGCGGGTGGCTTGAGTATGATTGTCACTTCCACAAATCACCGTTTCCGTAAATTCAAAAGCCTGGCGATGAACGGGCTGTGTGTCGTGTGCGCCTTCCTGGTGATTTTGCCGCTGGCGGTCATTTTATTTTACCTGATTCAAAAGGGCGCTTCTTCCTTGAACCTGGCGTTTTTCACCGGCGTTCCCAAACCCGCCGGCTCGGTCGGCGGCGGCATGGGTAATGCCATCGTCGGGACTTTGGAATTGCTGGTGCTCGCCTCCTGCGTGGGCGTGCCCGTCGGCGTTCTGGGCGGAATTTATCTCTCCGAGTACGGTGGCGAACGTCTCAATAGCTGGATACGCTTTTGGGCCGACGTGCTCAACGGCGTTCCATCCATCGTCTGGGGAATGGTCGCCTACGCCCTCGTTGTGCTGCCCATGAAGGGATTTTCCGCGTGGGCTGGTGGATTGGCCCTCGGTTTTATCATGGTCCCGCTCGTCCTGCGCACGACCGAAGAAGTGCTCGTGCTCGTGCCGCGCAGTTATCGTGAAGCCGCGCTTGCGCTCGGTTTGCCGCAATGGAAAACCATCGTGCGGATTGTCCTGCCGACTGCCCTGCGCGGAATCATCACCGGCATCCTGCTCGCGATGGGCCGTGTCGCGGGCGAAACCGCGCCGCTGCTGTTCACCGCTTTTGGCAACAGCAATTGGAACCGGCACCTGGCCGAACCGATCGCCGCGTTGCCGTTGCAGATTTTTTCCTACGCCATTGCGCCCTACGATGATTGGAACCGCCAGGCCTGGGCGGGCGCGCTCGTGCTCGTGGCGCTCACTTTCTGTCTCAGTCTTGGCGTGCGCCTTTTCTCGCGCGGCCGTTTCCAGAAAAACACATGAATTTGACCATGACTCCCGAAGAAATCAAAACTGCTCCCGGTAGGAATGTGGAACAGCCCAAAGCCGCGGCCAGCAAGCCGGAAAATAGGACCGCCCCGGCGCCCGGCGCCGCGGCTGCCCGTCCCTTTTCGGCCTTGTCGGTGAAAAACCTTTCGGTGTTCTTTGCCAAAAACCAGGTTCTTAAAAGCGTTTCGATCGAAATCCAGGCGCAGGCCGTGACCGCGATTATCGGCCCCAGCGGCTGCGGCAAATCCACGTTTCTGCGTGCGTTGAACCGGATGCATGAACTCATTCCGACTGCCCGCGTGGAAGGTGACATTCGCCTCTTTGGGCAGGATATTTACGGCAAAGATGTCGAGCCGGTAATCGTCCGCCGCCGCGTCGGCATGGTTTTCCAAAAATCAAATCCGTTCCCGACCATGTCCATCGGCGAAAATGTGACCGTCGGATTGCGATTAAATGGAGTTCGCAATCGCGCGATGCTCATGGAGCAGACCGAGAAATCATTGCGCATGGCGGCATTGTGGGATGAAGTCAAAGACCGCTTGAACGCCCCAGCCGTCAGCTTATCCGGTGGCCAGCAACAGCGCCTGTGCATCGCGCGCGCGCTGGCCGTGCAGCCGGAAGTGTTGCTCATGGACGAGCCCGCGTCCGCGCTCGATCCGCTGGCCACCTCCAAAATCGAAGATTTGATTCGTGAGTTGAAAAAAGACTACACCATTGTCATTGTGACTCATAATATGCAGCAGGCAGCCCGCGCGTCTGATCATACGGCGTTTTTTTATATGGGCGAATTGGTCGAGTTCGGTGCGACACCGCAGATTTTCACCGCCCCCAAAGAAAAGCGCACGGAAGATTACGTTACCGGCCGCTTCGGTTGAACCCTTATCGAATCATAACACCACCATAATGATATGGATTTGGATGAACTGAAAAAAAAGCTGCTCACCATGGCCAGCCATGCGGAAACGGCCGTGAACGAGGCCCTGCGCGCGCTCATTGAGCGCGATTACGAGCTCGCGTTGCGCGTCAAGGAAAACGACAACGTGATTGATCAGCTTGAAGTTGAAATCGATGACATGGCGATTCACTTGCTGGCCAAAGCGCCCCTCGCGAGCGATCTGCGGCTCGTCACCGTGGCCATGAAAATTTCCCAGAACCTCGAACGCGTCGGAGATGAAGCCACGAAGATTGCCAAACGCGCCCGCGATCTCAGCCAGGAACCGCCGGTCAAAGTGGTGGTTGATCTTCCGCGCATGGCCAAGCTCGCTTTAGACATGCTCAAGGCCGCATTGGATGCGTTCGTCAATCGCGATCCCATCGCTGCGCGCGCCCTGATCCCGCGTGACAAGGAAGTGGACGGCATCAATAAACAGGTAACCAACCAGCTGGCGCAATACATGGTGGAAAACCCTGATACCATCAAACGATGCCTGAATTTGATCACCGTTTCGCGCAGCCTCGAACGCATCGCGGATCACGCCACCAATGTCGCGGAAGAGGTTGTTTATCTTTACGAAGCGTTGGACATCCGTCACACGGGAAAGACCGGCTTGGTCGCCAAGGGGAATGTTTGAGCGGCGGTCTGCTCTTAAACTGCGTTAATCGCGGGAAAACCCGCCCAGGCGCAGTGAGCTGTAGAGGGAATAAGGTGAAGCCACGCGCCGCATTCGTTCTTTCGCTTCATTTCGGAACTTCTCTTTGATCGCCAGCCGTTGCCGGAAACTCTTCGCGGTAGCAAGCTCCTGCGCGTACTCGCGCTGCACCTCAGCTTCGATGGCTTTCCGCAGACGCCCTTCACCGCCGACACTGATTCCAATGTTCTTCATAAGCGACTACGAGTTGCGGCGCGCTTTTTGCGTGGGCGTCGCGAGCGGATAAAGCCCCGGACAACAACCGAACGCCTCGTGAAAAGCCTGGCTGAAATGGCTCGGGCTCGCGTAACCCACTTCCAATGCGGCTTCCGTCACGTTGAATTCTCTGGAGCGGAGAAGTTCGGCCGCTTTTTCCATCCGCAAGCGCCGAAGATATTGCGTAATGGTTTGACCCGTGTGCGCGGAAAAAATCCGGCTCAGATAAAAATGACTGCAACCAATCTTGCGGCCCAGTTCTTCCAGCGATGGCGGCTCGGCCAGGTCCTGTTTGAGCAGGAAAACCACCTGTTCCACCCGCTCCTGTGCGACCCGCTGTTGGCGCGTGCAGAAAAACTCCTTTTCCTTCGGCGGTTGAAATAAAAATGTGACCGCCAGTTCAAGCGCCTTGCATTGATACCACAACGGTTGCGCGGTCGCATAGACCGGCGGTTGACGCAGCGTGGAAATGATTTGTTGCTGTCCCGCGGTAAGTTTCACTGTCGTTCCCGAGACGTGTTGACAGGGACAGCCCTCAATCGCGGATTTCACCATCGGATGCAGCATCGTTTCCATGCCGGCGAGATGTTTTGCAAGAAAGGGACAGGAAAACTCCACCGTGAGAAATTGATGTCGCTCGGCTGCCGCGCGTTTGGCCGTCAGGGATTCATCGGCCCGATGGTAAAATCCGGCCGTGCCCGGCGAGAAATCCGATCGCGTCCCACCGCCTTCCACAAACCCGTGCCCGTCCAGATTCAGGCAAAGCTCCACGCATCCGGGATGAAAGCTTGCCGACCAGTCCAATTCCTTGCGCGCCTCAAAATCATGCCATTCAATGCTGAATCCCAGCCCGCGGAAATTGCCAAACAACGGCTGCCAACCCCCGCCGACATCTCGCCATGCCCCAGCTTCAGTAAATAAGCCTGCTTCGCCGCCGGCCTTGGCATGCGGGTGTGTCGCTGGCGCGGATTGGGAGTTTTTGGTCATCGTTCGTACGCAACAGATTCAATCTGCCTTGATTTTCATCCAGAAACGCGCTCCTGACAAGGAACGAAATCGAAAGCATTAGGAGCGCCGACCTGCAGTCTGCTTACCGTGTAAACAAACCGCTTCGCGAAAAGCCGATTAAAAATCGGCGCTTCTATTCTGAAACCACGATTGTTTCGCGGAGCGCCCTTGCCCGCCAGATATAAAGATCGCCGGATAAACCAGCAGTTCCATCAACGTCGAGGTAATCACCCCGCCAATCATTGGCGTAGCGATCCGTTTCATCACATCCGCGCCCGCTCCGTGACTCCACAAAATCGGCGCCAAACCCGCGATGATCACACAAGCCGTCATCGCTTTTGGACGCACCCGTTTCACCGCGCCGTGATAAATGGCCTCCTGTAAATCAACGACGTTTCGCATCGCGCCGCGTTTCTTCCAATCCTCGTAAGCAAGATCCAGGTAGAGCAGCATCACCACTCCGGTCTCCGCATCAAGCCCCGCCAGCGCTATGATGCCGACCCACACCGCGACGCTCAAATTGTAGTG
>Ga0193718_1000315_pt1 | contig 11131 bp, 4 predicted proteins | sample U2a1metaG_FD_144918 | JGI IMG/M metagenome (GOLD analysis project Ga0193718, IMG submission 144918) | Soil microbial communities from a riparian zone of the East river system, Colorado, United States - U2a1 | ecosystem: Environmental > Terrestrial > Soil > Riparian zone | place: USA: East River... | reverse complement strand
AATCACTGGGAAACCGGCATTGCAGAAACCAGGTCAGCGGAATTTTAATCACATGATACGCCACCTGGCTGGCGGATTTGATCAGTTGATGCGGCGAAGCGCCCCAGAACAACGCGAGCCGTCCGGGCTCAAACGTGATTTGTTCGCCGCCAAATAAATACGTCAACGAACCGCTCTTAATCAGGTGCAGTTCAATTTCATTGTAGCGATCCGGGTCATCCGGAGGAGCTGGGCTCCGGCGTTCACACGTGAAATTATGCGGAGTAAAATCACGAGGTTTGGGATTGAACGCTACAATATTGAATCGTGACGAGGGGGCGACTCGGAGATTCGTGGCAGGAATCATTAACTACACGATATCCGCTTCCCGTCCCGAAAAACAATTGGGCGATAGTCACTCCAGGGACTATGACTTAAGACGTACGTTCTAGATGCTCGAAATTAGAAAGAGTAATGAATTCAGGCGAGGGAAAGTGATTATTCAATATGAATAATCCCGCGCTTGATGGCGGTCGTCACCGCCTGGGTGCGGTCCGCCGCGTGCAATTTGGCCAATATATTGGTGACGTGCGCTTTTACGGTGCCTTCCGTGATGCCCAGTTCGCCGCCAATTTCTTTATTGCTCATCCCCTTGGCGATTTTTTGCAGCACGATCAACTCGCGGTCAGTGGGCACAGCCTGGCGGAGACGTTCGGCCAGACGATCGGATATTCCCGGCGGAAAATAATTGTGGCCCGAATACACCGAGCGAATCGCCTCAACCAGAATCTTGAGAGGCATATCCTTCAATAAATAACCCGAAGCACCCGCTTGAATGGCTCGGTAAACATCGTCATCCGCCGCATACGTGCTCAGCACCAGCACGACGACCGGGCCGAATTCCTGCCGTAATGCATTGATGGTTTGAATCCCATTCATGCCCGGCAACCGAAGGTCCATAATCACCACGTCCGGCCGATGCGTGCGAAAACATTCGACCGCTTCCTCGCCTTCTTCGACTTCGGCGACCAGTTCAATATCCGGCTCCAACTGTGACGCTGTCACCAAACCCATGCGGATCAAAATATGGTCTTCCACCAGCATGATCCGAATTTTCTTCTTCGCCTTGTTAGTCATTTGTCAATAGAGTGCCCGTTTTGATGAACCGCCAACTCTGCGGGGGCCGCTATCGGCACGCTCACTTCGATGATGGTGCCTTTGGCCGGCTGGCTGATTACGTCCAAACGCCCCTTAATCTTGCGAGCGCGACTGCGCAGGTTTCGCAAGCCCAGATGCGTCCCGGTGCCGGTCAAAACCGAGTCGGGAGCGAATCCGCACCCATCATCAACGATGGAGAGCCGCACCAGCTTCTCGGAATAATTCAACGTGATTTGAATGGTCTTAGCCTCGGCGTGCTTCAGAGCGTTGTTCAACGCCTCCTGGCAAATCCTCAATAAGTGGTGTTCGGTGGCCGGCGGCAGTTGGCTGGCCGGTCCCGAGACTTGAATCGCCACCTGCACCCGGTCGCTGGAACTCATTTGCCGCGCAATCTCGGTCAAGGCTGCTCCTAAATCTCCATTCGCCAGTAGCTCGGATTCCAAATTCCAAAGGCTGTGCCGAACCTCTGCGCGGCTGAAACGGACCATGTTGCGGGCCATTTCCAAATAGTGCCGCGCGCCATTCGAATCTTCGCTCAATTTGGAATCCACGCCGTCCAGTTGCATCATGATGCCATTCAAACCTTGTTCCAGACTGTCATGAATCTCGCCAGCCAGTCGATCTCGTTCGACCAGGGTAGCCGACGTTTCGCTCTCCTTTTGCAATCGGGCCATGGTCACCTTCAATTCGCGGGTGCGCTCCTCCACCCGGCGGCGCAAGGTCCGAATCCAAATGATCGATATCGCAAAGACGACGACACCCAACGCGCTTACGCCTGCGGAATATTTCCAATTCCACCACGGTGGCCGCTGGATCAAAACCACATCGGCCGGGTCGCGAAGCAATATATCCAACGTGGCCGGCATCGAGTTGTCTTGTTGACTCGTCTTGGCGTTGATGTGATCGGCAAATTGCACACGGTTTACACCAGTGATCTGCACCCGGCTGCCCGCCGGAAATGATTTCAACCGCCCCACATTTGTTCCGAGGATGGCTTGGAACACACGTTGACCCAATTGCAGCTCCAGCAACTGCTGTCCATCGCGGATTTTTTGTCCCAACACGATCGCTTCGAGGCGCACCACCGACCCGTTGTAACGCCCTTCCGTGATATCCGCAGCCGACAGTTTGGATGGCGCAGGCGGTTGCCCGGCGCCAACCTGGCGCACGATTGCTTCCGTGAGCGTGACGGAATCGGATCGTTTTTCAGGAAAGCCAACGATTTGAACGCGGTCTCCAACCTTGGCGGTGTTGGGAGCGCTCGTTAGAATCTGAACGCTGCCGGTGTCATCCTGCACAAACAATAAATTCTCGTCCCGGTAGGTGACGACACCGGTCACTTTGAGCCGGTGCAATATCTGTGGATTCACCTCCTGCACGCCCACCTGATTGATTAGGAACGAGGGAATCAGGAAGGGGTCTTCGGGCGGAGATTCCTTCACTTGAATATAATCCAACGATGGAACCAACAGCACCGGGTGGGATTGGATGTGTCCGGAATAAACACCGCGAACCTGCACCAGCGCATCCACATAATGTTTCAAGGTGTCAGGCGTTGCTCCTTTCAACCATGTCTTCACCGCCCCGTCTTTTTCCATCAGCAGAACGGTGCCGTCGTCCTGAATCGAACGCACCACCCCTTCTGCTTCCACCCACTGACCCTCCGCGTCCGCGGCGACCGAACGGTCGGGATAAGGCAGGGGTCGAGGCATCTGTCCCAGACCCAATACGGTGGCAGAGCCCACTCCAAATGGCGGTGCTCCGCGTGCAAATTTAATCGAACCCTCCGCTTCGACGAATTGTCCCGCTTCCAAAGGTTTATACTGAATCAATTCGGGCAACACGCGAACCAGGGCGCCACCCGAATCATCCTGCACGAAGATTAGATTCCGGTTAAATGCTCGATCACTAAACGTTACCACTCCACGGATGCGAAAAGAGCGGCTCGCAAACTGCAATCCTTCCTCCGACTCCGGAGGCAAATCCTTGATTCGAATATATTGCGGTTTGGAAGATGGCGGGGGCTTTTCGACGTCGGAAGACGGGTTCAAAATCGGGCGGAGATACGCTTCGGTTAAGACCGGCAACTTATTCTGCCAGGTCAGGTTCCCTACGACTTCGACTGGTTGATGTGGCGGGACCTCCTCATTCTGCCGCGGAAGAACCGTGAGTAAATGCCTGCGCCGGACCAGTTTCAGCCATTGGGGCGTTTTATTCAAAACGAGAGCCACCGCGCGCGAGATGTCTCCCGGTGTCTGGTATTGGAGACGAATCTTGGATTCGGGAGTTATCATCAAAGAGACGGAGGGCGAGTCCGTATCCAACGATTCGCGCATCATCACTCCGGCCTTGTCCGAAACGTGCGTGCCTTGAAACGCTTTGACGCGCGCTACAATTTCTCCTTCTGCGGACAGTGACTCAAAAACGAAATTACATTTTTCTGTTGTGTCATCAATGCCCCCGCTGCTGGCTTCGATGTTAAAAGTTGCATTGCTGTATTGCACGCCTCCCCTTGGGTTGGGGACGCTTGCGCTGGGAATGGGGGTGGTTTCCGAACTCCCGTTACCCCGGACAAACGTTGCGGTCGGCAAGGGATAATTGGCCATGGACGAAACCATCAGCCCGACATATACGGAATTACTTATCGCGATCGAAACCGGCACCCCGACCTGCTCCCAATTGGTGCCATCATCAGAGATATACCCGTAGAAACTGTCATCCCCCTGGACCGACAAGAGCTTGGAGTTTTCTTTGCGTTCCAGAACCGTTCCACGCACGAGAACTTTTCTTCCCCAGGCCAGATTTGGATTGGACGGTGTCAAATCAAACATGGGGACCGGTTCCAGCCCATTCCACTCTTTATCCGTGAAATCCAATAGGGATACTTGTTGAGCATCAGGAACCCAGAGCGTTCCCGCAACCGACTCTCCTTTTTCACTGGTCACATTTTCACAAACACCGCGCAGCCGCACCTTTCGGTTCTCCAATGACACCGTCGAATTGGTTCCCCAATTAAAAATATGCGCGGTCATGCGGCCGTCCACATTCGTCAGTTCCAGGGTCAGGGCGCCCGCGTTGTTCGCCGCAAAAACAGATCGTCCCTCCACTTCAACCCATTGGAAATTGTGTGACGCGCCCCACGGCTCTCCAATGTGTATCAGTCCAGCCTGGGGCAGGTTGCCGGCTTCCAGCATTTTGATGCGTGGCTGGCTGATGCTGGCCGATTGCTCGTGCGGTTCGGGAACCAACATCGCCAGGGTAGTCAGGAAAAAATTCGTCCAATATTCCCGCAGGACGCCATGGGTCGCTCCGGCTGAAACGCCCCGCTCCGGCGACAGATATTGCCCGTCAATCACACCCTGCTTGATCCCCGGGCCCTGCCAGGCGACTGCCAGGCAGTCGTGACCGCGCCACTGCCGCTGAATCGCCTCGAGGTAATAAGTTTCGCCCGCCTTGAGAAATATCTCGTCGGACTTTTGCTGGGGATAACGCTCCCATTCTCTCGGCCACGTTGCGCGCGGCGCAAACGCGATTTCCCTGGTGTTAGTCGTTTCCCCGCTGGCGCCAAAAAACAATTCCGCCTCGTCGTCAGCGGCGATCCAAAAGGTGTAGTTGCCATCCACTGGCGGACGAAGAAATCCGCGCATCCGGGTCAAATAGTGCTTCGCCCAATCTGTCGGCGCTTCAAAAGAAGTGACTATTTCCCTGCCGGACGGCTGGTCCGGATAGTCGGGGAACGCCGTAAAGTAGGGCGACACTTTTCCCTCGATTTGTATCCGGTCTCCCACGCGCAGCGGTTGAGTGATGGCGTCCAACCTCAGGGCCATGGGATGGTCCCCTTGCTGAAGCACGACCAAATCGCGATTCGTATCCACCAGCGTGACCGTGCCCTCCCAAACTGTTGCCGCTGTTGAATTTGGCGCTGCGGGCGTCCCGCCCTTTCCGCAAGCGGTCTCGGACAATGTCGCGAGAATCAAACCGAAAAGCCCAATCGATAAAAGCTGGCGGGCGGCATGCATGGTTTGCAGAACTCCTTTATGTTGAACCTCGCCAACTCGGAGCACAATACTTTTTACGAGGCACCGCAAATGCGGCGCTTAAAATCATTTTGCCGGTTGCAGCACGCAACCTACGAGCTTCACATCCGCGTTGATGACCTGGTCAGGCTTTTGAATTTCTTTAAAAACGGAATTGTAAATCCGCACGTCGCTGATGCTTGCTTCTGGAAATCCGCGGACATTTAAAACCCGCGGCGTATGCGCCACGGAAATGTTTTCCATCACCACATTTTTTGCGATCGGCTTGTAATCGCCTTTGGCTCCTTCGTCGTAAAGAAAATCAATCTGCAAAACCGAGTCCTTCACCACCCCGACGTTCACATTCCGCATGAAAATATTTTGCAGGACGCCGCCCCGCACCGCGTTGGATTTCAAGCGCAACGCGCAGACAAGATTCGAACTGCTCATCTCGCAATTCTCCACGAACACATTGCTGCAACTGCCGGAAATCTCGCTCCCAATGGCTGTGCCCGCATGGCCGTCGCGCATGATGCAGTCGCGGATGATTAAATTCACCGAAGGCACGTTCACTCGCCGCCCGTCCGTGTTGCGGCCGGATTTGATGGCAATGCAATCATCACCGGTGTCGAACAGGCATTTCTCGATCAAAACATCGCGGCAGCTTTCCGGGTCGCAGCCGTCATTGTTGGCCCCGTGTGAGAAGATGTCCACGCCGCGCACCGTTACGTTCGTGCATAGCAGCGGATGCAGTTCCCACATCGGCGAACGGCGGATTTTCACGCCTTCAATCAGCACATTCTGGCACCGGTTGAATTCGACAAAACTCGGGCGCAAATGGTCGCCTTCGCCGAATTGCCGATGTCCCACCGGCACATTATCCGTCGCCATCTTGACCAGTCTTGACCGGGCGGAAGTGGATTTCCACGCCAGCCAGTTGGTTTCATTGGCCTGCCCGTCCAAAGTCCCTTCCCCGGTCACGGCCACATCCTTTTGGCCAAACGCGTAAATCAGTGGCGAATAATTATAAAGTTCCGTGCCTTCGAACCGGGTGAATACCGCCGGGAGATACGCGCGCGGATCGGTGCTGAAGAGCAGGACCGATTTGGCATCCAAATGCAGATTCACCCCGCTTTTCAAATGAATCGCCCCGGTGAGGAATTCACCGGCGGGAACGACCACCCTCCCGCCGCCGCTCTCAGAACAGGCGGCTATCGCCTTGGTGATCGCTTCGGTGCTGTCGGTTTTTCCGTCGGCGACCGCGCCAAAGCGGGTGATCACAAAATCACGCCTCGGAAATTTTGGCGCAACAATGCGCTTCAAAATTTTGGGCACTTCATTCCATTCCGGCCGCTCAGCGCGAAGCGAAGTGGAAAATAATAAGGCGAGAAAAAGTGATGAAATAATTTTCATGGTGGCTACGGCAAAAGTTGAACCCGATAAAATCGTTGGTTGAAATTGTTGGCGGTAACATCGCTCCAAACCGCACCCGCGGTGGGGTTGGTGACAATGGCTTGCAGTTGGGCCGGCTTGTCCATTGTGTAATTATATCGCAACTGGCCGCCGGGCGTGTCCGGATTCGTGTTCCGCGAAAACGGAATAATCGTCGCCTGAATCGGACCGAGCGGATTTCCCGGATCGGTGCTGTTGCCTCGAACAATAGTATTGTCCATTTGATAAATTGTGTCGAGTCCGGGGATTTTTCCGGTGTAAGTCGGATCAGACGGAAATCCGGTTTAAAAACATGATCGATTTTTATAGATTGGCCGGCTGCGGAGAGGCGCCTTAAGGAAGTGATTTTGATAATTGAACTCCGCTCGAATTGAGATCGCTTCGGTTTTCCTCCATCAAACCCTTCACTTCGGCGTTCTCCAAAATGACCGGCGCGCCGGCGACGGCTGAAATCTTTGAGTTTTTGAATTGAATGCCCTTCGCGTTGCGAATGGTCAATCCCTTCGGCGCAAAAATCTGCACGTTCTCAAAGACCACATTCGAGATGCAGTTCTCCGGCATCCCCAGAATCATTCCAGCGGACTTCAGGCTGGTCGCTTTCAAATTGCTCACGCGGATGTTCCGGTAGATTGGCATGTTTTGGCCGAAAGCCGCCGCCGAATCCGCCGGTGCCGCCAATCCGCGGCTCGCATCGCCGGAAGAGTTGTTCATATAAAAACAGGTAAAGGTGATGGCGGGAGCGACGTTGGACATGGTGATGTCGCTGTAGCTGATGTTTTCAACGAGGCCGCCGCGTCGCGCATCCGATTTGATGCGGAGGCCGTTCTCCGTGTTTTCGAAAGTGCAATTTCGCACGGTGATATTGCGCACGCCGCCCGAGGTCTCGCTGCCAATGCTCATGCCGTGGCCGTGCAAAAACGTGCAATCTGTGACGGTGATATCTTCGCTTTGAAATTCATGCCCGGGCACTTTTCTGCCGGCCTTGATAGCGATGTTGTCGTCGCCCACGTCACTCCGGCATTTGGTTATCAGCATGCGCCGCCCACTGGGATCGATGGCGTCCGTGTTTGCCGCGCGCTCCGGAGCGAGGATGGTCACGTTGGAAATAATCACGTCCTCGCAATCCGACGGCACCAAATGGAATTTTGGCGAGTTTTGCAACGTGATGTTTTCAAACCGCAAATTCTTTGATTGTTCAATGACGATCAGGTTCGGCCGGGGCAGGGTGTAGCCGGACTTGATTTGGCGTGCCTTCTCCGCCTCGCCCCACCAGACCGCGCCGCCGCCATCAATCACACCGCTCCCCGTGAACGTGACATCGGTCAAGCGCTCGCCGCCGATGAACGGGACGAAGTCGCTCCCACCCCGGACCTTCAACCAGTCGCCGGGAATTTTCATGAAATCAGCCTGGTTGGTGCTTGCCAGCAACGTGGAGCCGGCATCCAGCTTGACCGTCGTCCGCGAATGCACCGTGAGCGGCTTGCTCAAGTAAGTTCCCGCGGGGAATTCCACCGTGCCGCCGGAATTCGCGCAGGCATCCAGCGCTGTCTGGATCGCAACCGTATCGAAGGTTATTCCGTCACCTTTTGCGCCGAGGGTGCGCACATTGAAAACTTCCGCAGCTTGAGCTACGGGACCGATCGAGAGTCCGAGCGACAGAACGAATAATGCGGCGGTAATTTTCACAACTTCCTTGCAATATTGAGCAACCTTACCGGGATGAGCGACACTCTCGCCCATCCCGAATGGGTAATCTCCGGCAATAAAAACTTATTCAAAGCCGTTCATGGTTGCAGGCTCATGCGGAAGAACACCGCATGGAGGCTTTGATTAAACGGAATGACCACGTTGGTCACCGTGCTGGAACCCGCGACATCAAACCAGGTAGCGGTGTTGGTCAAGTTGTTGGTTTGCATTTGCAGGAACCAGCCGAGATGGTCACTCGGCCAGGAGAGCGAGAGATTCCCGCCGCCCACCGAGAACACAATGTTGGTCGGGTTAGTGGCCGGACCGCTGTTGACCGAGGTCGCCGTGATGCTGCCATCCACCGCCAGGCTGTTGGCCCAATTCATTCCCCCGCCGGTAATCGTCATTGCGCCTGCGCCGGAAACCGCTTTGTTGAACACTTTAAATTTGTCGCCAACCACCAGCGCCGTCCCGACGTTACTCACAGTCAACGTGCCGATACCGGTGCTGCCCAAAGTTCCACTGACGGACACCAGGTCATTGGATTGCGCCGGTGACAACACCTTGTTGACCCTGATGGCGACATTGCCGTTGAGCGTGAGAGAGTTGTTTACCGTCAACGTGCCGATCGCCGCGGCCGTGCCGCCGCCGATGGAGCCGTTGGTCTCCACATCCACCGGCCCGGCAATCGTGCCGTTGCCAGCGAGCAGGCCGGCGTTATTGGTCGTGGGACCGCTGTAAGTATTCAAGCCATTCAGGTAGAGCGCGCCGTTGCCGGCCTTGATGATGCCAGCGCCGCCTGAAACGCCGTTGTCGCTGACCGCACCCGAGAATGTCGTGGCGGCGGTGTTCGTGACCTGGAGCGTCCGGTTGGTGCCCGCCGCTTCGCCAGAGTTTGCCAGGTCAAATTCGCCGGAGAAAGTCAGGTTATTGGTTCCACCGAGGACTAGCGTCACCGTATTGGTGGAACTGGTGTAGGCGACTAAGTTGGCAATGGTGTGGGAGCCGCCACTAGAGAAAAGGCTGCAAGTGCCACCTTCAGCCCCCACATTAATTCCCACAATTCCTGTGCCCACCGGGCTGGCATCAATGGTTGGGGGAGTCGAGGAAACGGAATCCGCTCCGATGCCGACATTGCCGCTGCTCATAAACAAGCTATAGCCCGAGGCAGGGTTGGCTCCGCTGTCATTGAAGGTATTGGTGTTGTTTAAAATGATGTTTCCACCGCCGCGTGGCACGATGTGGCCGCCACTTCCAGAGATGATCCCATTGAAGACCTGATTTCCACTGGGCAAATAAGGAGCAAATTCGATCTCGGTGCCGGCAGCACTGGATAAAGTGACGTTCGCGTTGTTGGTGAACGCGCCGTAGAGACGCATACGGGAAGTGGAGGGCAGCGTACCGTTGACGGCATTGATGTTTAAGGTCGCAGTGGAATTGCCGGTCAAGGCGCCGTTCAGAACGCAGGCAAAGGTTCCTCTCTGGTCAAATTGCAGGGTGGAGTTAGCGGTCACATTGATGTTGTTTGACAAACCCACCGCGGAACCAAAACTGAGCGGAACATCCAGTGTCCCTCCCGCGATCGTGATCGGTGCGGTACCGACCGAGAATTGGTTGCTGACGATCAGCATGCCGCTGTTGATGGTGGTGCCGCCGGTAAAAGCGTTTGAATTGTTGATGGAGAGAGAACCTGCGCCGCTGATGACCAGCGCTCCCGGACCTTGAATGACCCCGGGACCGTTAAAGATGTAAGACTGGTTGGCGCTATCCGTGATCAGCGTGGGAGCTATGAAATTGTTGGCGATGCTGACCACGGGCACGAGCGACGTGTCATCGAAGGCAACGTTGTCGCCATTGTGAAAAACGACGGACGAGGCGCCGCTTCCAAAGTTGGCGGTGGCGGACAAATCCCAATTGCCGTTCGGATTGCCACCCTGCCAGACAAGATTGGCCGGGCTGCCGATAGTCAAACTGTTCGTGGTGGTGGCGGCCGTAATACTGCATCCGCTGGTAACAACACAATAATAGCCTTGAGCTGTGCCCGCCGCGTCACCGGCACCCACCGCCGAAATAACCAGGTTGGAAGTCGTGGTGCCGGATAAGTGGCCGACGCTGTCGGTTAACGGGATTCCGTTTTTGAACCACTGGTAAGTAAGCCCGCCGCCGCTGGCGCCAACATTGAATACTCCGATACTTCCGTTGGCCACAATTACGGGAATCGGCTGGCTGGCAATTGAAGGTGGGGCTGACGGAGTTACTACCACGCTGCCGAGCATAAAGCCAGTGAAGCCGCTAACCGTATTGCTCGCGGACACGGTATTGGTCAGGGGTACTGTGATGACGGTTTCGGCAGGGAAACTGATTGCCGACCCGGTCCCCGTCATTACCACGCCATTCCACACACCATTGGTGTAGAGATAATAGGCATTCGTTGTAACGGAGCCATTCAAGCCGACCGGGAAGGTATTTCCCGGGCATCCCTGGCCTCCGCCAGTCACGTTAAACGGTTGGCCAGGCAAACCGAAAATGTTTTCCGAAATGGTGATGTTCGTAATATCCATGGCGATCGGGACGCTCCCAACTTCGCGCCTGCCAAAAGCAAGGCCGTCAAAGGAGGTTTGAAAGCTGGTATCCGCAGCGACGTTCGTCATGACCATCAGGATTGTGCCGCCGGTGCCCGCGCCGCTATACAGGATGTTCGTGGTTGTGAGAGTAGGGGTGTTCGTATCCGCCAAAGTAATCGTGAAACTCATCGTATAGTAAGCCCCAGGCGTGATGGTCAAGAATCCCGCGTTTGTGGTGCCAGAGAGAGTCGTTCCAGAGGGGTTGGCGAAACCGCC
>Ga0193718_1000314_pt1 | contig 11159 bp, 11 predicted proteins | sample U2a1metaG_FD_144918 | JGI IMG/M metagenome (GOLD analysis project Ga0193718, IMG submission 144918) | Soil microbial communities from a riparian zone of the East river system, Colorado, United States - U2a1 | ecosystem: Environmental > Terrestrial > Soil > Riparian zone | place: USA: East River... | reverse complement strand
ACTTGGTGGGAGGATCCACGGGAGAAATGACGGGTGCAGCGCTGTCCGTCCTCATCATATTGTTGCGAGCCTGGGAAGAGGAAGCAACCTTGCGGGAACGAGTCGAACCATTGCGCCTGCTTTTCCTGGATGAAGCCGCGCGCCTCGATCCCAGCTCTCACGCAACCTTGGAAGCGCTTTCCACCGGTTTATCCATTCAACTGGTCGTAGCGGCTCCAATCGTCGCAGCCTCAGGAAAATTTACCCATTATGTACTATCGCGGAAGCAAGTGGGCAACCGGCGCCAGGTAATTATAAGGGGGCGGCGAAAATTCTGTGAACCAGATCATGAAAATCCCGTCGCTTGAGGATGTGGTATGGGCGGAGCTGGTTTCGAGTCCGGCCGTCAAGAGACTTCGACGCAACGAAAGAGTAATTGACGCTTTTGCCGTCCACGGCTGGATCACCCACACGTCAAGGCGAGACGAGTTCGCCATCACCGAATCCGGCAGGGCGGTTGCTGAAAAGCGTCTCGCCGAGCATTGGCCTGCCTGGAGGGAAGACTTGGTGGCATTCACCAATCTGGGATATTCACCGGAGGACACCGGTGCGTGGAGTCTACTGAAGCGGGCGCAAGCCAACCAAATCCCGCGTGCACTCACCCGGATCAATCGAAGGACGCTCAATACCTGGGACCACCGGCATTCGAAAGTTGCCACCGGAGCTCCATCTAAAACGCTGGCTGATGCCCAAGTTACCGTGGATGAACTTACCAGACTCCGACTATCACCAGGTTCCCAGATAATTCTCCAAACGGGCGAGACAGTCGATTGCGACCGGTTGATGGCAATCTTCGGCGAAGTTGCGATTCCAGAACGTGCTTGGGAGAACATAAGGCAGATTGAGACTCCGAAGAGCCGGGTTCTCTTCTCCATTGAAAACAAGGGCGCCTTCGTGGATTTCCCGCCAATGCTTAATGCGTGCTTGCTCTTTCTCCCGGGAGACAATACCGGGGCCATGCAGCTCGTTACGTCGCACATGCCACCCCAAACGTTGATTCATTTTGGCGATTTGGACCCGGACGGAATACAAATTTATGAAAGCATGTTAAGCAGAGGGTTCGCTGTCCGGCACTTCGTCCCCGGTTATGTTGATGAATATCTCATCACACATGCCCAGACGTGCAAGGCACCCTGGCCGCAACGAGATTATTCGTCCCTGCACCCTGTGATCTCAACACTCGCAAGCCGTGCCCTCTGGTTGGAACATGAAGCCTTGCTTTTGGATCATCGATTTGAGGCCGAGTTGGAATCAATGATACAACAAAAGTCTTAACTAATTTCTTGCCCGGAAACCTTGCTGTACTCCCGGATTCAGAGTGTCAGGACTCAAGTTCAGAACCGCGAGTCTTGCGTTCATAATGTTGCGCCATGTCCTCGTCCCGACCGTTATCGCCGTCGGAGAGCACCAACAGCGTTATTACGGAATCGTAACTATCCAACGTCCAGCTTTCTTCCGTAACTTCAAGTTTGCGTTCATACCAGTTTTCCGTAATCCAGGCATCGGGCTCAACTGCGGTTGGTCCACCCCTGCCAGTCGGTTCGACCAAATAGCGCGCCAAGGAGGCTTCATGCAGGGGCGTACCTTTTTCGATTCGCAAACCAGAGCGATTATTTTTTTGCTTGGCCCAAGTAACCTTGCCATTGGTTGACAACACCAACGCGCACTCGTGACGGTTCAGATCCACAAATTTCATTCCTGTGGCCGTTAATGATGTTTGAAAGGTCTTTGCGAGGTTGCCTATGCGCTCCAAAGATGGCGTGACCGTCTCGGCAAGTGGCCTAAACAGAAATGTCGGCATCAGTAATTCAGAAGCGAAAATGTTGGCCTCGACCTCGGTGGGGCTCCCCTTATAGTCCCGCATTTGTTCAGCAGTGCACACGAACAACTGAGATTCCTTCTCGTGTAAAAACCAGTGACCAAGCTCATGCGCGATCGCAAATCGTTTGCGCCCCTCCTCTCGAATTCCAGCTTTAGTGCGAATAACCCCTCGGTTGCCCTTGCGAACCAAGCGGGCCAGGCAGCCGGTCAGGTTGGCCTCAAGACATAGGATTCCGCGATCCATCGCGATGTCTTCAACGGGGGTTGGCCCAGGTACATCGAGGCAGTAATCTTGCGTAATCCGCCACGCAAATCCCTCAGCACGGATTCTGTTTATCGCTCGTGCCATTATCTGGTTGCTCCAGTTCCAGCAGCATCAAATCCTCTTCCAAGATCTGAAGGTCTTCCGGGGTCGCCTTTTCAAATTCGCGGGCATAAACAAGCGCCTGGTCCGGATCATGTTGTCGGAACTTTTCAATCATGCCCCGAACTCGGTCCCTGACAACTTCGACCGCAGTCGATCCCGCCGACAAAAGCTGGTGTGCCTTTTCACCCGCCTGCAATCGTCGAGCCCTTGCGTTTTCAAGCTGGCGCCGGGCTTTGGCCTTTTTCAATAGGGCGTCAAAGCGCTTTTGAGGGCCAGCCATGTCAACCTTGTTATTATCCAAGTACTGGGCAAGCTGGGGCGTGTCCATCGTTTCGACCTCTGAGTAGTCTTCTCGAAGCAACGCCGACAATCGCTCCAACTTGGTCAGTTCTTGTTTTGGATCTAGGGGGTTCAATGCGCCTCCTTTTCCCAGGTTTCTTTGTTAATTTTAAGTTTGATGCGCCATTCTTTTCCGAAAACGGCGAGCTTACGGAGCAATCGTTTTATCCCAGCGTCATAATCTGCCTCAGAAAGTGCCAATTTTCCACGGCAGTAAGCTCGATTGCCACATTCTCGATCATCAAATACGGCCATGACAATCCGCTGCTCGATGCTTTCGTCGGGCAGACTCAATGCAAAATCCTCCAAGAACTTGTCACCCAGACCGTCGCCTTCCTTGGTTCGCAACAGCCCGTAGAGGTCGTCCGACGCCGCAGCCGCTGTCAGTTGATTCGCCAGTTGCTCGCCGGAATCCGGATCATTCTCGACTAATGGGGACATGGACGTAAAATGTTTCATCCGGTGAAGCCAATTGGAGAGTATGCTCTCAGCGCGTGACAGGCAGAAGTTTGTGAACTCAGGAGATTTCTGACGGTCCCAAGTGTAGTTCCCGGACAACGCCTTCTCCACAATGTCGCCAGCCAGATCAGCTGCCGACTTACCACCAGGAAGATCCATCGAATCGACGAATGGACTTTGGAAGCCCATTTTCCTAGCTAGTTTCATAATGCGGCCGGTCAATTTCGACAGGAAACCTAACGACTCCATGGCTTTAATAGCCAAGTCTAAAGATTCCCCGGATAAGGGAACCCGTTCCTGAGCTGGAATTTCATCCCGCTCTGTTATTTCACTGCCCAAGGTGTCCATTCCGCCGCTTTTTCTTTTATTATATGCAGATTGTTCGGGTTTGTGGAAAAGATAATTTTGTGCGGCGGAAACGGCTGGTTGGCCAGTGACATATGATACCCGCGACGATTGTGGTCGTGTGCAGGGGCCGCCGTCGCGGAAAAACCTGCAGTAGTTCATGGAGTTGGGTTGAGCCGCCACGGAAGCGAGTAGGCCAATCCTCCTCTGGGTAGTGTATCAGAAAACTGAGCTTAAAACCGATGAAGAAAACAGTAACAAGCCGTCCGCGCATTGGAAGTAAATCAAAGCCGGGCAAGAAAACCGAGTTCCGCGAAGTTACTCGGTACATTACTCCCGACGTTGAGCGAGAGCTCTGGGCTAGAGCCGCCGGTCGGTGCCAGTTCGCCGGCTGCAACAAGCCGCTCTACAAGTCGCCGCTTACTCAAGAAAAGGTCAACCTGGCCGAAAAAGCTCATATTTATTCATTCTCGCCGGACGGGCCGCGCGGTTGGGGAACGCTCTCGGAACAGGAGCTGAACAAACTGGGTAATTTAGTCCTAGCCTGCCACGACTGCCACCACACCATTGACCAGGATAAAAAGGGGGTCCGGTATTCTGCGGCACTTTTGAAGGAGTGGAAGGCAGAACACGAGAAGCGCATTTTCATTGTCACCGGTATTAACCCAACAAAAAAATCACATGTCGTTCTCTACCGTGCAAATATTGGAGCACAGGCAACCAGGCTCCAACCTGATGCGGCTCACAATGCTTTGTTCCCAGATTGGTACCCCTCGGCGGAACAGGCGCTGCAAATTTCCATGAGTTGGGAAGGAAAGGATAGCGCAGCAGATTATTGGAAAACCGAGGTCAAAAATCTGGAGGCGGCGTTTGATCGCCACGTGGTGCCGTTCCTGAATCCAAATGATGCCCACCATTTCTCCATCTTCGGTTTTGCGCCGATGCCGTTGTTGATCATGCTGGGGTCGTTGTTTACGGACAAGGTTGCCGCACAAGTTTATCAGTTGCACCGTGAGCCCGAACAAACCTGGAAGTGGCTCAGTGACCCTGCCGCAATTTCGTACCAGGTCAAACCGCCAACCTCCTTCGAGCACCCGCCCGTTCTCGTAATATCCTTAAGCGATCACATTGATCACTCCCGCGTCCATGCCGTTTTGGGAAATTCAGTATCCATATGGGAGTTAACGATCGCCAATCCGCACAACGATTTCCTGAAATCCAAGGAACAACTCTCCCAATTCAGGGAGACCGTGCGTCAGCTGATCGTTAGCATCGGAAAAGCGCACGGCAAGACCACGGCCCTCACTATCTTCCCCGCCATGCCGGTCGCATGTGCCGTTGAACTGGGGCGGATTCGCATGCCCAAGGCGGACAGCCGCTGGCTGATTTACGATTACAACAACAAGCACAACAAGTTCGTACCCGCATTGGAGATAGGAGCAAATCATGATTAGAACCACTGAAAGCTACATAATTGAGCAAATTGCTGAATCCATCGACATCCCCGACTCGGCCTACGAAAAGGCCGAGACTCGCTACAAGGATCTCGCGGATTGGTTCGGGCGCAAGGAAGCCCATTGCAATAAGTTTGAACCGCACATCTACCCTCAGGGCTCATTCCGGTTGGGAACCGTGGTTCGGCCGGTGCATCCTGAGGGCGAATACGACCTGGATATGGGTTGCCGACTGAAGGTCGGGGTCACCAAGGCTACGCACTCGCAAAAGCAGCTTAAAGAAATGGTGGGCGCCGACTTGGAAGAGTATCGCACCGCCAGGGGCATCAAAGAAGTTTTGCAAGCCAAACATCGGTGCTGGAGGTTGCAGTACGCGGACCTTCTCAAATTCCATTTGGATGCGGTGCCCTCAATTCCTGAGACAGCCGTCCGCCGCCAACTTCTCCAAGAAACGCTTATAAGGGGTGGACTGCCGGCCGACCTGGCCGCTCTTATCACCCAGACGACCAACGCAATCACCGACGATCGCCACTGGAATTACGCCATCGTCAACGACGACTGGAGGCTCAGCAATTCCGAGGGCTTTGCGCATTGGTTTCAATCGCGCATGAAGCTTGCCAAGGTGTTGCTCCAAAATCGCGCGCTTGAGGCCAAGGCCGCGCAAGTGGATGACCTGCCGACCTATCGGTGGAAATCGCCGTTGCAAAGATGCGTGCAACTGCTGAAACGGCATCGGGACATAAAATTCGCGAAAGATCCAGATGGCCAGCCAGCGTCGATAATTATCACTACACTGGCGGCCAAGGCATACCAAGGCGAAGCTGATATCGGCGATGCTTTGAACCGCATTTTGTCCACCATGGGGACTCTGGTGAACCGGACGTCACCACGCGTGCCAAATCCAGTCAATCCGGCGGAAGATTTCGCGGACCGGTGGAACGACCCGGCGTCCAGTAAACACAAGCTGGAGGAAAAGTTCTGGAACTGGTTGCGCGACGCCCAAACCGACTTTGGTACAGTTGAGAGGGAACGCAATGCCGCCTTGATCATGAATACGGCAAGGGCCAAGTTTGGAGCGACACTCAACGCGGTTGAACTCCAAGCCAAGCTGGGATTGAATCCGAGCGGGAGTTTGCTTAGGTCAGCAGTGATTCCAACGGGTTTAAGTTTTCCGGACAAGCCGCTGGTTCCAACAAAGCCCGCCGGGTTCGCTTGATTCAAAATGATACCCTGGTTTCTAACTGATGTTGAACGTCTCAAGCGTGAAAGGGACGGGATTACTGCGTTGCAATCCCAAGCGAAGGACTGGCTTTTGGGCACGGTCTGGTTGCTCGATGAAGGAGGTATCTGCGTTGATGCCGTAATCAGAGCTCACGGCATTGATTACGAAGTGCGTGTCTCATTTCCTCCCTTGTTCCCGGATGCACCAATATTCGTTCGTACGCGCAATCTCGAAAATCGCGTATCCACTCATCAGTATGGCGGCGCCAACGGAACGCTTTGTTTGGAATGGGGGCCGGATAATTGGCATCCCGACATCTCGGCCGTCCAAATGTTGGAAAGCACGCATCGCCTCTTTGAAATCGAAAACAATCTTGGACGCGACGAACAAACACCGGCGGTGATCGCACCATCTCGGCATAAATTAACGATTGGCCAGGAACTTCGAGGAGATCATACCCGCTGGTACTACGGCACCCCGCTTGTAGAATTCATGAGCGCGCAGCCAATACTTGCAACCGGGAGCTTCAAATTCTCGTATCGAGTGCTCGAAGCTGGCTCGGTCATGCTAATTCATGAGGCTGCTATTCTGGATGGCGCCAAGTGGAGTGACAAAACCGTCCCAACCGATCTTCCAGATGGCGACAGCGTCTGCCAATTCTCAGGTGTTTGGTTTCGAACTGAGCTGGACCCGACCGAAGTCGGCACTCCGGAGAATTTGGACAGCTTGCGTGGGTTGTTGGCTGGAATGAACGCGGCGGTGCTGCTGGCCACGGACGGGACTTCCCCCGTTGCCGGATTTCAGCGAACCATGGCGGCGGTTTTGCTGCTCGACAAAGCCTTGGAGCCCCATCTCTTCCTCATAACTTGCAACAAAACGGTCACCTGCATTTTGACGGTTAGATCGGCGGCGGCCACTGAGGCCCGCGCACCATCCTCTGCGGTCCTGGGTTCCAAGTCTGTCGGAATCGTAGGTATAGGTTCGGCTGGCAGCAAAATTGCACTCAGCTTGGCCAGAATGGGGCTGACCAAGTTCTACATTGTCGACCACGACCTATTTTTACCGGAAAACATCGCGAGACATGCATTGAATTGGCATGCCGTGGCGCGACATAAGGTGGACGCCATGGCAACAGCGATCCATCATGTTCAGCCGGGGGCCACAGTAGAGGTTTGTCGATTGCATTTAACGGGTCAGGAATCAAACGCCGTCGTAAGCGGAGCCCTGAAGCGGTTGAGCGAGTGTGATCTAATCATTGATGCCACAGCAGAGCCGCGGGTGTTCAACCTGTTATCAGCCATCGCGCGACGAGCCTCGCGTCCAATCGTGTGGATGGAGGTATTCGGCGGAGGAATCGGCGGGCTCATTGCTCGAAGTCGTCCAGGGGCGGATCCACATCCTCATGATCTGCGGAATGCGTATCTCCAGTACTGCACGGATCACCCCGCCCAGGCGCCGTTGGTCCGAGCCCGCGACTATTCTGTCGAAACCGCAGACGGCAGTGTGATCGAAGCATCGGATGCCGAGGTCTCGGTAATAGCGGACCACGCTGCACGATTTGCAATCGATTGTTTAATTCCTTCCGAAGAGCCCAAGTTTCCTCATTCCATGTATTTGATTGGCCTGTTGAAAGCTTGGGTTTTCGAAGCCCCGTTCGACACCATTCCAATTTCCCCCCGAGTGTCGCCCGTCTCCCAAGTGGTCCCCGCAGAATCTGACAATATGGACCCGGAACACGTTGCTTTTTTGCTCGAACTCATCAAGAAGAAATCAGATGCAACTTCACCTGCCACCTGAGCTCATCGCGAGATTGGTCGCGGCCTTATCTCAAGCGGGGCTTCGAGAAATCGGCGGGGTTTTAATGGGGGAGCACATCGGGCCTGATGCGTTTCGCGTCAAGGAACTTACAATCCAACGCAAAGGAGGCACGTTCGCGTCTTTTATCAGAATCGTTGCTGAAATTCTGGGACCTCTGCGAAAGTTTTTCGAGACAACCAAACACGATTACAAGAAATTTAATTACCTCGGCGAATGGCACTCTCATCATTCCTTTAGATTGAGTCCGAGCGGGCCCGACCATCAGGCAATGTTAAACATAATAAATGATCCCGAGCTTGGCGCACATTTTGTCGTTTTGCTTCTTGTAAAGCTCGACACGAAGGGTGATCTCGATGGCGGCCTTACGGTATATCTACCGCAACAACACCCATTTATTGGCGAGATCGTTTACGAACAACCGGGAAAGTGTTGCATCAGTTGAGAACCGTGTTGCTGTTTTATGGTCCTCTCAAACAAACCATTATCTGGCAAGTCAGATGAAAGACCACGCACCACTTATCATTACGGCCGATCAGGTAGCGCTTCTCGATGAATACATCTAACTCGCCCGTTTTCTACAGCCTAAGCCAAAACAATTGAAGCTCCTGCTGTCACCGGTGAAACAATTCTTCAAATGCTCTTTACCTGTTAGTCCACGTCCACCGGATTGTTACCTTTTTCAACATTTAGGTTTACTAAATTCCAACCAAAAAGGACGTTAAGGAATCGAGCAGCTACCGACTCCAAGCCAACCGCCCCATCGTTAAAACCGGCACGCGAACGCGTCTTAACCATCGCAGCCAAAAGATTGAGGTCATCCGAGATTTGTGTGGAAATTTTCAGTTGGTTCATATTTCGTGAAGTCCGATTGAAGCATGTATGACCAGGCCATCTCGACTTGTTTCTACGTTTACGTAGAAAGTCTCCGAAAAGGGAAAATTGATTTCGAACAAAGCATAATAAATCAGGAGCTTTGAGTGTTGCGCATGACGGTTATTTTTTGCTTGAGCAACCTTCGCAATTGCCGGGCATCCGTACGACTTCCCCATTTCAATTTCGCCATCACCCAGTTGTCGCGATTTTCACCTTTCATGCCATTTTGAGAAGCTTCCTTCCAATAAACTTTCGCACGCTCCGCTTCTCCCAATTTCGCGAGCTGTCCTGGAGTTAATTTCACGCCTTGTCGGTGCACGTCTCTAGAACGATGCAGACCGTTGATTGCGCTCCATTCTAAGTCTCTCTTTTGATCGAAACTCCAGTAACGCGGAATGAATATCATTGTTCCAAGGGGAGTAATATTGACACTCAGTTTTTGCAGTAAGGGCTTTTCGCCTTCCATACCATACAACACCCATTTGTGACAGAACGCGTCGAAAACGCTTCTGAACCGAGCTTCCTTCGAACCCCAACTGAAATCCCATCCTTTCGGACGAAAGTTTCGCTCCTGTACCATGCTCCGACGAATAATGCCCTTTGAGTCACGGTATTTGGGAACCTCAAAATGTGCCTTGAGCATTGACCAATCATTTTTGAATTCCGGCTTATGAGAGAGTTCTTGTTCTTTGAAGTCATACTTGTGGTGTGCAGCGATGAGGTGTTCATAATTGCCGACGCGTACATCATGTTCATGAGCCGAAACCGCTGCATTTGCTTCCTCGGATGGCACAGATCCAAGAAACCTGACCAAAACGGCAATGTCCTTTGCGCATCGTTTGTTTGAACAAATGCGCTCCAAAAGGTTAGTGATCAGGCCTCCAATATCGATCGGCCAAAGTGAATACGGTACGAATAACCAAGCGTAGGAACTTTGGAGCAATCCGTAGTCAGGATGCTCATGGGCAGATGCCGGTAGGCCGTGGAATAGCTCAATTAGCGGACGACAGGCCTCCATTCTCTTAAAAGCGAGTCCCCCAAGCCGATTTAAATCAGCCTCTTTGTCCATCCTCATGGCGCGACAATACCTAAAGCAATTCTCAGAATCACGCCGAAAGATCAGTAATTTCGGACACGGAATGTCCCCACTTGATGTCCTTAACTGTTTGCGCCGTCGATGAGACTTTGGTTGAGGTGAAGAACGACAATGAACAGATAAAAAATGAAAAGTAATTGGAACGATTCAGCGGCTTTGAACGGAAACCATAACAGACATTCCCACGAGCGTGCTGCGGTGGAAGTGACTGCCAAGGGCATCCTAGACTCGCGCTCCTTGCCGGACTCCGACTTTGATTCTCTCTGGGAATCAATCGTTCTTGAGCCACGGACTAAGGACCGATTATTGTCTCAGGCCATTTTGAATTTCACGCTGCGAGGCAAACTTGACCGCGCAAGTATTCCGCTACATGGAATCATCCTCCTCGTAGGCCCTCCGGGGACCGGAAAGACGTCCCTCGCCAGAGGGCTGGCTTCAAAAACCGCAAAATCATGCGGAGGAAAGGGATTCCACTTTTTGGAAGTGGAACCGCACGTGCTGGCAAGCGCATCGCTCGGTAAAAGCCAACAAGGCGTAAGACAGCTCCTTGGCACGGTCATAGCAGAACAAGCCGCTTACGGCCCGGTTATCGTACTTCTGGATGAAGTTGAAACACTTGCAGCAGATCGTTCCAAGATGAGCTTGGAAGCGAATCCGGTGGACGTTCATAGAGCGACGGATGCAGTATTGGCGCAGCTTGATCAATTGGCAGTAAATTATCCGCATCTTCTGTTTGTCGCGACAAGCAACTTTCCAAAGGCGATTGACGCTGCATTTCTTTCCCGGGTGGACCAAATTATTACGATTGACTTGCCGGGCGCAGAGGCCTGTCAAAAAATCGCCGCAGATACCCTCGCGGTATTGGGAACCAAATTTCACAAGATTGAATTGCTCTTGAAACAGCGAGAGTGCGAGGAGCTGGGAAAACGCTGTCTCGGGTTGGACGGGCGCCAAATTCGAAAGGCTGTGCTGTCATCATTGACGCTTCACAAGGCAACGGCCGTTGATCCAAATCAATTGACCATTGAGGACGTGCTCGCCGCGATTCACGATGCGAAAGCCGAATCAAAACACGCAAAGCAATGGCAACAGTAATTACTCGAACTATCGCCTCAACGCCTCACCGCACAGCAGGCGAAACTTGGGACAAAATAATGGCAATTATTGCGCCTGACCCAAAAAGCGCCGGGCGAGCGGAATTGCAAAAAGTCAGTGGTGTCGCTTCGTCCTCCATTGCGTCGGAGGTGCCGCTTGAGGACGCTTTTATTGTTTATGGCCAAGGCCCCCAGATACGCATTTATTGTGTTTTTGGTGACGATGCCATTT
>Ga0193718_1000313_pt1 | contig 11174 bp, 4 predicted proteins | sample U2a1metaG_FD_144918 | JGI IMG/M metagenome (GOLD analysis project Ga0193718, IMG submission 144918) | Soil microbial communities from a riparian zone of the East river system, Colorado, United States - U2a1 | ecosystem: Environmental > Terrestrial > Soil > Riparian zone | place: USA: East River... | reverse complement strand
CATCGGCGGTCAAAACTCCAAATCCTTGTACGTGTATACGCCCGACGGCACGCCGCTGGCCGCGGGACAGCCGGTCATTAACAGCATTTCGGAAAATGTGGACGGCTCTTTTCATGTAACCGGTCTGGGACTTAACGGCATTTCCCAGGGAGCCGCGTATGGCGATGACGAGCAGATGAACAGCAATTATCCGCTGGTGCGCATGACCAACAACGCAACTGGCAATGTTTACTTCGGCCGGTCCTATAACTGGAACAGCACCGGTGTGCAAACTGGTACACGCGTGGTCTCGACCGAATTTACCCTGCCGCAAAATTTGCCCGCTGGAACTTACTCATTGGTGGTCGAGGCAAATGGCAATCCATCGGTCGATACGAATTTCACGTATTCACCGCCGCCGGTGCCCACCGGACTGAGCGCGTTCAGCGGAAGCAATGCGTCAGTAACCTTGACCTGGAATTCGAGCGCGGGCGCCACCGCCTACAATGTGAAACGTTCGGCGACCAGCTCAGGTTACTTTGCAACCATTGCCACCGTCAGCGGCGTCACGTCCTACACCAACACCAGGCTGACGAACGGCCTCACTTACTACTATAAGGTGGCGGCTGTTGGCAGCAGTGGGCCCAGCAGCGATTCTGCCATGGTGGGCGCCACACCCGCGGGACCTCCTTTGATCCCAGGGTCCATGACGGTAGATCTGTCGTCTTATTACAACCGAGCGGGAATTTTCTCGGACGGTCAGACTTTTGCTGGCGGAATCGATGGGAGCGGGTCGGCCTTTTCAGAGAATTTATTGGGCACCTCACTGTTTTGGAACGGCCTGGTCTTTAACCTGGGCCCGTCAAATGCCCTGGATGTGATTTCGTGCGCCAATCAGACGATCACTCTGCCGCCAGGCCAGTTCAACACGTTGCAAATTTTGGCCACCGGGGTGCAGGGGAATCAAACCGCGCAAACGTTTACCGTGACGTATGCCGATGACTCCACCGCCACCTTTACCCAAAGTTTTAGCGATTGGGCCAATCAACAATCGTACCCGGGGGAAAACAACGTTCTCACCATGTCTCGGCGGAATCAGAGCGGCGGGGGCACACAGGTCCTGAATGTCTCCGTGGATGGCTACGTCTTTGGGTTGGATCAAACGAAAACCGTTAAGAATATCATTCTGCCGGGCAACTCAAGTTTGATTCTCCTATCCATGGTCCTGGCAAATGATCCGGTCGGTGTACCAGTGGCGACGTATTACAATCGCGCCGGCATTTATACCGACGGCACTACCTTCACGAACCCGGCTACCGGTGGCGTGGATGGCGGAGGCTACGCGTATTCAGGGACACTGCTGGGAAGCTCCCAGACCTGGAGCAACACGATCTTCAACTTCGGGCCGGTGAACGCCACGAACGTGATAAGCGCCGTTAACCAAACCATTCCGCTTCCGCCGGGAAATTATTCCCGGCTGCGAATGCTGGCGGCAGGAGTTAACGGCGCTCAACCATCGCAAGTCTTTGTGGTCACTTACACGGATGCGACGACCGCTACGTTCGTCCAAAGTTTCAGTGATTGGTTCAGTCCGCAGAATTTTGCTGGAGAAACCAAAGCCATTCCCATGGGCTATCGCAATCACAACGACGGCACTTCGTCCGAGAATAATGCTTTGTATCTGTATGGCTACTCCTTCACGTTGAATCCCGCGAAAACCGTCCAAAGCGTTCGCGTGGCAAACGATGCCAATGTAATCATCGCCGCGATAAGCCTGGTGCCGAACTGGGCGCCAACTTTTACTGTGAATCCCCTGACCTTGCCGACCGCCAAAGCCGGACAGGCGTATTCGGGAACTGTGGCGACCAACGCCACCGACCTGAACGGGGACGCGCTCACTTACAACAAGCTCAGCGGGCCCTCTTGGTTGACTGTTGCCGGCAATGGCACGCTTTCCGGATCGCCGGCTAATTCAGACGCAAATACAAATACCTTCGTGCTGAGTGTCCGCGACTCCGGTGGTGCGTCCAACACGCTTAGTCTTTCCATCTACGTTAATGGTGTGCCGTCGTTTGCGGCGAATCCCTTCACGCTGCCAGACGCTGCCGCCGGCCAGAATTTCAATGGAACCCTCAGCACTAACGCGAGCGACCCGAATCCAAATGACGTCCTTACCTTTGCCATAGTCAGCGGACCCGGTTGGTTGAGTGTAGCCCCCGACGGCACCGTCTCGGGCACTCCGTCCAACACTGACGCCAACACCAATTCCTTTGTCGTGAGTGTCACCGACGCCGGCGGTTTATCGAGCGTTGCAACGCTTTACATTTATGTAAATGGGGCACCGTCGTTCACGGCCGATCCGTTCACCCTGTCGGCCGGGGTGCTGAACCAGAGTTATTCCGGCACGATTAATACAAGTGCGACGGACCCGAATCCAGGCGACGCGCTGACGTTTGCAAAAGTCAGCGGACCGGCCTGGCTGCTGGTCGCTCCTGACGGCACGCTTTCCGGCACGCCGCTTGCGGGAGACGTCGGCACCAACAGTTTTGTGGTGAGCGTCACGGATTCAGGCGGCCTGTCCAATACCGCCACGATGAATATTGCAGTGACCAGTCAGGCACCAATTGTTTCAACCATTTCGCAACAGGCAGATGGTGTGTTGTTGAGTTGGTCCGGCGGGCTGGCGCCGTATCAGGTGCAGGCGACCATCGATCTGGCAAATCCGGATTGGCAAAACGTGGGTGACGCCATCAACACCAATAGTTTGTTCATCATCCCGACCAACAGCCCGATATTTTATCGAATCATGGGGCAACAATAATCCGAGCTCTGAAGGAACGGCTGAAAATTCCGATTTGCTCAATCTCGGCCGTCCCTGCGGGACTTACAACTCGGTACGTTTTTCCCCGGCGTTAAAGGGGGTGTTGTCCAATTGACCGATGGGTGGGGCGCGTAACTCCCTGCGCGTCGTGGTGAACTGGCCATCAGGATAATCATAAGGGGTTAGCGCGCCTCATCGATGATTTCACGCGTCGCTTAGCAATCCACGGCGTGCAGAGGACTGCCCGCCCTACCACATTTGATTTCGGCAACACGCCTTTAAACGCCGGGCTATTCTCAGACATCCCTACGGGATGATTGCGGCCCCACCCGCTTCTCATCACACCCAATCTGAGGGCCTGTCATTTAGAGGCTTCGCTCACAAACGACAATTTGAACACTGTGGCGTAAGGATCCACTTTTGACGGTTTGGGAATCGAAAGAGCGGTGGCGGTGCCGGTGGCATTGGCCAAAACCCGCACACCCGGCAGCGAACGATCCAATAACTCCGCACCCTTAAATCCTTTCCGACGGATGGTCACAGATATGGGCTTCTCCTCGTCAGGCCAGCGAATGACTTCAAGGTAGAGATGATTTTGTGTTTTGGTGGCGTAACACTCGGCTCCTGCCGCCGTTCCAAATTCACATTCTGGAGCCGGTTCGGTGCCATAGATGGCTTCACCATTGGTCGCCGTCCACTTTCCCATCGCTTGAAGAATGGCCCGGTGTTCCGGGGGAAATTCGCCGGTAGCAGTGGGGCCGACGTTGAGCACAAAATTGCCTCCCTTGCTCGTGCAATCAATTAGATTTCGGATCAAATCCGCGGGCTTGCGATAATTGGCGGCACCTTTCACCCAACCCCAGTTGTCGTCCGCAGTGTCGGTCATGACGACTTCGAAATAGCGGGCTTGCTGTGACCCTTTCAGTTGGTTTTCGGGGGTGGTGTAATCGCCATCCGTTGAACTGGCCCCGCGGCCGCAACGGTCATTGATGAGCGTATTCGGGCTTATGGAACGCACATACGCATAAAGCTCTTTCGCATGTTCCTCGTCATTCCGCCATTGGTTTTCCACGTACCAATAATTGTCGAGCCAGAGCATTTTGATGTCGCCATAATTACCAAGCAGCTCTTTCAACTGGGCGCGCATGTAGTCGGGATAATTTCCAAAGCGTTTTGCTTGCACTTCCGCCGCGCACCAATCGCCGATGGAATAGTAGGGACAAAACACGATGCCCTGCTTTTTGCATTCATCGGCGAGCTCCTTAACCACGTCCCGGCCAAACGGCGTTGCGTCCACGACGTTATTGCTGGTGGTAGCGGTGCGAAACATGCAGAAGCCATCGTGATGTTTCGTCGTCAAAATCACGTATTTTTGTCCCGCCGCCTTGATCAGCTGCACCCATTCACGCGCGTTGAAATTGGTTGGATTGAATTCTCCCGCCGCTTCGGAGCGATATTGATCCAGAGGAATCACCTGGTGGCGTTCACCCAATCCGATTATCTGCTCGGCTGGATCGTAGGGCCCCTTGCCATGCCAATAACCACCCAATTGAGAATAAACGCCAAAATGAATGAAGGCTCCGAATTTTGCATCCCGAAACCACTTGAAGCGCGGTTCGACATTGCAGCCACGTTCGTCCCAAATCTTCTGCTGCCAGGCCGGATCCTGCCATTCAGGCTCGGCCGCTTTTGATCCTGTGAGGCCAGCAATTGTTATCAGCGAGCCCAAAATGGCCCTAAAGCAGGACGGGAAAGACATTTGATACGTCATAGATTAGAACCCAGCTCATAAATAGGGAATGGGCGCGCTGCGGGCAATCACAGCATGGCTGCGCACAGACCCAAAAAGTGCCGAACGGACTTAGAATGGCTCGTTTTGCCAAGGGAGCTCAAAATTAAAAATGTATCTTTTATTTCACTTTTGTAACATTTGCTTAACACTCCCTCGTCCAGGTGACATGATAAAGAACACTCAAAACCACAAGCCGCCTGCCGCTCCCGTTCGGCACGGACGGTAAATATTACAAAGCGAATATGCAACCGTCTGTTCCAATGGATTGGTGGCCGGAAGACCTCTTGGCCCGGCATTCGATACGTGAGGTTTTTGTCTGCGATCGACAGCTGCACCCGCCCCTTTTCAGCCACATCGTGACCTTTCCGCGATTGGAGATTCCTCTCAAGGGCGGCTATGAGAACCGGATCGAGCAGGATGGGAGCATTGAAACGGTTTGCCTGAAGCCCGGGAGCGCTTTGTTCGTGCCGCCGAACTGCTGGAATTACCCCACGTGGGAGCGGAAGGTGGAAATCATGTCGTTGCTGTTTGGAAAAAAACAGCTGGGCGTCAGCATCGTTTCCGCGACGGGACCGACGACGCCGCAATTGGTGGCGAACAAGTTTGCGGTGCCTTCGCCGGTGAGCGGACCGATTCCTCATATCGTGGAAGCGATGTTGGAACTCCATTCGGTGAGAGAGCCAACGGCGGCTTTTGCCGAATTGGCCAGGGCGCTGATCCAGTGCGTGCAACGGCTCGTGCATGAATCACCCGCGCCGGAAGCGGAAAACCGGGGGCAGAGTTTTTTCGAGCGAGTGTGCGTGCACCTGCAGGGCAATTACCAGAATGACATCACGCGCGATTCGGTGGCGCACCTGTTCGCGGTGAGTCCAAATCATCTTTCGCGGGTATTTCATCGGCACGGACACATGACGTTCATTGATTATTTGACGCACGTACGCATTGCCCGGAGCAAATTTTTGCTATGCCATTATAATTTCAAGCTGGAGGATGTGGCGGTCCGGTGCGGTTTTCGCGACGCGCCGTATTTTTGCCGGGTCTTCAAACGGCTTACCAAAGCGACGCCCGTCGAATACCGCGCGAGAATGCTTCAACACGCAGCCGCGCCCGACGCGAATAAACCGCAGGTGAACGGACGCGTGCGCCGGGATTGAGGACAGGCTCTAATTCGCGTTGCTCAATTGAATGGCCTGGCGTCCGGTGAAATCATCGTACAACGGCAGCGTGGCGATGGTAGCGTCGTTTTCATCCTGCACCAGGCTTACCGCGACCACGCGAATCCGCGAATTCTGAGGAAGAGTCAAAGTCTTCGCTCCGGACGCGGCGGCTAGCCGGTATTTGAAGAGATAACTGTAGGTATAGATTTCATCGCTGCCATCCTGTTGGTGGCGATGAGAACAAAACCAGGCGAGCGGATCGCGTTTGATGAAACCGGGATCCAGACGGTCCAAGGGGTTGGTAACCGAATAGGTCAAATCGGGGACGCTGCCTTCAAAAACACGATTGTCCCATTGCCCGATGTGACCGGACCAATCTTCGATGTGCATTTGGGTGGCGCGGCCATCGACTTTGAAAGTGCCGTCGGTATCACCGTTCACCGCCATGGCAAGCAGGTAGATGGAATTGAACTTTGCGCTCGGCAAGGGAATGGTCTGGCCGTCGCAGGACACGGCATTTTCTTTTCCATTCGCGGTCGGGCCAATCTGGAACCGGATGCCTTCGGAAACGACGGTGTCATTGATCATTTCGGCGGGGATGGTCGCGCCCTCGTCGTCGCAGCCGCCATCGTATTTTGAGTCGTTGAAGCTGAAGATGTCCAAATTGTAAGGCAACTTCACGGGCACTGAAATCGGCGACGACAGTTTGGCGGGAGATTTGAGATTCAGCCCCAACGAGCGGAGTTGATATCCTTTGAAATCCAACGCGAGCGAACCTTCCTGGCTTTTGAGTTTTCCCAGGCTCTTTTCAATGCCGGTGAGTTCGAAGGCATCGGAGACGCCGTTGGCCCCGGTCAGCGCGACAGATTTTTCGCCGCTCCCGTTTAACTCCTGAAGGCGAACCACAATTTGATCGCTGTTCTCCGCAAGTTTGACGGCGCGCACGGCGACGTCATCGGAATTCAGGTGGAGGAGGCTGAAGCTGCGGCCCAATTTGCCTTCGTGAGGAGACGTGCGAAAGACGAGCAAGGGCTGGCCGAGGCGCGCGGATTGCCAATCTGATTTGCCTTGGCGCCAGTCGCCTGCGTGGCCGTAAATGCCATAGATAAAATCATGCGTGCCCCAGTCCTGGTATTGCTGTTCGTGATAATCGCCAGCGTTCTTAATGCCAGGTGTGTAAAGCAGAGTCAGGCGCAGGAGATTATCCGCCGGTTTGTCGCTGCCGTATTTCGTATCGTTCAGGATCGAGACGCCATAAGCGTCGGAATTGTCGGTGAGGTCGAACCACTGGTGGCTGGGCACTTCGTATTTTTTAGGATCGTTATTCCCGCGCTGAATTTTACCAATCTCCCAGTTGTAGGTGGCCACGGGATTGCTGACGGTCAAGGGGAAGGTCGCTTTCAAGGCGCACGCCCTGCCCTGCCAGTCCACGTGGTTATTTACTTCGAGGCGATCTCCGGCTTCCCCGGCGGCGAGCCGGATGGTCTGGGTGAAAACAGAATTCTCGGTTTCACGACTCACTTCGATGGCGACGCGCACCGGGCCGTTTTCGGTGATGTGAATTTTCGCGGGGCCACTGACGTAGCCGCGCGGGGCATTCGTCTGATCTTCCCAATCCATATTCCACGCGGGCCATTGATGGGGATTTTCCGTTTGGAAAGCGAGGCGTGCAGGGGCCGAGAGGAGTTCGCGGTTGGCGGTTTTGTCGAAGACGCTCGCGATGTCGCCAGCGTCATTGAGTGTAACACGATAGCGGTTATTCTCCAGCGAGAGGTCGTTCACTTTCAGGGCGGCCATTGACGATTCGGCGGAAGACGGTTTCACCGAATAAACCGCGAACCCGATTGACGGAACTTTCGCGAGAAAAATGAATCGGCATTTGCCCTGGCTGGTGGAAATGACCTGGGTCGGCACCGGTTTTCCTTCGCCATCGAAAACCTGGACCCCCGTGGTGGAATTGGGAAACTCCAACTCGGCTTCAGCGACATCTTCGCGCGCGATTGAAAGCGGGTTGTAAATGACCAACGGCACACCATCGGCGCGCGTATCCAGGCCCTGCGCCACTCCCCCGACGGCGTCCTGCAACGCTTCCGCGAAGCTGTTCAGGGCGATGATTTCATCGTTCCAGGTGTATTCGTATGCTTTCGGGACGGATGTGCCCGGCAGAAGGTCGTGGAATTGGCCGCCCAAAACCAACTCCCAGGCGCGATGCAATTTTTCCCGCGGATACGGAGCGGCGCCGAGCACGTACGCTGCAACCGAAGCCCGTTCCGCGGCGTCGGCGAGTAATTCATTTTTTCGATTCCAGCGTTTCATGTACGCTTCGGAAGAGATCGAGCCGGCGGACTGGCCCGAGCAAAAGATCGCCTTTGTATTTCGGGAGATTCGCTTTCTGGGCATCGGTGATATCGCGAAACATCTGGTCGGACCGCGCGGAAATGACATGCACGACGGCAGCGGAATTGGTGCGACTCCTTTCCAGCCATCTGACTGATCCTTCCCCCGGAGCGCCGCCGCGGTCACCGACGCCGTAATAGGCGTAATCGGCATAAATGCCGCTGGCCTTGCCGTCCTTTTCCAATCGGTTAATCCAGTTCGGACTGACGCTGAGGTCTTGTCTTATTTGTGAGACATAGCTGCCGGGGTTCAGGGCGGCGATGACGGATTCGCCATCCAGGCCTTCCCAAACGCCGACGTTGAAGGGAATGCCGACGGCTGAGCCCCAAGTCAGTTTTTGGGTGGAAAACCCGCGCAACCCGCAGTGCGCGAGCACGGAAGGCAATGACGCGGGAAAACCAAAACAATCGGGAATCATGTACTCGCAACTCTCGGTCCCGAATTCTTTTTTGAAGTAATCGTGGCCGAACAAAATCTGGCGAATAAGCGATTCGGAGGAAGGAACGTTCACATCATTTTCCTCCCAGGAAGAGCCGGCGGGAAACCAGCGGCCTTTGGCCACCAAGGCGCGGACTTTCTCGAAGTCCTGCGGGTGGTATTCCTTCATGAATCGATAACGATTCGCGCCGCTCCAATTGAAGATGTAATCCGGGTATTTCTCGAACAACGGGAGATTCGCATGAACGGTGTTGGGAATGAATTCGGAGATGACTTGCGGATAGGTCCAGCGCCATTGCGTGTCCAGATGCGAGTAGCCGATTTCGTAGAGCACTTTGTCCCTGGACAAATCGAGCGGCTTTGCCGGGTCGGCGGCGACGAGATTAAAACCCACGAAACACAACGAGACAATCGGAGCGGCGATGTTCAATTTCATATTGCGATGGATTCAATTCATGCGCACTTGCTGTGGCAATGAATCGCGGAGGTCGTTTTAAAGATGTTGCCAAAGATACTTGATGGGACTGCCGAAAGTCCAGAAACGGAGAGGCGACTTATTGCGCGCGTTCTCAGCATCCGATCTTGTTTTTAAGCAGCGTGCAGAGACCGTTGGGATCCTGTTCGTGTTCAATGCTGGCGCGGAAGTCTTCATGCATGACCTGGCGCGCCAAAGCGGAAATGATTTTCATGTGCTCGGCCGCTCCATCGGAATCCCGGATCACCATGAGAATCACCACCCGGACGGGTTTGTCGTCGAGGGAATTCCACGGAACCGGCTGCGAAAATTTGAGGACCACGAGGGAATTTGCGTTGATCGCGCTGCTTTTGCAGTGAGGAATGGCAAAGCCGTGACCGAAGCCGGTGGTATAGGTTGCTTCGCGGCGCCAAATCGCTTCCTCAATGGCGCGAGGCTGTTCGGTGCGTCCATGAATATAAAGAAGGTCCACGCCGCGTTTGATGGCCTCCTCCTTGGTGGCGGCATCGGCATTAATGACAATCATTTCCGGGGCGACCAACGGCAAGGTGTGTTGCGCGGAAAACTTGTGAAGCAAGTCATCGACCTCCGCGGCCGTGGCGCATTCCAGCGCGGAGGCAAACAATTGCTGGCAGTCGGCCAGGTCCAGGCGCGATAACTCAGCCTTCAGTCCGCCGATGGCCGGAGCCGAGACACTGATCTCATCGAGTCCCAACCCGGCGAGCAACGGCAGATATCGTTTTTGACCGCCCATTTCGCCGCAAAGGCCAATCCATTTTTGGTTGGCCCGGGCTGCGTCCACGATTTGCTTGAGAAACCGAAGGAAGGCCGGCTGCAGCGGGTTATAAAGCGAGGCGATGCGCGAATCAGCGCGGTCCGCCGCCATAAAGTATTGCAGCAGGTCGTTTGAACCGATGCTGAAGAAATCCACTTCCGCGCAGAATTCCTTGAGGGCAAACCCGGCTGAAGGCACTTCAACCATTGTGCCGATTTGCATGGTTTTATCGAACGACTTGGAGTCGGCAGCGCAGCCGGCCTGTTCTTCAGCAATTATTTTCTTTACCCACCGAATCTCCTCCAGCGTGGAGACCATCGGAAGCATCACTCGCAGCGGACCGTGAGCGGAAGCGCGGACCAGGGCGCGCACCTGCGTGCGGAACAACGATTCGAACTGCGGATAAATCCGCACCGCGCGATATCCGAGGAACGGATTGTGTTCGGTGGGCAGATTCAAATAGTTGAGCGCCTTGTCGCCGCCAATATCCATGGTGCGAATGATAACCGGGCGGCCATCGGCGGCCTCAATGACGCGATGATAAATATCGTGTTGCTCCGCTTCATCCGGCGCCGCAGGGCGATCCATGAAGAGCATTTCCGTGCGGAACAAACCGATGCTTTCCGCGCCGGCAGAAAAAGCGCGGTTGGCTTCTTCAACGGTGGCAATATTGGCGGCGATCTCGATGGCGTGGCCGTCGTGAGTGGCGGCGGGTTTGCCGCCAAAATTCCGGAGAACCGCCTGGCGTCCGTCGAGGCGCTGGCGTTCCATGGCATAATATCGGCGAGCGGTATCAGTGAGGTTGGTCACGACTACGCCGATGTCCGCGTCGAGAATGGCTTCAGTTTGGTCGGCGAGGCCTTTGCTGATATTCTCGACTCCGACCAGGGTGGGAACGCCGAAGGAGCGCGCGAGGATGACGGTGTGCGAGGTGGTGCCCGCCTCGGCAAGGACGAGGCCCTTGAGGAAGCGTCCATCCAAAAACAGGAACTGGCAGGGTGTGAGCGAATCGGCCACGACGATCGAATCTTCCACCAGCGTCAAGCTGCGAGTGGCGGCGGCATTGCCATAGACCCGCTGCAATAATTGGGCGCAAACATCCCGGATATCGAGGACTCGTTCGCGCAGGAGCGCATTCTCGCTGGTTGAAAAAACCTTCGTGAACCGCGCTTCGGCGTCCGCGATCGCGCCGGCTGCCGTGCGGCGACGGGATGCGATGGCATCCATCAGGGAGGTCCGGAATTCCTCATCACGCGCCAGCGACCGTTGCGCGACGAGCAATTCGCTTTCAACCCCTTTGCCTGCGGCGGCAGCGCGCCGGCCATACCAGACGATCAATT
>Ga0193718_1000311_pt1 | contig 11185 bp, 9 predicted proteins | sample U2a1metaG_FD_144918 | JGI IMG/M metagenome (GOLD analysis project Ga0193718, IMG submission 144918) | Soil microbial communities from a riparian zone of the East river system, Colorado, United States - U2a1 | ecosystem: Environmental > Terrestrial > Soil > Riparian zone | place: USA: East River... | reverse complement strand
GCGGACGTCCGCGGCGTTGTCGTCGTCGTGAATCTGGCCGCCAGTCCAATCAATACACTCCATGCGAAATTCATCGCCGGGCTTGACCCAGGCGATCATCGGGATGTCTGGATGCCAGCGATTGTGAAGGTAGGGCTGTTTCTCGGGCGGCGTCTTGAAGTCAACTTTGACTAATGTCTTCGGCATTTTTAGGGTTCCTTTCTTTTTCGGGTTTTCAATGAATCAAACGGCGAGCAAAGCCTTTACTTTTTCGGCATCGAGATTTTCACGGGGCGCTTCGTGGATGAAACGGCCGCGTTCGATGACCAGCGCCCGGTCGCAGACGTCCATCATAAAACTGACCACCTGTTCGCTGACGATGATGGCGAGCTTGCGGATTTGGCGGATATCTTTCAGGGCGCGAGCGATGTCTTTGATGATTGACGGCTGAATGCCCTCGGTCGGTTCGTCCAACACCAGAACTTTGGGATTGCTGACGAGCGCGCGGGCGATGGCGAGCTGTTGTTGCTGGCCGCCGGAGAGGTTGCCGCCTTTGCGATGGCGCATGTCGCGCAGGACCGGAAACAGCGCATAAATTTCATCCCACGTGCTTCGCTCAACGCCCTTTCGCGCGCCAGTCATGATATTCTCAGTAACCGTCAGCATTGGGAAAATCATACGGCCCTGCGGGACATAGGCGATGCCGCTGCGGACGCGTTCGTGAGCGGGCAGCGCGGCCACTTCCTGGTCACCGAGTTTAATCGAGCCGGATTTGGAGGGGAGAATTCCGATCAGCGACTTGAGCAAGGTGGTTTTGCCCATGCCGTTGCGGCCCATGATGGCGAGGATTTCCTGGCCCCCGACGCTGAAGTTCAGGTCGTGGATGACTTTACTCTGGCCGTAGCCAACTTCGAGATTGCTGATGGCAAGCATAGTTTGATTTCAATGACCGAGATACACGTCAACGACTTTGGGATTGTTTCGAACTTCCTCCATGCTGCCTTCGGCAAGAATTTTGCCTAAATGCAGCACGGTGACTTTGTGGGCGATCCGCGCGACGAAATCCATATCGTGCTCGATGACGATGATGCAGCGCCCTTTGCAGATGCGCTGGATCAACGCGGCGGTCAACTCGCGTTCGGACTGGCTCATGCCGGCGACGGGTTCATCGAGCATGACCAACTCCGGTTCCTGCATCAGCAACATGCCGATTTCCAACCATTGTTTCTGGCCGTGGCTGAGAAACGCGCCTTCAATCTCGAGGTAATCCTCGAGCGAAATTTCCTCGGCGATTTTGTGTATGCGCTCGATCACTTCTGCGGTGCGCTTGAAAGCGACGCAACCCATGACTGTGTGGCCTTTGGGGTAAGAGACCTCGAGATTTTCGAACACCGTGAGATTTTCGTAAATGGACGGCGTCTGGAACTTGCGGCCGACGCCCTGGTGAACAATTCGATGTTCGGCCATGCCGATGAGTTCGCGATTTTTGAATTTAATACTGCCGCTGGTCGGGCGCGTCTTGCCGCAGATCATGTCCAACACGGTCGTCTTGCCAGCGCCGTTCGGGCCAATGATAACGCGCAGTTCATCTTTCTCGATGTAAAGGTTGAGGGAATCGACAGCCTTGAAGCCGTCGAACTGCACGGTGAGGTCCTCGATGGCCAGAAGGAAGTTTGTATTGCTGCTCATGGTTGATCTCCATTAACGGTTCCGGGAATGCCGACGGGCAGAGACGGCTTGTTGCGGAATTTTTCCAGCCATGGTTTTAGTTTTTTGCGGACCAGTTCAAACACACCGGCGAGGCCATCAGGAAAAAGCACGACCACGGCGATGAACAAACCGCCCATTGCGAAGAGCCAGAGTTGCGGAAATGTTTCCGAGAAGAGACTTTTGCCGGTGTTGACCAGCAACGTTCCGTAAATCGCCCCGTAAAGTGATGTGCGCCCGCCGACCGCACAGAAGATGACCATTTCAATCGAAGGAACAATCCCGACCAGCGATGGCGATATGAATCCAACTTGCAACACGAACAACGCTCCACCCAAACCACTCAAGGCCGCGGCGAAGCAGAAGGTTGCCACCTTGAACATGGAGACGTCGTAGCCGGAAAAGCGCACGCGATCTTCGCGATCGCGCATCGCTAGCAGCATTTTGCCGGTCTTGCCGGAGAGGAGCCACTGCGAAAGCAGGATGGCGAGCAGCAGAAATATACAGGTGACGAAATAGAGAATGTATTGCGCGTGATGCGTGCGAATGTCCCAGCCCCACATGGTTTTCAAATCGGTAATGCCGTTCCGGCCGCCGGTGTAGCCTTGCCGGCTGTCGATCGCGAGCGAGAGAATCAGCGCGAGCGCCTGGGTGATGACCGCGAAATAAACACCGCCCACGCGCCGTTTGAACATCGCGAGGCCCACGATGAATGCGACGATCGTGGGCACCACAACGACTGCCAGCAGGCTGAAGGGCAAACTTTTGAAGGGAACCCAGAACGCGGGAAGATGCGTGATTTGGTTCCAGTCCATGAAATCGGGAATGCCCGGCGTGGACTGGATTTTGGTGCTGACGGGATCCGACGCTTCCAATTTCAGGAACATCGCCATGCAATAACCGCCGAGGCCGAAGAAGACGCCCTGCCCCAGGCTTAGCACACCGGCTTTGCCCCAGAGCATCACCAATCCAAGCGCCACAAACGCGTAGGTGAGGTATTTGCCGACCAAATTGAGACGGAAGATAGGCATTGAGACTGGCAGCACGACCAACAGCACCAGGGCCAGCAGGGCCAGGTTGGTCAAGCCATTCGTTCCTCTAAAAACTCGCGTATAGATATTTTTCACAATTAATAATTGGGTTGATGTCTATGCGACACGCACTTTGCCCGGGAACAAACCTTTGGGACGAATCATCAGCACGATGACAATGGTCAACAGAATGGCGACCTTGCCGGCGGTGCCCTCGAGGAAAAATTCGAGAATGGATTGGCCCTGAGCAATTCCAAAGGCGGAGGCAATAGTGCCGAGCAAACTCGCGGAGCCACCGAAGACGACTACCAGGAAAGTATCCACGATATAACGCGAACCGCTGTCCGGACCGGTGGAACCAATCGTGGTAAATGCTGCGCCCGCGACTCCGGCGATGCCACAACCGAGGCTGAACGTGAAACGATCCACCCATTTTGTATTGATGCCAACCGCGCCACTCATAGTGCGATTTTGCACAGTGGCGCGCATGTGCAGGCCGATGCGCGAGCGATACATGAAGAGCCACACCCCGAACGCGAGCAGCAGCGTGAGTCCCATTACAAACACGCCGTTGATGGGAATATCAATGTTTGGCGTCGGCTTGAATGAACCCATCAGCCATTCAGGCAGAGTTGGCGTGACTTCCCGCGCGCCGAAGATGGAACGGAAGGATTGCTGCATGATGAGGCTCAATCCCCAGGTTGCGAGCAGCGTATCCAGCGGGCGTTTATAAAGAAATCGTATGAGGGACCATTCCACGAACAAACCGACGAGGGCTGCGACAACGAATGCAACAACAATGGCGATTACGAAATAATATGGCTGCAACTTGGGCGCGTGATTGGCGACCAGCGTGGAGCAGAGATAAACTGTGTAAGCGCCGAGCGCCATGAATTCCCCGTGAGCCAGATTCACCACGCCCATCTGGCCGAAAATGATCGCGAGGCCGAGCGCCATGAGCAACAACACGCTGAACAGGCTCAGGCCAGCAAAACCTTGCATCACGAAGATCGACCACAACTCAGACGGTGAATAGGCAAACATCATAATTCAATTCATCTCGGATTCATCACTCGGTTTCAGTTTAGACATGCTGCAATTCCTATACGGCTGGCGGCGTCCCCTGGTCGCCGCCAGCCGCTGGTCCTCATCTCATTGATAACCCTTCGGGAAAGGATTCGGTTCGATCAGGTCAGACTCGTAAAGCACCTTGGCCTGGCCGTCCGGCTGCCATTGGCCGATGCGCAACTTGCTCCACAGATGGTGGTTCGAATCGTGGATGCGCACGTAACCTTCGGGCGCGCCCTTGAATTCCACACCCGAGGAGGCAGCGGCGACCTTGTCGATGTCGAAGCTGCCGCATTTTTCCACAGTCAATTTCCACAACCACGGTCCGAGATACGCCGCCTGCGTGACGTCACCGATCACTGCTTTCTCGCCGTATTTCGCCTTGAACGCCTTCACGAACCCCTGGTTGTTCGGGTTGTCCAGGCTTTGGAAATATTTCATGGCCGAATAAAAGCCCGCGATATTTTCGCCGCCGATCCCGAGCACTTCATCCTCGGTTGAGGAAATTGTCAGCAGAGTCCATTTATCGCTGGTGATACCCGCGGCCTTGAGTTGTTTGTAGAAGGCCACGTTGCTGCCACCAACGATGATCGCGTAGATGACGTCCGGCTTCTTCAATTTGATCTTGTTGATCAGCGAGCCGAAGCTGGTGCTGCCGAGCGCGTAATATTCCTCTCCCACGACCGTGCCGTGCAGGACGTTTTCAATATGTTTGCGCGCGATTTTATTCGATGTGCGCGGCCAGATATAATCCGAGCCGATCAGGTAAAACGATTTCGCTTTCTTTTCTTTTGCAATCCAGTCCAAGCCGGCGAGAATTTGCTGAGTTGCTTCCTGGCCGGTGTAGATCACGTTTTTGGATTGCTCCAATCCCTCGTAGAACGTCGGGTAATACAGCATGCCGTTGTCTTTTTCGAACACCGGCAGAACCGCTTTGCGTGAGGCGGAGGTCCAGCAGCCGAACACGGCCGCCGCGTGATCGCTTTCCAGGAGTTTCTTCGCTTTCTCGGCGAAGGTTGGCCAGTCGCTGGCGCCGTCCTCCTGGATGACTTTGATTTTACGGCCCAGCACGCCGCCTTGGGCATTGATTTGGTCGATGGCGAGTTGCTCGGCTTCAATTGAGCCAGTTTCGCTGATGGCCATTGTGCCGGTGGCGGAGTGGAGTTGACCGACAGTGACCGTGTCGTCCGTCACGGCCAGTCCGGTCGTATCCACCGTGGCGGTGGGAAAATCAGCCGCGGGCAAGGTGCTCGTTATCATGCCGGCCGCTGCGAGCGCGGCGGTGAGTTTGCCGAGTTTTCGGTGAAGCGTGGGTTTTAACTTCGGAATAGGTTTCATGTTTTCGGGTTCAGTTGATTTGGTTCAGTGGATTTGGTTTTTGTTCATGAACAAAATGCGACGGACGCGGTTTGCGGCTCAGATGCGAGCGGCAGAGCGGCCATGGGTAAAAGTGCTTCAGGTGTTTCCCTTCGAGGCGCGGCGGGCGCGAGCGGCGGTTCCGGTGGAAAAAAGGGGGAGACCCGGTCGGAGGCATGTTTTTGCGGGATTCCGTTTCCCGCCAACCGTGCGGCCTTGCGAAAAATGTCTTCACGAAAAACTTTCGCGATGATTTCGCTGCGCAATGCCGGATTGGAACTGTTGCCGCCAATTTTTTGCACCAGATCAAAAACCCACTTGCCTTTGGCCCGGGTCGGAGCGCCAGCGCGCCGCGAATCGTAAATCACAAAATCTTTTACTGTGCGAGGTCCCTGGCCGGATTCGAACGGCCCGACGAGCGCATTGGTCAGAAGGGCGCGGTCCACATCAAAGTATTGCGGTTGCGAAAGCATCCGGGCCAGTTCCGGGCGATTTTCGGGTTCATCACAGAAACGGCTCGCTTCGATGAGAGCGGCAATCATGCGCAGGTGCTCTTCCTCGCGGCGTTCCGCAAAATCCTGCAATACCAGGAGAACCTTTTCCGGATGGTCGGGTTCAACTTCACTGGTGGCCACCACCGTCCAACCGCTGCCATCGAACGTCGCAGCGGAGTTCCAGGGTTCTGCCACGCAATAGCCATCCAGATGACCGGCGCGCAAGGTTTCATGCACAAGCGCGGAGGGAACCACCACGGTGCGCACATCGCGATCGGGGTCGAGCCCACCCGACTGCAGCCATTTCCGCAGGTTGAGATTTTGCGAAGAAAGTTCGAGAACCACGCCGAAGGTGAATGTGCGTTTACCTTTCAGCCTGCGGATGACTTCAGCCAGCGTTACGGCATCGCGCACGCCCAGGTTCCACAGCTCTTTCGATAAAGTGATCGCGCTGCCATTGAAGCCGAGGAGCATTCCGGTGAGGCAGGAGCGGCGGACAGTGCCAATGCCGCAGTAAATCGAGAACAACATGCTCGCGTGCGCGGCGGCAGCATCCAACTCTTCGTGCAACAGCTTTTCGCGAATGGTCGCCCAACCGACTTCCCGCCGGAGGCGAACGGTCAATCCGAACTTGCGGAACAGTCCGAGTTCCTGCGCCGCGATCAAAACGGCGCAGTCAATCGTGGCGGCGAAACCGACATTCAGCCAGCCTGCGTTTTTATGACCTGCCCGGATTTTGGTTTTGGCGAACCGCATGTTTGGCCGTTAGCACCAGCCATGCCATCAGGCGAGCGGACGGCATGTTGAGCATTTTCGCACGCAGCTTCCAGTTCTACTCCACATTCAACTTGGCGCCCCTCGCCTGACCGGCTACTTTGACTTCAATCCATCGTGAAAGGAATGAAAGGAAATCTTAAAACGCATATCGATAGCGGGCAGTTGCTGGTGTTCGTGACACTAGCGCGCACGATGAACATGAGCCGTGCGGCGGAGGAGTTGCACATGACGCCCTCCGGCATCAGTCACTGTTTGAAAGCATTGGAGACGGACCTCGGCTGCCGTTTGTTCGAACGATCTTCGCGCAAATTCGAGATATCGGCGGTGGGCCAGGAGTTCCTTGCGGAAGCGGAACAGGTGCTGGATCAAATGAAAGCGGCGCGGACGAAGATCCGCGCGTGGAATGATTGGCGGCAGGGGCAGTTGTTGATTGGGGCGAACGGCACCGCGTGCGAATTTCTATTGCCGGCAGCGCTGCGGGAATTTCGCGAGAGTTTCCCCAGTTTCACCATTAAAATCGAGCAATGCACCTCGCGGCAGGCGATATCTCTACTTCAGGAAAACATGCTCGATTTCGCCCTGCTCACCGAACCAGCCGAGCATTCGCCCAACATCAAATTCGAATTAATCGGCGAGGATGATCTGCAATTCATCGTCAATCCACTGCATCCGTGGGCGGTGAAACGCAAAGCGCAACGCGAAGACATTCCGAATCGCAAACTGATTCTTCCCGAACGCGGCGGCAACACCTATCGGCTCATCGAGTCGTATTTTCGCGGCGAGAATATCAACATTCAGCCGTTCATCGAAATCGCCAATGAACAAGCCATCAAGGAATTCGTGCGCCTCGACATGGGCGTGGGAATTCTGCCGCGCTGGCTGGTGGCGGAAGAAATCGAGCAAGGCTCGCTGGTGGCGTTGCCGCTGGGACGCCGGCGATTGAAACGCCGCTGGGGAGTTCTCTACACTAATGCGCGCAAGTTGAACCTGGCCGACGATTTGTTCATCAAGATTTCGCGCAGTGTCTTTCGCACATTAAACGAATCTTTGGACCCCTGAATTCTTTGCTGGTTGTCACCTGGTCGGCCACTTTGCGGGGTAACAAACATGGAATTTTTCGCGCGTGAAATTTTCGTAAAAGAAAATTGTGATGTATCAGCCGCCGCACGTTGTTCATTTTTATCCAGACTTGTGTCCTTTTGACCGGCGCGCCGTTGAAAACTTTTCAGGTGGTTGATGCAGAAAACGCTTGAACCAGGCCGATGCAGAGCAAGGGGTTTTTCATTACGATAGTGACTTTGGCGCGACCCGAGCTCAGGGCCACGGGACCACTCGATAGAATTTCGCATGATCATCGGGTGTTATAGGTTTCTCGAAACTGAAAACAGAATCCGTGCACTAATTGGTCTGACACTTTCGCAGGTCACGAGATCGGTGGAGGTTTGGCGAGTTCGTGCAAAACTTGCAATTCGCGCGGAGTCAATTCTTCAAACGCTTGTCGCGAACCGAGCCGGCTGGTGATCTCTTGGGGAATCCAACGTTGGCCAGCCACTACGGCGCGCAGTGCGGGAATTAATTTCTCGCCCGCAGCATTTTTGAAAACGTAGCCGCGTGCTCCAGCCTGCAACGCCTTGTAAATTTCGTCATCACCTTCAAAGGCCGTCAGCATGATGATGCGCGCGAAAGGAAATTTGGAACGGATCTCCATCGCTGTTTTAAGGCCATTTTTGATCGGCATTCGCATGTCCAATAATGCCAAATCCGGCTGAACGCGCTCAAAAATTTCAAGAGCTTCGACGCCGTCGGTTGCTTCTGCCACCACTTCCATGTCCGGCTCACTATTGATAATCGCCGCGACGCCCATGCGGACGGCGTAATGGTCGTCAGCGATCAGAATGCGAATTTTTTCTGATTTCTCCATAAGCCGCAGCTAATTGTAGAGGCGGACAAATCGCCGGCGAAGGGTCGAACAGCCTCTCATTTTTTTCTGCTTAACACAACGCAAGTGCCGAACATCACCATTGAGGGCAAAAAGGGCTCAATGGCGACGATCTCCAGCGTATGATTTTAACCTTTAGCCTTGCCCAGGCAGGCGCGACTTGTGTGCCGCTACGACGGCGGTGATTCTTCTCTCCTCGTCCGCATATTTCTCATTATTGTGGCGGAGTCAATGCACCCAAATGTAGAGTCAGCGGTGTAGGAACCGTAGGAAAGTCCTGGCTATCCTGATAAAAATAAAAATCCCTGGATCCGCCGGGGACCCAGGTCGTCAACATGTGCATTTGGTCAATTTTTATCCATTGAGCTGAACCATCGCAGAATACTTCATTGCCGCCTGGAGGCCTGAGAGAACTTCCTTTCCGATGCGCTGGCAAGCTTTGATAGATTTGCACTGACGAACCAGTAGGCACGTCACCCCACCCCACGCCATCATTAAATGTTGTATCGGCTGCTAGGCACCAATACGGCTTGCTCTTCCCAAGTTTTACTGGACTGCGGCTTGTGAACGCCCCGAAAGAGTTATTCCAAGTTGTAATGCCACCGAAGTATTGATAACCAATATCCCATTGGGGAGTACCGGATCCGCCTGGGGCCGGGTCATAAACCGGAAGAGCTACATTGGGGCGACCCGGACAACTCCAAATACTCACCCCATTTGAACTCACCGTCAGATTTACTTGTTTCATGCCAGACGCGTCCGACACATTCAAGGCACACTGGTTAAATGTAGTAGGCGTTACAGGACGCGCCCCAACAACAAAGTCGTTGTTATCGCCAGCGTAGATGGTCATGCCAAGGCCAACCTGCTTTAAGTTATTTAGGCACTGGATGCGTTTGGCTTTCTCTTTGGCGCTGGCCAGGGCCGGCAACAACATGGCCGCGAGAATGGCAATGATGGCGATGACCACCAGCAACTCGATCAATGTGAAACCACTCTGGCCAGCCCCGCCTGCCCGCCTGGAAACACCTCCACCGGCTTGGTTTAGATCAAAATCCGCCGTATTCAGCACCGTTGTGTTTGCAAATGTCTTTTTCATTCTCATTAATTCAACCGTTGTTCCACCAACCCGCCCAGGATTCGAGAGCGATGGCATTTGTAACTTTTTTAAGTTGAAAAAGCCGGATGTTTAAAAAGACATCCGGCTATGCAAATCCGGTCATCAGGGATACCGCAATTGGAAGAAGACATTCGTCTTCAACTGATCAATTGCGGTGCTTTTATTGGAAACCGTCGCCGATCCGGGCACGGGAAACCAACTGCCGCTGGCCGTCAAGCCAACTGAATTCGAGTAGAGCTGCCAGCCAAGATGGTCTGGCGCCCAGGAAAAGTTCATCGTCTGGCTTCCACCCCCGCCACCGCCGCCGCCGCCAGTAACCGTGAACGTGAAGTTTGCCGTGGCCGGATCCGTGTTGACAGCGACTGCGGGCACGAGCACGAAGAAGTTCGCGTTTTCATTCGTGTCACCCATTATTTGCAGCGTCTCAACTCCACCCAGGGAAAGGACAACCGGCAAACCGGTGTTGGTGTTGACGAGAGGCACATATTGCCAGGTGGCGAAGCTGGCGCCCGTTCCTACGAAATTGCCCAGAACGTTGCTTGACTGCAACGAGGTTCCGGCACCGCTGGTCACTTGCGCGCAATGCAGGTTAAAAGCGCCATTGCCGGCGGACACCCGCGCATAGAGATTGAAATTTCCGCTCGGGAACGTGCGGGTGTAGTTAATCCATGCTCCGCTGATAAGATGATTAACATCGTAGTCCACGATGCCTGGATCGCTTGCTGCCAGTTGGGCGTTCAGGTATGTCTGCCGGAGCGCATCACTGGTGACTTCCGTTGACACGAATTCACCCGAACCGCGATAAACGTAAGTGCCAGCGATGCTTTGGAAGGCGGAAGAATAATCAATATCAGAATCACCGGTTTGACCGAAATAAGCGTTGGTCGCCTCGCTGCTTAGGTCGGCGAGCACTGGGTTGTCAATGTAACGGAGGCCACTACCACCGGCAACGGGGCTAAGGGTAGGGTCGAAGTCAAAGTCTTCCGCCTCCCAAGTATAGTTAGTTGGGTTGAAGGTGTCGAAACTCACCGTAACTGGGCTATGCGCTTGATTAACATTATCGGTCATGTTTATAACGGCTGTGTAACTCGTGTTGGGCAGCACCGGATAACTCACGTTCCAACTGGCGGCCGAACCGCTAAACAGCAGATTCGTGATGTTGACGCCGTTCAACGTCACATGGATGTTGTTGGTATTAATGCCATAAGTCGGGCTGCTGGCTGTGAACGAGAACGTATTCGTTGCTTGCAGGAGCACCGAGCCATCCGGAGAGACATTGTCGATCCTGGGAAGATCCGTCCGGGCGGCGGTCAGCATATAAAAGTTGATGTTGACGGCGTTGAGTTCCGTCGCGCGGATGGTGTTCGTGCCGCTCAGGGCGACGTTCGCAAAATTGCCATATTTGTCCCTCAAGGGAACATAATTGTAGGATGACCAGCCGGTATTAGGAACGGTGAATGTGCCGAGCCGCGTGGTAAATTGGACGGTGGTGCCCCATCCTTTAGTGATCAAGTCGGCATTAACCACGGCGGCTGGATTCTGGCCATTGGCCATCCGGCCATAGACGTTGTAGGTGCCCGACGGGAAGGTCTTGGTGTAATTCTCCCAGTAGCCGGCTTGCAGAAATCCAATGCTGTAATCTTGAGCATTGTTGGTCAGGAATAATGTCCGTGCGGCATCGAAGACAGGTGGGCAGCTTATGATGTCATGTTCG
>Ga0193718_1000310_pt1 | contig 11192 bp, 9 predicted proteins | sample U2a1metaG_FD_144918 | JGI IMG/M metagenome (GOLD analysis project Ga0193718, IMG submission 144918) | Soil microbial communities from a riparian zone of the East river system, Colorado, United States - U2a1 | ecosystem: Environmental > Terrestrial > Soil > Riparian zone | place: USA: East River... | reverse complement strand
TAATAATGCAATCGGTGTTATTATAGTTGTCAACATGACGAAATATATAGATAAACCATCTAAACCTAAATAAAAATCAAATGAACTTATCTCATGATATTCTTGAACAAATTGAAATTGATTGCTACTAAAATCAAATAATATAAAAATTATTAAAGAGATAAACAGATTAATTATAGACGTACTTAAAGCTATTGTTTTTACACGGTTAATATCCAAAGATGATAATTCATAAGACATACCTGTAGATATGGTAAATATACCTAACAGAGGTGTTATTAATAAAAGAGTAAGTAACATGACAAGGCAATAATAAAAAAACTAATTTCCCTCAGGGTTAAATAAAAACTTAACCTTTACTAACACTATACACAATTGTATAGTAAAATATAAATATATTTTATAAGTATATATTTACGTTGTTTACTTTTATTTTTTAATGCATTTTGCATTAAAAAATAAAAATAATAAATATTTAGATTAATTTTAGGCAATATTAAATGCGAAATTAATTTTAATTAGTTTTAATTACTTCTTGTTGTTTAATAATAAAATATTGTATAACTGCCAATGAGTATTAATTATAATAAATTAATATTACTTGGTAATATATCAAAACTATATAATAAACAAAGTATTAAAACGATAAAGGCAATAACTATAATAAATTAATATTACTTGGTATTATATCAAAACTATATAATAGACATGGTATTAAAATGATAAAGGCAATAATTATTGGTAATAGGACAGTTCAACAAAAGGACATCAACTGATCAAAACGAATTCTTGGGAAAGATGCTCTTGTTCAAATAAAAATAAATATCATAATACAGGATTTAAGACCTAAAGTTAACCCATATAATAATCCTTCTATTAAAGGATCTGAAAATATACTTTCTTTATTTAAATTGTTTATATAATAATCAAAGTCAATATATTCCACTAAAAAGAATAAAGAAGGTAAATAATCGTATAAATAACCTCCTAAGAATAATATACTAGTTAATATACATATTAAAACAATACTAGCATATTCAGCTAAGAAAAAGAAAACGAATATAACGGCGGCGTGTTCTGTCATAAAACCACTAACAAGCTCTGATTCAGCCTCCGCCAAATCAAAAGGAGCTCTATTAGTTTCCGCTACCGATCCTATAAAGAATATAATAAACACAGGGAATAATGGTACTATGAATCATATAGCTCTTTGAGCTTCGATATTAATAGTAATATTTAAACTTCCTGTTAACATTACAACAAGTAATATAGCAGAACTTAATATTAATTCATAACTTATCAATTGAGCTGTACTTCTAAGTGAACCTAAAAAAGCATACTTACTATTTGCACTTCAACCAGCCAATAATATACCATATGTAGATAAGGATGAAACTGCTAACATGTATAATATACCTAAATTTAAATCATTTAGAGCTAAACCAGGACCATAAGGTACAACTAAATAACCTAATAATGAAAAAATTAAAGTTATAATAGGACCAAGGAAAAATAAACTTAAATTAGCTTGTGTAGGTGAAACATATTCTTTTAAAAGAAGTTTTAAAGCATCTGCAAATGCTTGTAAAAGACCATAATATCCTACTATGTTAGGGCCTAATCTTCTTTGCATACTAGCCATTGTTTTCCTTTCGGCTACAGTTACATAGGCTACAGTTAATAAAACTGGGACAGTTACTAATAAAACTTCTAGAACAGAAATTAAAGTGGGTATATATAACATTTTTGCTTATTTTTCTAAATATAAAATAATTTATTTTTTTTTTATTCGTTTATTTTAGGTTAAAAATAACGTTTAAATAATATACAGTTTAATCCTAATTGTTTAACTAAAAGTTATTTATTATTTCACATAATGCAGAATGTGAAATAAAACTAATAAATTCTTTTTATTAGTTCATTTTTTCACATTAGATACCAATTCTCATCTAAGATTCGAACTTAGATCTAAATATTAGAAGTATCCTGCTCTACCATTGAGCTAATGAGAGTTTTATTTTTATGAATATAGCATTAAATTACTTTTTTTATATACATATTCTCTATAATAATTATTAAACTTAAAACTTAATAACGTATAAATTAAACATAAAACTGAATAATATTTAAATTAGGCAACGTATAATAATAAGAAAGCCATCATTAAAGCAAATAAACCTGTAGCTTCAGCAAACGCGAAACCCAATATAGCGTATGAAAATAATTGACCTCTTAATGAAGGATTTCTAGCTACACCTAATATTAATGCACCGAAAACTACACCAATACCTACACCTGCACCTATTAAACCTGTAGTTGCTAATCCTGTTCCTATAATTTTTGCTGCTTGTATCATTTATTTATTTAATATAAATATCGTACTAAGGAAACCTTTGTAATTTTTATCAAATATTTTTATTGAAAATATAGATAACATATATTGTTATTAGTTCATCCCTATAAAAAAAGAATTAGGAACTATTATATTGGAAAACATAAATTTTTATTAAGGGTTATGGAGGAATCGAACCCCATATTTAAGATCTGCAATCGAAACGTAGAACCATCTACAACATATCCCTAGTAGATATATGTCTATACAAAGTACTTCTCTTACTTTATATATAGTATATCTACCAATTATCTTGCTTATAAAGTACTTTATGTAATTACCCTATATTTAAATATAAACATATATTATCAAATTAATATTATTCATTTGGTTTTATATTAATTTGTATAAATTCAATTCTAGAATTCAGAAGAGTAGCTTTGGCTTCCGACCGAATTCTTTGCACATTTAATTCATGCAAATCTCTTAATATTGTATTTTTTAATCTATGTTCATAATCATTTGTAGGTGTTTCAGGTACTTTTGATAATGTTTCTTGTGCATAGGTGGTTTTTTGATTAATGACTTGTAGGTATTTTAAATAATTATCTCTTTGTTCTATAGCAGTCTTCAAATCCATTTTTTTAAATTGATTAAGAATATGTGAGTTATAATCAATATGTTTACATATTTCATCCTGTATCGGTACTTCACCTCCGGGAACATTAAATCCAGGACCTGGATTTATTGTTTTAGGAAAGAAAACGGATGCTGGATCAAGACCAGGGAAAACCCGAGATCATGTAACAAAAGGTGGTTCTGTACAATGACCTGGCCCAAGCTCTATACGATGCACTCTTCTATCTATACCCTTTCCTTTGTCCAGAGGCTTAGCACCGCTTTCATCATTACCTTCATTATAACCTTTATCTATACCCTTTCCTTTATCTAACTGTTTGCTTGGGTCGGATCCATCATCAGATTCCATAGCATTATATAACTTAGCTTTAAAATCTTTGGATGTATAATCATTACCAGCACCCATTGTATCATAACCATAAAGGAATTGCTTTAAATTAAAGTTAATTCCTTTTATTCCAAAATATTCTGATAATAAGCTTATTGTAGCTGTATTTATAGTCCAACCAAATAATCCTATAGCCACATTATTTCAGAATTCACAATATTCTATGTGTAAATTTCCTGTAATCAGATACTTAATTAATGCTACCATTATAATGGTAACTAATGCACCAGTAAATTTTGCTAAAGTAAAATTCACTAGCATAGTGTTAATCGTTTTTTTTGTTGTTTGTATATAATTTTTCATGTTTTTGTTTTATTTATTTATAACATTCACGCAGTTATTGTCACGGTACTTTTTAAAGGGTCAAGTTGTACATCTCTTAAATAAAAATTTTAACGTTTTTATATAAAATACTTTATTAAATCCTATTATCCTTATCTTTAGATTTAATCTAAAGTCCAGCGAGTCACATATACTATCCCTTGAGCTAGTCCAAACAACAATTAAACCTCTCAAACAACCATATACATGTACGGGAGCTAATAAAATTTTCAAGTATTACGTTATTATAAATATAACAATTGTTACATTTATAAAATAGAATCATAAATAAATTTATTTATGATTATTCTCATCACAAATCTAATAAAATTATAAATATAATATATAGATTTGTAATTCAACAATAGTCTTAATGTCTTTAAAGTATAAAAATGTAATAATTATATTTATTTAGCATTAAGACCATTACCCATCTAAGATTCGAACTTAGATAAAAATGTTAGGAATATTTCACTTTACCATTAAGTTAATGGGTATTATTATTATTATTTTAATATAGTATAATTAATTTTTTTTGGTTTCTAGACCATTACTAATAAACCTTAAAAAATACTATATTATATTATTTTTTATTAATTTATAAAAAAAAAGTAATTAATCGTTAATTATGTAATTAGATTAATAAATTTATAAAAATTGTTAATAAAGATTGATTAATTCAAACATTAATAAAGTTTTAATATAATAGAAAATATACCTGAGCCATCTAAAACTAACTTTGTAAAGGTAAACTTACAAATGCGTGTGGTTTAGGTGGACTAGTTAATGCTCATTCAAGAGAATTATAACTTCTATTTAATAAAGTTTGTAAACTATCACTATAGAATTGTGGTGTTAATCAAGGGTATCTGCTTGTAGCTTTACCTTCAACTAACTGTACATAAACTATATATAAGAATAATCATGTAGCTACCACACTAATAATACTTCCGAAACTACTTATTAAATTTCAGCCTGCAAAGGCGTCAGGGTAATCGCTAATTCTTCTAGGCATTCCTTGTAAACCTAAGAAGTGTTGAGGGAAGAATGTAACATTAACCCCTATAAATAATATTCAGAAATGTACTTTACCTAACATTCTGTTATAATCTAATCCTAATATTTTAGGAATTCAGAAGTATCATGCACTAAATAATGCAAAGACTGCTCCCATACTTAAAACGTAGTGGAAATGCAAATATTAATATATATTTATTAATATGGTGGACTGTATCTTTACCTGTTACAGGTATACTATTTATCCTTATATAAAAGATATTTTGTAACAAAAGGTACTTTATATCATAAGGGATTATCATACTTAATTCAATTTAACACAAAATTTGAGTATATTCTATGCTCTAAACTAAAGAAAGGAGAGCTTTTATATTTTCTAATTTCCATAAAGCCTTTAATTTGAGTAACTCTATAGAATTTCATGTTACAATATAATCTATTATGCATAAAATAATCATATATAAATAGCATACTGTTAACACTTTGAAATTTGAATGCGATAGATGTGAAATCTTTAGGACCAGCTAGAGCAGATGATTTTTTTCGTATTATAATATATGGTTTACAATTTAATATAGTACTATTAAAATTTAACTTAGAAGTATATTGATTATATTGAAATTCTAAATTACATTCTATCCTATTACCAGCATAATTAAATACTATGCTACCATCAGTGTCAACTAGTCCTGAAAAATAAGGATCATATAGTTCTATATTATAATTGGCTTCCTCATAATGTATATTATATAAAAGGCAAGCTTCTTTAAAAGCAGATACTTTTAATCTAATTAAACCATTTAAATGTTTGACCAAATAAATCATATTTTCTCTAGTGGAAACTATATAGATAGAATAAGGCTTATTTTTATCCGCTCTAATTTGACCTATATGTAGATAATCTTGTATACGACTTAAAATTCTAACATCTCTATTATGTAACTTTATTCTAATTTGTTTAAGAACTTTTTTTTTACTAGAAGGATTTATTCTAATATCAAAATTACCGTCACCATCTATTATACCCGCAAATCAATTTCAAAATTTATAATCTTCAATACCAGGTAACTGACGTGCAGTCTCTGAGAATCCTTTACAGTTTTCTGCTGATTGTGTATCCATAAGTTGGCTACTTATTGTAGTATTATTATTTTCACTATTTAAAAGAAGACTATTCCTACTAACATCTAGTTTATAAAGATAAAACGTATTAATCAATAGTAAACAATACACAAATGATACAGGTTCCAGCATATAGTCAGTTGCAAAATAATTTTTATTAATGGACAAAGTCAATAAATAAGAAGATAAATTATTCTGGCCCAATTGAGCAACTACGTAGTAAGTATCATGAAAAGCAATATCAAGAGAAGCGTTAGCTAAAACAACTCCACTTAATCCTCCTATTGTAAACATGAAAACGAAACCTAAAGCAAATAACATTGAAGGTGTTAATTGTAAAGATCCCCCATAACATGTTGCTAATCAACTGAATATTTTAATACCTGTAGGTACAGCAATAATCAATGTAGCAGCTGTGAAATATGCTCTTGTATCCACGTCTAATCCAACAGTATACATGTGATGACTTCAAACAACAAATCCTAATACACCTATAGACATCATGGCATAAACCATTCCTAAATATCCAAATACACTCTTGTTAGAGTTAGCAGATATTGTAGTACTGATTATACCGAAACCAGGTATAATTAATATGTAGCGTATATTTTTATTAACAAAACAGCAACGACTTTAAATCAAAGTCTGTTTTGAATAATTATCAAAAACTTTTATATTCTTGTTAGGACTTTATCTTGAGTGGTAGTATTTTCTTTGTGATCGTTAATTAAGGACTTTATTCTTAAAATTTTTATTAACCCTTTATCTGTTAAATGTTCTCTGTTTTGTACAAATATATAGACTTTTCTTCATCTTAAATAACTTACATGTTTTCTAGACTGTAAATTAAACTGATTAAAATATTCTATAACATTTTTGGCTGAACCAAAACTAGTAGAACCATAATAATAAGTATTTTGGATTTTTCTATATCCAATGTTACCACCTAGATAATTTTTTATTTTCGTTAATAATATACTATTCTTTTGATCGATTTGATAATTTAATCTTATTTCTGGCTTGTTTATTTTAACACGATTAATAATCTTTACCTGAAAGCTAGCGTCCGCGTCAGAGAAACCTGCTAATCAATGATTGTTAAAATTATCCGTTAAATTTAAAGTAAAATTAATACTTATATCTTTATATCTATCATGATTTAATATATTATTAATTACTTGGTTAAATCTATTTTCTGACCTTAATTTACCATTTATCAAGTTTAGCACATTTAGTATTCCTTTCTTTTTAGACACTATTAAAAGATATGCGTTTTTATCTTTCACTTTTCTAACATTACAATTACCTAATTTTTCTTTTAGATAATAAGCCAGAAATGCATCTGGAAAGCTAAATACTATAACTAATTGTTGAGCTTTACTAAAATGACCATCACCATCTATTAAACCTGCTAAATAATGACCGAGTTGTTCGTTATTAAGAGGCTTAAGATGTTTAGGTACATGTTCTGATATATGTTTTACATGTTCTGAATTTACCACCACTCCGTTGCGTAGAGTCTCTGAGGTTCCATTTCTTGTATTTGATCTGAATAATGAAATGTTACCTGCTGATTTACTTTTTTGTTTTAACTTTTTCACTATGTCGTGTTCGATGGAGTATTTAAAACTTTGTAACAAAGTAGTCCCAGCATACAGCAACGTTAAGAGGCCTACAAATTTAACCTCTGGATGACCGAAGAATCAAAATAAATGTTGATAAAGTATTGGATCACCACCTCCTGCAGCTTCAAAGAATGATGTATTAAAATTTCTATCTGTTAAAAGCATTGTTATTGCACCGGCTAGCACTGGTAATGATAGTAATAATAATACTGCTGTAACTACTACAGCTCAACCGAATAAAGCTAGCTTATGTAATCTTATACCAGGACTTCTCATATTTAGTATAGTAGTTATAAAGTTTATAGCACCTAACAAACTACTTATACCAGATAAATGTAAACCAAATATAGCTAAATCTACACTAGGTCCACTGTGACTTTGTATTCCACTTAATGGTGGATAACAATTGTGTTGGTAACCTCACTTTAGGGTTTTATAGTTTAAATTTTTTCTTCTTTTTCTTTTAAGAAAAAGACAGAAGCAGAAATAAAATAAACCTGTACTAAATTTATCGTTACACGCAGTAAATCTCTTTACTGTTCGGACTATACCTTCATCTTAATAATATTGATAACTTAGTGTAGTTTATGTAAAACTTTTGCGTAATTTTCTTATCATATCTCTTATATTTGACAATTTATAATAATTACCTTTATTTTTAGTATAAGATCTGGCTCATATTCTATACTCTAAAGATTTGATTCCTTTCATTGTATTTTTAAAGAAAACTATAATATTTTCAATTGCCCTAGAATTAGCAGTGTCTAAAATATAGTAATTATGTAATTCTTTATATCTTATTGGGTTTTTTATGTGTAACATAATACGTATTGCCTCTAAGACAACTTTATCTAATTTTTGTGTTATACCAAAAGCATGCACTATTCTATCTGAGCTCTTATTCGTTAGATAAAAACTACCTTCAGCTTCAATAAAGCCAACTAATCAACTTTTAGTCAGCACCTTATTAATAGAATCTACATTAGTCAACGGTAAATTTGCATTCTTTCAAGCAGGAGACATATAATTATTATTAGGTCTCGAGTTTTTAATAGCTAATAGTTTTATATTTTTCTCTTCTTTAGTCATAGTGGTATTATTTAATATTGACAATGCTTTTTTTAATTTTATATAATCAAAATATTTAGTAGTCAAAAGAGGATATTTATCAAAAATAGGTATTAAAACTGTTTCCAACTTTTTTTTATCTCTAATAAAATATTGTACATTTGTACCATCTTTTGTTATAGAACCCACTCCTAATTCTTTTTTTATATAATTTAATATTCTTAAATTATATAGAGATTGAGTTAATTTAAAACTTAAAGTTCATTTATTTGATAAACCGACCACTTGCTTTGAAATATGAAAATTACCATCTCCATCTGTAAAACCAACTAACCATGATTCAAACAAAATTGGATCTGAAGATTTATTATTAAGATGTTCTTCGTTAAGTCTCTGATGTGTAGTAAATAAACGTTTATTTACTACACAGGCGTATTGTCTCCATGACATACACATTTTTACATACGTATTATTTAAAATTATATTAAATTTAACTAAACATGAGTAGTGTACTACGTGTAATATATTAAAAAAATCAATAAATACTAGAAGAGGTTCACGCATCGAGAAGAATTTACTTTTTTTTATGTCACCATAAAATAACTGCCTAATTCCTTTAACAGTTCAACCAGTACCAACTCCATTTTCTATACCACTAGCAAATAAAAATAATAGTAAAGCAGGAGGTAATAACCAGAAACTAATGTTATTTAATCTAGGAAATGCCATATCTGGACCTCCAACTAATAAAGGTAATAAAAAATTACCAAAACCTCCTATTAAGGCAGGCATAACCATAAAGAATATCATTAATATAGCATGAGCAGTAATGATACTATTATACAGTTGATTATCTGCAATATATTGAACACCCGGTCCACTTAATTCTAATCTGATTAAAACAGAAAAAGCAGTACCCAGTAATCCAGAAAATAAAGCAAATATTAGATATAATGTTCCTATATCCTTCGCATTTGAAGATAAGAATCAACGCTCGGTTCATAGAGATATATTGGATTTTAATACCGATATCTTAGACTGATCGCTTTCTATTTCATTAGGTTGCTCACCTTTTAAGTTTCTATTAAGTAAAACCTGAGCGGGCTCGGGATGGGAGGCAGGATCTGGCAAATCATAACCCCACAACACTATTCGTAATCGTAATACAATATATTACTAGAAACAGGTGGTATTTATTTAAAAGTTTATTGTTTTGAATTTAAGTTTAAATTATTAATATGAATTAATTATAAAAAAGCTTTATGTAATATACGTATAATAAAAAACTAATTACGTATACTATTTTTATAAGATAACAAATTACATTTAATATAAATTATATTTGTTTATTTATTTATAACACGAAATATTATTTATAATTAATTAATATAACCAAAACAACATATAATATGAGACAATGCGGGTTATTTTAAGATTTATAATAGTTACTTAAATCCATTAAACTATTTTCTATTATACTTACTAAAGGAACTATAATTAAAAAATGAGCGAAATATAATACTGTACTTATTTGTCCAAATTCTATAAATGGTGATTCAACATGTTTGGCTCCTAAAACCATTAATATTAAAAAATTAGCTACAAATATATAAAAAACTATTTTACTTAAAGGTCTAAATTGGATACCTCTACTTCTACTTAAATCAGTAAATGGCATGATTAATAAAGCTAAAATAGCACTAAACATAGCTATAACACCTAATAATTTATTAGGTATAGATCTTAATATGGCATAGAAAGGTAAAAGATATCACTCAGGAACTATCGCAGGAGGAGTTTGCATAGGGTTAGCCATAACATAGTTTTCACTATCTCCTAATACATTAGGCATAAAGAATACAAATATACTTAATACTATTATAAATAAAAATATAGTTATTAAATCTTTAAATAAGAAATAAGGAGCAAAAGGTAATCTATCATAATTACCTGAAACACCTAAAGGATTACCTGAACCAGCACTATCATGAAGTGCTATTAAGTGCATTAACGCTAAAGCAGCTAATACGAAAGGTAATACAAAATGTAAAGCAAAAAATCTATTTAAAGTAGCATTGTTAACAGAAAAACCTCCTCAAAGAAACTCGACAATATCTTGACCTATTCAAGGTATAGCACTCATAAGATTAGTAATAACTGTTGCACCTCATAGGCTCATTTGTCCATAAGGCAAGACATAACCCAAGAAAGCTGTGGCTATCATTAATAAAAATATAACAGTACCTAAAGTTCATACTAATGTTCTAGGTGCTCTGTAAGATCCATAATATAAACCTCTACCTATATGTAAATAAACTAAAAAGAAGAAAGCCGCGGCTGTATTACTGTGCAAATAACGTATTAATCAACCATTATTAACATCACGCATAATATGTTCTACTGAATTAAAAGCTTCTAATACACTAGGATTATAATGCATAGCTAATGTTACACCTGTGATTATTTGTATAACTAAACAAACAGCCAATAAAGAACCAAAATTCCATAAATAGCTTATATTAGATGGTTGTGGTGAATCTATCATATATGAATTAACCAATTTTAATAAAGGATGACTCTTGAAAATTCTCATGATTAAATTAAAAATTTGTTTTCTTTTTTTATTCTAGATGTTATAATGGAAAAAAGCTGATCTAGTAGTTAAATTAAACTATATAAA
>Ga0193718_1000308_pt1 | contig 11211 bp, 7 predicted proteins | sample U2a1metaG_FD_144918 | JGI IMG/M metagenome (GOLD analysis project Ga0193718, IMG submission 144918) | Soil microbial communities from a riparian zone of the East river system, Colorado, United States - U2a1 | ecosystem: Environmental > Terrestrial > Soil > Riparian zone | place: USA: East River... | reverse complement strand
GAAAACGTCATCGGCTGCTTCATGAATTTCCTGCCGATCCGAACGCAAATCAGCAGTGGCGACACCGGGCAGGGGTTGATTGCGAAAGTCAGGTCCGCGGTGCTCGAAGCGCAAGGGCATCAGGATTGTCCGTTCGAGAAAATTGTCGAGGCGGTCAATCCCGAACGGCGGTTGAATCAAAATCCTTTGTACAATGTCGCGCTGCTGTTGCAGAATTTCCCGGCTCAGTTGTTCACGGACAAGAGCCTGGAGGTGATTCCGATGCGGGCCGATGTCGGGGCTGCGCAACTCGATCTGCGATTCGAGGCGGAGTTCACCGGGGAAAATCTGGCGCTCGTCTGCGAATTTAAAACGGATTTATTCCGTCCCGAAACAATTGAACACCTGATGGCGTCGTATCGCGACGTCCTGGAAGCTTTATTGAAAAATCCAGCGGCGAAATTGGATGAGTATGCCATCACCGCCGAATTGGAATCGAAGGTTCCATCCGTGCAGGCAACCGAGCCCGACCTGAAAATCGCGATTGCCGCCACATTCACCGCCGAGCCGGTCGAGGAGCCATTGCGGTATTGGATGAAAGAACTGGAATTGCCGGTGAATGTCGAATTCGCGCCGTTCAACCAGGTGTTTCAACAATTGCTCGACCCCGCGAGCGTGCAGGCAAAAAATTCGCGCGGCGCAAACGTCATTTTGCTTCGGTTGGAGGATTTAGGCGGCGAAGGCGGCTCGTTTGAAGAGGTGGAACTCAGCGCGCTGGAATTCCTTTCCACTATCAAGGGAGCCGTCTCGCGAATGGCAGCACCAATGTTGATCGTCCTTTGCCCGGACAAGCCGCAACAGGGGAAGGTGTTTGACGGCGTCGAGAAGAAGATGGTTGCGGAATTGGAAAAACTGAACGGCGTTTACGTCGTCACCGCCAAAGAACTTTTTGAAATTTATCCGGTCGAGGAATTTTACGATGCGCGCGGCGATGAACTGGGTTGCGTGCCCTACACGCCGGTATTTTTCACCGCGCTCGCGACCATGATTGCCCGGCGGTTCCATGCACTGCAGCGCGCGCCGCATAAAGTCATCGTGCTCGATTGCGACCAGACGTTGTGGGGCGGGGTGTGTGGCGAAGACGGGGCGCACGGCATTTGCATCGATGCGCCCAGAAAAGCGCTCCAGGACTTCATGCGCGCGCAGCACGCCGCCGGCCGACTGCTGGCCGTGTGCAGCAAAAACAGCGAGGAAGACGTTCGTGAAGTATTCGCTCAACGGCTGGACATGCCCTTGCGCCATGAACATTTCGCCGCCTGGCGAGTCAACTGGTCGCCGAAATCCGAGAACATCAAATCCCTGGCGGCGGAGCTGAATCTCGGTCTCGACAGTTTTATTTTCGTGGATGACAACCCGGTTGAATGCGCCGAAGTCGAGGCGAACTGTCCGGGTGTTTTGACGCTCCAATTGCCCGAAGATCCAGCGGAGATTCCGCAGTTTCTGAAACATTGTTGGGCATTTGATATCTTGAAAGTGACGACTGAAGATGCGCGTCGCGGAGAAATGTATCGCGAAAGCCGCCAGCGGGATGAATTGCGCGTGCAAGCCGGAACCCTCACTGATTTTATCGCCGGACTGAATTTAAATATCCAGATCGCGCCGATGACGTCCGAACAATTGTCACGCGTCGCGCAACTGACGCAACGGACCAACCAGTTCAATGTAACGACCATTCGCCGCACCGAAACAGAGATTCAACAACTATCAAAACAAACGGCCATTTTGACCGTTTCGGTCAGCGATCGGTTTGGTGATTACGGATTGGTGGGCGTGGCGATTTGCGAACCGCGCGGAGAAGCGCTGGATGTGGAAACGTTCCTGTTGAGCTGCCGCGTGCTCGGTCGTGGAGTTGAACACAAAATGCTCGCGCATCTGGGAACCTTGGCGCTCCAACAAGGCAAGAGCTGGGTGAATCTGCATTTCCATGCCTCGCCAAAAAACAAACCCGCTTTGGATTTCCTGCAGAGCGCCGGCTCGCAATTCAAGCAGGCGTTAAATGGCGGATTTGTTTACGTGTTCCCCGCAGAGTTCGCGGCGAATGTCTCTTTTAATACTGAAAAGGTTGACGAGCTGCCGCCGGCAATCGGGACTCGGGCGCAAAATCAGGATCGTCAGGTGGCGCCTTCGACGGGCATCAAATTCAACCGTTGTCGCTCGATCGCCATGGAATTGAACGATCCCGCACAGATCTTTCGCGCGATGGAAGGCAAAAGCAAGGTCCGATCCGCCGCGCGGGACAACTACGTGGCGCCTCGAACCGAAATCGAGAAAAAGATTTGCGAGCTTTGGGCTAAATTGCTGCACATCGAACGCGTCGGAGTGACTGATAATTTCTTTGAACTGGGCGGACACTCGTTGCTGGCGGTGCGGTTGTTCGCGGAATTGGAAAAACTCACCGGGCGAAAGCTGCCGTTGGTGACGTTGTTCCAGGCGCCGACCGTGGAGGAATTGGCGCGTCTCGCCGATGAAAATCAAGGCGGACGCGCTCGTTCGGTAATCGTTCCCGTCCGCGCGAGCGGTTCGCGCCCGCCGTTGTTCCTCGTGCACGGCGCGGGCGGCGACGTCCTCTGGGGCTATGCGAATCTCACGAAGCACATGCATCCGGAACAGCCGATTTACGGAATAAAATCACGCGGGCAGGTTGGCCTGGACGAATACGAGAACATCGAAGATATGGCGCGGTTTTATCTCCAGGAGGTGCGCGCCTTGCAGCCGCACGGCCCGTATTTCCTCGGCGGTTATTGTTTCGGCGGAAACGTCGCCTACGAAATGGCGCGCCAGCTTCGCTCGCAAGGCGAGCGCGTAGCCCAGTTGATGTTAATCGACGCCTCGCCGTCGAATGCCGGCTACGAAAGAATTCCATGGTGGCGACCCACGTTCCATTATCGTTTCGGGCGCAATTTATTTTATTGGCTGAAAGATTTCGTGACTCTGCTGGAACCCAAGGAACAGCGGCGCTACATCGTGCGCAAGGCCCGCGTCATTGGGCGAAAGATTGTTGGAAAATTGCGCCGCAAAAAGAATGCGGCCGAAGTGGTGGATCTCGACGAGGTCATCGACAAAAACCATTTCCCCGAAAGCGAACTCAAGTTCTGGCAGATCCATTTGAATGCGCTGGTCGCGCATATCGAGCGACCCTACGCGGGGGCTGTCACGCTGCTCCGCACGCGCGGGCAGCCCATCCTGTGTTCGTTGGAGGACGATTTCTATTGGGGAAAATTGGCGCGCGGCGGCGTCACCGTGAAACACATTCCCGGCTCGCACGAAAATATATTCGTTGAGCCCAACGTGAGATTCCTGGCCGAACAGATGGAAGAATGCCTGGCGGGGGCAATACCAATATCCGCTGCGGCTCAAAAGAAACCTACCCATGAACTTGTTTAAATTTATCTGGCGCACGTGCCGGGGCATGATGCTCATCACCACCGGGACTGCGTTATTGAGCGGCGCCTGCAACATGGGCCTGATCGCGCTCGTTACTGCTTCGTTGTCCGCCGAGCATCGAGGGAAAGCTCTGGTCTGGGGGTTTATCATCCTGGGCGTTGGAAAAATTATATCCACCTTTATCTCGCAGGCCCTGCTCGCCAGCTTCGCGCAAGGGGCGGTCTCCACTTTGCGGCGTGAATTGATCCGCAGCATCCTTACCGTGCCCTTGCGGCGGTTGGAAGAAATCGGCACGCCGCGTCTGCTCGTGGCCTTGACCGACGACGTCTTCAATATCACGCAAGCCCTGCTGGCCATCCCGATTGTGTTCGTCAATGCCGCCATGCTCCTCGGCGGCGCCGCCTATCTCGGGTGGCTTTCGTGGAAGATATTGATGGGCGTGTTCGTTCTGATTCTCATCGGCGGCGTCGTTTACCGGATGATGGTTGCCAGCGCGTTTCACTTTTTGAACCAGGCCCGCGACGAGGAGGACCGGTTGTTCGGTTATTTCCGCGCCCTCACCGAGGGCATCAAGGAACTTAAGCTGCATCGGAACCGCCGCGGCTCGTTCCTCACGCAAAACGTCCAGACCACGACCGAAACCTTTCAACGCCACAACGTCAGCGCTGAAGTGCGCTTTATCGCCGCGCAGAATTGGAGCCATTTTCTCTTTTTTACTCTCATTGGCCTGATTCTCTTTGTGCTTCCCGAGATTTCTCAGCTCAGCTCAAAAACGCTCATGGGTTACGTCATCACAACCCTTTATTTAATGGGCCCGCTTGCGGGGGTCATGAGCAGCCTGTCGCTGTTTGGCCGCGCGAATGTTGCGTTGGCAAAAGTGGAAGAGCTCGGCGTCTCATTGGCGCAGGGTTCCACGGAAGAATGTCCCATCGACCAGAACGAGGCCGAAATTACTTTCGAAAATCTCGAACTGGTGAACGTCGTGCATTCCTATCACCGCGAGTCGGAGGACAGTCATTTCGCGCTGGGTCCCATCAACCTGCGGTTTCGTCCCGGTGAATTGGTGTTTCTCGTTGGCGGAAATGGCAGCGGAAAATCGACGCTGGCGAAAATCATCACCGGCCTTTACGTCCCCGAAAACGGCGAAATCCGTCTCGATGGCAAACCGGTCACCGACAAAAACCGCGATGATTACCGGCAACTTTTCTCGGCTGTGTTTGCGGACTTTTATCTTTTTGAAAATCTCCTGGGCATTCACGCCCGCAACGTGGACGAACAGGCGAAGCTGTATTTGGAGCAATTGCACCTCGGTCACAAGGTGAAGGTGAAAGACGGCGTGCTTTCGACGACTTCGGTATCCCAGGGCCAGCGCAAGCGGCTCGCGCTGCTCACTGCGTACTTGGAAGACCGCGCGTTTTATCTTTTTGACGAATGGGCGGCCGACCAGGACCCGTTGTTCAAGGATGTCTTTTACACACAGCTGTTGCCCGAATTAAAAGCGCGCGGCAAGACAGTCCTCGTGATTTCACACGACGACAAATATTTTGATGTGGCCGACCGCGTGATCAAACTCGATTACGGAAAATTGGATGCCTCCACCCCGGCCAAAGTGACCGGTCAGGAATTGGTTTCCTCGATCGGGTAAGTAATCACGCCGTATCGCCCAGATTGTTATTCCAAAACAATCCGGCAGACATTCAAACTTTATTGAAAGAAAGTTCCTATTCTCACGTATAGCCTAGTGGGTTCGCGATTTATCCGAGGATTAAGGGACGGATTTCGTGATGGTGGCGCTGCTGCCCAACCCGTTGGACAGCAGCGCTTTTTGAATTTTGTGAAGATCTTGTTGCGCAATAAAACCACCGGTTACTTTTATGCCGGCGGCAATCAATGGACGCCGGACGTTGATGCCGCGCATGATTTTCAAACGGGCCTCAATGCCCTTCAATACGCGTCCAAAGCCCCCTCCACCGGCGTGGAATTCGTTTATCTTCAAACTGACGTTACTGACGGATTCGTTTTGCCGAAGCTGTCGATTTATCAACGCGAACGCGTGTGATGCGGTCGTTGGCTTCAGATAGAATTTAGGTTCGAATCTCCCAGAAGCCCGGTTTATTCAGCAGTTTGCAGGGAGCGCTTCATAATTTCTTCGGTCATTGCCCCCCCGCAGAGCTTTTTCCTCAAAGAAGCAAGTTCAAAAAAACAATGTTTTCCCTAATTTTTTGATTCACATGTCGCCCGAGAACTGGCTACACTGCCGCGGTATTGATGGAGCAGAGTATTATTGGAGAATCGCAAAACAGCTATGACGTGGGTTGATTATCTACGCTCTGCCAACTGGAACCAGGCCAGTGGCATAGGTTTTTGCGCCTACATGCTGGGTTGTTTCGCTGCCGGTTACTATCTCGTGCGCAGCCGCCTTGGCGAAGATATTCGCGAACTTGGCAGCGGGAGTGTGGGCGCTCGCAACGTCGGGCGTGTGCTCGGAAAAACCGGCTTTCTCGTCACTTTAATCTGTGATTTTGGAAAAGGTGGACTCGCCGTTTGGGCTGCGAGCCACTTTACCAAGGACGAACGCATCGTGGCGTTCGCGATGGTCGCGGTGGTTGCGGGCCACATCTGGCCCGCGCAATTGCGTTTTCACGGCGGAAAAGGAATGGCAACCTCCCTCGGCGCGTTGTTGGTGTATGATCCGAAGCTGGCGCTGGTTTATTGCGCGCTTTTTCTGGGCGCCTTCGTGTTGCAATGGCGAACCGTTCTGCCCGGGCTGTTCGCGTTGATAAGTCTGCCGCTCGTTGCCTTGTTCCTCGGTCAGGACCGCATCCAGGTCGTGCTGATCACCATCAGGTGCTCTTCGCGCATCGGAAAAACATTGCCGACGAAATCTCCAACCTCATTGAACGCCGGCACGTGCAGGCGGAAAGCGATAAATCCTAATGAGCACACGGCAACCTCTTACCTTTAAGACCGCCAACGAAGATTGGGAGTTCGAGCAGATTCATCGCCTGAACTACAAAACCTTCGTCGAGGAAATCCCCCAGCATCACGCGTCGCCCACCCACCGGATCGTGGACAAGTTCCACGCGGAAAATACGTACCTCATTTGTCTCGCGGGAAAAAAACTCGTCGGGATGCTCGCCGTCCGCGGCGCGCGCCCATTTTCCCTCGATCAAAAATTGGAGAATCTTGATTCGTATTTGCCGGCCGGGCGCACCATTTGCGAAATCCGACTGCTGGCGATCGAAAAGAAATTCCGCGGGGCGCAGGCGCTCCAGGGCATTCTCGCGCTGTTGTGGCAGCACGGAATTGAGAAGGGCTATGATCTCGCGATTATTTCCGGCACCACGCGGCAGTTCAGGCTTTACCAGCACCTGGGCTTTGTTCCGTTCGGCCCGGTGGTTGGCACGGGTGAGGCGCAATTTCAGCCGATGTATGTGACGTTGGAAACCTTCGAGAACACCGCCCGGGAATTTCTGCGATCATCCCCGTCGCGTTCCTTCCAGCCCAGCGCTGTGAATTTTCTTCCGGGGCCGGTCACGGTCAAGCGCGAGGTGCGCCGGGCGTTCGAGCAGGCGCCGGAATCGCATCGCGCCGACATCTTCATGAAGGATTTCGGCGCCGCGAGGCAAATCCTGTGTGAATTGGTCCGAACCAGAAACGTGGAATTGTTCCTCGGCTCCGGCACGCTGGCGAATGATGTGGTCGGCGGGCAACTGACGCTCGAACCCGGGCGCGGCATTGTGCTGAACAACGGCGAATTTGGCGGCCGGCTGGTGGACCAGGCGCGGCGGTGGCGGCTCAATTTCGAAACGATTGAATTTCCGTGGGGACAGCCTCTTGATTTGCGCGCGGTGACAAAAGCCCTGGAGCAGACTCCGGCGCCGGGCTGGCTTTGGTGCACACATTGCGAGACCTCCACCGGCGTGTTAAACGATCTGAGCACGCTGAAGGCGCTTTGCGATGAATTTCAAGTGAAACTTTGCCTCGATTGCATCAGCTCCATTGGAACGATGCCCGTGGATTTAAGCGGCGTCTTTCTCGCGACCGGTTCGAGCGGGAAGGGGTTGCGCTCGTATCCCGGCATCTCGATGGTATTTCACAACCACGCCGTCACACCGGAGCCGGAACGCCTGCCGCGCTATCTTGACCTGGGCTATTATTCCCAGCAACAAGGCGTGCCGTTCACGTTTTCGTCGAACCTCCTGCACGCGCTTCACGCCGCAGTCAAACATGTGGATTGGGAGAAACGGTTTGCGGAAACCATCGCACTCTCATCTTTCCTGAGGGAAAAACTTGTTGAATTCGGATTTACGCTGGTGGGTTCGAATACCGAAACCTCGCCCGTCGTGGTGACCATCGCATTGCCGCCGGAAATGAACTCGCTCAAAATTGGCGGGTTGATCCAGGAATCCGGTTACCTCGCGAGTTACAACAGCGAATATCTTCGGAAGAAAAATTGGATTCAGATTTGCCTCATGGGCGAGTGCACCCAGGAAAAAGTGGTCTCGCTGTTGAACGCGATGAACCGCGTTTGTTTCCGCCGCACGCGCGAGGTTGAATCGACCAAGGCCTGAATCCAGCCGCGAACGAAGTCAGGCCCCGGCTTTCATCGGCCAATTTGCGCTCACGAGCGCCTTGTAGCCGCCGATCACTGAAAACACATTGCGATAACCCATCTGCTGGGCCGTCGCCGCCGTCAGCACGGAACGATAGCCGCCGCCGCAATACATTAGAATCTCCGTGTCCGGATCGGGAAACAGGGTCTCAAGGTCCCGTTCCAAGATTCCTTTGCCAAGATGAACCGCCCGGTCCGCGTGTTGTTTGCCCCACTCGATATCCTCGCGCACATCCATCAACACCGCCTTGGCATTCTGCGCCAGCCGCTCGCGCGCCTGTTCGGTGGTAATTTCCTTCACATAAGGACGGGCCTCGTTGACAAGTTTCAAGAATCCAGGTGAATGATCCATGGGACAAAGCTAATTCGGTAAACGGAACGGTTCAAATGGAAATATGGCGCCTGTGGGAAAATAATATCGGGCGAATAATTGGGTCTTGCGATTTGGGAGAGACATTGTAAGTATTTCCCGGTTCGTGGATGGGGTCGTAGCTCAGTTGGTAGAGCGTCTCGTTCGCAATGAGAAGGTCAGGGGTTCGACTCCCCTCGGCTCCACCATTCAATATCCTCGGAATTCGCTACCGGACAGTAGCCATGTAATCGCTCGCCCCGCGCATGACGCTTTCGCCCAGGGGCGTCAATTTTCCAAAACGTTGAACCGTCTCGATTCCCTGTTTGAAAAGACGGGCATTTTCCGCAAGGTCCTTCCGCGCCTTGTCTTGCGACGCCGCATCGAGGATTCCGCTTTCGATCATCCGTTGAACGGCGCGATGCATCCGTGCCGTCACAAACGTCGCGTGATAAATGCCGTCCATCGGTCGCGGGTCTTTGCGCAGGGGTGATGAGAACAGTTCCTCGGGAGAATTTTCCACCAGCGCTTCATCCGCGCTGAATCCGAAAAGTAAATTGTGCGCGGATTCGTGCGCCAGCATTTGCACCATCCCAATCGCGCCGTCGCTGCGGTCCGCATTCAGGATGATGGCGCCCCAAAGCATAAAGGATGACGCGCCATCGAAGGTCAGCGCTTTCGGGTCCTTCGTTCCGGCGGCCAAAATAATTTGCCGCAGCAGCGCGCGAATCTCACCCGCGAGCCGGGGATCACCCGCGTCCAGCAAAGCGAAGGCATCGCGAATTTGCGCGCGACAGTTCGCGGCGACCTGCTTCGCAGGCGCAAAAATCTCGAATGAGATGGTCGGGTCGGTATTTAAAAAACGGGCATAACGGCCGGCACTCGCATCCTGTTTAGGATCGGCCAATTCAGTGATCTCGAGTCCGCCCGAATGCGGGGGCAGGGCGATGAGTTCAGCCAGAAGCTGCGACGCTTCTTCGAGATTATCGTCCTCAATGGCCAGCACAGCATCGCTGTAGAAGCTAAAGGCCAGGGGAGACGCCGGCTGTGTTTCCAGGTGAGTGAGAAAATCCTGAAAAAGGTCCGGGGGAAGATTCAACTGCCCGTTCGCCTGCGCGAAAATATAACGAAGACTGTCCGCCAACCCCGACCGCATGCGTTGGTCGAGAAACAAAACGCGTTCGGCACTGGGCTCGAACGCGTGCAAATTCTCTTGTGCGGTAAGCGCCAAAAATTGCTCTCTTCAACCCGCCTTGACACCCGGCTTGGCGCCAATCTTGGCTGCCAGGGCCGCGCGGGTTTGTTGGGTTCCGTGACCGGCCTGAACCGATTGCACCTGCTTAAAGCCAAAGAGCCGGCTCCAATCGAGTTTGACGCGTTTCTCGGTTTTCATGCCCGGACTTTTACTCCGGCCTTTACTCCCAATTTCACGCCAATCGCCGCTCTAGCGGCTGATTTACCGGCGCCGCTTTGTGAGGTCTTCACTTGTTTGAACCCCATCAACTTGCTCCAATCCAATTCAATGCGTTTATTTGTGGATTTCATTATTGGCTTTTCTATCATCCGCCGCAACATTGTCAAGCGTGCGTTTGATAACCAGCATTAACAGGGCGCCCGATCAGGGCGGTGCTTCGCATCTGGCATGATCGGATTCCTGCAGACTCGCGGCCATGGCTACACTGTTAAGGCCGTCAAAAGCGCGAAGAACGCGCCGGCTGTCAGCGTCCTGAATTATGACGCTTTGATTCGGGCGCGAACCTTGCGGCGGGGGACCAACATTTTCACGGATCTGGATCGCCTGGGTTTCTGGGATCTGGAGCACGCGAGTCATCTTTATCTTCAAATGAAAAGTGCCGGGCTCCGCGTATTAAATAATCCCGCAACGGTCCGGTCCCGTTATCCATTGTTGCGCGCGTTGCGCGCGGCGGGATTGAATGATTTCAATGCCTACCGCGCGGACGAGACGGATTCCATTGAACGCTATCCGGTGTTCCTGCGAAAAATTCACGGCCATCGGGAGCCATTGAGCGACCTTTTGCAGACGAAAGTGGAATTGCAGACGGCCATTGATTCCGCCATATCCGGAGGAACTCCGAGAGAAAATTTGCTCGTAATTGAATTTGCCGCGGAGCCCGTGCGGCCCGGAATCTATCGCAAACTGTCGGCCTTTCGCATCGGCGACGCCATCATCCCACACCTCAGTGTTCATGACACGGTTTGGCTCGTAAAATACGGGAAAAAATTTGATAATATTGAAGATCTTTACCAGGAGGAGAATTCGATGCTGCGGACAAATCCTCATGCCGAGCATCTGAAAAAGGTTTTTGATGTCGCGGGAATTGAATATGGTCGCGCGGATTTCGGAATTTATCGCGGCCGGATTCAGGTTTACGAGATTAACACCAATCCGCATGTCGGCACCGCGTGCGAGCATCCTTCCGCCACGCGGGTGGCGAACATGAATCTGTCCTGGGAAAATTATCTCGCCGGGCTGCGCGCCATCGATAGCGAGGAAGGCGCGCCGGTCCGCCTCGGCAACGGCACCTTGCAGAAATATCGTCCGTGGAAAAATCTCCTCGCGCGAACACGAAAAGTGCCGTGAAACTTTCCCTCATCATCAGCGCCTACAACCAGCGCGATTCGCTGGAAAAAATCTTTTGCGGCCTGGCGCTTCAGAAAAGTTTGCCGGATGAAATTCTCATTGCGGACGACGGTTCTACCGATGGCACGCGGGATTTGATCGAAACCTGGCGGACAAAGTTTGCTCCGCCTGTTCAGCACCTATGGCATCCCGATAATGGCTTTCTCAAGACAACCATTCTCA
>Ga0193718_1000306_pt1 | contig 11304 bp, 10 predicted proteins | sample U2a1metaG_FD_144918 | JGI IMG/M metagenome (GOLD analysis project Ga0193718, IMG submission 144918) | Soil microbial communities from a riparian zone of the East river system, Colorado, United States - U2a1 | ecosystem: Environmental > Terrestrial > Soil > Riparian zone | place: USA: East River... | reverse complement strand
TCTTTGTCGTCCTTCGGGACAGGCCCAATATGCTTGAATTCATGATGGAGTTCGTTGAGCTCGTGAATCGCCTCTTTCATGCTGGCTACAGTCAACAACCGCTCGGCTTTTTCGCATAGTTCGGCCTTGGCTTCGAGGTTTTTCTTGCGGTCCAGTTCCTTGAGCTCAAAGTAAATGCTTCGATGATCATAGAACCGGTCGACCAACGCACTGTAGTTCGCCCAGAGCGTTTTCACCTGACCGACTGCTACCGGTCCAATGGTCTTCCAATCTTGTTGAAGCTGCTTGAAATGATGAAAGCTGTGTTCCGAATCATCGGCGTCCACCAGGGAACGGAGTTTCTCCAGAATCTCCAGTCTTTTGCGAAGGTTCTCGGATTTTTGCTCCTCCTGGCTTTTGTAGAACTGATTTCTTTTGTCGCGAATTAATTTCAGAGTCGCATCGAACGCACGGTCCCACTCATCACCTTTAAATTCAAAACCATCTACGGCGCCATTGTCCTTCGTGTAGCGTTCAATGGCCTTTGCTTTTTCCTTTTCGCGAATTTCGTCGTATAAGGGCTTGATTTCACGGAGTACGGAATCAACTTTCCTGAAATTGCCGTCTTGTGAAATGGAATGAGCTAAATCAACGAAATCCTTTTTTGAAAAAAGGGAATAGTCGGCGACTTTCACAGGCTCTTCACTTTCCTCCAGAATCTCCTGCTCGGAGCTATCCGTCTCACCCAAATCAGGGGACGAATCCTCCATGGCGGCACGGGGCGGCGTCTCCTCTGTGGGCTTCCCCAATACTTTCTCCTCTTCTACTTCCTTCTCGTTTTCCATTTCGATGCGCTCGTTCTGTCCGCCTATTTGTAAAAATACTAAATTCATTCAATTCAAAGGGGATACGGGAGCTAATTTGAGGGTACGGAAAACCCGTTTTTAGCGCTCCTCGATGCAGGTTCAGGCCAATTCATTTGAGCTATAACGCTTTTAGATCAGATCAGTTTTGGCCAGGAGCAGAGGATCTACTTTAAAGGCTTTTGTCTGGCGCCACGAATGTTAATTAATTCGATTTGGTGTTTTCTTGGGTTAACACGGTAAGTTATTTGTATTTGGCCATTACTTCTTTGTGGGGTACTACTTCCCCTCTGTCTGCCTTAGCCAAACCTTCTTCTATTTCTGCTTTCTCTTCTTTACTAGGCTGGTCCCACCAATCGTTCTCCTGCTCCCTTTTTAAAACTATTAATCGCTTGAGAATTGTAGTATTATTAAGGCTGGCCAACCATTCAATCAATTGTAATTTCTCCGCCAGGATATCCATTTTCTTCTAAAATTTGATTCCTAAAGTTAATGATTTCATCCCTGCTTTTTATCTAATTCAAACGTGTATACTAAAAAGTGGCATTCAATTCAACCGCGGGTCCGCCGGATAATTGGAATATACTGAAAACCTACCCCCCATGTTCTTCAACACCTTCTGCCACATGATCTTCGGATTGGTTTCAAAGATCAGTTCTTCCGTAACCTTATCGGTCACAATCCAGGAATCCATTTCCATTTCCTCTTCCAGTTGGCCTTGCGACCATCCACTATAACCAACAAAAAACTTGACGTCTTCCGGGCCGATCTGTTTGGTCTGCAGGAGAAAAACCAACCGGTCAAAATTGCCACCCCAAAAAATACCGTCAGCGATCTCAACGGAGTCTTCCAGCGCAGGGTAGCGATGGATAAAGTGAAGGGTATCCTGCTGAACCGGCCCGCCCATGTAAACCTTTCCCGGATAGCTTTTGATGTCATTGAGTACCTCATTAACGGCGGCTTCCGATGGCTTGTTGAGCACAAAACCAAACGATCCCTCTTCGTTGTGTTCACACAAAAGAACAATGGTCCGGTCGAAATTGGGGTCGGGCAGATAGGGCTCCGAAACCAAAATCCTGCCTTTTTCGGGCTTTAGTTTATTCTTGTATTTGAAGAATTCCATTTCTACAAAAAACGAAGGTTGAATAATTTAGTTCTCGGGCTTTTTGCAACCTTGAATAAAACATACCTTTCGAACAGTTGCAAATGACTTGTTTTAATAATTTTTCAGTCGCGCTTTTATGAAGGATCTCCGCACGGAATATAGGAAATCAACGCTCGATAGCCAGTCGGTGGACAGGGATCCTATCGCCCAATTCGACCGGTGGTTTACAGAAGCGGTGAAGGCAACGGTCCCGGAACCCAACGCCATGAACCTGGCAACGATTTCGGAAGACGGAAGGCCTTCTTCGCGGATTGTTTTGCTAAAGGGCATAGCGGATGGTAAATTCATGTTCTACACGAATTACCAAAGTCAAAAAGGGAAAGAATTGGAAAAGAATCCGGCTTGCGCATTGAATTTTTTCTGGCCGGACCTGGAGCGGCAAATACGGATTGAAGGGGTCGCTCAACGACTGGATGTCGCTACATCGGAAAACTATTTCCAAAGCAGACCCCGCGCCAGCCAGGTGAGTGCCTGGGCCTCACCCCAAAGTTCTCTCATCCGCGACCGAACTATTCTGGAGGAACGTGTGAAAGAAATTGAAAAGCGTTTTGAAGGAAAGGATGTTCTGCCCAAACCGCATCAATGGGGAGGGTATGGGGTGGAGCCGCTTGAGATAGAGTTTTGGCAGGGACGACTTAATCGGCTGCATGATCGAATTGTTTACACGCGGATTGAGGGGGAGTGGAGGATAAATAGGTTGGCACCGTAACGTAGGGGTTGGGTCTTAGCGTTTGGTAGGGAGGAGTGAACTGAATTAAGCGACCCCCTATCAATGAAATGTCATCCCGGGCACGGCCAAAGCTGGCCTATGAAAAGTTGCGTTATCCCTGACCCGGGATCCCGATGTAATCAAGGTGCAGAAGAAGCTATGAAATGCACTTGTGCGACCGTCACCCCGAGGGACTCTGGGGTACCGGGTCAAATATCACTTATCTTTCATAGTATATCTCGAGCGTGCCCGGTATGACATTCCTATTTTAGTTCGTGCGTATGGGTCAAGTTATTATGGGGTAAAACCTGGTAAGATCCACCAGGCCCATACACCAATCCCTCAACTAAAGTCGAACAAGTTCTTCACCCCCATCGGCCTTCTCACTGTATATCCCTCTCCATACCTTACCCCAATAGCATGCCCGAATTCAATTGCCCGGGCTTCCACCATTCTCAAAAAATTGGGATTGGATACATACGACTCTGGCTCTTTGCTTGTGGGATCGTAGAACTGCGATTTATATGCACGGACGGCTTCCATTTTCTGTTCCCAGAAGCCGGAGATATCAATGATCAGGTCGGGCAGCATCAATTGACTTTGGACGTAATGATACATGACCTTCGGCCGCCAGGCAGATTGGGATTTTCCGTTCTCTATCGTTTCAATTTTGGTTAAACCTGAAAGGAAACAGGCTTCATGAGCGAGCAGCGCTGCCCTGCCATGATCGGAATGGCGGTCATAGGTAGCATTTGCCAGGACAATCTCAGGTTGATACTTTCGGATGGCCTGAATGACGGCCATTTGATTAGGCTTGTCGTTCTCAAAGAACCCGTCTGCCAAATTGAGGTTTTCCCGGGCGGAGACCCCCAAAAGACGGGCTGCATGTGATGCCTCCTGTTCCCGGATCTTTGGCGTACCGCGGGTCCCCAATTCACCTTTTGTAAGGTCCACAATACCGACCTTATGGCCCAAAGAAATCTGTTTTAGGATGGTTCCGGCGCAGCCTAACTCTGCGTCATCGGGGTGAGCCGCCAGTACGAGTATATCCAGTTTCATTTTAAGCGTGGGCCAATTCTGCTTCCTTCATCTGAAGGAATTTCTCAGCATCCAGAGCCCCCATGCAGCCTGTACCCGCAGCGGTGACCGCCTGGCGGTAAACCCTGTCCGCTACGTCGCCCACAGCAAATACGCCTTCAATATTGGTCTTGGTTGTGCCCGGGACTACCTTGATATAGCCGGCCTCATCCATATCGATCTCCCGTTTGAAAATATCCGTGTTGGGCTTATGACCAATCGCTAAAAAGAATCCTTGGATTTTCAGCTTCTTCTTCTCCCCCGTCTTGTTGTTAATCACGCGTACGCCGGTAACACCGGAATCATCGCCCAGAATTTCTTCCGTCTCCGTGTTCCAATGCACTTCGATGAGGGCATTGTTGAGCACCCTGTTTTGCATGATTTTGGAAGCGCGCATTTCCTCTTTTCTCACAATGAGATGAACTTTCGTACACAGGTTCGCGAGGTACGTGGCTTCTTCCGCTGCCGAATCACCAGCCCCAACAACCGCTACTTCCATGCCTCTGTAAAAATAGCCATCACAAACGGCGCAGGCCGAGACACCGCGGTTGGCAAACTTTTCTTCCGATGGAATGCCTAAATACTTTGCGGTAGCGCCGGTGGCAATGATGACCGACTCTGCTTCCATTTCGTTCTTTTCATCCACTGTAACTTTCAGAGGATAACCGGAAAAATCAACCGAGGTCACTACACCGAAATTTACCTTTGTCCCAAACCGCTCTGCTTGTTTTTGCAAATCGACCATCATCTGCGGTCCATTGATTCCGTCAGGATAACCCGGAAAGTTCTCCACGTCGTGGGTAGTCGTTAGCTGACCCCCCGGCTGACCACCGGTAAAGAGGACGGGCTTGAGGCCGGCGCGTGCGGCGTAAATCGCTGCCGTGTACCCGGCCGGGCCTGAACCTATGATTAAAACTTTATGCTTTTCTGATGCCATACTCTATTAACAAATTGTGACACAAAAAAGGTCTCACTATCTGAGACCCCGAATTTAATGCAAAATGAAACATTCTTAACCCAAGTAAGGCTTTAGGGCTTTGCTTCTCGACGTATGCCGCAACCTTCGAATAGCCTTTTCCTTTATCTGCCGCACCCGCTCCCGGGTGAGGTTAAACTTCTCTCCGATCTCCTCCAGCGTCATGGCATGCTCGCCATTTAGACCAAAGTACAGCGTAATCACATCCGACTCTCTTTGGGTCAGGGTAGACAGCGCTCGCTGAACCTCCCTCCTCAGCGAGTCAGTCATAAGACCTGAATCAGGAGTCTCTTCACTATCATTTTCCAGCACGTCCAGCAAACTGTTTTCTTCCCCTTGAACAAAGGGCGCATCCATGGACACATGCCGGCCCGAGATCTTCATCGTGTCGACTACCTCGGCCGTAGTGACTTCCAGCACTTCAGCTAATTCTTCCGGAGAAGGCTCGCGCTCATACTTCTGCTCAAGCTCTGAAAATGTTTTTGATATCTTATTTAAGGATCCAACGCGGTTGAGGGGCAGCCGGACGATGCGGGATTGCTCTGCCAGAGCCTGAAGGATCGACTGACGGATCCACCACACGGCGTATGAAATGAATTTGAATCCCCGTGTTTCATCAAAGCGTTGTGCCGCTTTGATGAGTCCCAGATTTCCTTCGTTGATCAGGTCACCCAGCGAGAGACCTTGATTTTGATATTGCTTGGCTACCGAAACTACAAAGCGGAGGTTGGCTTTCGTCAATTTTTCCAGGGCAATCTGATCGCCTTCCTTGATCCTCTTGGCGAGTTCTACTTCTTCGTCCGGCGTGAGCAGGTCCACCTTTCCAATCTCCTGCAGGTATTTATCAAGGGACTGGCTCTCCCGGTTGGTGATCTGTTTACTGATTTTTAGCTGTCTCATTGCCGTATTTCAGTTTCTACCCGTAATTCTAACACGGAAAAACGAACATTTAGTTCGAAAAACAAAATCTAAGATTAAAATTTAAGATTTAAAATTGGAAACCCCTCAACACAAATTTCACCACAGGGCTAATTCCACCACAGTGACTTAAATTCAGCGGGATCTGATCTTAAATCTTAAATCCTACACGTTAGCCGTTTCTTCCTTTTTCGGCGAAGCCGGAGGCCGGGGTAATAGAACTTTCCGGGAAAGCCTGAATTTTCCCGTTTTCTTGTCTACTTCGACCAGTTTCACTTTTACTTGTTCCCCCACTTCCAATACGCCATCCATGTTCTCAAGTCGTTCCCATTTGATTTCGGAAATATGCAGCAAGCCATCTTTGCCTGGCATAAATTCGACAAATGCCCCAAAAGGCATGATGGATTTAACCACTCCGTCATAGATTTCTCCTACTTCGGGAACAGCGACAATGTTCTTGACTCGCCTTACCGCGGCATCCATAACTGCCTGATTATTAGCAAATACATTCACTACGCCTTTATTGTTTGTTTCTTCAATAACAATCGTAGCGCCCGTTGTTTTCTGGATCTCCTGGACGACCTTACCACCGGGGCCGATGACGGCGCCAATCTGGTCTTTGTCGATAAAAATGGTATAAGCGCGTGGTGTATGTGGCTTCAAATCGGCCTTGGGTGCCGAAATGGTCTTTTTCATCTCGTTCAGGATGTGAAGGCGTCCTTCCTTGGCCTGATCGAGGGCTTCTTTAAGAAGGGCATACGTTAGTCCCTCCACTTTCAGATCCATCTGACACGCTGTGACTCCCTGTGCCGTGCCGGTCACTTTAAAGTCCATGTCTCCAAGGTGGTCTTCGTCCCCGAGAATATCAGATAGAATAGCATGCTTGCCTGTACTTGCATCGGATATCATACCCATCGCAATACCCGAAACCGGGCCTTTGATTTGGATACCTGCATCCATCAGCGCCAGGGAACCGGCACACACTGTTGCCATAGAGGATGAGCCGTTGGACTCCAATATATCCGATACGATCCTGATGGTATAGGGGTTATTCTCTTGCTGGGGCAATACTTGTTTGAGGGCGCGATGGGCCAGGTTACCATGTCCTACTTCTCTCCTTCCCGGGCCGCGGTTGGGTTTTACCTCACCTGTGGAAAACCCGGGGAAGTTATAATGGAGCATAAACTTGTTCGAACCCGAATACATCGCTCCATCGATCAATTGCTCATCGAGCTTAGTACCCAATGTAACCGTGCTCAGCGATTGTGTCTCCCCGCGGGTGAACACTGCTGATCCATGGGCCGAAGGCAGGTAATCGATTTCAGTCCAGATGGCCCGGATTTCGCGTGGTTTTCTTCCATCCAGGCGAACGCCTTCCTTCAGGACCAGGTCCCTGCAAGCCTTCTTGTTGATATCGTGATAATATTTCTTAACCAGATCCTTATTAATGGTGGTGTCTTCCGGAAGGCCTGCCAGGTACTCTTCCAGTACCTTATCAAAATTTTCCGAACGGACTTTTTTATTCGCAACCTGTTGACGCGCAACGGCGTAGACCTTGTCGTACAACAGTTTGTGCAACTCCACTTTTAGGTTTTCGTCTTTTACCTCGTGGTCGTACGTTCTTTTCTGTGTCTTGCCTGTTTCCCGGGTCAACTCTATCTGAAGCCGGCACTGATCTTTAATAGCCTCGTGTGCGACTTTGAGTGCGGCCAGCAGGTCATCTTCGCTTACCTCTTTGGATTCACCTTCCACCATCAGAATATTGTCGATGGAGGCGCCTACGATCAGGTCAATATCTGCCTTCTCTTTTTGCTCAAGGGTAGGATTGATAATAAACTGACCCTCAACGCGTGCCACCCTGACTTCAGAGATGGGTCCCTGGAAAGGAATATCCGATACGGCCAATGCGGCTGAGGCTGCAAATGCGGCCAATGCATCCGGCAAGGCATTTTCATCACCAGACATCAATTGAATATTAACCTGTGTTTCGGCGTGGTAATCATCCGGGAACAGAGGACGAATAGCGCGGTCGACCAACCGGCTGATCAGGATCTCGTAGTCAGAGAGTCTTCCTTCGCGTCTTAAAAAGCCTCCCGGAATTTTGCCGGTGGAAGCAAATTTTTCCTGGTAATCAACGGAGAGCGGCAGAAAATCGGCGCCTTCTTTACCTTCCTGATTGGCTACCACGGTAGCAAGGAGCATGGTATTGCCCATTCGGACAACAACTGAACCGTCTGCCTGCCTGGCTAGTTTTCCGGTTTCAACAATAATTTCACGGCCGTCAGGCAGTTTACAGGTCTTGGATAGTACTTTGGGGGTATTCATAAATGTATTTTTGAAGGAAAGAGGGACACCCATCTTCCCGGGTAATTAAATAAAAAGCGAAAAGGGAACCACTTTCCGGGTTCCCTGTCCGCTTCTTTTGACTTCTTATTTTCTGAGTTCCAACTCGGTGATAATCGACCGATAGCGCCCAATATTGATCTTTTGGAGGTAGTTCAGTAGCTTTTTGCGTTGCCCTACCAACTTCAATAAGCCTTGCTGGGTAGAAAAGTCCTTTTTCTGACCTTTTAAATGCGCTGTTAAGTGATTGATCCGGTGCGTAAACAACGCGATTTGAGATTCCGGAGAACCCGTGTCGGTTTTGGTCTTGGCAAACCCATGCTTGCTAAATAACTCTTGCTTCTTTTCTGAATTCAGATACATCGCTAAAAATTTTGCTTTTTTGTCAATTTAATCCGCAAAGTTATTGAATTCACATGAATTAGCAAACTCAGGCAGCGGCTGTTTTGGCTAACTTTCTATTCGCAAACCAGGTTTTTAGTTTGTCCAGGGCGACATTGTAGAAGTCAGCGTCAAATAGCCTGGCGTCGGCACGGGCCTGCCGGAGAAATAACAGGCCGATAATCAGTAAGACCAGATTGGCTGTCCAAATGCCGATCGGTACGGAAATCGTTCCCTGCTTCGCCCACTTCTCCCCGATCATGGAGAGCAGATAAAAGATAATAAAGAAGAAGATAGAGACGAGTACGGGGATTCCCAGTCCTCCTTTCTTGATGATTGCCCCCAGGGGCGCACCAATTAAAAACATGACGATGCAGGCCAGGGAGTTAGCAAGGATCTTGTGCCATTGAATTTGAAATTCTTTGAACCGGAAGTCGTGATCATCCATGATGGTAGTGGAATTCAGTAGCTGGCTTTTCATCATTCTTGCCGAGTTCAACCCCGAAACGATTTCGTTATTTCTGGCCGGCAACGCGAACAGGCTGTCTGATTTTGCTTTCGTCTTTTCGTCAATCACCGGATGGATGTTGAATGCGAGAACGACCGAGGGAGGAGGACTCACTGTCGTGACGGGGGGCGTTCCGGGCGCTCCGGCTTTGGCACGGGCTTTGGCTTGGAAAATAGAGTCTCTTTTCTTACTAAAGGCCTGCAGATCGGGAGACAGCTTCAGGGTATCGCGTCTAAAATGATAGGTGAAGAAGTTTTCCTTTGTTTTATAGATATAAATTTTCTGCGTATTAATCTCTCCGTTTACCGAATCCATGTCTGAATCCAACTCGGCCATGTTCCGCATGATGCGATTGCCCTGGAACCATTTCTTGTCCGTCCGGTTCAATCCAAAAGACGAAAGGTCAAACACCACCTGCATCTTTGAAAATTTTGTCTTGCTTAGATTCTCCGTTGCCATCTGCCTGCTGGAGATACCTTGTTCGGCCGTGGTGCCTTCGGTGTAGCGGAATCCTTTGAACAACTCCAGTTTCAGGTATTGGTCATTCAAAATCGTATACATTTTCCCGGAGTCCGCGATGATTACTTGTTTATTGCCGGCCGTGCCCCGATGATCGTAAATGATCACACCGCGCAGGGTTTTTCCGTCGGGCAGCTTATCGTTTACTTTAATGTTGATGTCGGGGATAGCGCTGTAAAAGGCACCTTCTCTCAGGTCCAGCGCAGGCTTCTTTTGCTTGATGTCGTAGAGCAGGCTGTAGGCTTCCAGGGCCGCCTTCGGAACCAAATTGTTGTTTGCCCAAAAGGCGATGGCGGTCAGGATGAGGACAAAACCGAAGATAGGTACCAGACTTCGCACCAGCGATATGCCCAGACTTTTGACGGCCGTCAGTTCAAAATGTTCACCCAAATTGCCAAACGTAATTAAGGAAGACAGCAGCACGGCAAGGGGCATGGCCACAGGGGTCATGAAAATGGCGAAATAGAACAACAGCGTTCCGAGTACGCCCCACCCAAGGTCTTTACCGATGATATCATCAAAATACTTCAGCATGTGCTGTGTCAATAAAATGAATACCACGACCAGGAACGTAAGAATGAACGGGCCCAGGAAGGAAGTAAGGATCAGTTTGTCAATCTTTTTCATTGAGGAGAGTAGACAAAGCTAGTCTTAACAAAAACAAGGCCATAGTTCCCAATGTTCTGCCACAAAGGCACAAAGACACGAAGTATTTTTTTTATGGGCATGGTAGAATCATTGGTTAAAACATTGGGAAGATATTTAAAAAAAAACGTGAAGCAAAAGCCAAAAAACTTAGTGCCTTCGCGTCTTCGTGGCAAAATAATCTCAAAAGTTGTAAGTTTGCGGCCTTATGTGAATTTGGCGAGGTAGCTCAGATGGTTAGAGCGCAGGATTCATAACCCTGAGGTCACGGGTTCAACTCCCGTTCTCGCTACTAAAAAACCGAATTGGCGGATTGTTATCCGCCAATTTGCATTTCAGCCCTTCCTCGTGAAATCAGCTAGGCGCAATCGCCCGGGTCCAAACCAAAATCTTCGTGTCTTTGTGCCTTTGTGGCCAAAAACAATTTATTAATTTGCCCGACATCAAAAAATGCCATACCTTAAAATCCAATCATCCACCGCATGGCCAGGAAGAAACTATTTACCGCCGATTATGAGATCCATGCCTCTATCAAAATGCTGTATCCATACATCGAATCGGCCAGCGGCCTTTCAGAATGGTTTGCCGATGATGTTAAAATAAGTCCGGAAAAAGTATTTACGTTTGAATGGGACAATGAACAGCACAAAGCCATCATGGAAGCCCATCGCATCAATCATTTTACCAAGTTTGAATTTATCCCGGAAATCCCCGAAGAAAAAAAGGATCACTCCTATTTTGAATTGCGCCTCGAAATGGATGAACTTACCCAAACCACATTTCTGAAAGTAACAGACTATTCCGACTTTGATGATCTGGAAGAACTCCAGGACCTCTGGGATGGACTGGTGGAGAAATTAAAAGCAGTTGTGGGTGGGTAATGACTCCAGGTTTCAATTCCCTTTGTGTTCTTCGTGGTTCTTTGTGTTCTTTGTGCCCTTGAAATAGCTAAACCCAGGAACTAAGAACATGCTACCGAAAAATAATCCCATGGAGACAATGGCTTGGCAAAAGCTAACGACTCATTTTCTTTCCATGCAAGCCTCCCACCTCCGCGAGCTCTTTGCCGAAGACCCGGAACGGTTTAAAAAATTTCACTTGATGTTTGAAGACATCCTGGTGGATTACTCAAAAAATATCATTACCGGGGAAACGGCCGCACTGCTGGTCGAACTGGCAGAAGAATGCCAGCTGAAAGAAGCTATTGATGCTATGTTTCAA
>Ga0193718_1000304_pt1 | contig 11363 bp, 9 predicted proteins | sample U2a1metaG_FD_144918 | JGI IMG/M metagenome (GOLD analysis project Ga0193718, IMG submission 144918) | Soil microbial communities from a riparian zone of the East river system, Colorado, United States - U2a1 | ecosystem: Environmental > Terrestrial > Soil > Riparian zone | place: USA: East River... | reverse complement strand
GTAAGCGCCGGGATTGCCGTGCGACTTCAACGAGTCGGGAATCGTGAGAGCCTGGGAGTTGTCGGAATCAATCAGCGCGTTTTCCAGGAGAATCGCATGGCGGTTCTTCGAAAGTTCGCCCACGCTTTGCGTGGTGTTGCTCAAGCGATAGGGAAAAGCATTGGTGCGTTTGACCACGGAATTGTTGGTGGCATTGGGATGCAAATCAACGATCGGTGCGGTGCTGGCCGGCTTTACGGTGGTGGACTGCATCCGCACCGGCGGATTCGCGGCGGGATTGGCCGGGTTGGCCGCAGTGGAGACGCCCGGAGCAGCAGGCGCAGCGGGCTTCTGGGCCTGGCGTTTTTCACCAAATCTCCAGACGCAGAACACGGCGACAAGGCACGCCAAGCTCAATAACAGCCATTTCAGGGGATGCCAACGCTTCATATATTAATATTAATAGGGCGATTGGAGATGTTGGGAAATTCCCTCCTGGACAGTGGGCATCCAGCACTCTGCCTGTAGGGAATCCCCCCTCCATTCTGATTCTTCACGTTCATTTTCAGTCCGGACCCAACACATTAAATTGTTCCACCACAATATGAGGCGGGTAGCTGCGTCCCTGCGAATCCACTTTTCCGCCGGTAAAACGTTGGTCGGGAGTGCCCTCCACGCGAACGACGGCCCGGGTGGCGGATTCCGCCGTAATCTGGTAATTTGTGCATAAGCCATTAAACGCGCCGCCTGTCACCAGGGAATGGTCCGCCGGGTGAAGCGTCTGTCCAAAGGAGTATATCACAAACCGGGGGGTCTGATTCAAGGTCAATAACGACATTATCTGCTGGGGAATTCGCTCCATCACCTCGTCGCTTATTCCGTTTGCGCTGGAGTTATTGGGGTTATCGATCCCGTTGGTATTGATGAATGGCGAGGCCACGCTCAATTGAGGTGTGGCAAGGACATCACCCGCATGTTGGAAATAGCCGTTCGGGAATACCAGGACCGCGCCTTTCTGGGAGTTTGTATTCGCCCGCGTCGCGTTGATGCCCTGCACAATGGCCGCAACAGGTGTGAGATTGTTTGTATCGTAAACACCAGCGGGAGAAATCAGACTCGGCCCCACGACGCCGTTCACGGAATTCGTCAGCACGCTCACGCCGGAAAGCACCGCCGACCACGCGGCAAGATTGGTTTGGTTGACATTCAATCGGCCATAGGAGGCATTTTCGTTGACCGCCGCCGTGAACAAATCGAACAGGCCATAATCCGCGGTGGGATGAGTCAAATTCGCGTCCACCATGATGTTATTTCCGTTGGTGAGCAGGACGTTGTCATTGGCCCAAAGCCTCCACACATCAGGACTAATGGAGGACGACTTCAAATAAACCGTTTGCCACGGTGTGCCCCGGTGTATGCGGCCAAGCCAGCCGATATTAGCAAGTTTGTTTGTCGGGAAATCCCAGTTATCCGATTGCTCGACCATCGGGTCCTTCACCTGAACATTGCGATCGAATGCCTTATTATCTTTGAGCGTACTACCACCCGGACGATGATAGCCGTCCCAAGGCTGATAGGCGAAATTAAGGTTGGTCAGGTTATCCGTTGCCGGACTGCCAAGATCCAAACTGACCCCGTTGTGCGTGGCCAGCGTGCCATTTGTGCTCGTAATATCGGGAGCAAGGTAATGCACCAGCGGATCATTCGCCTGCCAGGAAATGCGCTGATAAATTGTTTCCGATGGAGTATAGGGCGCCTGCAGATGGTTTGAGGTCGAATTGTTCAAGGCATCTCTGAAATGCTTCGTTTGAACTGGATCGTTGAAAAAACTCCCGGAACCTCCCTTGCTCATTTCGATCTGATTGAAAACCCCGAGCGCCAGGCCGCCCAAGCGAGTCGTATTCGTGGCCCACACCGAATAGGGATCGGAAATGGACTGCACCTCGGAGCCATGCAAATCCAGCGTGGCGGAGATATCCACTGGGGGCTGTATACTGGCCATGTTTACGAAGTCAATAATTCGATTCGCAGCCGTGTCGATAAGCACGTAACGCAGTTTAAACTGCACCTGCATAAACAGATGTGGCACGAATGTCACCCCCCACAGGGTGATCGGGAGAGGCGAGAAAAATGGCGGGTTTTTTAAATATATCCCGTTAGTGAACACTTGATTGGCAACCAGCAACGGCACCTTGAACGAATTGTCTGACAATTGACGGGTCCAGCCGGGCCAGCCCGTGAAAGTTAAATCATTTCCATAAGGCAGATTCGTGACCGTGAGCAACGAAAAACCAGTGTCGTTTGTAATCGTGATCGTCAATTCATTTGAAACAATCATATGCAATGAACGGCCGTAAAGGTTTGTGTATGAATTCCACGCCTCGACACCAAAACTGTTTGTAATCGAGAATTCGAACAGTTGATTGGTGATCCAGGGGGGCCCGGTTGCGCTTGCCGACGTATTCGTGAATTGTATCTTGCGCGAGACCGTCAGGGGGTTATCCATGGAGAACTCGTTGAAATTCGGGAATCCTTTTTTCGCGCCGATAACCCACGGAACACCATACATGTTGATGGTTCTATTCAGCGGCTGGTCAGTCTTCACAAAGTTTTGCACGTCCAAAAACTGGAAGGAAAGTGGCACGGTGGGATCGGTCACTTCCTCAAAACCAACTATGTAAGCGACGCCCCCCTGGCTCCTGAACACCGGCCGGAACACCGTCGGATAATTCGTCGGGCCGACGCTGTTAAAAAATCGGTTGGTCGTCGCGTCGAACATATTCGCGGCCAATTGCAAAATACGATGCACCGCCGGCGTGTAATAGTTGAGATTCGTCACTCCCGTAATTACCGGGTCTTCGTAGATCGGGATGTTCGTGATGGTGACGAGGTTGCCGTTGAAATCGCGCAGGTCCAATTGCCGGAACATCGCGGCGGCGGAATTCGTGAAAAAGTCCATCGCGGTCCATCCAAGCAGGTTGGTCTCCATGCCCGGAATCACGTTGCCGTTGGTGTCCGTGTTCTTGTAATTGATGTTGATCTTCTTTTGATCCGGCGTGGAATCCGTGCCTAATTGGGCGAGCATCCGATAAAAGGTATAGGCGTTGTAGGAGTCGTTGCTCGTGCCAAGGGCGGAGAGTTCATTTTGAAAACTCGATGGCAAACGGCTAAAGAGGTCTTGCGTCGCAAAAAAGTGATTCGCGTTGTCGGCGCCAGACCATGATTGCGAAATAGGGTCCGGGGCAAGCACCTCATTGATGGTGGGAGTGTTGGTCATCAAACCGCCATCGGAGTACTCATCAATATTATCCTGGGCGAGCGCGACGGCACCTCCGGGGAATAATTGGTTGGCACTCACAAGACTGCTAAAATTGTTATTGTATCGATAGCTGAGAATTGAAAGTGCGTCTTGAAAACTGATGCCGGTGTTTCGCAAGCCGAACGGTCGCTCATAATCATACGGGCTTGGCGGATTATATCCCGGCAATATTCTCGGGCCGTACCACATATTGGTGTTCAAGTCCGTTAAAAACGCCGCCAGATTCAGTTCCCAAGGGCCGACACCTTGGTTTCGCATATATCCATCATTCACCGGATTCAACGCTCGGGTGACTGCCTGGTTGTGCATAGTATTTACGTCCAACGTCTTTCCCGCTGGCACCACCAGATACGCATAACGCGCGATGAAACGGTTATCGGCCGAGTGCAATTCCTCGGGGCGCTCCAATTGGCCGATCCATTCCAGGTCCCCGACGAAATTGTTGCTCAGGATAGGTCCCGTTCCCACGAAGGAGGCCGGCTCAAGCGCGCCATTGGTGGCGTTGTAATAAGGAGAATTTGTAAAGGGACTGATAACCGGGTGCATCCCGTTGGTATCAAAACGGCCATTACGATTCTCATCGCGATAGAAGCGAAATTCACTGGCGTGCGTGCCGGCATTGGTCTCCACAAAAACCGGCGCGCGTGGATTGTAAAGCAGGTTCGCGATATTCCGCTCCCATTCCACTGGTCCGCCGGTGAAACTGATCTGATTGGTTTCATGATCGTAATTGACATTGCGCGGATCCGGCGGGAGCCCGTCAATAAAACCATTGTTGTTGATGTAATTCGTGGAAACCATCAGATCGAAATCCTGGAAATTGCTCTGGAGCATCATCCGCGTAAGGAGTTCCGTGCTCACCCGCGCCAGGCCGGCATCGGAGGCGTTGCGCGCAATTTTCTGGTCGGTGGCGCCGTTCACCGAACTGCGCTCGCGCTGGCTCAGCACCAGGAACGTCACCGCCATGAAGGTGATGATCGACAGCATGATCAGCGTGATCACGAGCGCGACGCCCCGCCCGTCCCTTCGGACTTTGGACTTCTTGTCCTCCGCAGCCTTGGCGAAGGAGGATGGACCTTGGACTTTAGACAGTTTCATGGGGCTACGGATTATAGGCTGAAGGATCAGCGTTGCGGATAGCGATGCGTTGCCGGAACAACTGCACGTTGCCGGCGTGGGCCGCGAGAAAATTGGAGCGGACCGTCGGGTCAGGAATCGAGTTGTAACGTTTCAACACCGCCGGCTCGAGCACGCCCACCTGCACCTCCACATACGCGGGCACAATGTTGTTGGAATACGCGGAAAACTCCACTTCGCCGGGCGCGATGTTGAACGAATTACTGATCGTCACGAATAAATTGCTCTCAATGCTCTGAGTGCCATTGGTCAGCACGAACCCGTTCGGGTCAAAACTGCGAACGCGAAATTCAACCACGCCATCGAGGATTTTGCTGATGTTAAAGGGATTGGTGGCGTTCAGGTAGGTCAGGTAGGGCAGATAGGCGTCGCCCGAAATTTGAGAGCGGGAAACGTTAGTCTCAAAACGATAGAGCGTCCCCACGGGATTCATATTGCCGAACACCGAAGGGTTGGTGCGAACAAAATAACCGATGCCGCTCCACGTCTGGTTGTAGCGCGACATAAAGAATAAATTTTCGAGAATATTTGTGCGCGGGTACGAGCTGGCCGGCAGGGTTTGCAGGAGCAGCGGGTAATTGGGAATCTGCGTGTAAAAATTAACGCCGTTGGTTTCGAACGTGGGCGTGATCTGCTGCAAATCGCGCACGATCAAGTCGGTGAACATGCGGCCGCCTTCCAATTGATCCGTTTGCGCCATGCCCGCACGAAACGCTTTTTGCACCTGGTTGAACATGGCCATCAACCCCAGAATGATCACCGAAAGCAGCACCATCACCACCATGATTTCAACCAGCGTGAACGCGGCACCCTGGGCGCGCCGCTGCGATGCGCGCCGCCAACTCTTGCCGGTCATTGTGGATTTAATTTTCACGGAGGATTTGTGACATTAAAGAAGCTTGAGGACTGGACAAAATATAACGGCTGGTGCGCAACTTCGACATCATTCGTAACCAATAATAATTGCCCGCTCGCCATGGCGCGAAAAGTCGCGAGACCGTAATTGGGAATTTGGCCGTTCGGCAGCACCGGCCAGCGGAACCGCAACCGGAAATCATGCGCATTGGTCTGCAGCATCCACACGGTACGACTCAGGTTTGTGCGGTCTAACATCTGAGCCGGCGTCAGGCCATTCGTCGCCGGGCAATTCAGGCAGAACGCATTGGTATCCACCGGCGCGTAAGGAAAATTTTCCACGATCATGCGATAGATGAACGCATCCGAAAGAATAATCGAGTTGGTTTGCGGAGCTTTATTCACCACGGTTCCGCTGAATGCGCGAACGTAAGCGATGACGTAGTTGCTCTGAAACCCGGTGGCTGGAGGGGCCTCAACAAACTCAGGCATTCTTTTCGGCATGCTCAGCAGGCCGATGATGCGCGCGCCGTTGGTCAAGGGAAACGTCGGCGCAGGCACGATGCTGGTCACCCCGGAACTAGTAGGCGTGTAAAAGTCCATGCCGGATTTGACCACCTTGTACTTGTCATCATATAGAGTCCAAATATTCGTGATGGCTATCACGTAGTTGGTCAGATCATCGTATCCTTGCGACCCATTGCGAATGGCGCTCATCCACATGTCGGCGTCCTGGCCGATGATGGTTTCCTCGCGATTTCGTTTCTGCACATCCAACCCCCGCGGCAGCACCGCAATAATCGCCACCAGCCAATGATGCCGAGGCAAATCGCAATTTCGATGATGGTAAAAGCGCGCGCGCCGGCCGATCGTGAGTAACCTAGGTTCAACGGCTTCATAACAAATCCTGACGCTCCAACCGTGCCCGGCCCGTGAGGCGATCGATGTGAATCACGTTATAGGAACTATTGATGTCATTGCCGGGCGGCACTTCGCTAATGTCTGCGATTGCCGGCTGGCCCGCCGCAGGCTGAATAGGCAGGCGGGATTTTTGATCTCTCCAATACGCAACTGTGCCGTGCGCCAGCGGAATGTTTTCGTCGTATGGAAGAACATTACCATCCGGCCCAACAAGCTGGCCGAGGTAATTAAATGCGATGTACGGCAGGTCGATAAATGCCGCCAGCGGCGAACCCGCCAGCATATCGGTCGTCGGAAACGGAACCCCGGAAGTCGTCAAAAATGAATACACGTCAATATCGCTCCCAATGTGTAAAGGCGTGGTCGGAGGTGCGGGAGGGTATTGATATTGCGGCGCGGACTGTGGGCCACCCGGAAACTTTCGAGGTGAGAAAAACGTGCCCTCCGGCAAGGTTCTTACCCGCACCAAATCTCGCGGGAAATTCTGCCCCGGTTGGTCCCCCACCCCACGCAGGCAAAACATCGCATAACCGGTCCATTGAGCGGCATAAAGTTGAGTCACCACCATGCTGTTCCGCACACTCGGCGGAACAAAAGCCCAATTCGCCTCTTTCCAAAAATTCGTCGGCACAAAAACCATGTAAACCGTGGTGCGTTCACTGATGGCGAGCCGCCGGGCGCGTCCAGCGTCATCCAGCATCTGTCGAGTGGCGGCAACCATGACGTCATCTTTCCGAATCGCGGTCAACGCCGGCGCCACCAGCGGTCGATGTGAATCACGTTGTAAGTGGTATTCGTGCTGCTGCCCGCGGGAATCTCGATCACGTTGGGGACACCCTGCAATTGCGCTTTGTTCGTGGAACTGACGAATGGCGCGATCGAACCGTACGCCAACGGTATATTCTCATCGTAAGGCAACACCGTGCCATCACCCGGAGTCAGTTGGCCCAGATAATTAAAGGCTACGTAGGGGACAGTCACAAAACGAGCGTTCCCTATACCGTAGTTGTTCATGAAGAACGTATTCGTTTCGATATCGGAACTCGGAAAAGGAATGGTATTTGTCCTGAGGAAGCCGTAAATGAGAAGGTCCGGCCGGTTCGTGGGATACGGTGCTGCCGTCCCGGACACGTAAGTCGGCGCGGTAAATTTAAAGGGCGCGATGAATGAGCCGGCTGGCAGCGTCTTAACCCGAACCAGATCCTTGGCAAATGTCCGGCCCGGCTGGTCGCCCACACCACGCAAACTGACCATCATATAACCATTCCACTGCGCGGCGTACAACTGGGTAACGATGGTGCTGGCTGTAATAAAGGGAGTCGGCGGAACCTGTACACTTGTCCAACCGTTGGGACCGATCAAACTCTTAAACGGATCCGTCCAAAAATTCGTCGGGATAAAAACCATGTAAACCGTCGAGCGCTCGGTGATGGCCAATTGCCGCGCGCGGCCGACGTCATCCAGCATCTGGCGCGTGGCCGCCACGGTGACATCCGGCTTGGAGAAATTTTTCAGCACCGGCGCGAGCAACGCCGCGAGGATGCCGACGATGGCGATAACCGTGAGCAGTTCGATCAGCGTAAAAGCGGAGCGCGGGTCTGCGACCCGCAGCAGCTTCGCCATTCGAGCGGTAAGGAATAGACTGCGGCTTCCTGATTTTCGAGCCTGCTGCGGCTCACAGAGCCGCGCTCCCTTGTCTCCAAAAATCCTGTGCTGACAGGAGCATTTCATGGCATTTATTTCCAGCTAACCACGTTGTCTTTATTCTCGTCAGCGTCCGCGCGGTCGCCCACATCCGCTTTTTTGTCCGGCCCAAGCGACCAGACCATCACACCACCGCGGTATTCGTAGTCATCGGAAATTCCGGTAGAATCGGAAGGATTATTCAACCCGTTAATTCCGGCAGCCCCGGCAGGAGGGTTTTGCTGCGAAACGCTGTGGAATTTGTAGAAAGCGTCCTGAGTGGTGTCATTGTAATTCAAATCCATGCTGATGATGTAGGGATTGCCCCACGGATCACGGTAAACGAGGTCCGGGCCGACCCCGGGCAAGGTCGGGTCGCTCACCATCGCCGGATTGAGAAATTTAATCTGCTGGGAATTCCGGACATGACCGAAATTGACCGTGTTCGATGTGCCGCTTGGATATTTCTCCATGTCCATCAGGATGGCGATGACTTCGTCGTTGTTGGTGGTCCAGTTGCCGGTAGCGCCGCCTATAAGATTGTAAGAGGTGCCGCCGTAGGTGAAATCATTGGTGCCTGCGTTCTGTGAGGTGGGATAGCGGCTGTACGCCGAGTCATAGCGATTGATGGCGTTGACGATGTCGCTAATCTCCAGACGGGCTTTTTTGACTTGCGCATTTCGTTTGGCCGCCGAAAGCGCCGGCAACAGGATGGCCGCCAGGATGCCGATGATGGCGATAACGACGAGCAGCTCGATGAGCGTAAACGCGCTGCCCGGGTTTCGACGAAGCGAGAAGGTTTTCATAGTTGAATAGGTTGCGTGCTCCAATTGCTGATCCGGTTGGTCTTGCCGCGAATGACGAGGTCCACCCACAAATCGTAAGAGGCGGTGTTGTTGGTCGGATGAGAGGAATTATAACGCCACGGATTCAACTGGGGATTCAATGGAATCGGCGGCGGCGTTTTATCCTGCGGCCAAACCACCGAGCACACCAAGATTTTGACCTGCTGGTTCGCCGGATCAAGCAATCCGATTTGATTCGGAGTCAGATTATTCAGAAAAGTCGAAGCCGCCGTGCCGGCATCATCGGAATGGGATCGGGTGGAGGTGTTGGCAAAACCTGAAACGTTGAAAGTCGCGCTGATGTTGGGAGTTGTCGTCGTGCCAATCTGCGCGCTGCCATCCATGGTCACCCAAAGCTGGGGAGCGGGCTTGCCTACTCCATCATTGGTGGTGCCCAAAAGCTCGAAGTAAAGTTGGTTCTGCACGACATTGTTCGTATTGTCCGGCGGATAAAACCCGAGCTTGGTTTTGTACCCCTCGATGGCATTCTCAATGTCCTTCAATTGGGTTTGCGCGAGGGAAATTTGTTTCTTCTTGTTGACCGCGCCAATGACGGGCAACACCAACCCGGCCAGGATGCCGATGATGGCGATGACGACGATTAATTCGATCAGCGTGAAAGCCGTCGCGCGAATGCGCGGGTGAAGTTGGCTGGTTTTTTTCATGGGGTGTCGAAGTTCTACCGTTCGCGCAATTCGTGCTCCATCCGCTCGCTCAACCACTGTTTAATCATACTCTGGTAATTCAGGTACCGTGACCGCGCGAGTCGCTTGATGCGCGCCAGCATCCGTGGATCGATTCGCAGGGTAATGGTGACGGACTCCGCCGAGTCTCCCGTATTGCCCGCCAATGCCGCCTCCATCAACCGGAGATCGGGCCGATTATCCGCCCAAAAATTCGCCTCGCCTTCTTCACTATCGAAGAGCGGTACTTCCTCCCATGTGGCAAAGGAGCGCATATTGTTTCCGTCTTGCGTCTGCACGCAACACGCATTCACTGATTCAACGTCTGATCCACTTTCCGCTGATAAAAGAACCTTTCTTCAGGCTCAAAAGGACGGGCCAGCATCACCCGAATCTGCTTACCATTCGTCCGGTACACACTAAAAATTCCCACCCCCCCGGCTGACATGCCCAGGTTGAAATATCGCGCCTGGGCCGAAAATCGCGCCGAATCCGGCAATAACCTCAACGCAAACGGGTCTTCGAACGACTCTTCCACCTCGCGTTGCGTCAAAGAACTGTCAGGACTAAGTGGCGAATTGTTCCAATCAAACTCCATAAAGAGCCGATTTGTAACTCAAACGCCCATGCAATGTCCTTACAATGTATTTACACATGGTGGCTTTGTTTGTCAAATCATTTTCACTGATTCCGCCGAAAAAGTTGGCCACCGGGCGGTAATCCGGTGGCCAGGCGTCAAGAAACTCGAAAAGGCGTCATTCTTTGCCGCCGCCCTCGCCGCCGACACTGTTCATCAGCGCAATCAAAGGCAGAAACATTGCAATAACGATGCTGCCGACGATCACGGCCAGAAACACAATCATAATGGGTTCCAACAGCGAGGTCATGGCCGCCACGGCGTTATCCACCTCTTCGTCGTAGTTATCCGCAATCTTGAGCAACATTTCCGGCAAGGCGCCGGTTTGCTCGCCGACGTCCACCATGCTGACGACCATCGGCGGGAACACGCGGGAGGCTTCGAGCGGCGCAGTGATGGTTTCGCCTTCTTTGACGCTGTCATGAATCGCCAGCACGGCAGTGCCGACAATAACATTGCCCGAGGTTTCCCTGACGATGGTCAGGGCCTGCAAAATGGGAACGCCGCTGCTGATGAGCGTGCCCAGCGTGCGGGTGAAACGGGAAATGGCCACTTTGGTGACCACCGGGCCCATCACGGGTGCCTTCAGTTTTATCTTATCAAAGATGCGCCGGCCGACCACCGTGCGAACCGCCAGCATAAATAGAATCCACAAAACGATAATAGCGCCCAGGGCGATCAGGATATGGTCTTTAATCACTTCGCTGATGCCAAGGACCAGACGCGTAAAGGCCGGAAGTTGCGCGCCTTCCAACATGCCGGCGAACACTTCCTTGAATTTCGGCACGACCATCACCATCAAAATCATCAGAATGGCGGTCGCCACCACCAACACGGCGCAGGGATAAAACATGGCGGCAATGACTTTGCCTTTGATCTTCTGCGCCTTTTCCATGAACTCGGACAAGCGCGCCAGCACGACTTCCAGCACACCGCCCAGTTCACCGGCCTTCACCATGTTGACGAACAGGCGATTGAAGACTTTGGGATGCTGGGCCAGGCCTTCCGAGAACGTGCTGCCGCCTTCAATGGACAAGGCGAGTTCGCCGATGATGTTTTTCAGCGTGGGATTTTTTTCCTGTTTTTCGAGCACGCGCAAGCCGCGCAACAGCGGCAAACCGGCGTCCACCAGCGTGGCCAACTGACGGGTAAAGGTGGTCAAAACCTTCGATTTGACCCTGCCGCCGAGACCGGGGATCTTGATTTTAATCTCGATCGAGCCCTTTTTCTTTCCACCTTTTCCGGCGGCGGGCCGGCCGGGCTTTTTGTCGCCCTTTTCCTTAACTTTTTCTACTTCAACTATC
>Ga0193718_1000303_pt1 | contig 11363 bp, 12 predicted proteins | sample U2a1metaG_FD_144918 | JGI IMG/M metagenome (GOLD analysis project Ga0193718, IMG submission 144918) | Soil microbial communities from a riparian zone of the East river system, Colorado, United States - U2a1 | ecosystem: Environmental > Terrestrial > Soil > Riparian zone | place: USA: East River... | reverse complement strand
ATCGCACACGGCGACCAGCTCCGCTTTGACCGGGAAATTCTCGAGCGCAAACCAGCGTCCGAACGCGCTGGCCGCTTCACGCCCCATCAACCCGCCGCCGATAATTCCAACCCGCATTTTTTCAAGCATAACGATCGTGGGAACGCTGAAACGGCCCGCACCACAAGTCAAGCCGGCTAACCGCTTCCGATCACCCCGCGAACCCCTTCCCGCCGAAGGCATTATTTCAGGACTGCGGCGACTTGCCTTTTATTATTTCTGTGATACTATAATTTCTGTATAGACAGAAATTACTGAATCATTAAAAATCAACAGAAAGGAACTCACTATGAAACCAGTCATGATCGCCGGAATCGAAGCTGAAGCGGGTTCGGCTGCGACAGTTTGGACCTACATCGCTTACCTGCTCATCAGTGTTGCGCTGACCGTCTGGGTTGCCCGGACGCTGCACAAGAACGGACGCATATTCCTTGTGGACAGCTTTCTGGGCAACGAAGCCATCGCCGACTCGGTCAATCATCTCCTGGTCGTGGGCTTCTACCTGATCAACATCGGCTACGTCGCACTCGCGCTGAAATACGGCGATAAAGCCACCGATGCGCGGACGGCCTTGGAGATCCTGAGCACGAAAGTCGGACTGGTGCTGGTAGTCCTCGGTGTGATGCATTTCTTCAACCTGTTCATTTTCTCGAAGATGCGCCGTCGAGCCATGATTCATCGGCAACCGCCACCGATCCCAGCTCAAGGCTACGTGAAGACGCCTGACCATTGAAAATGGCGGGGAAAGGCGGTGGGCATCCGCCGCCTTTCCCAACCGCGTGTTCTTATGAACAAACTCTACGTCCTCTACGACGCGCAATCGGATACCGTGTTGCGTTGGTATGCATGGCTGTATGCTCAACCAGCTTCATTCCCCCTTGAGTTCGTCCCGTTTCAGGCGTCGGAACAGGTGGCGCGATTTGGAGATATTGAAAGGTTTCGGGCCGAAGACGGACTTCTCGCCGTCAGTGACGAAGGCGCGGTGTATGCCGGGCCGGGCGCTTTTATCATGTGCCTCTATGCGCTGCCCGACTATCAAGAATGGGCATTTCGGCTGTCCATATCATCCCTTCAAGCCAACGCCCGGAGAGTATTTGACCTCCTTACCACCGGCGGGAAGAAGACTTCACGGCTGATGGGGAAATTGGACGACGAGAAACTGCTCTGGCTTCTGCAATATCAGTGTTCCGCGTCTTCGAGTGGAACGAGCGATTCGCAAAGACAGTCAATCAACGCCTGCCGGTGATTCAGCCGGCCTTGATAAACTTCGCCGCCTCACTCGCGGTCGCGCCCTGGTGAACAATCGCCATGAGTGCGCGGGTCATGCCGGCGGGGTCGCCGTGTTGAATGATGTTGCGGCCATAAACGATGCCAGCGGCGCCTTCCTGAATCAGTTTTCCGGTGCGCTCCAGAATCTCCTTGTCGGGCGCTTTGCCGCCGCCACGCACGAGCACTGGAATCTTGCCCGCGATTTCGACGACTTTGTGATAGACACTCACATCGTCGGTCGGATCGGCCTTGATGATGTCCGCGCCGAGTTCGACGGCCTGGCGGACGAGCGGCAAGATTTTGTCGAGGTCACCGTCCACGATATAACCACCGGCTTTCTGGTTCGGTTGGAAAACGAGCGGTTCAATCATCAGGGGCATGGCGTAACGGTCGCACTCCGGTTTGATGCGCAGAATGTTTTGGATGCACTGGTCGGTGACTTCGGGCTGTTCGGGGATACGAAGGAGATTTACGACCACGCAAGTCGCATCCAGCCGCAACGCCTGCTCGACCGGCTGCTCGATCATGCGGCTGAACAACGCGCGGGGAAGAACCGTGCCGTAAACGTTCGCCACGTCCGTGCGCAGCACGAGCGCCGGTTTTTCCCTGCCGGGGAGCGATTGCAAGTAGTGCGCCTGACCGGCGGTGAGTTGGATGGCGTCCGGCGCGGCGGCCACAACCGTCTTCACGGCCTTCTCCAGATTTTCGATGCCTTGCAGGAAACCGCGTTCGTTGAAGAAACCGTGATCGATGGCGACGTCAAAGCAGCGATTGGATTTGGCGTCGAAGAGTCGGTTGAGGCGATAGGTTTTCATACATAAGGTTTCAGCGAGCGCGGGTCATCCCGGACAAAAAAAGGGCGCTGTCAAGGCGGAGCACAACGAGTCAAACCGCCGGGGCTATCGTTTTTGGATTCTCGTTTCGTTGCTGTATCACTTTCCGCAGAATTTCCTGCAGCTCATTGATCCGGGGCGGTTTGTTGAGCACGCCATCGACGTGCGGAGGCAACCTGCCCTCCCCTTTCATCAATGTCCCCCAACCAGTCATCATGATAATCGGAGTCGAAGGAGACTCTTTTTTGATGATCTGCGCCAACTGGCGGCCGTCGAGATGCGGCATGCCCAGGTCAGTGATCACGACGTCGAATGGTTTGTCCTCTTTGGTCGCGGCGCGAAAGGCGGCGAGGCCCGCCTGACCACTGTCGGCGGTTTGAATCTGATGCCCTTCACATTCCAGAATTTCTTTGATCAGTTCGCGCAACAGTGGCTCGTCGTCGATGAACAGGAGGCGCATCGGCGATAACGGCTCGACCGAGGCGGGAACTTCGACAAATTCGGCCTTGGGCACCTCAGCCACCGGGAAGATCAAGCGCATTGTGGTTCCTTTGCCGGGGGCGCTGTCGATTTCGATGCTGCCGTCGTGCCGCTGCACCACGCCATAAACCATCGCGAGGCCGAGGCCGGTGCCGAGCTGGCCTTTGGTGGAAAAAAACGGTTCCAGGCAATGTTTGCGCGTTTCCTCGTCCATGCCGATGCCGGTGTCGATGACTTCCAGGACCACGTGGCTGGGAGTTCCGCCGCCGCCACGCGGATAAATCCAAGTACCGACACGAGTGCGGATGGTGATCATGCCGCCCCGAGGCATGGCGTCCACCGCATTGAAAACAAGATTGGTCAGCACCTCACGCAGTTCGCTTTCGGTGCCGATGATTTCCGGCAGGTTCGGATCAAAGTCCGCAATCACTTCCACTGCGATGCCCCGCTGCTGGGAAATGTCGCGCCACCGCGGGCGCGTAAGTTCGATGACCTGCTGGACCAACGGATTTAGCTTCACCGTCAGCAACGGCTGGTGTTCTTCGCGCTTGCGGTAAAAATCCCTCATGCGAGTGACGATGTGGGCGACGTCATCGCTGGCGGTCTTGATGTGCTTCAAATGTCTGCGCGCGTTCTCGCTGAGGTTTTCCTCGTTGCGCAGGAGCAGTTCGGCAAAACCGGAAACGGGCGAGAGCGCGTTGTTGATGTCATGCGCAATGCCACTGGCCATTTGTCCCAGCGCGCGAAGCCGTTCGTGTTGCATGACGGCCTGCTGGGTCTGGCGCAATTCGTCGTAGGCACTCTGCAACTGAGTGTGCAGGCGGGCCTGGTGCGCGGCCAGCGCCACGTGCTCGCAAAGCGTCCGCAGAAATCCGCATTCACCGATGCTGAATCCGCTGGCCTGGGCCCGGGCAGCTATGAGGATGCCGAAAAGGTTTTTTTCCACCATCATCGGCACGACAACGGCCGAACCCATTTGCGTTCCGGACAACTTTTTGAGAAGTAGGGCCTCAGTTTTGACGATCTCCGGTTCGTAAAGCAATTCACCGCTGAGGCACGCTTCCAGCCCGGCCTCTGCCAGCGGCACAGCCTGTTCGTCCAGAGAAATCATGTTGGCCGTCGATGCCGTGCTTTTGAGCCGCGACGCCGCCTGGCTCAAAGCGCCGGTCTGCGGATTGAACATATACACGCTGCCGTAATCAATCGGCAGGTGGATTTCCAACTGGCCAAGCACGACATTAAGGACGCTCTCCAAATCAATCCGCTCGGAAATAGCGTGCGTGATCTGGTTCAACAGACTGATGCGCGTGAGTTGCTGGTGCAGATCGCGCTCGGCTTTTTTGCGGAGAATGGAGTGGCGAATGGAACGCTCGAGCAGTTTTGCGTCAAACTGGCCTTTAACGAGATAATCGGCCGCGCCCGCGCGCATGGCTTCGCTGTCCACCTGGTGGTCACCGAGGCCGGTCAGCAGGACGATGGGTGTCTGGCAGCCGTGAGCGATGGCGGCCCGCAACAAGTCGAGGCCATTGCCTTCGCCAAGCCGATAATCAACCAGGAAAACGTCGTGCTGGTTTTTGTGAATGGCTTCCAGGCCCGCATCGTAATCCTCCACCCATTCCAGTTCGAAATTGCTGCCGCGAGTTTCGGCGAGGAACTCGCGTGTCAGGATATAATCATCCTCATCGTCCTCGACGAGCAGCACTTTCAAGTGGCGGTCATCCATGGCGGTCGGGACGTTGGTAGCCAGGCAGCTCAACAATTTCAAACCAGTATTTGCCGAGGGCCTTCATGACCTCGACCAACGCGGAAAATCTCACCGGCTTCGTGATGTAGGAATTGACCCCCAGGTTGTAAGTGCGGACGATATCTTCCTCGGCCTTGGAAGTGGTGAGCACAACGACTGGAATGTCCCGCAGCTTGGGATCATTCTTGATTTCGCGCAGCGCCTCGCGTCCGTCCTTGCGCGGCATGTTGAGGTCCAAAAGGATCAAACCGGGACGCGGCGATTCTTTCGGGTCGGCATATCGGCCGCGGCGGCGGAGATAATCGAGCAGTTCTTCGCCGTCTTCCACGCACCGAAGATCGTTGACCAGCCGGCTCTTCTCCAGCGCCTGCCGGGCCAGCAGCCGGTCATCCGGATCGTCATCGGCCAGTAAAAGGGTAATCGGTTTGGCTGATTGTCTTTTCATACGGTGACCGGCTTCGGCTGCTTTATCGGCAGAGTAATGATGAAGGTTGAGCCTTCACCGGTTATGCTTTTGGCGGTAATGCTGCCGCCGTGACGGTCAGTTATTTTGCGGCAGATGGCCAGACCAATTCCGGTCCCCTCGTAAGCGCTACGACCGTGCAATCGTTGAAAAAGGACGAAAATGCGATCGAGATATTTTTCGTCGAAGCCGATGCCATTGTCCTCGACGCTGATCCGGCAAACTTCCTCTCCCAGCCCGTTTCCAGTTGAGTGTGTCGAAGGCTGACTGCGGATTTTAACAATTGGCGGCTTGCCTGCCTGATGAAATTTTAGCGCGTTGCCAACCAGGTTTTGAAACAGTTGGCGCATCTGCAGCGGATCGGCATCGATAACCGGTAACTCGCCGGCATCCACCTGCCCGCCACTCTGTTGAATACGCACTTCCAGATCAGACAGGACTTCCTGGACGATTATGTTGAGGTCAGCCGATTCGAACGGGTTGGCTTTGGTGGTCACACGCGAGAAGGCCAGCAGGTCGTCGATGAGGATTTGCATGCGCTTGGCGGCGGCCTGCATGCGTTCCAGATAATCACGGCCCTCGACGCCAAGCGCCTTGGAGCAGGCAGCCTTCAGACGGTCGCCGAACGCCTGCACTTTGCGGAGCGGCTCTTGCAAATCGTGCGACGCCACGTAAGCGAAGTCCTGCAACTCGCGGTTGCTGCGCTCAAGCCGCACTGCGGTGGCTTTTAATCTTTCCTCGGCCTGTTTGCGCTCAACGATTTCCTGCTGCAATTCCTTGGTCCGCTCCTGAACCCGCTGCTCCAGGTGCAGTCTGGCCCTCTCCAATTCAGCGTCACGCGCCTGGATTTGCGCAAGCATGTCGTTGAACCCCTCGATGAGTTCTCCCAACTCATCGTCGCTTTGCTTGATCGCCCGCAATGAGTAGTTTTTTTCTGCCGACACCGCTCGCGTGGTTTTCGCCAGGTGCAGGATCGGCTGGGAAACGATTCTCTGGAGCCGGAAAGAAAGCAGCCAGGCAACGCCGATGGAAACCAACAGCACGCAAATAACAATGTTGGCATATTGGTTCAGGCGGTTATCCAATTCCACCAGGTCCGACTTCAGATAAACGGTCCCGATCACCCGGCCATTCATGACAATCTGCCGGAACAGTTCCAGATACCCATCCTTGAACCCGTAATTGTCATACTCCTGCTCCGGGGGAGAAAATCCCTTTTCCACGCCCGCCCGCTGGTATTTGGCGAAGACTTTTCGGTCGAGGCTATAGATGCAAGCAGCGACCACGTGCCTCTCCGCCGCGAGTTTGTTCAGAATTTCGGCGGCGGCCTTTTGGTCCTTGAAAGTCAAAGCCGCAGTGCTTTGCGAACCGACGACCTCGGCCTTGACGATAAGATCCTGCACCATGTCCTTTCGAAACTCTACCATCTCATATATGACAAACGCCGCGCAAGCCAACAGCAGGGCGACACTGCTGGTCAACATGATGATGACCGTCAGCTTTCGTTTTAGAGAAAGGTCCCGAAGGAAACGCATGCTACCGTTTGCCATCTTCGTGTTCGATCGTTATCACTTTTGCCAGGCTCAATAGTTTCGAACTGATTTTCAACCTCGCTTGACCGGCTGCGTCCAGGTTGATCTGCAGTTGCACCTTCCCGCTGCCATCCACGAAACTGATGATTCCGCCATCATAAGCAAATGATTCCGTCTCGCCTACGGTCAGAACACTGGCCTCCTTGAGGGGTTTAAGGATTGAGGAGAGAAATTTAGCTTCCGATGCGCTGATGAAGAGGATGTGACACGATTTCAATTCGGCGAGTTTCTTGGCCTGCTTCTGCGGCAAGCCTTCCTGGCGGCGGCCAGGAGTTTCATTCCCGCGGAATTCCAACGCGCCTTTGAAGCGCTTGATTTCCAGCTTGCGTCCGTTCACCGTTTTGCCTTGGAGTTTGTCCAACGTCCCGCCAAACGAATCCTTACCCATCACCCCCAGCACGAAAGGAGCCTTCTCGTCCCAAAAAGCGCCGGCGGGCCACTCAACGAACTCGGCGAAGTTCAGCAGATAACTGGCCTTGGCATCATACTCGCCCGGCAACGCGGCATGGGGCGCAGCGAATTGCGCAAGCATAGCCCCTAACGCGACGACAGTAAGGATGTTACGGCTCATAAATAAACTTTACTTTACAGCTGAATCAATGGTGCGGAGCAGTAAATCGGGAAGATCGCCAAGGCAGTTAAGTTCGGGGAGTGCCGCCACCAGACGGCCTGACTTTGACGATTGTAATAAACGCGGCCTGGAAAAAAAATTTCATCTGCTCAAAAACACATTGCGAATTGAGTTGTTCCGCAGCACTGGTTTCGTCCGCGCACAATAGTTGATTGCCCCTTGCTCCGCAAGGCGTTTTGCCGGCCAGACTTGACAGATGGTCGCTTTCACGGAACTCACCGCCCATTAGAAACGGCCCGTTCTTGAAAACCTCGCTTCGACTCGAAACGCGTGCTTCACCGTTCAGATCGACGGCAAAGTTTCGTCCGGTGATCCTTGTAAACAGCTCGCAGCAGCTTCCACAACAACGCCATTGTTGCAACTTTGGTGACCGATTCGTCTTAAAGTAAAAGCTATCCAGCTCTCCGCTGCCACCCGCCCTTTGAACGTGTAAGCGACCAGAAACCCAACTAGGTGCTCAAACAACCAAGGTCATCAAAACAGGGTTTTTTTGCCTCAAGAACGGATTATCGGTGAGGACTCTGTCACTGACGACAAGACATGCAAATTTTCTTTTAAAATCGCAATGTCTGCCTGCTTTACACTTCTTGAGAGAATCAGATTTATGAATGCAATCAATTGAAACATATTGAGTTATGATATTGGCTGACGCACTCCAAAACTCACGAACATCCAAAGATGTCAACCGGCTTAACACTTCTTCTAGCGCCGCTTTATGGCCGATTTCGAATGCAAAGATTATTATTCGCTTAGCTGTTTGATTTCAAACAAGTTGTGATCATATCCCAACATTACCTGAACATTGGCGCGGGTCTTGCGAAAGGTGCCGCAAGCAAAAGACGTATGAAAAAAAATTGTTCAATAATCGCTGTAAACCTCTTCGCACTTGGAACCCTGCTGGCTGCTCCCGTGAATATCACAGTCTTTGACGGCCAAGCAGGCAACGGAGCCGTCGGGCCTTGGGCGGGAAGCTCGGGATCAGGAGTTGGAAACGAAGATAATGAAACCGAGCCATGGACGATCACCGGCGATGTATGGGACGTGGAAGGTTTTGTTATGAACGGTAACAAGCTTTCCCTGGTAGGCACCTATGACTTTAAGAACGGGCAACTTTATGGAGGCCATGTTTACACTTCCGGAGCAATTTTTGTTGGGTTACATGGGAATAATAATTGGGACTACGCCTTGACGCTGAATTTCAACAACAACACGTTCGGGGTTTACAAAAATTTTACCGTGCTTAATCCAAGCGACATTCCGGCTTCGGCCCCTTGGAATATCAGTGGAGGCGATTTGGTTGGGACGGGGGCTTTGACATACGACGCCGACGTTACTGATCCGTTCGGTCAAGGATTCAAAAGGGCGGACGGCGGCACGGGGCATAATGTTGTGACTGTCGATCTCGCTGGTCTTCCCGATGGTTTTCCATCTGACACCTGGTTCCACTACGATATGAGTTGCGGAAATGATCTTGTCGTAGGCCATTACTCAGTTCCAGATGGCGGTGCGACCGCGATGCTCTTGGGAGTTGGCTTCATGGGAATTACATTCATCCGCAGGAAGCTGCGGACGACTGACTAAATCCCTATTCCTTTTGAAGACAAGAAGAGGGGTATCTAGAGGCCGCCTCTGCCGCCACTTCGTCCGTTCACGTCTGGTTTCTCATGAAGTGGACTGCCGAGGGCGCCGTCAAAAAAGCCAGCGGAGACCGATGCAAAACAGGCCGCAACTTAGCGATCCGAGGCCAAGTACAACAGCGCCAGGAAGGCGTTTCTGAGGAAGCTCCCACCACATATACAAACTGCTTAGGAGCATGAAGATCAAGCCGGCTGCCACACCATCCATCGAATAGGCCCACAAGGAAGTCAGCGCCCAGTCACGGCTGTTGCGAGGATCATCCATTTGAACGCCGGTGAAGCTGTGGAGCGCTTTGATTACGCCCCATTGGTTCACTTCGGCTCTTCGCACGGTGACGCGCTTTTGGGCCAAGTCGGCTTTGATGAAAAAGAAATGGCCCGGGCGTCTGACTTGAAAGTCGAATTGATTGGGGTCTGTGCGCGTGGTGGTCCACATGATTTCACCTTCGATTTTAAGTTGTTTCAGAATGTCGTGCGCCTGCGCAAGGTCGCCCTTCACCTCCGGTTCGGGAGCAGTAATCTCGCGTTCATAATTCGTCTCTTTGCGGTTGGTCCAGAATTCCGCAAAGCTCCAGGTCGGATAGTTCAGGAGCAGGCCGCTCAAGGCAAACAGCCACATGAAGAAGAGCAGAAACAATCCAGCGTAGAAATGCAGCTTGCGATTCCAGCGTTCGAATCCGGCCCGTAATCGAGCGGCGTTCGACGATTTGTTTGTTGGTTCAATGGCTGAGGGCATACGCCATTCCGAAAAACGATAACGCCCCCGCGAAAAGCAGGATAAATCCCACCTTGCGTTCAGCGCGCAGCATGTACCAGAGATAAATGCCGCTGACGGAGATAAACAGGATCAGGTAAACCGTTGCGTCGGCCATCCAACGCCACGCTTTCATGTAGAACCAGTTCATCCGAATATCCGGCCCATGTTGACCCGGAGATTTATGGAGCGTCACCAGGGCACCAGCCAGACCTGTCTCACGGATCACGATGGTTGCGTCACGGCTGGCGAGGCTGATAGTCACGATCGTCTCGCGTCCGGGAATCGATACGGGTATAATCAGCTTCTCCTCTTTGACCAGGTGCTGGAGGAATCCGACCTCGCCATGGACGTCTGCTTTTTCAAGAGCCGGTTTAAGCGCATCGATGAGCGGTCGGCCCGAAAGGGTCTGCAAGTCTCCTGGAATGGGCAAGGCCGAAACCACCCGCGTCGTGGAAGTTTCTGGAGCGATCTTCGGCAGCCATGAATGGACCAGGAAAAACACGCTGATGGCAAAGACGAGCACGAATGGGCTGCCGAACAGCCCAAGGTACAAATGAAGATCACGAATGAGTCGATAAAATCGCCGGCTCATTCAGCGGGTGCCCTTTCAGAATTTGAAAACCAGTCGTCGCCGTGGAAGAATCTCGCCTGACAACAGGGTCGCTCGGCCATACCTCATCACGATCTACCTGACGTTTCTTGTCAAGGATCGCTTCCGCCCGCACACGGCCGACCAGATCGCCAGCGACAATTGGAATCGTCCCTACACGCGCGAAGCGGCGGCGTTCCCGGCCAAGAGCCTGCACGACTACAAATTCTGGCCGCACGTAGGCCGCGTAGACAACGTCTTCGGCGACCGCAACCCGGTCTGCTCCTGCGTAGGGATGGAAAACAATTCTTAACCACGGATGGACACGGATTCGATTCACCGCAGAGACGCGGATCCATCCACGCTACCGCGGCACCGGCACTGGCACCGGCACCGGGACGACGGGCACGATTACGCCCTCGTGCCGATGGTGCCCCGCCGGAACGACAACACATCCGGAAGCACCGAGGATGGTAATAATGCAGATAATTAACATCACTAGCCGCATTGTTTTCATGGCACCTCTCTCGAAGCTTGGACATTGCCAATGTGATTTCGGTCGCTGTTACCCGTTCAACGGACGGCAATTAAAAGATTGATCTCCAGTTTTTTTGCACGGGTTACAAACGGAAAACTCGTGCAACTTGCGGTGCCGGCCCGGATGCCTCACGCATTTTGCATATTCACCCGAGACGCGTACGGGCAAAGGCGTGCAAACGTCAAATTAGGACATCCGTGGTTAAAACATTTGCCCGTGCGGCTCGCACTTGAAGATTTGAATGCGATCGGAGAATCTTTGATTGGATGCGCTTGAGGTAAAAGTATGAAAACCAGCACCAGCAATAAGAAGCAGTTGTCACCAAAGCAACGTGAAGAACTGCTCAGAGCGTTGAAAGCCCGTTTTGAGAAACACCTGAACCGCCATAAAGGTCTGGAATGGCCTAAAGTCCAGGCAAAGCTGGAAGCGAATGCTGAAAAGCTGTGGTCGCTCAATGAAATGGAAAGCACCGGCGGCGAACCGGATGTGGTGGGTCAGGATAAAAAGTCGGGCGAATACATCTTTTTTGATTGTTCCGCGGAAACTCCCAAAGGCCGCATCAGTGTTTGTTACGACCGTGAAGGGTTGGAGTCGCGGAAAGAACATAGACCGAAAAATACCGCCATGGATATGGCCGCGGCCATGGGCATTGAGCTTTTGACGGAAGAAGAATATTTCGAGCTGCAGAAGCTGGGAGAGTTCGATACGAAGACGTCGAGCTGGGTGAAAACACCTGCCGACATCAGAAAACTCGGCGGCGCGCTCTATTGTGATCGCCGCTACAGCCGCGT
>Ga0193718_1000302_pt1 | contig 11391 bp, 8 predicted proteins | sample U2a1metaG_FD_144918 | JGI IMG/M metagenome (GOLD analysis project Ga0193718, IMG submission 144918) | Soil microbial communities from a riparian zone of the East river system, Colorado, United States - U2a1 | ecosystem: Environmental > Terrestrial > Soil > Riparian zone | place: USA: East River... | reverse complement strand
GCTTACCGCCTCTTTGCGTATGTGCGCGACGGCAAAGGCCACGCGGCGCACGTCAACATTCCTTTTTATGTGGATCCGCCGGCTGCAACACAGGCGAAGTCCCTCGGTTCAGCGCAATAGCCATGTTCGCGGAACTTCCGCCCGGTTGACGCGATATAACAACGGCTGCGAAAGCGCCCGCCACGGCAAAGCTTATCCAGTATGCCGTGGGAGCCGCTGCGAATAATTTCATCCCGCCTGCCGGTCCAATGATGAGCGCCGTGGCCCAGGTCAGGCCGGACACGCCCATATAACGCCCGCGCATCTGCGCCGGGGCAAGGTCGGCCAGATACGCGACGGCGGTCGGCATGGTGATCATTTCACCGAAGGTAAAAATGAGCATGCAAATCACCAGGCCGTGAATCGTGTGCGCGAATGCATTGAGCGCGAAACCGGTGGCACACAAGAAATATCCAGCCGACATGACGCGCCGCGCGGGAAATCTCCGCGTGATCCGCGTTAACGGCAGCTCGCAAAAAACGATGAGCGCGCCGTTCAGTGAAACGATGGCGCCGTAAGTGGCGGCGGAAAATCCCAGGCGCGTCACATAAACGCCGAAGGTTGAGGCCAGTTGAAAGAACACCAAGGCGATGGCAAAATTCGCGAGCAACAGCTGGTGCAATTGGCGGTCCTGGCGTAACACTACCAACGCCTCGCTCCAGCTCGCGTTTTTTTGCGTGCCCGGCGCTGTGCGCGGCAGCGCGAGCAATGCCACCAATCCGAACAGCACCGACGTTGCCGCGTCACCGGCAAAAAGCCAGAAATACCCGTAAGCCGCCAGCAAACCGGCCGTCGCCGGGCCGAACGCGAACCCGGCATTGAACGAAACCCGCAACGCCGCAAACGCCGTCATCCTTTGTCCGGGAGGAACGATATCCGCGAGAAACGCCTGGCTGGCCGGGCGATAGAACTCATTCGTCAACCCGGTGAGCGCGGTCAGGACAATAATCAGCGCAAGCTGGTGCGCTTGCGAAAGCAGCAGCATCGTCGCCGCCCCTGAGAACATCGAGAGCAGAATGGTTTTGCGCCGGCCGAGTTTGTCCGCCAGATGCCCGCCCAACAGCGACGCCCCGAGATTGCCAACTCCATACGCGCTAACCGCCAGGCCGGTCTGGCCCACGGTGTAGCCTCGGTTCGTGAGATACAACGTGAGAAAGGGCACTACGAACCCGCCGAACTTGTTCAGGAACGTGCCGAAGAAGAGAATCCACGCCGCGCGCGGCAACGTCCGCAGGCTCGCCAGCAACGTTTCGCGCGGCGCTACTTCAGCATTCATTAATGTTGGAGTTGGGGTGTTCATCGGAAATAAAAAACCCTGCTCACCTTTCGGCAAGCAGGGTTGAAAAATCTTTATTAGTCTGAGCTAGATTGTTCCCTCCTGCGTGCCGGTTGCCGTCTTAACGGCGTGCCAACGACCGTACCGCATGACGAAGACACCCCCGACGTATCGCATCGGTGAATAAGGTGTCGTAATTGAATTCATGAACAGGCGTAACAATGGCCGTTTACCCCCGATCGGTCAAGACTGAGTTTTCCTATCACCCGTTGCGCCACAACTTCTTTGATAAGCTTCCATGACGCGCCTGAAAGTTTCCCCCGAACTTTGCAACGAAGCCTCCGAAACCAGAGTCTTGATACCGACCTCTACGATATTCACCACCGCACCCACGCGACACTGACCGCGACACCCACCACAAAGCCGACCATAAGGTCGAACGTAGGACCGTCCTTAGAACCGACCATAAGACCGACCGGCGATATCCGCCGCGCCCGATCACGCCGCGCACGACGACTTTTATCTCGACCGAGAATCAACGCTCATTTACAATTTCAACTCCCCCATTTGCCGACATACAAATGGGGGAGTTGAGTTCTAATTCATCGTTTTGAAAGGCCGGCGAATTTATCCCTTCTTTGCTTGCCTCAAGAAGACGGCGTCGCCGCGGGATGGCTTCTTCGCGGTTGACGCCCGTTACCTTTGCGCGTATTCAAGCGTCTGTTCACCCTAATTATATTCTATGAAAACCATTCTCTTTTCCGTTGCTCTGGCGTTGGCCCTGAACCTGTCGGCTCGCGCGGCTGATGCCTCCGTCAAACTCACTGACGTTCATCTCTGTTGCCAGAGCTGCGTCAAAGGCGTGCAAAAAGCCGTGAGCAAGGTCGATGGCGTGACCGCGACTTCCGACATGGACGAAAAGACCGTCAGCTTGACCGGTCCGGACGCCGCTACTGTACAGAAAGCCGTGGACTCGCTCACCGCCGCCGGTTATTACGGCAAGAGCAGCGATGCCGCCTTCACCGTCAGCTCCGATACCGGCGCGAAAGACGAAAAAGTGAAGTCGCTGAATGTCGAAGGCGTCCATCTTTGCTGCGGTTCCTGTGTCAAGGCCGTCAACAAAGCGCTTGGCACCGTTCCGGGCGTCACCGGCAACACCGCCGCCAAAGGCGCAACTTCCTTTACCATCAATGGCGATTTCAATGACAAGGAAGCCATGGTCGCGTTGCAAAAAGCCGGACTCACCGGTCACGTCGCCAAGTAATTTGTTTATTTGCCGGGGCGCGGTTCTCTGAGCCGCGCCCCTTTTTTATGTCAGGGCGTTGCAGCAATGTGGACCGGGTTGACTCGGAGAAAAAAGCAGCGAACTTGTTGCAGGCATGACAGTCCCTATCAAAAAACGCTTGGAAGAGGTCCGGCACGCGCTGCTTACCCTGCACAAAACCCTGGTGGATTCCGAACGCGTCACCTACGAGAAAACTGTGGGCGCCATCGGTTCGCCGAGTCAATTTCTGAAACTCCTGACCACCGATCCATGGTTTGCCTGGCTGCAACCGCTTTCCCAATTGATCGTGTCCATGGATGAAGCGCTGGATGCAAAGGAACCATTGACCGAGGCAGTCGTGGCGGCCGAGGTGAAAGAGGCGAACCTGTTGCTGGCTCCGTCCGAAATCGGCGAGGGATTCGCCCACCATTATTTCGACGCGTTGCAACGCGACCCGGATGTCGTCATCGCGCACGCCGATGTGATGAAGCTTTTAGGCCGCCAGAAAACCTGACTGGTCGGTCCCCTTCCCAATGTTCGCGCAAGTTCGGGAAAGTAGTTGGCAAAAGAAGGTAAGCTTTCCTGCGGATTGACGACACACTTCCAAGCATGACAAGTGCGCGTCGGATTGTGCGAAGCGGTGGGGAAAAAAACCGGCCAGCTTCATCATCTGGGCAAGCCACGTCCGACCGCTCAAGCCGGTCGCCCGGCGGATTCTCTGGTGCCGTCGATGTCTGGCGGACGTTTCTCAGTACCCTGATGCCGGTTGGATATGAAGACGAGACGGGTTTCCATTACGGCGATCGGCCGAAAAGCAGCTAGGGACATTATTACCGCTTCCGCTTCGGTATCAACGCCGTGCCGACGGAATGGCTCATCGATAAACGCGGGATTCTCCGCGAAATCAATGTCCGCGGCGACCTGGAGCAAGCGGTCAACTCTCTTCTGCAGGAGAAGTAAAAATCTGAGATTAGCATGCGGCCAACTCTCAGACTAAATTTATTTCGCCTTTATGTCTGGCGGCAATTGGAAGTCCCCGGATTGAATTCGTTCGGGAAGTTTGTTTTTTACGGTCGAAATTTTATAGGGCAGACGAGAATAAAAGTTACGATTTGTTGACGCTTTCAAAAGGTCGACGATTTTCTTGTCAGAATTTTTCTCGGCGTATTCTGTGATCGAATCATAAAATTTCCCACCGACGAAATTCGTTGCCGCGCCGTTTTTAAGGAGGAACTCAACCATGTCCACCTTTCCAGCCCAAACAGCGTTGCATAGCGCTGTCGCGTCGCCCATATTTGGGCATTCTGTTGGATCGTTAATAGGTGCGCCCGCCGCAAGCAGCAGCTTGGCCAATTTGATGTCTCCCTGGCCTGCCGCCAGCCCTAGTGGTGTGTCATTTCCGCCAAGATCCGATCCTCCGTCACCACTAACAATGATGGAGGAATCGTGGACGAGCATCTGTATCGCAGCGTCTCTCCGCTTCAAAAGAATCGCAGAATAAAGGTCCATCTTATACCCGGCCTCCAATATCGCATCAACGACCTCCGAGTGTCCGTCTTCGGCGGCCCTTTGGAACGGATTTTTTCCCCAAGCGTCTTTTTGATTTAGATTCGCGCCTCCTTTAATGAGAATTTTTGCGATCTCTTTTCGGTCCGTCAGATGAAGTGGTGTGAAGTCGTTATAAGCTTTGGAATTGACCACTGCCCCATTCTGAATCAACCAGACCACAACATTTGTATAGCCAAAACGGGCAGCATGGTGGAGCGGCGTGCAGTAGTCCTCAGGTTCATGTGAATTAATCAAAGCGGGATTGGCTTCCAGCAGTTTCAGAGCCTGCTGTGGGCAGTCGTTCCAAAGATAATCCTGCGGCGATTTGAGTTTTGGGTTCAGAACAAGGACCTTCAAACGCGCGCTCTCAATTTGGCCGCTCCATACTCGATGTGCTCTTGATGCTTCCGTGGGATTGATTTCAAACACCGCCGAGATTTCGATGTTTTCGCCTATGTTGGGTTCTGGCGCGTTTGCCCACGACCTGTCTCCCCAAAAGAAATCCAAAAAGTTAACCTGTATTGAGTAAGATTTGCCAGCTGGAATTTCGATCGATTTGGGAGGGTAATTGGTCCATACGCTGGCTGGAACGGTTCGTTTCTGCACTACTTGATATTTGGTGTCGGTTTCTTTAATTCGGAAAGAAAGGGCTTTATGGCCTGGCTCGCACAATTCCTGCCAGATCAGCAGCGGGCGATTGGAGTGGTTGAATAGCACAACGTCAAACGGGACACCATACGGAAGACAATCTCTGTTTGAAGGGTCTTTCGCGGCAATTATTTCTATCGAGAGATCGTTCGTCTCTTGGGCGAACAGATTAGCGTGGAAACAATTGCTTCCGCAGAAAAACAGAAACAGAATGCCAGCAGTCAGACTTTTGACTCTACTTGGCCTCAGCGGCGCGCTCCTCATGCGCCAATATTCGCTTTCGAACGTCGGAATCGCAATCTCTTTTCGGTTTCAATGCGAATTATTGTTTGGGAGCACATTCCGTCACTGTGCCTTTACCGCCCGGTAATAACGCTGCGGAAATGCTGCGCCAAGCGGGTCGCCAATTTGCAATACCCCACTGACCGGCAAGGTATTCGTGCAAACTGGCTGCCAATTCACGAAGTTCGTTGAGCCCTCGATCCGATACGTTCCTTGCGGCGCACCAGCCAGGTGGAACGAAAATCCTCCGCCCGCCAAATTCGGCACGCTTAAGATCGGCGGCGCATTCGTGCTGATGATGACCGAACTTGCTGCAAACGCACGCCGACCATCCGGCCATTGCACTTCCGCCTCCACCCAGTTCGATCCTTCATACGATGACGGCGTAAACGTGTGACTCAAGCCATCGAACGCCGGGTCCTGCGCCAGCCCTTCCCAGACAATCTTCGCCCCAGTCAAATTCGTCTCGGCTACCTGCAACGTGAGCGTCAGCGGTTGTCCGGGCAATTTGGGAGTCGTGGGAGCAATGATCGTTGCGTTGGTCGAGCGCCAATGTTGGGTGGCCAATGATGTTTGCGCCGCCAGCCATGCGGTCACCGCGAAACTACGCGCTGTGTCGGTGGTGGAAGCCTCGGTGGTCACATTGAAAAAATCGCACCAACGATCATAGAAGGGATACGGCGCTGTTTGGGCGCCATCGCTCGGAAAGCAAAGCGGCGAGAGGTCGTAACCATAAGTCCACGTCCAAACAAAGCCTTCCTGCACGTTGCTGATGGGGATGCCGTCCTTGGGCAATACGTGCCGATCGTTCTCCGAATATTGATCCACCACTTCGCGCTGCCGTTTCCAGCCGAGCCCGGTGATGTAAGTCGTGTTGAGAGGATTGCAGCCCGCCTCGTAATTCAGGTTCAAGAGAATCGCGTCCATGTAAGCCGGGTTAGGATTAAATTGCTGCGCCACCACCATGTCGAACGCCTGCACGGGCGAGAAATACCATCCGGCGCTGCGCGCGTGTTTGGTGTCCTCGGGCAAACTGCTGCCGTAAGCGCTTTGTTGGGACCAATAGAGAGTATCGTTGCCGCAATTCGTGATGGTCGTGATGCATTTCGCGAGGTAACTCGCGTCGAGTTGATTGGCCTGCAAACGTCCGCTCGTCGCGGCCGTGGCGTAATCGCGAATCGCATTTCCGTAACACGCAAACATCCGCCACCAACCCCACATCGTCGTGGACGGATCCGTCGGGTCCGGGAAAAGCTGAAAAAGTTTTTGCTGATACTGCGGGTCCCCGGTCGCGAGATATAATTCGCACGCCGCCCACGCGAGTTCATCCTGGTCGGTGAAAGTATCGCCGAAATGCTGGATGTCCTGATACGCGCCGGCGGAACCGTGAACCGCAATGGCGTTTGTCAGGAATTGCCAGCCGAGTTTTGCCTTCGCCAAATAATTCGTCGCCGCCTGCGGATACGATTGTTTAAAATGCGGTGACGATGCGCATTGCGCCAGCGCGGCGACCGCCGCCGCGGTGGACACGGTATTTTTCGGCCAAACAACTTGCGGATCGCCATTCTCCGGCAGCACATCGAATTCGTATTCGCGATTTATCGGATAGACGGAATAATAAAACCCTCCGTCCGTATCCTGCATCTTGGCCAGAAAATCCGCTTCCCATTTCGCCTCCTGCAAAACATCACTGACACCATCGCCGCTTTCCGGAATGCCCAGGTTATCCAGCGCGCCCACGCCCGGCAGCGAGTCCATCGCGAACACGAGCACATGGAGCAGTTGCGCGGAATTATAAGTGACGCGATTGTAATCACCCGCTTCGAAATGGCCGCCGGACACCTCCACCGACCCTTGCTTAACATACGGATAAAGTTGCGCCGCAGGGTTGGTCAACAGCGGGGCGGTTTGCGGAGGATTCGCCGAATTCACACTACTCGCGTAACTCGAAATCGTCGTCCAGGTAAACCCAAACGGGTCGTTCGCATTCGTGGGCACGCTTGCCTGGGCGAGGTGATCGGCGGCGTGCGTGAATCGGGTGAACGGCATGGCCACATTAAAACCGCTGCGTTGTTCAAAAATCCCCAACGCATAAGTCCGCGCGAAAGCCATTCCGACGCCTTCATCGATCCGGAATGGCAACGACCCGCCCATCCCCGGAACGACCACGCGGTAAGATCCCGGCGTGGTAAAGCTGCTGAAATCCGCCTGGTAAACCGTTTGATACGGCGTCGGCGAATAGGTGTAGCCCACATCGCTGCGCTGAGTGAGCGTCCCTTGAAACACCGTCGCGCCACTCTGCGCGTTCACCAGCAAAAAGCCGTTCGTGAGGATCGGCAATTCACCGAGGCTGCCAACGTAGTACCCGACCATCGCTTTTTTAGGATAAGCCGGAAGATAACCTTCCTGGTTGACGTGAATTGCAGGGCTCATGCGCAGCGGATCGGCCGTGCTGGCGAACGTCATGTTGGTCGGCCACAGTGTTCCGTCGTTAATCACCTGAACCGATTGGCCGTCCGAAATGCGATTGGTCAATTGCAGATAAAGATAATTGGCAATTCGCAAATCCCACGTCGCTTGGGGCGCGTAGAGCGGACGCCGCTTGAAACCGACCGCCGTGGCGTTGTTGGTCTGGCCATTGATCACCACCTTCACGCTCGACATATCCGGCGGAACAAAATTCCCGCTGGAATCCACCCAATCCCAACTGTCCACGTGCGCCGGGTTCGGTTGCTTGGTGTTCACCCGGACCAACTCGAGCAAATTGGGCGAAAGAATGTGCAGCGCGGTATCGCCGGGATTGGGAATCTGCAACGTCGCATCCACCGCATCCGTCGCCAGGGCGCGATGGAGGTAAAACAGCGCCACTAAGGTGGTTAGAACGCGGAGCCCGCGCTGCAATCCATGAGAGAATTTCATCCCGTCCTTTGTGCGGCCAAACACGAAAATCAACAATCAGCAGTGTGCCCCGGTATTGGGGGAAAAAGACCGTATTCCGACCCGAGAAAAAGATTGTGCTAAAACCAGCTCGCTATAAGGTGCCTCTCATACCCAACGCCAGCCGACCATCGTCGGCGACAAGACTCGTGTCATCGAGTCTCTTATGCAAAAGCGAACAGTGCGCGATCGAATCCGCGGGTTCACGTTGATTGAACTCCTCGTTGTCATTGCGATCATATCCATCCTCGCAGCCATGCTGTTGCCCGCGTTGAGTAACGCCAAAAAAACCGCAAAAAAGGCCCAGTGCGTTAACAATCTTCACGAGATGGGAATCTCCCTGATCATCTATGCCGATGAGAACAACGGCCTCGCCGCGCGTGCTAATAATCCCCATTGGTGGCAAGTGCTGGCGCCCACTCTCGGTGCCAGGACCAGCACGAACTTCACAAGGATCAAAGTGTATGTTTGTCCAAGCTATCCCGATCCGGACCCGCATTATCCGGGCCAGCAACAATTAGTCTGTTTCGTCGTCAACGGGTGGACATTCTCATCCCCGGTTGACCCGACGGGCACCGAGATTATCGGCTTGTCGAAGATGACCAGCATCCGCCGGCCGTCGGACACCATTTACCTCGCCGATCGCGAGGACGGGACGGATTTCGGTCCCATCACAGTTTCGGACACGACCACCTACGCGGACCGCTATGATGTCTGGAAACCAACCCAACTTCCGTACCTGCCAAACGGAACGGTAAGCCCGCGCAACAACGGCGGCGGAACCGATGCCCGACGAGTGGCGCTTGATCGTCACGGAAAAGGCTCTGCCTTGCTCTATTTTGACACCCACGCCGCATTGAAAAAAGCCAAGACGATCACCGTGGACGATTGGCGCGATGTGCGATAGCGGTTATTGGAAAAGCCCTTTCCATTCCATCGCAAGATCATGGCCGAATATTCCGTAATAGAACGCGGACCCGAGCGCGGCGTGGGAGATTGCCAGCGGCAGCAGAAGCCGGTAGCGATAATAAAGAAAACTCCACACCGTTCCCGCAACAACCGTCGCGAGGGCGGTCCACACGTCAGGCAGATGAACCAATCCGAAACACGTCCCCGTGATAATCATCGGAACGAGCCGGTAAGTTCTTGGAAATAAGACGAGGAGCCGGCCAAGAAAATAGAATTGAAGCAACGTCTGTTGCATTAAGGCCCAGAGCAAATAGAAACCAAACGCGGCCACTATCCTCCAGTTGAAAACACGATCTGCCACGGCCGGCCATCCGCCATTTTTATAGGCGACAATTCCGCCAATTAACAAAAACAACAACACTGGTGGGACCGTCACCCAGGACACCACAGCGAAAGAACGCTTGACGCGGTTTTCCTCAATTGGCGGCGGCGATGCGGCCCAGACAACTTTCTTTGTATATCTTGCCGAAAGAGCGATGCACAACAGCGCAAATCCGGCCAACCCGACATCCACCAAGGGGTTCCTTCTGGGAAAAATTAAGAGAAAGGTTGTGGTGAGCATCGCAATCACGCCAAGTTCTATTGCCACTTTTCCGCGAATGCTCATTCTGCCAGCTTATTGGAAGATGCAACGCGTGGAACATCGAAAATTATGTGGACTGCATTGACAAAAACGATGTGCGAGAAAAAAGATTAGGACGATCTAAGCCGTCACTTAATCGGATACCCGCGCCAAACCCACTCCAACGCCTCAGGCAGCGTTTGCCCGACAACCTTCCGGTCCACGTGCCTCGCATTTTTGCAGAACACATAGTGATAATGGTATCCCTTTGCCTTCAGCGCCGCGGCCATGCGTTCGTTGGCCATCACCCAATTGTGGTAGGAAGCCTCGTCTCGCTGATAGCCGTTATCGTGCTCGCCGACTTGCAGCCAGACGCGCAACGGTTTGGGCGCGCTTTCCGGAATAAAATGCTCGTGATATTCCCAAGCCCCATGCGGCGATTTCGGATTGGTCGGAGATTCCTGCGCCACGAACGTGCCCGAATAACTTAACACGCGACGATATAGATCCGGACGAAACCACGCCATCGTGAACGCGCACGCCGCGCCCGAACTCCCGCCCATCGTCGCGCGCCCATCCGGATTGCTGGTGAATTTCACGTGATACTCTTTGGTGATGCGCGGCAGCACTTCCGTTTCAATGAATGTCGTGTATTGATCCGACACTGTGTCGTATTCGAGCCCGCGTTCGCTGCCTTTTCCATCACCGCCGCCGTGCTGAACCATCACCGCAATCATCGCCGGCAGCCGATGCTCATAAATCATGTTATCGAGCACCACCGGCAGGCGATTCGTGTAACTCTTGCCGTCCTGCACCACGATAAATGGCGCCGCTTTGCCGGCAACATACTGGTTCGGCACATACACCCACACATCGCGTTGGTACGCACCTTTGAGCCCGGGATAAATTTTGCTGTCCGCCGAATCCATGACGAAATGATGAACTGTCCCCGGCGGCACGCATTCCCTCACCGTGAGTTCTGGAGCATTGGTGTAATTTGGCCCAAGCACAAAATCGCCGTCGCCAGCCGTGTTGAACCGGACTAGTCCGGAGCAGAGAAGATGGTTGGCGCAACCCACCGCGAGGCAGAGCAGGGCGGCGGCAGAGAGAAGTCTGGTAATTTTCATTGGGATATGCGGCGAGACTAAACAGCCGCCGAACATGGCGCAATCCTCCATTCTAATATCTGAAAATGTGCGTGCGATTCCAATCCACCGCGCTACGATGTCGTTGATGTCCGACGCCTATCACGAACTCCTTGATGCGACAATTCAGCACCTGCAGGAATTGAAAACGCAGGGCGTTCGTTTTGTTCCTGTTTCAGCGGAAGGCCTCGCGGCGCTTAATCAAAGTCCGCGAATGGCGTCGAAAAATATTTCCGCGCCGGTGCCGGCTGCTCGCCTTACACCTCGACCAGTTCTCGCGACGCCGCCAATTGCCCCGAAACCGGTTGAAACAATACCAGCGCCCGCGATTGATTCAGCCATCGATTTACCCACCGCACCTCCGCCAGCCGCACTGCCCGCGATGAGCCCCGCAGCCAAGTCCGCCGCGTTCGCCGAACTGCGACAGCGCGCGACGGCTTGCGTGAAGTGCGCCCACCTCGCCTCCTCGCGCAAAAACGTCGTGTTCGGCGTCGGCAGTATTGACGCGCAACTGATGTTCGTGGGCGAAGCGCCGGGAGCGGATGAAGATCAACAGGGCGAGCCTTTCGTCGGCAAAGCCGGCCAATTACTCACAAAAATTGTTCAGACGATGGGCCTTCAGCGCGGCGATGTTTACATCGCGAACATTTTAAAATGCCGGCCCGACACGCCCGGCCAATCCGCTGGTAACCGCAAGCCGACACCGGAGGAAATGAATACG
>Ga0193718_1000301_pt1 | contig 11402 bp, 9 predicted proteins | sample U2a1metaG_FD_144918 | JGI IMG/M metagenome (GOLD analysis project Ga0193718, IMG submission 144918) | Soil microbial communities from a riparian zone of the East river system, Colorado, United States - U2a1 | ecosystem: Environmental > Terrestrial > Soil > Riparian zone | place: USA: East River... | reverse complement strand
AGGGCACGGCCCACGAACTCCGGCACTCTCTCGGCACGCGAATCTGGGGCCACAAGGCGGGGTGGGACTACAACCTCGAATTTGTGTATCAGTTCGGCAGTTTCGGCAGCGGAAGCATCCAGGCATGGACGGCCGCCTCCGACTTCGGCTACACCTTCGAAGAGGCCCCGCTCAAGCCCCGGCTCGGTCTGAAGGCGAATGCCACCAGCGGCGACGACAATCCGAACGACGCCGACCTTCAGACTTTCAGCCCGCTGTTTCCGCGCGGCGCGTACTTCGGAGAACCTGCGCTGATTGGTCCCGCGAACCACATTGACGTTCATCCGCAAGTGGATTTGGCCCTGGCCAAAAATGTAACCCTGACGACGGGTTGGGATTGCTTCTGGCGCGAGAACACGCACGACGGCATCTATGGACCGGCGGTCAATCTTATCCAATCGGGCAAGACGAGCAACGCCCGCTACGTGGGCAACCAGGCCGAGGTGATGTTGGAATGGCGATTGGATCGGCACCTCACCTTCACCGTGGACTACGCGCGCTTCTTCGCCGGAGACTTCCTCAAAGAAACCACCCCGGGCAAAGACGTGGATTACTTTTCCGCCTGGGTCACCTACCGCTTTTGAGCCTTCCGCCGGACTGCGTCAATACGATAGAATCATTGAATCGTTAACGCCGAGAAACCAATTATGATGAAGAAATTATTTGCTCCCGGAAATGATTCGTTCGCGACGAGTCTGGCATTGCTGACATTGCGCCTTTGGCTGGGGTTGACCATGCTGATCAATCACGGCGTTGGGAAACTCCAAGACTTCAGCCATCTGTCGGGAAGTTTTCCCGATCCGCTCGGCATTGGTCACGGTGCCAGCCTTGCCCTGGCGGTTTTCGCCGAAGTCATTGCGTCCCTGCTGCTCGTGATGGGCTTGATGACGAGGTTCGCGGCGCTGGTCTTGACGGTGAACATGGCGGTGGCGTTCTTTGTGGTACACAAGAGGGTGTTGAGCGGCGAACATAACGGAGAAGTGGCCTTCATCTATCTGGCCGGCTACGTGGCGCTCCTCCTGGCTGGGGCGGGTCGCATTTCCGTGGACAAAACCGTTTTTGGAGGCTCCGCCAGCGCGGGTAAAAAGCCCGCGAAGTAGAGTCCGCCCCGAGCGCATCTCACAGGTACCGCTAGGTTCTTGAGTCTTACTGGCCGACAGGCGCTTTTTTGAGATCCAGCGGCATTGATTGGCCGGATTGATGCCAGTGGCCTGTGAGTGCCACGCCGTCAGCCGCCAGAGTTCCTTCGTAATGCGCGCCGATCCCGCGTGCTTCAAACCTCACCTTGCCCTCTTTATACGTAATGGCGCTTAATGGAATGTCTTTGGCGCCCTGATCCAGGCTGTCCATCGTGCCGGTGGCCGCGCCGGAAGCGGTTTTTGTCAACTTGACCTTCAGCTGAAGGCTGGTTGTGCCCGCAACCAAAGTCCCATTCCACACACCGGCAAGCTTCTGCGCCGCCAATTTACTGGCCGCGAGGTCGGCGGGCGAAAGGGTTTCGGCTTCAAGCCCGGCACTGCCCGCCTGGGTTCGTTCAAGAGTCAAGGGAAGGATGCTGGGCCCCTGCTGCCACTGGCCGGTGATTTTCGTTCCGTTCAGCGTGCCCTCGAAAACACCCTTAATTGAACCCACTTCCAGGCGCAATGTTTTGTCCTTCAGCGTCACCGTGTCCACCTCGATGTCACGCGCGCCCTGGTCGAGGCTGTCCAATTTGGCAGTCAGATCGCCGCCGGGAGTCCTGGCAATTTTGAAGACCAGGCGGAGTTTGGCTTGCCCGATTTCGAGCGTGCCTTTCCAATTACCAGTGACGTCTGTTTGAGCCGGAGCACCGAGCCCCGTCAAAAGACCCAGACTCATCAAAACCGCCGTCAATAACCATGTAGCTTTTTTCATATTTAACTGATTTAACCGATTTAACCGATTTAACTAACCAACATATTCACTCACTGACTTTTCTTCACCGCCCACCGCATCATCTCCACGATTTTTGGCGGCTGCCCGGTGCGGAGAATGCCGATGCGAAAGATTTTGCCGCACATCCAGAGGGCCAGGACGGTGGTGGCGACCAGCAGAACGAAAGTGCCGATTAGATCAAACATTGGCGGATCGGCGTTGGCCCGGTTCATCATGGTGAACGGAGTATAAAGAGGAATCCAGGAAAGCAATCGGGCCACGGGACCATTCGGATCTTTCGGAATGAACGTCATCGTCAGCATCGGGACCATCATGACCATGGTGAGCACGCCCATGTAGCTCTGCGCCTCCTTGATGGAGTTGCAAACGCTGCCGATGGAAAGGATGAAGGCCGCATACATCAGATAACCCAACAGGAAGTAAATGGAAAAAAGCGGGACGAGGTTGGAGGCTTTCAAAATCACCAAGAGCTGCCCGGCGAAGTCGGAAGCGCCGCCCGTTTTCCAGCTCAAGATGCCAAACAGGGCGAGCATCCACGCGCCCACCATGGTCAGGCCCACGGCGGCGATGCCGAAGAGCTTGCCCATCATCAACTCGCCCGGAGTGACCGAGGAAAGCAGCACTTCAATGATGCGGTTGGATTTTTCCTCGATGGTGTTGTTGAGCAGCATTTGGATAATGACGAAAATTGCCAGCCATAACAGATAGACGAACCCGCTGGGCGCCCATTGCCGGATCACATCCGTTTCATTGACGGCTTCCTGGCCGGCTTCTTTTTTTGGGTTGAGGCTCGCGAATGGAGCGTAGGTCCGGTCCACGTCGTGGATCACGACGCTGTCCAGGCCGCGCGCCAGGTATTCGCGCCGGCGGACCTCCGCATTTACAGCCTGCTCGACGTCGTGGGCCAGGCCGTAGCCGGCTTTCGCCGGGGTGACATCGGTGGACCAGTATTGGATTTGGTAATTGGTTGTTAAGCCTTGAGGTTTGATGGCTGAGGCTTGCGACTTGGGTCGAACAATCCGGCTTTCGATGTCCTTCGGAATCAGGATGGCGACGTAGAGATCAGCCGGCTGGCCGTTGACCAGGAGTTGCTTGTCGGCGCGGAGGTAGGGTTTGAGGTCGTTGACGAGCAAAGCGAAGTCGGCATCCGGGTTGATCCCGCTCGGCAGCGGGACCGCCTGGAAAACCCGCCGCGGCTCCTTAAAGGCCGGCGCGCCTGGTTTCAAACAAGGCCGAAGCTGCTCGAGGAAGGACTCCTTGCCTCCGCGGCTCTTGAAGGCGTCCACTGACTGGGCACTGTCACCATCGAATTGGGGGAGCGCCGAGGTCGCGCGTTGTGCCGCCACCCAATCGCGCCCTGGTTTGGAGTATTTGGCCGCATAATGCTTGAGCGCTTCAACCACTTGCTTCTGGTAGGTTCTCTCGAGGGCCGCATCCACGGCCGGGGCTAAGGTGCCGGATTGGTCCACCAGCACAAAATACCGGATGGGCGTGGCTTTTTCTTCAAGCAGGATCGGCACTTGAATGGTCAGGAAAAGCATCAAAGGCATCATGAAAATGCCGATCCAAAAACCTTTGGCCTTGGTGCTCTCGACGTATTCGCGCCAGGCCACCAGGAACGCGTATTTCATCGAAAACTCGCCTCCTTTGCTTCCGGCCCCACCAATCGCATGAACACTTCGTGCAGGGTGGGATCGGATTGGTTAAAGCTGCGCAGCCGAATCCCGCGGGCGAAACAGGTTTGCAGGATCGCCTGCGGATCCGCGTGCTCGGCCAATTCCAATTCCCAATGGGTCGAACCGTTGGAGGAGGGTTGGAGGGACAGCGACTTGACTTCGGGGAGTTCGCGCAACGGAGCCACGTCGTCCTCCGTCTCCAGGCGCACCCGGCGGGGAATGACTTCCTTCGCCTTGGGAATCGTGCCGTCGAAAATCATTTTACCTTTGGCGATCAGCAAAATTCGGTCGCATAATCGTTCTGCGTGCTGCATGACGTGCGTGGAAAACAGGACCGTACGGTTGCGGCTGGCCATATCGCGAATGATTTCCTCCATGACTTGCTGGTTGACCGGGTCGAGGCCGGAAAATGGTTCGTCCAGTATGACAAATTCCGGGTCATGCGCCAGCGAGGCCAGCATCTGCACCTTCTGCCCCATGCCTTTGGAGAGCGCGTCGGTGGGCTTATTGGCAAAATCCTTCAGGCCATAACGTTCGAGCAATTCATAAGCGCGCAACTTCGCCGCCTTTTTGGTCAGCCCTTTCAAGGTCGCGAAATAGGCGATGACCGCCCAGGTCTTCATTTTCTTGTAAAGGCCCTTTTCCTCGGGCAGGTAACCGATGCGCTGCCTCACTTCGAGCGCCGAAGGCCGGCCCAGCACGGTGATGGCCCCGCTAGTCGGTTTGATGATCTCAAGAATCATCCGAATGGTGGTGGTCTTGCCCGCGCCGTTCGGCCCGAGAAATCCACAAATGGAACCGCGCGGCAGCGTAAAGCTCAGATCGTCCACCGCCTTGAACTCGCCGTAATACTTGGTGACGTTGCGCAATCGAAGCACATCGGCGACGGTGTCGAGTGTTGGATCTTGGATGTTGGATATTGTCACACCAGCTCAAACCGATACCCGATATCCCGAATCGTGCGAATAAATGACGGATTCCGCGGGTCGGGTTCTATTTTGCTTCGCAAAGTCGTGACACAGCGATCCACACTGCGGTCGGTCACGATCACTTCATTCCCCCAGACTCCGTCCAGGATGCTGTCTCGCGTCAGGGCGCGACCGGCGCGCTTCACAAAGTATTCCAAAAGCCGAAACTCTTTGGCGGTAAGCTCGACCTCCTTTGTTTTCCGGAAAAGTTTGTGAGCGGTCAAATCGAGCCGGCAATCGCCGAATTCGCGCGTGGAAGATTCCGGACTCTGGCGGCGGAGGAAGGCTTTGACCCGTGCCAGCAGCTCCCGAATGCTGAAAGGCTTCGTGACATAATCGTCCGCGCCGAGTTCCAGCCCGCGGATGATATCGTCCTCCTGGCCTTTGGCTGTGAGCATAATAATCGGCAGGTCTAACTGCCGGGACCGTGCAGTCTGGCAGATCTCATAGCCGTTGACCTTCGGCAGCATCAGATCGAGCAGCAACAAATCCGGCGGTTCTTTGAGCAGCGCATCCAGGCCCTTGCGCCCATCGTTTGCGGTGCGAACCAGGTAACCTTGCGTTTCAAAGTTGTCCTTCAACCCACGGAGCAATGCCGGGTCGTCTTCGATGATCAAGATGGCTTGGCTGGTCATGGTTGGTGGTGACGGAGCCCGGGGGGCTGGATCCGGTTTGAAGGCCGAAATCCGAAGGCCGAAATCCGAAGGAAATCCGAAGGCCGAAATCCGAAATCGGCAAACCCTGCTAGGAGTTCCCGGCAAATTGCCTCGGGGTTTGAATTTTCAGCTTCAGTTGTCATGCGACACTCCATGTTCGGAATTCGGATTTCGGATTTCCTTCGGCCTTCGGATTTCGGCCTTCGGATTTGGCCACCGCCCCTCCCCGATGAGTTCATCCCCATCGTGACGTCCACCCTGACGATCAAGGAGAGACGAATACGCTTCTTCCAGCCCGCACAACGCCTGGGTGCGAGCGATCAATTCGCGGATGCTAAAGGGCTTGGTAATGTAATCGTCCGCGCCCAATTGCAAACCGCGGAAAATGTCTTCCTCTCCACCCTTGGCAGTCAGCATGATGATCGGTGTGTGCAGATGGCGCGATCTCGCCGCCCGGCAAATCTCATAGCCATTGATCTTCGGCAGCCTCAGGTCCAGCAAAACTACATCCGGCGGGTCCTGCAAGATCGCCGCCAGTCCCCGCTGCCCGTCAATGGCAGTGCGCACCTGGTAACCCTCCGCCTGAAAGTTGTCCTTCAGCCCGCGCAGCAGCGCCGGATCATCTTCCACAATCAATATTCTTTTCGCATTCATATTGGTTCCCATTTCAACCGTCTTTCGACATTCGGATTTCGGATTTCGGATTTCCTTCGGCCTTCGGATTTCGGCCTTCGGATTTCGTCACTTCACGCCGCCCTGGCAAAACCAGCATAAATCGGCTTCCCCTCCCAAGCTCGCTCTCCACCTTTACCGCGCCCCCATGCGCCGTTACAATGAACTTCACGATGCTCAACCCCAATCCGCAACCGCCGGCGCTGCGCGCGAGGCGCTGATCCACCTGGTAAAACCTTTTGAAAATCCGCTTCGTGTCGCGAGGCGACAAACCAATGCCGTTGTCCTGGACCGCAAAGATGACGCTGCCATTGTCCGCGGCTGCGGTAAGCGTTATTTGCTTCTCGTCGCCGGAATACTTCCAGGCGTTGTCCAGCAGGTTCACGACGGCGGTGACCATGGCGTCGGCGTCGGCCACGATAGGCGGCAAATTCGAAGCCATTTGCACTTGGAACCGGCAGTCGGGCGCATTGAAACGTTCCTGCACGGCGGCGGCAGCGCCCTCGACAATGGCGCGGGCCGGAACTTCGTTGAAATCCAGGGTGTATTTGTTTCGTTCCATGCGTGAAAAAGCCAGGAAGTTGTCTATGAGGCGGCTCAAGCGCAGGTTTTCTTTGGCGATCAGGGCCAGGTACTCGCGCACGGTCGGTTCGTGGAGCTTCGGCGAATTCAACAAAGTATCCACCAGCAGACGCATCCCGGACAGCGGCGTCTTGAGTTCGTGAGTGACATTGGCCACCAGATCGTTCCTGAGCTTTGTCAATGCCATCTGCCGCCGCACCAGGCGCAGGATCAGCAGCGCCAGGACAATCACTCCGGCGACGACAAGCACCCCAATCCAAACGTACGAAGCCACCCGCTGGTCGGTCGCGGCGTCGAATAACTTTTGGTCCTTTAGCGCGAGCGCCAGCCGCCAGTCCGGCAGCGTCGGCCCCGCCGGCAGGGAAACGAAAAATCCCTCAGCCTCGCGGCCCGGAGGCAATAGCGTAACCACGACATCCGAAGGCAGGTTCTTCAGTCCGGCCGGCCCGGCGATCCGCGCCAGCAGGGCCTCCGTGCCCTTGTACAACAGCACCACCCGCCCTCGGCTCGAAGCGAATTGCCAAACGCCGGGCAGCGAGGTCGCCCGCAATTCTGGCTGCGCCGCGTGCCCCGCGGCAGGTTTGTCTTCTTCCTGCGAATGCGGATGACTTTCGCTTTGCAAAGAGGCAGTGGACGATTCTCCCTCTCCCCTTCGGAAGGGAAGAGGGCCGGGGTGAGGGGTCGTCCCCTTCGTGCCAGCCTGCAATCCGTTCTCAGACTGCCCCGCCTCGATATACGCCGCCGCCAAATCCTCCGCGGACAACATCGCCAGGATCGCCTGATCGGGATCAAATCGTTGGAGTTCACGCATCAGAAAGCGCCGTTGTGCAGCGGAGATGGAGAGATCATCGTAATCGGATAATTGTCGTTTCAACCGCGCACACAGGACGCTGGCGCGTCCGGAATCTGTGTCATTCAACAGTTCCAGTGCCATCAATTGGGCATTCGGCACCAGCAGGCGTCCCTGGGCATCCGTCGTGTGCTGATACTGCTCCTCGGCCAAGGGTCCAAGCAGCACCGCCAGAGCCTCCTCTTTCTTTCCTTCCCGAACCAGGCACCGCGCCTGCGCTTGCCAAGCCCGCGCGGCGAGGCCGGTGTCGGTCGCCTGTTGAGCCACGATGGCAAATGCCTTAGCAGCGCCGGCGAGGTCGCCCGATTCCATCTGTTGGGCTTCGGTCCAGCGTTTGTCCGCTGGCTCTGATATGCCAGGTAGCGCAGCGCCGGGATAAACAACGTTGCCCGCCGCATCGAAACAAATCACTGCATCGGCAACGCCGGCAAAGACTTGTTTGGCGAAGAGCGCAGGTGGAGAGAGGGTTTCAGCCTGCGCGTCCAAGTCATCCGCCATGTCGCGCCAGTAACTTTCCAGCCGCTGCTGCGCAAGCACCAGGTGTCCGCGATAAGCATCCACCAGCTTCTGGCGGACGGCCAGGCGTTCATTCTTGACCGCCTGGTTTACGAACCAAAGCAGGCAAACCGACGGTGCCAGCACCACCAGCAAAAGCAGCAGCGTCAGCCACGCACTGCTCGGGCGGCTGACGCTGCGGGAAAGGCTTTTGACGATCGCTCTCACTTCGCTTTATAGGAATCAATCACGGCATCAATCTGGGGCTTGAACGCGTCAAAATCCTTGGCCGCGATCATGGTTTGAAAAACCGAGCCCTTCTTGGCGCTGAAAGTGAAAACGCCATAGGCAACATTTTTGTCCTTCCCGGAGGCATAGTCGGCGACGAAGCTGACCGCCGCCTGGCCGCCCACTTTGCGCTCCTGCCAACTGTCGGCGCGAATCTTGAAATCCTTCAGCATCCCGGCAGCAGCAGCCGCTTCCGACTCGGCCCAATCCCGCAAGGATTTTTTCTTTTCGGCCGGGATCTTTTCCAGGCTTTTGACCTCCAAATCGCACGAACCCACGCCTTCAGGATCAAGAATGGCCACGGCGAAATTCCCGTTTTCGTTCGGCCCATTGTTGCGATCGAAGAGCCAGCCCGCCGGCGCGCTCAAGGAGAAATGATCGGTTGCATCCTGGTAAGTGACCGGGCTCGCGGCGTTCTGGACGCGAATCGAAGCCAGTTCCCCGACGGCGCCGCCGCCTTCGAACTTGACCAGATAGCGGTGCGCATCGGCTGAATACCAGAAGGTTTGGCTGATGCTCAGCTCGACCTTGTAGCAATCGAACGTCCCGGCCGGCACTTCCACTTTCTCGGGACCGCTCACGTCGAACTTCACCGGAATAATCATGCCGCTCAGGCTGGCCAGGATGCGGGCGCTGGTCTTGTAGCCGTCGGCCAGCGGCAGACGCCGCATCCATTGGATGGTCTCCTCGTTGTCAATGATAGCTCCATTAAGGTCAATGTTCTTGACGCCGTCCTTGCCCGCCGTCTTGAGTTCCGCGTGCCCCGACGCGTACGCCGTGTCCACGTCACCAATCAATATGTGTTTCCAGCGGCTGTGAATCGGCTTGAACGTTTCCGCCTCGACCTCGACGCGGCTGAACGATTGCACCCCGGCCGACATGCGTGTGCCTACCTGCCAGATCTTTTGCCCGTTGGTTTCGCCGGAGTTCGCTGTGTAACAGGCTGTGCCGATCTTGAGCCCGCCGCCAAGTTTGATGTCGAGCTTCAATTCCTCGCCATCAACCCAGGGAACCGGCATGAGCGCGCTGGTCCCGGCCAGGTACTCGCTGGCGCGCGCGATCAATTCCTTTTGGTCCGGATAATCCTTGACCAGCTTTTCGAACGCTGCCGTCGCTTCGGCAAAATTCTTCTTCTTGTAATAACAAACGGCCAGCCGGTACTGCGCCTGCGCCGCCAGCGCCTGCCCCCCCTTGGCCTCGGCGATCACCTGCTGGTAAAGTTCCAGGGCGGCATCGAAGTCGCCCTTGGTTTCCTCCGAATAGATGCCCTTCTCCAGCAGTTCCGATGGCGAGCCGGCAAACGCCGCTTGACCGGCGCTGAGCAAGGTGATGATGACGAACCGCGCGACAGTTGTTTTTACCCCGCGCCCGATTTTCGAGAAAGAATGATTTATCTTCATGGGCAAAAACCTAATCCGCAATTGTTACCCATTTATTACCGAAAAATCCTTTGTTTGTCACCACCGACGGAATGTCATAAGCTCGCAGTTCATGTTCCATGACTAAACTTTGGCGCAGCGGGGTGATCTTTTCGGCGGCCGGATTTGTCGCCGGCATCGGTAACTATGTCTTTCAGGCGATCATGGGACGCTTGTTGAAAACGCCAGGGCACTCGGGAGAATTCGGTTGCCTGGGCAGCGGACTGGCATTCATCAACCTGTTAGGCCTGCCGTTGCTGATCGCCAGCACAGCCGTAACCCACTACATCGCCCACTTTCAGGCCAGCGGCGACGAGGCGCGGCTGGCGGGCTTGCTCTCTGGTTGTCGAAGGTTTCTCTTTCGGCTCACGGTAGCGGGTTCGATCGTCGCCGTGCTTCTGATAAAGCCCCTTAGCGTTGCCTTTGAGATTCCCCGCCCCAGCCTGGTACTGGCCGCGCTTGGGTGCGCTCTGGCGGGGCTTTGGGTCGCATTTGCGAACGCCATTTGCCAGGGGCTTGGGTGGTTTAACCGGCTCGCGCTCATTAGCCTGGCCATGATGGCGCTCCGGGTTGGATTTGGGTGGACGATGGCGCTCAAGTGGCCAGTGGCGGAAATCGGCTTGCTGGCAACAGGAGTCGGGTTTTCGGCGTACCTGATCCTGCTGCATTGGCGAAAGGATCTTGCCAAAAAAGCCGAAGCGGTTTCCCCTTACAATCGGGAATTCGCCTTGTATTTGGCCGTGGCGGCGGCGTGCATCACCGGCGGCTTTTGCTTTACCCAGGGCGATATTTTGGCGGCGGGCCGCAATTTTTCCAGATTGAACGGCGGGCACGACCTTGATTTATACAACGGGGCCAACAAACTTGGGGCCGCGCTCCCAGCGGTGGTTGGGCCCATGCTGGCTGTGCTCTTCACCTCGCGCTCCAGTCAAGCCACCGCGAGCGTTTTGCGCGAACAATTCAAGTTGTTAGGTCTCTATGCGGCGGGGCTCGCCGTCGGCGCACTGGGGCTGTGGCTGCTTCGCGAATTCTGGGTGAAAATGATTTTTGGCCGGCCTGCTCCCGAATCCGCCGCGATGCTTCAACCTTTGACAGTCACGATGGCGTTTGTCGGGCTGATGCAAGCTCTGGGCATGTGGGCGCTTGCCAGCCGTTGGTTTAAAGTGGCGCTGCTCTACGGGCTTTGCGGCATCACCTATTGGGCTTTGTTATTGCACTTCGGAAAAACGCCCGATGCCTTATTGCGCATAATGCCGGTGGCGGCAGGGGTGGCTTTTGGACTCTTGTTGATCTCGTGGCTCGTCACCATGCGCAATGGCACGGCCCATGATTCCGATCAGTCCGCTCAGTCCGACCAGTCCGATCTCCTTAAAAAATCATGACCACGGCAGATTTTCTGGTAATCGGCGGGGGCGTCGTGGGGCTGAGCATCGCTCGCGAACTCAAGCGGCGCTTCCCCGACGCGCGAGTAGCGCTGGTGGAAAAAGAGCCCGAGTGCGGGTTGCACGCCAGCGGCCGTAACAGCGGAGTCATTCATGCGGGCTTTTACTACACGGCTGACAGCCTCAAGGCCAAATTCACCCGCGATGGCAACCGCACATTGACAGACTATTGCGAAAGCAAGAAAATCCGCGTCAACAAATGCGGCAAACTGGTGGTCGCGCGCAATGCGGAAGAATTGCCCCAACTGGACGAACTACTGCGGCGCGGTCAGGCCAACGCTGTTAAGCTCGACTCCATCACCGCGGCGGAAGCCAGGAAAATCGAACCCCGCGTGAAAACCTTCGAGCGGGCGATCTTTTCACCGACGACTTCGACGGCTGATCCGGTGCGGGTCTTGCAGG
>Ga0193718_1000300_pt1 | contig 11470 bp, 12 predicted proteins | sample U2a1metaG_FD_144918 | JGI IMG/M metagenome (GOLD analysis project Ga0193718, IMG submission 144918) | Soil microbial communities from a riparian zone of the East river system, Colorado, United States - U2a1 | ecosystem: Environmental > Terrestrial > Soil > Riparian zone | place: USA: East River... | reverse complement strand
TCGTAGGGAGAGGCGATTTCTACCACCAGGCAAAATTTATTCTTCAAAAGGTAAAGGGCGTTTTAGAGCAAGCCGGGTTTGAACTAAAAGATGTAGTGAGAACCAGGATGTTCGTTACGGACATCCGTCATTGGGAAGAAGTTGGAAAGGCCCACGGAGAATTCTTCGCCACCATCAAACCCGCCACCACGATGATCGAAGTTAGTTCGCTGATCGATCCTGATTACCTGGTCGAGATCGAAGTGACGGCGATTAAGTCTTGAGTTTGAATTTTTCACCGCAGAGGCGCGGAGGCGCAAAGTAGGCGCAGAGATCAAAATATTATTTGGCTGTAAGCGCAGGGACTCAACCCTCCAAGCGCTTCAATGCCAGCGCTGCCACAGTTTCCCCGATGGACAACGATGACGTCGCGGCAGGAGACGGCGCATTGCAGACATTGATCGCGTTGCGTTCTTCCAGGATCAAAAAGTCATCGACCAATCCACCCTGGCGATCGCAAGCCTGAGCACGCACTCCTGCACCCCCCGTCTCCAGGTCGTTTTCGTGAATTTCCGGAACAAGGATTTGAAGGGCTTTGGTGAATGCAGCTTTAGAAAATGACCTGTACATTTCTTCCCATCCGGTTCTCCAGTATTTCCTCGCCACCTTTTGGAACCCAGGCCATAAGAGTGTCTCGGCCAGTTCGGAAAGGCGGATGTCGGTTTTTTTATACCCTTCGCGCTGAAAGGCAAGCACCGCATTGGGACCGGCCTCCACACCACCTTTGGCCATGCGTGTGAAATGAACTCCAAGAAAGGGAAAGTTGGGATCGGGTACCGGATAGATCAGATTCTTTACCAGGTATTCCTTTTCCTTTTTTAGTTTAAAATATTCACCCCGGAACGGGATGATCTTGATGTTCAGGTTTTGAACGGTCATCCCGGCTACCTTATCGGAATAAAGCCCGGCACAATTGATGACCAGCCCGGTGGTATAACTCGCTTTTTGTGTAATGACGACCGTCTTGTCCCGGTTGCTTTGGATATCAATCACCTGTTCGCCCAAATGAATTGCCGCCCCGGATTGCTGAATCAATTCGCCGTACTTTGCAGCTACAATCTTGTAGTCTACAATCCCTGTCTGGGGTACAAAAATTCCTCCCAGCCCGGTCACATGAGGTTCGTAGTCCTTCAAGTGTTCCGCGGAAAGCTTTTTCAGGTTTTGTAGTCCATTTTGCTGGCCGCGTATATAAAGATTCTCCAGCAGGGGAAGCTCGGCCGGCGAGGAAGCGACGACAATCTTTCCACACAGTTCAAATGGAACGTTGTGTTCTTTGCAAAATTCGACAAGCAAATGATATCCCCGTATGCAATTCGTGGCCTTCAGACTCCCCGGTTTATAATAAAGCCCGGAATGAATAACCCCGCTGTTGTTGCCCGTTTGATGCCGGGCCAGCGCATTTTCCTTCTCCAGCAACAGCAGCCTCAATCCAGGTCTTTTTTTCTGAATCTGAAGGGCGGTGGCTAACCCAACAATACCTCCCCCAACTATAATAATATCGTAATCCAAAATTTAAAATTTAAAGATTTAAAATTATCTAAAATTTAAGATTTGCGGGACCTTAATCTTGAATTTTAAATTTGAATTAATTAAGCGTGGATCGGTTTGATTCTTACGTTTAATGTTTGCTCGACAATGACCAGGTGATTCTTAGGAATCATGGTCCAGTTGGCATCGTCCGTAAGTTTCTCGGAAACGACCAGGACGGCATGATCGTCGTCTTCCGGTGCGAACATGCGGGTGATGCCATCTTCGACGACGAACCGGCTGCCCTCAGAATGGTACAGGGTGAGCGGTTCTTCTTTTGGGTCGGTCACGTATCGCGTGCCCACTAGGAATAATCCATTGGTAACGACCATGTTAAGATAGGCTTCTTCTTTAACGCCGCACTCGGACATCATCTTTTTGAGATGACTGAACGTGTACTCAAATGCATCGGCGACGGCATCGGCGCTGATGATGCTATGATTCTTAAACAGGTAGTTCAGGAGAAACGCAAAGATGTGCTCCGAGTCCGTTTGGCCTTTGATCCAGTTATACAGTTCATCACTAAGGGGTTCCCGGATTTGTCGTTTAATCAGGCCGAAGGTCTCCACGCCTCCGTTGTGCGCCATCAACAGGTTCTTGTATTGAAAAGGGTGACAGTTGGATTCAGAGACATCGCCAACGCTGGCCGCGCGAACGTGGGCCACCAGGCAGTCCGTTTTTATCCGCGGCGCCAGGTTGCGCAGGTTGCGGTTGTTCCAGGCCGGGTTAACCGACACAAACGTAATGGGTTCATCATTCAATTCGGGCACATACCAGCCCACTCCGAAACCGTCTCCATTGAGAGGCTCTTCGATCTCCCTGGCGTGGAAGCTTTGGTTGATCAGCGAATTCTTAGGTTGATACAGGAGTTTGTCAATGACAATAGGAGTGCCTTTGTAGGCCATCAGTCTGCACATAACGATTAAAGTTTTACAAAAGGTAAATTTTTTCCCGCAGATTCCCGGAATAGTTTCCCGCAGATCTCGCAGATTTACGAGTATTGTTTCCCGCAGATCGCGCAGATTTACGCAGAAGTGCCACCACGATTAAGAAATGAAACCTCAATACCCCGCCGAACTGTGTCTGACGAAGCTGCCTCAGCGTAGTCAGAGCGCCTCGCGTAGGTGAGGGATGACATTATAGAAAACGTAGCCGGATACCCTCTGCGTAAATCTGCGAGATCCGACTTCGCTAGGGCTACGTCGGACAGGTCTGCGGGAGACATTTTATCCTAAATCCGCGTGATCCGACTTCGCGTGCCTTCGTTTGCCAACAGTACCCCTGAGCAAGTGTTCGGTAACTAGGGGAAATTCTCTGCGTAAATCTGCGAGATCTGCAGGAGACATTTTTCGTAAATCTGCGAGATCTGCGGGAAACAATTCTGCGGGAGACAATTTTTCGTAAATCTGCGTGATCCGACTTCGCCAAGCCTTCATCTGCCAACAGTACCCTTGAGCAAGTATTCGGTAACTACGGGAAATTCTCTGCGTAAATCTGCGAGATCAGCGGGAAACAATTTTTCGTAAATCTGCGAGATCTGCGGGAGACATTTTTCGTAAATCTGCGAGATCTGCGGGAAACAATTTCGTGTATCTGCGGGAAATGCTTTTTCTCTGGAAATACTATGGATGTGGGAAATAGTCACTTTTTTAACATTTTCGTGCCCGCACGCATTTTAAATTTGGGCTTTCATTTAAAGGTTACCCTCATTGCGCTACTATCGTCCGGCCGGGATTATGAAGAAACTGATTTTATCAGGATTCCTAGTTTTTAGTGTTTTTGGACTGCGTGCCCAGAATTACCAGTTGCATAGCGTTTTTATTTATAGTTTTGCCCGATATATCCAATGGCCGGCGGATGCTAGTGCGGGGGACTTCCGGATTCTTGTTCTGGGGGAATCGCCGATTTTGCCGGAACTTAATGCGCTTGCAGGGAAGAAAAAAGTAGGGGAAAGGACGATCCAGGTGACACGAATCAACTCCGTCAGCGAGCTGACAAAATGTAATATTTTATTCGTGCCGAACGATAAATCGGCTCTTCTTTTCGATATCCTGGCAAAATTGGGGGACTCCCCGACGTTGGTCGTGACCGAACAAGCGGGACTGGGAACCAAAGGAAGTAACATCAATTTTATACAAAGGGAAGGAAAATTGGCTTTTGAGTTGAATTCGAATTCACTCCTCAAACGCAAGCTAAAACCATCCACTGAGCTAACCCGTATCGCCATCTTGATTTGAAATTTTTTTTATGAATAATAATTCTATAGTAAAGAGAAAACTGCGCCTGAAAATCGGGAATAAGATTTTTGGGGGATTTCTGATCCTGATCATTCTTTTTGTGGCCAACGCCTTGTTGATTTTCCAGCGGGGCAGCAAGATCGATACGGCAGTCAATTACTCATCGGAAAGTGCCAAGCCGTCCAAAGAAGCGATTGGCGAATTTATCCTGATGGTGACTCAGTCCAAGATGCTCATTACCAACTGGGTATATTTGCAAACAAACAAGGACGATAAGGATAGTTTTCTTGAAATAAGAGACCATTCCTACCCCAGCCTCAAGGAGCGGATCCAACGCCTCATGCCCACCTGGGAGAGCGACGATCAGCGCCACAAGATGGACACGGTTTTTCAGAAATTCGAAAGCATGCTGAAGGCGGCGGGAGAAAATGTGACCGAAAAACTAAAGGCCTTCGAGAACTATGAAGATCCGCTGACCAAACTTCTCGCCGAAGATGTTATTGAAAGCCAGATCATCCCACAATCGGCCGACCTGATCGGAAGGCTCAATACGATTGCCGGTAAGCAGACCGATGTCACCAGCAAAGCGGACCAGGATATTAAAAAGTCGACCGGCCAACTCCGGTACTTCACGCTGATTTTAGGAAGTAGTATCGTGTTGCTGGGTCTCCTGATCGCCTACCTGATTGTCAGATCGATCACCAATCCAATCAACTACATGAGGGAAGTGGTCGTGAAACTGGGCCGTGGGGAGTTGGTCGAAGACCAGGGGAAGAAATTTGGCAACGATGAGATTGGCGAGATGGCCGTGGCGACGGAAAACCTTGTCAGCGGATTGAAGGCCACGACCCGCTTTGCAGAGAATATCGGAAATGGAAAGTATGATTCCCAGTTTCAACCCTTAAGTGAAAATGATGTGCTGGGCAACGCACTATTGAACATGCGACAGAACCTCTCGCGTGTCGCGGAGGAAGACAAGAAACGAAACTGGGCGACGGGGGGATTGGCCAAATTTGGGGAGATTCTCCGTACCAATACGAATGATGTTCAAAAGCTTTCTGATGAAATTATCAGCCAGCTCGTAAAGTATTTGAAAGGCAATCAGGGCGCGCTTTATATTATAGACGACCAGGAGGGAGAAGAAAAGACCATGTCGATGACCGCTTGCTATGCGTGGGATAAGAAAAAGTATTTGAATCAGAAGATTCATAAAGGGGAGGGCCTCGCCGGACAGGCCTGGCAGGAAATGGACACGGTTTTTCTGACCGACGTCCCTCAGAACTATATCAAAATCACCTCCGGCCTGGGTGATGCCAACCCGACGTGCATTTTAATTGTGCCCTTAAAAGTAAACGACCAGATCTTTGGTGTGGCCGAACTGGCTTCATTCACTGTCCTGAAGGACTTTGAGATCGAATTTGTTCAAAAGATTGCTGAGAGTATTGCCTCTACCATTTCTTCGGTAAAAGTGAATGCGCGTACCCAGCACTTGCTGGAGGAATCACAGCAGATGACCGAGCAAATGCGCGCCCAGGAAGAAGAGATGCGCCAGAACATGGAAGAACTTCAGGCTACCCAGGAGGAAATGCAGCGAAGCCAGGTAGAAACAGAAGGTACGATGCTGGCGGTAAATACATCGCTGGCGGTTGCAGAGTATGATATAGAAGGGCAACTAATTAAGGCCAATCCCAACTTTCTCGATTTGGTAGGATATCGCCAGGACGAAATTATCGGCGAGCACCACCGCATACTCGTGCCAAAAGAGGAGAAGAACTCGGACGATTACAAACTATTCTGGAAAAGCCTGGCCGCCGGAAAAGTACAGCAAGGCGAATTCAAACGCACCACCAGGAAGGGGGAGGTCAAATGGTTGAAAGCCAACTATTCCCCGGTGCGGAATACGTCGGGAGAAATCATTAAGGTTATGGAGATTGGATATGATATAACCGTGTATAAGAAGTCGTTAGTCGCTGGTCTTGCGTCTTGAGTTTATAGGCGCAGGCAAAAAAAGTCCTCAGCGGAACCTCTGCGCCTTCCCGCCTCTGCGGTAGCCCTCCTCAAAAGCAAAGAACCCCTCCGTCTGAGGGGTTCTTTGTTACCTAAACCTAAACCTATGAGAAGATTTAATCTACTCAGGCTTATCAACGCTTATCCTGGAATTTAGGTTTCATAAATTCAGAGGAAGCGGTCAATTTTAGTTGCGGACGGTATTTATTTCTTGAGTTTGGACGCAAATTGCTTCTTGAATTTCTCCACTTTCGGGCGGATCACGTACTGGCAATACCCCTGATCGGGGTTGAGTGCATAGTAATTTTGATGATAATCCTCTGCTCCGTAAAACGTTGAGAAAGGACTGATCTCCGTAACGATGGGACTCTTAAAAACGTGTGAAGCTTCCAATTGTTTTTTGTACGCCTCCGCCACCTTTTTTTGCGCTTCCGAGTGGTAAAATACGACAGACCGGTATTGCGTTCCTTCATCCGCTCCCTGGCGGTTTAACGTGGTGGGGTCATGGGTGTTCCAAAACACTTCCAGCATGCCTTCGAACGATATGACGGCAGGGTCAAAGGTGATTTGCGTTACTTCGGCATGGCCGGTCTGGCCCGTGCACACTTCACGGTAGGAGGGATTCTTCACCGATCCGCCGGAATAACCCGACTCGACTTTCGTTACACCCTTCACATTGAGGAATACGGCTTCGGTGCACCAGAAACACCCCGCACCAAAAGTGGCTACCTCGGAATCAGCACTCATTTTATTTTCGTTTGGTTTTTGACTGTAACTCGAGCCTGCGATACACAAGGCTATAAGAAGAAGGGTCGGATTTTTCATTGCCTTTATAACCGGATTTCTGCCAGGATAGTTTTGTCAAAACAAAGTAAATATCACGGGCAGAACAATTTTTCAGTAATTCCTGTAGAAATTCGTCAATGCGCCGGCCAATTTGGCGTCCAGATCCTTTTTGGCGAGGGTAATAAGTTGCCCCCCGGCAGGGTAGGATTCGCGTCCATTGCACAATCCTTTCACTCCGGCAGGAATACAACGGGAATCCCCGCTACAAGATGCCCAGCGGTTACTCCAGCTCAATTGGTTTGAAATCCTGGAATTGGAAAGCTCGGCGTTGCTGCGAGCATCCTTAATGAAGAGTTGAACGGCGCCGGAGTAGGGAATAATTTTTTCATAAATGGTCACACGGGCGGTAATCTTTTCTTTGACCGGAACTTTTTGATTATTCACTGTTTTCTCCCCAACCTTGACACTGTCACTGTAATTTTGAACCGAATTTGAAATGGTAGGCCGGTTTTCCTGGTAGCCATGGACGGATACCAGGAGAAACTGATCAATTCTCTGGAGGTTTTCGCTTTGGGCCTGGTCGGGCGTATAGAATTGGACAAACTGATTGCCCGTACCGCCAAACACGACGGGATCAAAATTCCAACTCCAATAATTCTGTACGGAAGGTTGGACAACCACCCTCAGGGTGGCGTTGAATTTTGCTTGCTGCATCATCTCAATGGATTCCCGGTACGCAGGGGAGAAGGCATTGGCATCCGTAAAAAGAAAAAATGCCTGCTTGGCGTCTTCGCGCGTGTTCTTCAACATGGCTTCTACTCCACGGGTGTAACACTCCGCCGCCGCGCTGTCTTTGGCAACGGTCAGTTCTTTGTATTTATTGATCGGATTGGGGATTACCTTGAGCGCCCCCGGAGAGGTGCGGATGTTCTCATAAAGCGAATTGACCCTATCGTAGTCTTGCACCACATTTTTCCACTTGAAATTGGCATTCGAGGCAATCTGGTTTTGTATATCCGTATCCAGAAATTCGATAGCGGCCTTATAACTCAGGCTCAGCACACTTTTTGACCTTTTGTTATCAGGGCTCTGCCGAAGGCGCTGGACTGCCTCCAGGACCGCCGTATAATAGTCGCCGTGTTTATAAGCCGATTTCCCCGAGCTGCAGGATGCAATGAAGATGAGCAGGACAAAGAATCTAATCAGTAAACGTATTTTCATAAGCGGGTACGATTTTTCAATGCCTAATTTAGGATAAATACAGATGGTGACAATTTTTTTCCCGCAAATAACTCGGCATGTTCTCCCGCAGATCGCGCAGATTTACGCGGGCAATACTCGGCCTGGTCTCCCGCAGATCGCGCAGATTTACGTGCGCATACTCGGCCTGGTCTCCCGCAGATCGCGCAGATTTACGTGCGCATACTCGGCGGGGTCTCCCGCAGATCGCGCAGATTTACGTGCGCATACTCGGCGGGGTCTCCCGCAGATCGCGCAGATTTACGCGGGCAATACTCGGCGTGGTCTCCCGCAGATCTCGCGGATTTACGCAGACTTATTATTTTGAAATGGCAAATACAATGCTATTGGGAATCAACATGGGTCTGCGTAAATCGCGGGCAGACGGCATGCTCAATAAAAAGTGGGTGTTAACCTAAGACCGTTTGCAATGCTTTTGCCATCCAGTATCATTCTGCGTAAATCTGCGAGATCTGCGGGAGACAGTTTTCGTAAATCTGCGAGATCTGCGGGAAACAATTTCTCGTAAATCTGCGCGATCTGCGGGAAACAATTCTGCGTAGATCAGTTCCCAAACAGATCGACCAGCACATCATCTATCAGGTTGCGCCAGTTGCCCCAGGAGGCGCCATCATTGACTTCCAGGTAATGATACTGGCAGGCATTGGCCTGCAGGATTCCTTTCATTTTGCGGCTTGATTCGCTGGCGTCGCTGATGAGGCCGGAAGTCATCGATACCTTAATGGGGTGATCGGGGCTATCACAAACCGTAAAAATCTGAGGGCGGACCCAAAATGCCGGAGACTGGATCCCTGCCATTCCAAAGACTCCTGGCTTTGAAAAGGCAAAGTAAGCGGCGGAAAGGCCCCCCATCGAAGATCCCATGATCGCTCTTGATGAGGACGTTATCTCCACCGGGTAGTGGGATTCAATGAAGGGGATAAACTCCTTCGTGAAAAAATCAAGGTACCGGGGATTCATGGCGAGTTCATCCATCCGCTTGTTGTTGGACCGGTTAATTGGTTCACGGTGATCAATAAAAATGGCAATGATCGGCTTTATTTTTTTGTCGGCCACGAGATTGTCGAGAACGGTGATCATATTTCCAAGCCTGGGCTGCATGTATTCATAGCCATCGGTGACGTACAGGGAAGAAAGTTTTCCCATGGCGCTGTAGTTAGCGGGCAGATAAACGCTGTACGTTATTTGATAGCCAAGGATCTGGCTATTGAAAAGAATCTCTTCTTTGACCGTTCCATGCGCAATATCATTGCGCACCACCAAGGCCGGATCTTCTTTCCAGTCGGGCATGCGCAATTCCGAATTAGGACTTCCGCCGCCAACGCCCGACCACTGTTGGTGTGTATTTTCCGGATCGAGAATCAGCGTCCGGCCCGACAATACGATTTTGTAGTCAAGCCTGGCATCTTTGGGAAAGGAAGCCTTGAACATCCAGATGTCCGTGCCCGGGATCGATCTGCCTTTGTTGGCAACATTTTTATTGTACCCCCAGCCATTGAAATCACCTGTCCACTCTACGGTTTTAGCATTTCCCCTGTACAAGAAGGCCACCGAGTCTTCAATAACCAACGGAATCTGATCGGCATCTTGAAGGGAACTCCACAGCTCGTTTATTTTTTTTGATCGCTCTGCTGAATCCGGAATGGCGCCGTATTCAACCATGGATTTGATGCGCGACTGGAACATCGAATAGTCTTGTCCATAGGCCAGCGCAACCGCGAATTCCAACAGTATCACTAAAGTTATTCTTATCATTTTACTCCCAAAAGTTATCCAAAGCCCTTGACCTATTCCGTGCATTCTATTCATTCTATTCATCATTCTGTTCATTCTGGGCATTCTGAAAATTCCGATCTATTCTGATTTAATGATTACTTCTTCGTTGTCCTGCACTTTCAAGCAAAGTAAACCGGCGATGATCAAAGACAATCCGCCCGTTACCAAAATGTAAATGGTTTGACCCTGGAAAAGATGGCGAAGCAGAAAACCCAGAATAGTGCCGGCAATGATCTGGGGTATGACAATAAAGAAGTTGAAGATACCCATATAGTAACCCATTTTCTCCGGAGGAAGGGAGCCGGAGAGCATGGCGTAAGGAACTGACAAAATACTTGCCCAGGCTATCCCTACACCGATCATAGAAAACCATAACCAGGTTGGATCGGAGATAAAGTAAAATGAAATGAGTCCCACTCCTCCGCAAGTGAGGGCAATCCAGTGCGTGACCCTTCTGCTTGTGCGTTTAGCGAGGACCGGAAGGAACAGCGCAGCGAAGGCCGCGATTCCGTTGTAAACTCCAAATAATTTACCGACCAGGCTGGCGCCTTCATTGTATGCCATGGAGGTAACATCGGTTGAGTTGAAAATATAACTCGTGACGGCGGGCGTGGAGTAGATCCACATAGAAAACAGGGCGAACCATGAGAAAAACTGTACGTAAGCCAGCTGTACCATGGTTTTGGGCATGCTGATAAAATCCTTTGCAATGTGAACGAAGCCCAGATAGGATCTTCCTTGTGAAATGTAAAAGGCAGCCATCAGAAAAACGATCCCGAAGAGGAATCCAACAAAACCCAAAATGTACAATTCCTTTTCCGACCCAGTAAAAAATACAAGCAACGAAAAGGCAACTCCGGTCAGAAGCAAGGGGAACCCATATCGCTTCAGCCTTGATTGTGCGATATTTTCATTTTCGATTTTCCGTTTCTCCCGGTTCTTCAGCTTTTCCATCTCGCCGGCCGATGGGGGATATTCTTTCGTACTAAAAACAGTCCACATGACCGTTGCAAATAGCATAAAGGCACCGACATAAAATGAATACTTCACCGAATCCGGTATGTCTCCTTCCTGTAGTCCTCTGTTGGAAATGCCAAACCAGGTAAATATCGCCGGAAGAAAAGACGCCACGACGGCCCCGGTGCCGATGAACAGGCTTTGCAAGGCAAAACCAGTCGTGCGCTGAGAAGGGGGAAGCATGTCGCCAACGAGAGCCCGGAATGGCTCCATGCTGATATTGATTGATGCATCCATGATCCACAACGCCCCAACGGCCATCCACAATGCGGATGAGTTGGGCATGAGACAAAGGGCAAGAGACGCCAAAATAGCGCCGATTGTAAAGTAGGGCCTCCTCCGTCCCCAGACTGGATGCCATGTTCTATCACTGTAGAAGCCAATGAGGGGTTGTACCAGTAATCCTGTAATGGGCGCCGCTAACCAGAGCACAGCAAGGGACTCCGGCTTAGCTCCCATCGTTTCAAAAATCCGGCTGGTATTGGCATTTTGTAATGCGAATCCAAACTGAATTCCGAAAAACCCAAAACTCATATTCCACATTTGCCAAAAGCTGAGGCGGGGTTTGGGGGGTACTTGTTGACTCATGTTTATAAAGGTAACGGAAATGGTTTTATTGGGAATAGGTCTTAATTCTTTTTGTCATTGGGCATTGGTCATTAGGTTAGTCATTGGTGAATTTGGCAACGGACTTGGGGTTAAGAACAGTCTTGAACAATGAAATACCCCAACATCAACACATCAACACATTAACACTTCAACACTAATTTATCGAGTGCTATCCAAATTAGTACTTCATGGAACCGGCACCCACGAACCAT
>Ga0193718_1000299_pt1 | contig 11475 bp, 10 predicted proteins | sample U2a1metaG_FD_144918 | JGI IMG/M metagenome (GOLD analysis project Ga0193718, IMG submission 144918) | Soil microbial communities from a riparian zone of the East river system, Colorado, United States - U2a1 | ecosystem: Environmental > Terrestrial > Soil > Riparian zone | place: USA: East River... | reverse complement strand
GCAGTGGCCGGGTTGATCCTGGCGGATCTCCGGATGCATCGGACAGGTGTAGAGGTTCATGCGTGTAAAGCCTGGGCGTTGGCGACGACAGCGGCGGCGGGCGGCACATTTGTAAAAAGCGGGATGAGTCCTTCGAGCATGGTAGGATGGGTAAAGATGGCGTCACGTAAAGCGGTGTACGGGAGTCCCGCAATCATCGCGACTTGCACGGACGCCATGACTTCACCTGCCTCGACACCGAAGACGGAGAAACCAAGGATGCGATCGCTCTTTGCTTCGATGAGGGTTTTCATGAAGCCTCGGGTCTCGGAAAGCGTGCGGGTTCGCAATACCGCGACGAGAGGGATTTTGGCGAGGCGATAGGCAATACCACGCTCGTTCGCCTCCGTTTCGCTCAGACCGATGCGGGCGAACTCGGGGTCCGTGAACATGCAGAACGGCACCTGCCGTCCGGTGGTCACGCGATGGCCGCCCAGGATATTGTCGCGTACGATGCGGAAGTCATCGAAGGAAATATGGGTGAAATGCGGGCTGCCGGCACAGTCACCCACCGCCCAGACATCGGGCGCCGTGGTTTCAAGGCGTTCGTTGACCTTCACGTAACCGCGGTCGGTCGTTTCCACTCCGGCCTGTTCCAGGGCAATACCATCCGTGTTCGGCGTGCGCCCAGTCGCTGCCAGAAGATGTGTGCCTTCCAGGATGGTTTCTGAGCCGCTGCGATTCGCGTGCAGTTTCACCGATTCACCAGATTTTCCCTCAACCCGAGTGATGCGAGTGCTCGTGACCACTTCGATGCCCTCATCCTTGAACAATTCATTCAGGGCTGCCGAAATGTCCCGGTCCTCGCGATGGAGCAGTCGGGGGTTGCGCTCAATAATCGTCACCCGGCTGCCGAAGCGGTGCATGGCCTGGGACAACTCGAGCCCAACATAGCCACCACCCAAGACGAGGAGATGTTCCGGAATGCGGTCCAAATCCAGTGCTTCGATATGGGTCAGGGGGCTCGCTTCGGCAAGGCCCGGAATTGGATCAATGGTCGCGCGGGTTCCCGTGTTTATGACGACCCGCTTCCCGTGAAGAAGGCGTATGAGGCCATTGGCAGAGGCAACCCCGATGGTTTTGGGACCAACGAAGCGTCCAGAGCCCATGACCAACTCAGCTCCACTTTTTTTATATAAATCGAGATGCATCTCGACCAGCCCGGCGACCATCTTGCGCTTGCGCTCACGCACGCCTGGCATATTTATGTTCCAGTTATCCTTGGTGATTCCGAATTCCTCGCTTCGCCGGAAGTAAGAGGCGACTTTGGCACTATGGATGACATTCTTGCTCGGAAGACAGGCGATATTGGGGCACGAACCTCCGACGTATTTTCGCTCAATGACGGCAGTCTTCATCCCTTGCTTGGCCAGTGTCCAGGCGATGTATTTGCCGGCTTCGCCGCTGCCCAGCACGAGGAGATCGTATTCTTCCGGTTGAGAGGTGGGTGTATTCACAGACACATTTGAGAATGAGGCTAACTCAACCCAGCCATTGCGGATTGTGAGCCGTTCCGTCGTAACGATTCCCTGTTTTAAACAGCTCAAAGCTGCCTGTCGCAGCCGCTGCCGCAGTCCGCGCGAGCAAACGAGTGACGGCTTGCTTGCTCATCGGCTTGAAGGTGTTCGCAGCTTCGAGCGCCTGGTCGAGAACTTTCAGGCTATCTATGCCCGTTATCACGGTCGAGGTCGGCAAGTTGAGCGCATAATGCAAGCACTCGATGGGCGTCACAGTTTTGCTTTCGAGGATGAGGGGATCCCCCATTGATTTCATTCCAAGCATCCCGATCTCGTCCGTGACCAGGCGAGGGAGAACCTGGTGTTCGAAACTCCGAAAATGTGCATCCATGACGTTCAAAGGCATCTGCACGGCGTCGAAGCGGAATTTGTTGGCAGCGGCGATCTCCAACATCCGGAGATGAACGAACGGGTCCTTATGCCCGGTAAATCCGATGTAACGAATCTTTCCGGAGCGCCTTGCTTCTACCATGGCCTCGATCGCGCCACCAGATGCGAAGATCCGGTCGGGGTCTTCCAATCGAATTATCTCGTGGAACTGCATCAAGTCTATGTGATCCGTCTGCAGCCTCTTGAGCGATTCGTCGATTTGTCTGGCGGCGGTCTCCTTGGTCCGACCGTCAATTTTCGTCATCAGGAAGACTTGTTGGCGATAGCCATCGCGCAATGCCTTCCCCATGCGGATTTCGCTGGTGCCGCCATTATAATCCCAGCAGTTATCCATGAACGTGATCCCCCGGTCAATGGCGCTTCGGATAATCGTTATACTTTCCGCTTCGTCAGCCTGTTTGCCGATGTGATACCCACCCAGGCCGATGGCCGAGACTTTCTCTCCAGTCCGCCCCAGAGCGCGTTGGGGCATTCCCTCCTTAGTCTCGGCCATCAAAGTGTGTGGACTTGCTGTGCCGAGAACCGCAGCCGCCGCTGCAGATTTCAGGAATGAGCGTCTGCTCACCGTGGCGTCGATCTGTTTCGGTGGATCAGATCGGTTTGTTTCATCAACTATCGTGCGCATAAGCCTTATCCCGTGGATCGTTCGATAGGTCCGACTGACCGCGATGTTCATTGGGTTTGACGTCGTGGTTCCGCGCGAGGTAGCCGTAGATGGCCGAAAAATCTTCGCTGCCATGACCAGCCCGAATTGCCAGGCGATAGATTTCCTTGGCCGTGTTCGTCAGAGGCATCGCTGCGCCGGTCTCGTAAGCGCTCAGCGCGGCGAGGTGCAAATCCTTTTGCAACCAACGTAATGGGAAGTCCGCGGGTTCGTAATTTCCGCTTTCGATTCGCTTGCGTTTCAAGGCGAGGAACGGAGCGGCTGCCGGACTGCCCAATAATGCCTCAAACAAAACCTCGCGGGACAGGCCGAGGGACTCGCCAAGAACCAGCCCTTCGGCAAAGGCGGCCATCGCCGTTCCCAGCAATTGGTTTATCACCATTTTGAGAGCAGCTCCCGTCCCTGGTCCGCCGCAGTGAATGATCTTGTTTCCCATGCATTCCAGCAGCGGCCGGCAGGTTTCCAAATCGCTTGTCTCGCCCCCCACCCAGAAGGTGAGTTTCGCCAGCTCCGCCTGGCCTTTGGAGCCAGTCACCGGGGCGCCGAGGAAAGGAACGCCCCTGGCTTTCGCCTCGGCTGCCATTTTTCGCGAAAACGACGGGTTCACCGTACTGCAGTCAATCCACATTTGGTTGGGCTGCGGGTACCGCAAAAATCCGTCTTCGCCACGAGCTGCTTCTTCAACGGCGTCGGGATGCGCAAGCATCGTAAAGATCACTTCAACCTGCAGCGCCAGCGCAGCCGGAGAATCCGCCCATTTGGCGCCGGCAGCCACCAGGGCTTCCGCCTTTTCACGGGTCCGGTTGAAGACGACCAGGGAATGGCCGTGTTTTTGCAGGTTGGCGGCCATCCGGCTGCCCATGATGCCCAGACCAATAAAACCGATTTTCATCGGCCCCTCCCGGCGGGATCGGCCGTGACCGAGCCCAGGCTTTTTCCGAACGACTCAAGAATGCCGAGCGATGCGCTCAGCGCCCTTCGAGTATCCTGGCTGCACATTATTTTGAACATTTGCCACAGACTGAGTGGCTTTTGCTTTCTGGCCTGGGCCAGGCTGTTGGGCACAGCTTTGGCAATGTTTTCGAGCAGCTCCGGTTCGAGAGTGAACACGACCTTGCTCAGAATCAGGAGATTGCGGGTGGCGACAATCGCTTCTGGCGTTTTCGCGGCATCTACGGCGATAGAGAGCACTTTGTCGCTTGAACCGAGGCCACCTCGCAGAAGATCGAGGACGCCGCGATCGTGCAGGCGCTGGAGCAAGTCATATCCGGAAAGCAAAGCCTCAGCGTGCTGCAAAGGCGCGTTTTGCAACCGAGTCTGCAACTCCGCACGGGCATCCCGTGGAGGGAATTCTAATCGAATTGGTTGAGCCATAGATTAATTAATGGTTGATGGTTGAGAGTTGATAGCCGGGGACAATTATTCAGGCTCCGTTTCCGTTTGTTTTTGCTTTGGTCGCGTGAAATATCATGGGGCTTCCGGGGACCCGGTAGTCCGGGCGCTGCCACTTCCGCTCGACTTCAACGCCATGTTGCGGTGTTCGATGGCCGAATCGCGGGTTTCCCCGGGGCAACGGACTGCCACCGTTCTCGCCGAGGACCAGCAGCCGGACGGACGCCTCCTTGTACGCGGGTGTGTGGGTCACTTTATCTGTAAAGCTGCTGGTCAGGCGGTTCACCGGGCTCTCCGAAGAGTTCATCGGCATGTAGAGTTCTTTGCCCTCAACCCGCTCGGTCACCAGCGCCCGCACGCGAACCTGGCCATAGCGCGAAACCAGTTGAACCCACGCGCCGGTTTTGATCCCGCGCTCGGTCGCAAGCGCAGGTGAGACTTCCACGAAGGTATCCGGCGTTTGTTCACGGATGCCAGGACTGCGGTAGGTCAGATTGCCTTCGTGGAAGTGTTCGAGCATCCGGCCATTGTTCAAATGCAAATCAAATTCAGCGTTTACGCGGTCGGTCGGTTCTGAGTAGGCCAACGGGAAAAGCCGCGCCTTGCCGTCGGGGAAATTGAACCGCTTCGTATATAGCAGCGGTTGGTCGGTGCCGTCCGCAGCGACCGGCCATTGCAGGCTTTTGTATCCTTCAAGCCGCTCGTAGGTCACTCCAGCGAACAAGGGTGTCAGCGAAGCAATCTCGGCATAAATCTCGGACGGATGCTTGAAATTCCAATTGGCGCCGAGACGATTGGCGATTTCCTGTATGATTCTCCAATCGGGCCGGCTGCCCGCCAGCGGTTCAAGCACTTCATAAAGCCTCTGGATGCGCCGCTCGGTGCTGGTGAACGTGCCTTCCTTTTCGAGGCTTGGGCTGGCGGGCAGGATCACGTCCGCAAACCGGCAGGTGTCGCTAAAGAAAATATCCTGGACGACGAAGAAATCGAGTTTGGCCAGCCCCCCATCCACAAGGTTCTTATTCGAGTCCACGAGGCTGATTTCCTCACCGAACAAATACATAGCCTTGAGTTTGCCCTCGTGAATCGCGTCAATCATTTCCTTGTTGTCCAGTCCTTTGGTGGAGGGAAGCTTGACCTTCCAGCCGGCTTCGAAGCGCGCCCGCACTTCCGGGTCGTCCACGAGTTGGTAACCGGGTAGGTAGTTGGGCATCGCGCCGTGATCGCTTGCTCCCTGTACGTTATTGTGACCGCGCAACGGGTAGGCGCCGGTGCCGGTGCGCATGTAGTTCCCGGTCACCAGCAACAGGTTCGAAATGGCGGTTGAAGTATCCGAGCCCATGCTGTGTTGCGTGACCCCCATCGCCCAAAGAACACAGACGCCTTCGGCTTCGACGACCATATCCGCCACTTTCTTGAGCGTCTCGATGGGCAGGCCGCACGTCTCCGCGGCAAACTCCATTGTGAATGGCTCAAGGCTCCTCTTGTATTCCTCCAAGCCGTTGACCCACTTTTCCAGAAACGAAGTATTGGCCAACCCATTATCCAGGATGTAACGAGTGATGGCGGAAATCCAAACGAGGTCGCTTCCTGGCTTCGGATGGATGAAGAGGTCGGCGCGCTCCGCCATTTCATGTTTGCGCAAGTCGGACACGATCAGTTTTTGGCCGCGAAGTTTGTGCGCCCGTTTCACGCGGGTGGCCAGGACCGGATGGGCCTCAGCGGTGTTGCTGCCGACGATGATGACGAGGCTGGCGTTTTCAATGTCCTTGATGGAGCCGGAATCGCCGCCGTAACCGACCGTGCGAAACAGACCCACCGTGGCCGGGGCCTGGCAATAACGGGAACAATTGTCCATGTTGTTCGTGCCGATCACGGCACGGGCCAGCTTCTGCATGAGATAGCTTTCCTCATTCGTGCATTTTGAGGAGGAGATGAAAGCGAGCGAGTCCGGCCCGCTCCGGGCTTTGATTTCCGCCAGCCGGCGCGCAACGAGACCAAGCGCTTCGTCCCAGCTCGCTTCGCGAAACTTACCGCCCTCGCGAATGAGCGGCTTGGTTAAACGGTCGGAACTGTTCACGAAATCCCAGCCAAACTTTCCTTTGATGCAGGTGGAGATGCCATTGGTCGGGCCTGCTTGCGGCTCGATTTTCAAGATAGTCCGGTCTTTGGTCCAGACATCGAAGCTGCAGCCCACTCCGCAATAGGTGCATACGGTTTTGGTGCGGCGAATGCGCGATTCACGCATCGCCGATTCGGCCTCCGAAACCTTCAGGATTGCTCCATAGCCGGTGTCCGGCTCGACGCCCTTGACGATATCAATCATGCCCGCCAACGCAGGCTTCGGCAGCGCGGTGAGAAATCCCGCCTTGCCGACCATGGATTTCTCCATCAACGCGTTGCAGGGACAGACCGTGACGCAATGGCCGCACGACACGCAGCTCGACTCGCCGATGGGCTTCCCGCCATCCCACAGCACCCGCGGATGCGGATCTTCCCAACGGATCGAGAGCGTTTCGTTGATCTCGACATTCTGGCAAGCCTCGACGCAACGTCCGCAGAGAATGCACTGGTCGGGATCGTACCGGTAAAATGGGTTCGAGTTGTCCTCCTCGTACGGCTTCGTCTTGAACGGAATCTTCTGATGCTCGACGGCCATCAGCTTGGTGGTGTTGTGTACCGTGCAATTCCCGTTGTTATTGTCGCAAACGGTGCAGTAGAGCATGTGATTTCCAAGAATCCGATCGAATGCTTCGCGTTGCGCGGCCTGCGCTTTCGTGGATTTAGTCGCGACATTCTTTCGTCGCGCAAGCCCGGACCAGCTTGCCATCCACCTCGACCATGCAGGTGTCACAGCTTTGAATGGGACCGAGTTGAGGGTGATAGCAGACCTGAGGAAGGTCCGCGCCGACTCGATTAATCAGGTCCACCAGGCGCTCGTCAGCCTTCGCTTCGGTGACCGAACCATCAATGGTTAATTTAACGTTCATACAAGTTCAGGAATGACCCCTTTGCAAGTCGGGTGCCAAGCCAAAGCCGGGCGGCTTCTGCCGGTCATTTCAGCAACAGAAGTGTGATTTTCCTCCGGATTGACAGCGGGTTCCTAACTTTGATGGTTTGCGATTCGGGATCAGGGGTCAGCAGCGACGGTCCACGATTCGTCGGAGAAAGATTCGTTGTTTCACGAAAACTCGTAAGGGCTGCGGATCCCTCAACTCGACTCGGTTTTCGTTTTGAGCCGCAAAAGCCGCGTTTCCAAGGCCCGCGCCGATTGGCACGCGAACTGTTTAGAGGGTTTCGGATCTGACAAAAGAAACCGGAACAAAAACGGAAACCAAAAATGAGACTGATGAAAAAAAGCACTGAGTTGCGCGCGAGCGCATTGATGGCAACCGGCGTTGGCCTGGGTTTGTTATTGAACGCCGTCATCCAGTGGCCCCTGGGCGTCGTTGAAATGCGAGCCGGCGCTGAGGAGAAAGCCACGCCGGCACCCGCGGTTACCAACGCGCAACCGGATATGAGCGCGATCAGCGGCCTGCTGCCCGATCAAGCCCACGCGATGGCGGACGTCGGTTATCATTTTGCCAATCTTTGGTTTGCGGCCGAGAAGGAGAATTGGCCGCTGGCGAAATACTACCTTGACGAGACTCGATCCCACCTGAACTGGGCGGTCCGAATTCATCCGGTGCGAACCACACCTTCAGGCGGCCAGGTTAACCTCAAGGGCATTTTGCAGGCGATAGACAATACGTTCCTGACAGCGATAGATAGCGCTATCACAAACCAGGACACGCCGAAATTCCAAACCGCCTACCGGCAAACCATGGACGGTTGTTACGCTTGCCACCAGGCGTGTCAAAAGACCTTTCTGCGTCCGCAAATCCCGAGCGCGCCGAGTGCGACGATTATTGATTTCGATCCCAATGCTACCTCGCCGAAATGAAAGGAAAATAAAGTTATGAAATTAGATATTCCCTCAAAGCAAATCATCACATCGCCTGGTCATCGTGATCTTTCAAGACGTGGGTTTCTCGGCGCCGGCGTGACGCTCGCTGCCGCCGGCGTGTTGGCCGAAGCCCTGAACTCCGATTCCATGTGGCCGCCCAGCACGGATTCCAAGAGCCTGGTCCCAACGTTCAAGTATCCGTTCTCCCTGGCGAATAAGCGCGTTTATGAAGGTGGGTGGTCACGGGAGGTGACGGTCCGGGAACTGCCGGTCTCGAAGTCCATGGCCGGCGTGAATATGAGGCTCACGGCCGGAGGGGTCCGCGAGCTGCATTGGCACACGGCGGGCGAATGGGCCATCATGCTGTACGGGACGGCGCGGATCACGGCTATTGATGCGGGCGGCAAGAGTTTTGTCGCCGATGTGAAAAAAAACGATCTATGGTATTTCCCGAGCGGGATTCCGCATTCAATTCAGGGGCTCGAGCCGGACGGCGCGGAATTCATGCTCGTGTTCGACGACGGAGACTTTTCGGAGGCAGAAACGGTGCTGCTGAGCGACTCGATGGCGCACCTGCCGCGCGAGGTGCTGTCAAAGAACTTCGGCGTTGCCGAAAAGGCCTTGAAGAATCTACCCAGGCAGGAGTTATTCATTTTCCAGACAGCAGTTCCCGGAGCACTGGAGGCGGATCAGAAAACGGCCGCCGGATCACTCGGCGCATCGCCCCAGGACTTTGCCTTTCGCACGATGGAAATGCCGCCGACGAAGCGGACCAAGGGCGGCGAGGTGCGCATTGTTGATTCGAGCAAATTCACGGTCTCAAAAACCATGGCGATGGCAATGGTCACTGTGCATCCGGGAGGACTCCGGGAACTGCACTGGCACCCGAACGCGGACGAGTGGCAATACTACATCAGCGGCAAGGGACGAATGACGGTGGTGGCCACCGGCAACCGCGCGCGCACAATGGACTTTCAGGCGGGAGACGTCGGGTACGTGGAAAAAACGCTGCTGCATTACATCGAAAATACCGGGGACACCGACCTGGTCTTCCTGGAGATGTTCAAGAGCAGTTACTACCAGGACCTTTCGCTCTCGGAGTGGCTGGCCCACACGCCGCCGGAACTGGTCATGGCGCATCACCGCAACGTCATCGTCGGTTTCTATCCCTACGACGCAACCTGACAGGCTCTCCGCCAGCCAAAACATGGCACGCTCAAACTGGTAACTGAATCCGGCGTTGGAGCCTGGTGCGGAATGCGTGCTGAGACTCATTGAAAAGAGACTTATTAGGCGACACTTTTCAAGATAGTCAAGCGAAAGCTATATGGAAAGAGGCAGGGGGAGGCAGAGGGTGACGCAACCACTTTCAGGGTTGTGGGACCTGTCGGATCGCTTACCCAGGGTAGAAACGCCACCCCCTGACCCCGCGTTTCGACCCTGGGCTGGAGGACACAATCCCTTTGGGATTGGGGCGTGGGGACGCGGAAAGTATTCAGTGTTCAGTATTCTCGTTGGCTTATTGATTTTGATGCGCAATCGCGCTCCGAACAAACGCGATCAACGCGCCCAGAAATGTGCCAAAAACTGTTTCAGCTTATTTCGCTGCTTTCTTCCTGGTGGGTTTCGTTTTCGAAGGTTTAGCTCTTGCAGTCTTCTTTGCCGTTCTCGCTGCCGCGATTTCCGCGAATACTTTCTCGATCCGGCGGAGATAAACATCCACCGGCTTCGTTTATTACCATTTACGCTAAAGGCGTCCTCGCGTTTCGGACTTTTCTCGCTCGCTCACTTTTCACGGGAACTCGTAAACCCACGTTTATTCGGGACGCCTCTCTTGGATGGTTGCGCAGACGTAAGTCGTCATGGAACAGCGAGTTATTCCAATCAAGGCCGGTTGGCACGGGAAATGTGATTAGGTGAGGCGGAAGTAGAAACGCAGACGAGAAAACAAAAGTAAACAACAAGACGACGTTATGGAAATGCTATTCAGAACCCGGCCCAGCTCGCAGCACACGGAACACGCACCGCTGGAAATCCGTTTCCAGTTTGTGGATGGCTCGGCGGCGAACTTCTTCCAACCGGACCGGGAGATTGCAGAGAGCATCTGGCGCCAAATCAGGGCGGCCCACCTGTTCGCGCGGCCGCGGATCGTGATCGCCGACGATTATTCAAAATCAGTCTTTGTGTGCTCTCAAGTCAATCGCATTGACTTCGCTTTTGACGGCTCTGACTTCTCGCGGATTCCCAGCGATCACGCGGACCTGGTCGAACTGAGCGAAGACGAGTTTCACGCGCATGTCCGTTTGGATGATCCGGCGCGCCTGGAAAAGCGGGTGCAGCCGAGGCACGTCGGGGATCTGCTCGTTTCGTTCCTGCATCTGAGAATGCGGGGAGGAAGCCACATTTATTTGATGAACGAGACGCTGGTGAAACTGCCGGTGGACAATCATACGTTCATGCAGCGCCTGCTTTCGGGCGGGATCTACAGTATCCGCCTACAGGATGGCGGCCAGGGCTTTCTGAATTTGTCCAACCTGCTGGGCTACACAGTTTATCCCGGGGTTCCCGAAATTCCGGGTGACACCTGGATGGCAGTTTCCTCCGAGCTGGCGCCTGCGCCCGAACAAGCAGGCGAATACGCATAACCAAAAACCCAATAACCGAAGCAAATTTATGAACCATTTTTTTGAGATCCTAAGAGCCTGTTTGAAAATGTCACGGGGACGCCGCGTGAGGGCACGCGGCCTACAAGCGCTAAGCTCCGGGGCATTGGTCCTGCTAACCGCGCTGGCGGTCGCGTGCGCGTTCCAGGGACAGCCGGGCAAGGCGGCCACCTCTCCCCAACCCCTCTCCCCGGGCGGAGAGGGGAGCGAAAGAGGAGGAGGCGGAGGAGGAGGCGGAGGAGGAGCTGGCCAAACCAGTGGAGTGGAACTAACCTGGCCTCGGCAGTTTGAGGAGAACGGCGTCAAGGTCAGCATTTACAAACCCCAAATTGAAAAATGGGAGGGCAGCGACTTCGAAACGCGCTCCGCAGTAGCCGTTACTTCGCCGGGCTCCAATGCGCCGATCTATGGCGTGTATTGGATGAAAGCGCGGGCGGACGTGGATAAAGCAGCGCGGATCGTGACCCTCAACGATATGGCGGTGACCGGGGCGAACTTTCCGTCCGCGCCGAACCTTCAAAGCGCTTATCTCGCCCTCATTCGCAAGCACGTGCCGCTCGCCAGCAAGACGATTGCGCTCGATCACGTTGAAGCTGCCTACGCGATTTCCGAAGCCGTTAAGACGGCGCGCGCGGTCCCGGTGAAAAACGATCCTCCGGCGATCATTTACAGCACCACGCCTGCGCTGCTCGTGTTGGTGGACGGCCCGCCGGTCTTGCGGCCCATCCCGGGCTTGAACGTCCAGCGCGTCATCAATACCCGCGCGTTGATCGTGAGCCTTGGCGGCCGCTTTTACCTCTACGCTTCAGACCATTGGTACGAATCCGACTCCGTTCAGGGCGCCTGGAGCGTAGCAGTCAATCC
>Ga0193718_1000298_pt1 | contig 11484 bp, 12 predicted proteins | sample U2a1metaG_FD_144918 | JGI IMG/M metagenome (GOLD analysis project Ga0193718, IMG submission 144918) | Soil microbial communities from a riparian zone of the East river system, Colorado, United States - U2a1 | ecosystem: Environmental > Terrestrial > Soil > Riparian zone | place: USA: East River... | reverse complement strand
GTTTCCTCTGGAGCTTTTTAAGAAAATGGGAACCCTGGGTTTGATGGGAGTTTTAGTTCCCGAAGAATGGGGAGGTGCCGGGTTCGGCTATGTTGAATACGTTACTGTCATTTCAGAGATTGCGCGAATGGACGGGTCCATTGGTCTATCCGTAGCGGCACACAATTCACTCTGTATCGGACATCTGCTTCAATTTGCCAACAAAGAACAAAAGCAAAAATACCTGCCAAAGCTCGCTACGGCAGAATGGATCGGTGCCTGGGGTCTTACCGAACCTAACACAGGTTCCGATGCAGGCAACATGAGGACAGTAGCAGTAAGGGATGGAGATCATTACGTTCTCAACGGCGCCAAGAATTTTATTACTCACGGCAAGTCGGGAAATGTAGCGGTGGTGATTGCCAGAACAGGTGAAGTTGGCGATTCACACGGCATGACGGCATTCATCATCGAAAAGGGAACGCCCGGCTTCAGTCCGGGGAGGAAGGAAAACAAACTGGGCATGCGCGCGTCTGAAACGACGGAGTTAATTTTTACCGATTGCAGGATTCATAAGAGCCAGGTCATTGGAAAAGAAGGAGAAGGATTTGTGCAATCCCTCAAGGTATTGGATGGTGGAAGAATTTCCATTGCAGCGTTGAGTTTAGGTATTGCTCAAGGTGCTTTCGAAGCCGCCCTGCACTATTCGAAGGAGCGTCATCAGTTCAACAAGCCGATCTCCAGTTTTCAGGGTATCTCCTTTAAGTTGGCCGATATGGCTACTAAAATTGAAGCGGCCAGACTATTGACCTTCCGCGCGGCGGATATGAAAAACAGGGGCCAGAATGTAAACAAGGAATCTGCCATGGCCAAACTGTATGCTTCTGAGACAGCGGTTGAGGTTGCCAATGAGGCGGTCCAGATCTTTGGAGGCTATGGGTATACCAAGGATTACCCGGTCGAGAAATTCTACCGTGACGCAAAACTTTGCACTATTGGGGAGGGAACCTCAGAAATTCAGAAATTGGTCATTTCCAGAGTAATTTTAAAGTAACACTTGAAATTCAATGAAAAAGGGCTATATTTGCAGCCCAAACTGAAATTACAATGCTGATCATTAACGTAAAAGAGAACGAGTCCATCGATAAGGCGCTAAAGCGCTTTAAGAAGAAATTCGAGAAAACGGGGGTTTTGAAGGAACTCCGCGCCCGCACTTCTTTTGAAAAGCCTTCCGTGAGGAGGCGTGGAGAGGTCATTCGCGCCGCGTACCGCCAGAAGCAATATGCTTCCGAGAACTATTGAAATTTTCTATTAACATTCTATAGACATTTTGTGCACATATCCCCTTCGGGTCTTTCCCGAAGGGGATATTTTTTTTAACTTGGAGGTAGGGATTGTCAGGGGGTTACAGGTTTCGGTAAAGCATGGTAGAATCCTTCTTGAAATATGTTCGGTTTGAAAAGCGGTTTAGTCCTCATACCGTGCTATCCTATCAAACCGACCTTCAGCAGTTCGGCAATTTCTTAAAACAGACCTATTCAGAAAAGAAACCGGAACTGGCCAACTACGGTATGGTCCGGTCCTGGATTGTGCAACTGGTTGAATCCGGGCGGAACCCTTCTTCCATCAACCGCAAAATTGCATGCCTCCGCTCATTTTATAAATTTCTTCTTAAAGGCGACGTCATCACCAAAGACCCGATGGTCAAGATCAGGGTACTGAAGACGAAAAAGCGGTTGCCGCACTTTGTTAAAGAAAATGACATGGTCGAATTGCTGGATAAAACGGTCTTCACCGCCAATCACGCCGGTTTGCGCGACCGGCTAATCCTGGAATTATTTTACGGTACGGGCATGCGCCTGTCGGAATTGATCAACCTGAAGGAGTCGCAGATCAATCTCCAGGGGCTGACGGTCAAAGTACTTGGGAAAAGAAACAAAGAAAGAGTGATCCCTTTTTTGCCGGGTCTCGTTTCAATCATTGAGGCTTATTGCAAGGCCAGGAGGAAAGAGGTGAAGAAAGAAGTGGGGAGTGCCAATCACAATTATTTACTGGTAACCGATGAGGGTGAGCAACTCTACCCGATGATGGTCTACCGTCTGGTAAAAAAGTACTTAAATAAGTTTACCTCAGTGGATAAACGGAGTCCGCACGTGCTCCGCCACACCTATGCCACACATTTGATGAATAAAGGCGCTGAGATCAACGCCCTGAAAGACCTGTTGGGACATACCAGCCTGGCCGCTACGCAGGTCTACACGCACAACTCCATCGACAAGCTTAAAAAAGTGTTTGATCAGGCTCACCCCAAGGCCTAATCGCCGAATTAACTGATTTTCAGATTTAGATGATGAACATAAAGGATAACCAAATTTTAACCAACGCCTATGGTGAATTGCCCGATAAGGTGACCTGACCCACAGGTCTGAAATCAGGTGGGGACAGTTTATTGTTTCACTTTAACTTTTTTTTATGAAACTCCAAGTTCATTCCATTCACTTTGTTGCCGATCGCCGGCTGATTGATTTCATTCAAAGCAAACTCGATAAATTGGAAACGTTTTATGACCGGTTGGTGGATGGAGAGGTTTTCCTCCGACTCAATAATGAAGGCATTGAGAATAAAACAGTGGAAATAAAATTGAAGGTGCCGGGCTACCAGCTTTTTGCCAAAGAACAGGCGCGCTCGTTCGAGGCGGCCACCGATCTCGCCACCGAGGCGCTCCGCACGCAGATCAAAAAATTCAAAACGAAAATAAAGAATGGCCGGGTTTGAAGCCAGGCTTAAAACTGTTTCACGCAAAGTGCGCAAAGAAGGCGCAAAGAACATAAAAAATAAAGGGCTCCCCAGGGGAGCCCTTTTCAATTTTTCATAACCCCCTCAGACGCTCGGCAACTTTGCGGTGATGAAAAGTTAAATTACTTAGCGCACTTTGCGTTACCCTTTGCGGTCTTTGCGTGAACCCGCCTATTACTTAATCTTGAAAGCCGTTTTAACGGCCTCCACATAGTCCAGTTTTTCCCATGGGAAAAGCTCCACCTTCACCCTTTTTTCGGTTTTCTTGCCCTTGTTGAAAACTTTCTCAACGATTTTCGTTTCCCGGCCCATGTGGCCATAGGCGGCCGTTTCTGCATAAATCGGTGTTCTAAGGTTGAACCGGGCTTCGATAAAATAAGGGCGCATGTCGAAGATCTTAGAGATTTTCTTTGCGACTTCGCCATCCGTCATGTTGACTTTGGAGGTCCCGTACGTGTTCACATTGAGCCCTACCGGTTGGGCTACGCCGATGGCATAAGCAACCTGAACCAGGACTTCATCGCATACCCCGGCCGCCACCATGTTTTTGGCGATGTGCCGGGTGGCATAGGCTGCCGACCGGTCTACTTTGGACGGGTCCTTTCCTGAGAACGCTCCGCCGCCATGAGCCCCTTTTCCGCCGTAGGTGTCCACGATAATCTTCCTTCCGGTCAACCCCGTATCACCATGCGGTCCACCGATCACAAATTTGCCGGTAGGGTTCACAAAATAGTTGATATCGTTATTAAAAAGTTTCTGTACGCGCTTAGGCAGTTTTTTCATAACGCGCGGTACAAGAATAGCAATGACATCTTCGCGGATTTTTTTCAACATCACCACATCCTTATCAAAATCATCGTGCTGCGTGGAAACGACGATAGCGTCAATCCGCTGCGGTTTATTATCATCGCTGTATTCAATGGTTACCTGGGATTTGGCATCCGGGCGCAAATAGGTCATCACCTTTCCTTCCCTCCGGATAACGGCCAGTTCGCGCAAAAGCAGGTGAGCAAGTTCGAGCGGGAGGGGCATATACGTGTCGGTCTCATTCGTGGCATACCCAAACATCATTCCCTGGTCTCCGGCGCCCTGATCTTCCTTCTTTTTACGTTCGACCCCCTGATTAATATCCGGTGATTGCTCATGAATAGCTGACAGGATCCCGCACGAGTTGCCCTCAAACATGTATTCACTCTTGGTGTATCCAATCTTATTAATGACTTCGCGGGCAATATCCTGTACATCGAGGTAGGCTTCCGACTTCACTTCGCCCGCCAGGACCACCTGACCGGTTGTCACCAGCGTTTCGCATGCGACTTTTGAATTAGGATCATAGGCAAGGAAATAGTCGATTAATGCATCGGATATCTGATCGGCAACTTTATCAGGATGACCCTCGGAAACCGATTCGGAAGTGAATAAATAAGGCATGGAGTATGAATTAGTTTTTTAACAAGGCCGCAAATTTAATCAGGATTTAGAGATTTCAAGAATTACCAGCGGATCGATTTGATAGGATTTCGAATTTTACGCCAGAAACAGGAAAATAGCAGGTGATTTCGGCATTTCAACGCTCTCGCGTCTCCAATCGCGAACCGGTTTTGAAATAATCCTTTCCGACGGTGACGTGAGGTCCACAGCCACACAAAGCCGCGTATCGGGTTGAAGATGCAGAATCAGATTTTGCAATAGTTTTGCATTGCGATAGGGAGTCTCTATAAAAATCTGGGTTTGCTTTTTTAGTCTCGACTCGTGTTCAAATTCTTTGATGGATTTGGCCGTCTCTTTTTCCGCCACAGGCAAATAACCGTGAAATGCGAAGTGCTGACCGTTTAATCCAGACGCCATCAAGGCCAGCAGGATGGAGGAGGGGCCAATCAAGGGCACCACGATAATTTTTTTTTGATGAGCGTACTCCACAGCGATGGCCCCGGGATCGGCAATACCCGGACAACCCGCTTCCGAAACTATGCCCATATCGGTCCCTTCCAGCAAAGGCCTCATCAATTCGGGGAGTTCTGCCTCGGGAGTATCTTTATTCAAGACGCTAAATTGAAGTACGTCCAGGTTTTCAAACACCTTCATGCTGCTGAAGTACCTTCGCACGGTGCGGACATCTTCGACGAGAAAGGAGCGAAGCGTTTTCAGCACCTCGCGCACATGCAATGGGATCACCTTATCTTGTGTTCCATCAGCGATAACGGAAGGAATAAGGTACAATTTTCCAGTCCTGGTCATGCTGTCCACTATTGATCCAAAAAAGCAAGTACAGCCTTGGCAAACTCAACGGGTTGTTCAGCCTGCACCCAATGGCCGGTTTCCAGGACAACAAACTGCGCGCGGGGAAAAATCTTCCTGATGTCGTCTTCGTCTCCCGGTTTGAAGTAGCCTGACCGGGCGCCGCGGACAAAGAGGGTCGGTTTTTCAAATTTTCCGGGATACTGCATTCCTTCTCCTAATTCCGTCAGGTGCTCATCAATGGCTTTTACATTTATTTTCCATTGAAATCCGCCACTGGTTTTGCGCACCAGGTTCTTTAATAAAAACTGCCGTTCACTGGCATCCGGTACGTAGGCGGCAAGCATAGAATCAGCCTCATTTCGTGAAGTGAGTTGATCCAGCGCTAACGCCTTCATTCCGGCAACAAGGCGATCATGATGAAGCGGGTAGGCCTTGGGCGCGATATCGACCACCACTAGTTTTTCAAGTTGGTCAGGATACTTCACAGCAAAGTTCATTGCTGCTTTCCCGCCCATGGAATGACCGATCACGGCTACATTCTTCAGCCCAAGATCCTCTACAAACTGATGCACGTCGTCGGCAAGAAGCCGGTAGTTAAGATCATCGCTGTGGGGACTTTGACCGTGGTTGCGTTGGTCGACCAGATAGACCTGATGGGTGGCAGCAAAGGTTTTGGCTACGGTATGCCAATTATCGGATGACCCAAAAAGTCCATGAAGGATAATGAGCGGCGGCCCCTGGCCGGATTCACGGAAGAAAAGTTTCATGGCACCAAGATACTTGGAAAAAGCATTCGTGATATATTTGCGGCGGTTAGCCTTAACCGGATTCGTTATTTAAACAGCATGATGGAATTATCAAACGGAACATATACCCTTCAGGGCATTGACGTCACCTCGCTTTGCCAGGAATTTGGTACACCGGTTTATGTTTATGACGGACAGAAAATCATCGACCAGCTGAAAAGCCTGAAGAATGCATTTTCGGGTACCGACGTCCGGATCATGTTTGCCGCGAAGGCGTTAACCAACATTTCGATCCTGAAACTTTTGAAAAAACATGGAAGTGGCGCGGACGTGGTGTCTATCAACGAGGCCAGACTGGCCCTGCGGGCTGGATTTACGCCTGATCAAATCACCTTCACTCCCAATTGTGTTGACTTTGCTGAAATTGTTGAGGGTGTTGACCTCGGGATGAACATCAATCTCGACAACCTTTCGGTGCTGGAGAAGTTTGGCCAGAAATACGGTGACCGTTATCCGTGCGGGGTACGCCTTAACCCGCATATTATGGCGGGCGGCAATTATAAAATTTCTACCGGCCACATCAACTCCAAGTTCGGGATCTCGGTGTACCAGCTTCCCCAGATCATGGAAGTGGCCCAACAATACCGCATTGTTATCAACGGCCTTCACATCCATACCGGATCCGAGATTACCGAAACGGATGTATTTCTGAAAATGGCCGAAATTCTCTTTAGCATCGCCCGCGATTTTCCCGCGTTGAAGTTCATCGATTTTGGCGGGGGGTTTAAGGTGGCGTACAAGGAAGGCGACCTGGTGACGAATGTATATGACCTCGGATTGAAATTGGGTAAAGCGTTCAAGGAATTTTATCAGAGTTACGGAAAAAAACTGGAGTTGTGGATTGAGCCGGGAAAATACCTTGTAAGTGAAGCGGGGTATCTGCTGGTAAAAACGAATGTCGTCAAAACAACGCCGTCGATCACCTTTGCCGGTGTCAACTCGGGCTTGAATCACCTCCTCCGTCCCATGATGTACGACGCCTATCATGAAATTGTAAATGTTTCGAATCCCCACGGTCCCCAAAAAGTTTATACGGTAGTTGGAAATATATGTGAGACCGATACCCTTGGAGCCGATCGCAAATTAAATGAAGTAAGGGAAGGTGATATTCTTGCGATCAAAAACACCGGGGCGTACGGGTATTCGATGGCTTCCCAATATAATTCGAGGTTTCGCCCTGCGGAGGTGCTGATCCTTGATGGCAAGGCGAAACAGATCCGGGAGCGCGATACATGGGAAGATTTGCTTCGCGGACAAATTGAAGTGGAGTAAGCGGACAGCCGCCGATTCGCAGATTAATAAATTTGACAAAAAAATCTATAATCTGTGGCTTGCCCTTGCGATCAGTTTACCTGGGAATAGTCATTTATTAAGAGCATAGGAGATTCCAAGAGGAGCAATGGAAGTAACATTAATGCGGTGTTTTTTTCCTTCATGCAGATCGACTACCCAATTGCCGACAACAAAACCGATGGACCCTGCCAGAATTTCATCAGATAGCCAATGCTGATGCTGGTAAATACGCGAGAACATGGTAAGGCCGGCTGGCAGGTAGGCCAGAATTTTCAAAAATGTGGTATGAGCATGCCGGGACATGACCGTGGATAAGGCAAACGCACTTGTAGTATGTCCACTTGGCATGGAATGATAATTATAATCAAAAACCGTGAAGGGATGATAGGCGAATGCATTCTCCGTGATAATCGGCCTTGTCCTGCCTATGGCGATTTTGAGGATGGTGCCGATGAGTTCTGAATAAAGGCCGGCTTGCAGTAATTCGATGGAGACTTTTTTTGACGCCGTATCATGCGCTATCAATCCATAGGCACCAAACGCTCCTGCCACGCCGATAATGGAATACCATTCTCCATATACCCTTCCCGCGACGACGGGCACGCTATAGAAATACCGTTGATAGCCTTGGGATGAATTGGTGATTCTTTCATCGAATGGCATGACGCCAAGGGTTGTGGCTGTTACGAGACCAAGTTTTAGCCAATCTCTACCCCTCCATTTAGTGGGCTGCTTAACAAATAAGACGGATTCGTGTACAAATTGGGCGGGACTATATAACCTTGTTTGAAGTTTCTTTTCTAATTTTTTTTCCTTCGGCGTTTCGGGCGCAGTGACGTCCGGTTTCTTATCTTGCGCGAATACATCCGTTTGAAAAGAGAAGATGAGCAGCAGCCCCATGATGAACGTAGGGACCATGATGAAGAATCTTGTTTTGGAGTAAAGCATACTTTCGTATTTCAATTATACCGGCCTTTGCGCTGCTTATCTTCTAAAAAAAGCAAGAGGAATATTTTCTGTTCTACACTCCCGGTATGTGTCTCCGGTGCGTTAACGAGATACCGGCTAGCAGAATAGATGAAATGTTCATACCCTACGTTCAGGCTTCTCGCAAGCCGTACGGTAACTCTGGGTTTTAGAAGACCAATGAAATTATTGCCGGATTGCCCGATATAGGTATGGATAAAGTAATAATAATAAACGAGCGAAGCGGTTGCAAATTTGCCTATGTTGATCGTGCTTTCAAACTTTGCTTCCCATCCTCCGCCATAATTATAGTCCCTGACCTGCGAGCTATCCGGACCGTGCTGTGTACTGTTTCCGGCAAACGGAACCCCGGCGAAGTGGATATTGGTGTACAGCTCAGAGGTCTTGCCGATGGGCAATTTAGTGAACACTCCGCCACCCAGTCCGATGGTGCCTAACTCAAATGCCTTATTGTCCCAATAGTCATAATATTGAAAGGCACCGGCCAGCACGGCCAGCTTTCCCAGTTGCCTATTTTTTCCGAACAGGATCCCGTAGCCGGTAACGTTATCGAGGATCTTTCTTCCCACACCGAAATTCAGGTCTGTGCGAAGCTTGAAAAAGTCAAAAGGCTTTCGAGAACGTTTTTCAAATGGATTTCCATAGTCAAGCTGAATGTTTACCATTTCACTGGAGCTGGGTGATTTTCCATTGTTTATATTATGAACCCCGGCATACAATGAAATATTAAGCGGCTCTTTCTGGTACACTTCTTTGTTGGTTCTCCTGAACGATTTTCCCTGGAGGAGACGGTTGAAACCCCGGACAGGATTAATTAGTCCGGCAGCTAACTCCCGGGAGACCCGCTCCAATCCCCGTGTCCGATCATCAAGAAGATTTGAGCTTAACCGGTATAGTATCTCGCCGAGAAAAGCTCCGCTAACAGGGGTGTTGATAATATCATTGTAGGATGGACGTGTATTTTCGCCAAAATATTCCCACATCAAGCTCCCCGCCGTTGAAAAACCGAAAGATTGATAATACGTATAACCGGTCGAGCGCCCGGCATTAAATGAGAGCGTACCTGAATAGGGATGACCGACAAAATTGATTCCAAACCGGTCCGTGTCCCATTCCCATCCCTTCCGTAGATTGTCTTTCCAGGTTGAAGGTCCTATGCGCGCATAATCCGCATTCAACAAATACCTGTCAACTGACCAGGTAAAGGCAACTGCCCCTAACACTTCGACAGCCGGGATCCAAACGGGATATTTTTTGTTATACTCGGGGTCATCGTTGAGCAAATCGCCGTACTTATTTTGAAGGGTGGTATCAATGAGAGCGCTCTTTTTCGGTTGATTGCCGCCGGTAGAATCCGAGTGCAGGTCTACTTTATTTTCCTTGATCTGCTTCAGTTGTTTGTCTTTGTTGCCTTTGCCGGCGACTATCGTGTCCGCCTTGACAGGCTTTTGCGCATAGAGAAACGAGGACGATAAAAATAGGAATACCAAAATGTATCCGGCCTTCATTTTTTGTCGTGAACGGTTATCACCACAGAAGGGTAAGAAGGTATATATGTGGGAAGGATCTCGGAGGGTATTCATCTTGTTTCAGTGTCTCGATTTTCTTAGGAATATGATCCTGCTCACGTTTCGGAATTATTTCAACTTCAGGCAGAAATAGAGCCCCGGACCTCTTCCATAGGTAGGCAAGATCAGAGCCTGGTTCTTTTTCTTCTTTGTTTTGTTTTTGCCCCAGCGATTTTGATGAGTAAGGTAAACCAGGTTGGTGGAAAGGATGCCAGCGGCTGCGCCAATCAATACATCCGGGAGATAATGTTTGTTGTTGAGAATGCGCATGGCGCCAACGGTACTCGCTACGGCATAGCCACCGATGCTGTACCAGATGCTTTTGTATCCATATTCCTTTTGTAAAAAGCTCGCCGCGGCAAAAGCCTGCTCGGTATGACCCGACGGCCACGACGCATTATCGTGGCCATCGGGGCGAACTTCAAGGTTGGTATATTTCAACGCGAAAAATATGGCCGTCATCAAGATGGCAGATTTGCACAACAAGGCCGTTTGGTTGGCTAAATCGTGTCTTCCACGGACGCCGGAAAAGCTTAGTGTGTACACGGTAACCATAGGAACATACTGTATCCAATCGTCGTTGCGGTTTTGGAAGTTCGGATAGTTCCTATTGCGCCAGTCAACAACCTGATACCGGTGCGGAACCGAATAAATGGTGGCGGCCGTGAGCAGAGCGGGTGCTATCAATGCGTTGAACACCTGCTTCCTTTTCGATCCCGTCCGTGTCGTATCCTGAGCAACGGAAAAGTGATAGGATAACATCAACGCACAAAACAGGATGAGGGAGTTCGACTGGAATTTTTTCACCAGCTAAGAAATCCAAAATCCTATGCCAAGCCTGCAAATGCGCTGGCGAACTTTGGAAAACGGAATACGTAGAAAATATTCCACACCTGATGGGAGAGCGTTGTGGGACCGGGAAATTGGGAAAACTTGCTTGGATGCAAGCAATTACACGCCTAATTCAACCGTAAGCAAAAATAGAAACCCGGACCCCTGCTATATGTCGGGTAGATTAACGCATGAGTCTTCTTCTTTTTGCCCCAGCGGTATTGATGGGTGAGGTACACCAGGTTGGTAGACAGAATGCCAATGCCGGCACCTGCCAGGACATCCGGGAGCCAATGCTTGTTGTTGAGAATGCGTAAGGCACCAACGGCTGTTGCGGCGGTATAGCCACCGATGGTATACCAAACACTGACATGCCCATATTCTTTTTGGAAAAAGGTTGCGGCTGCAAATGCCTGGGCGGTGTGACCTGAAACGAACGAACGTTGATCGCTGCCGTCGGGACGTACGACATGGGTGGAATATTTTAGTGATTGAACAAGAGCAATCATCACCAGTTCGGATTTTAGTAACAGCGCGGTTTGATTAGCAAGATCATTTTTCCCATGGATGCCCGCCCAGTTTAATCCATAAACTGCCACCGCAGGAGCGTATTGTAAATAATCGTCAGCGTGGGTTTTAAAATGCGGAAAATCCTCATTGCGTTCTTCCCGGATCGCATATTTCCAGTCGAATGAAATAAGGCCGGCGGCAATGAGGGCTGCCGGGGCGATCAACGTCTTTATTGCTTTTCTATTGGCAGGTTGGGTTTGTCCGAAATTTTGTGCCTGGAGCGAAGAAAGGGAGGCAGCCAGTGCAAATAAGGCCATGAACTTCATGGTGGGATAAAATTAAATTTAGGTTTAAGAATAGGAACGGCTCATCCCTTTGGTAAGAGCTATTGCAAGTCCTGCCTGACAGTCGGCCCAATCTTAAACCTTAAATCTGAATTAAATCTAAGGTTCACCCGCGATGGCTTGCTTTCA
>Ga0193718_1000297_pt1 | contig 11531 bp, 7 predicted proteins | sample U2a1metaG_FD_144918 | JGI IMG/M metagenome (GOLD analysis project Ga0193718, IMG submission 144918) | Soil microbial communities from a riparian zone of the East river system, Colorado, United States - U2a1 | ecosystem: Environmental > Terrestrial > Soil > Riparian zone | place: USA: East River... | reverse complement strand
GCGGCGGCGGACGCGGAAGCCAAGGAGCTTGCTGACACGCATCGGGCGAAGCTGGCGAGGTTGGACACGGAATTCCAGGCGATTTGGGCCGGGCTGGAAGCTGAGTGGAAAACCATCGTCGGGCCGATTTACAAATCCATTGGCGCGGCGAACGAGTTCGCGGCGAGACTGTTTCCGCCCTGGGAAATTCCGTTGTGGAAGGATTGGGAGCCGCCGCTTGAATTCAAAAACGCCGCGAAATTTGGAACGCTCGAAGTCGATATGGCCAAGGCGGCGGAAGCGATGCCGAAAGACGTACGGCTCGCGCTGCCGGGGCCGGCCAACCTGTCGGTTCCCCTGTTGCTGACGTATCCGCTGCAAGGCTCAATTCTTTTTGAAGGAAAATCCGGCGGTCACGATGACGCCGTCGCCGCGATCAATAATATTATTTTCCGGTTGTTGTCCACGAACCCGGCCGGGAAGTTGAGTTTCACGATTTTTGATCCGGTGGGACTCGGCCAGAATTTTGCGGGGCTCATGCATCTCGCCGATTTTGAGGAAAGCCACATCAACAGCCGCATCTGGACACAGTCGGCGCAATTTGAGGAGAAGCTTGCCGAGTTGAATGAGCACATGGAAAAAGTTATCCAGATGTATTTGCGCAACGAATACGAAACCATCGCGGAATACAACGCGCAGGCCGGGACCATCGCGGAGAAATATCACATCCTCGTCATCGCTTCGTTCCCGGTGAACTTCAGCGATACCGCCGGAAAACGCCTGCGGAATATCGCGACGAGCGGGGCGCGTTGCGGGGTTTATACTTTGATTCAATGGGACCAGCGCAACGCGCTGCCGGCGGATTTCGTGCCTGATGAACTGCGCAAAAACAGCGTGACGCTGGTGCGGCGTGAATCGGATTTTGCGCTCTCGAACTGGCGCGAAGCGGGATCGCATATTCTGCTCGACCCGCCGCCGTCGCCGGAGTTCGCGACGCATTTTCTGCGCGAAGTCGGGCAGAAGGGAAAGGATTCGAATCGGGTGGAAGTTCCGTTCGAACAGATTGCGCCGAAAGAGGCCGAAATCTGGACCGAGGAGACAAGCGAGGAATTGCGCGTGCCGATTGGCCGCTCGGGCGCGACGAAATTGCAGTATCTCGAAATCGGCAAAGCCACGCGACAGCACGCGCTCATCGCGGGCAAAACCGGTTCGGGCAAGTCCACGTTGTTTCACGTGATGATCACGAACCTGGCATTGTGGTGCAGCCCGGAGCAGGTGGAGTTTTACCTGGTGGACTTCAAGAAGGGCGTTGAGTTCAAAAGTTACGCGAACCGTCATTTGCCTCATGCGAAAGTGATCGCCATTGAGAGCGACCGGCAATTCGGCCTGAGCGTGCTGGAGCGCATGGATGGTGAGTTGCGGCGGCGCGGCGATTTGTTCCGGCAACAAGGCGTGCAGGATGTGGCCGGTTACAAGCGGGCCGGCGGCACGGAACCTATGCCGCGTTCGTTGCTGATGATTGACGAATTCCAGGAATTTTTCGTGGAGGAAGATCACGTCTCGCAATCAGCCGCGGTGCTGCTGGATCGCATTGTGCGGCAAGGCCGCGCGTTTGGCATTCATGTGATCCTCGGTTCGCAAACGCTCGGCGGCGCGTACACGCTCGCGCGCGCCACGCTGGGCCAGATGGTGATTCGCATCGCGCCGCAATGTAATGAGGCGGATGCGTATTTGATCATGGACCAGGACAACCCGGCGCCGCGGCTGCTCTCGCGGCCGGGCGAGGGAATTTACAACGATTCAGCGGGCGCGATTGAGGGCAACAGTCCGTTCCAGGCGGTGTGGCTGCCGGAGAATGTTCGCGACGGGTATCTCGCGAAAATCCGCGAGCGCGCGGATAAAAGCGGAAAGAATTTTCCGTGGCCGTTCGTGTTCGAGGGCAACGCGCCAGCGGACGTGAGCGAGAACGTAACGTTGCGCGCCTTGCTTGAGGTGAAGGCGACGAAGGCGCCCGCGCAGGCGCGGGTTTGGCTGGGCGCGCCGAATTCCATCAAGGGCCCGACCGAGGCGGTTTTCCAAAAACAGAGCGGGAACAATCTGCTGGTCGTGGGCCAGAACGCGGAAGCGTCGTTGTCCATTCTGGCAGTCGCGCTGGTTTCGTTGAGCGCGCAATATCCGCGCGGCGCGGTGCGGTTTGTGTTGCTCGACAGCACGGTGCCGGAATCGCCGGAGCGGGAATTTCTCGATCGCATCGTGCAGGCGGTGCCGCACGAAATTGTTCGCGTGAAGGGCGGCGACGTCGCCGACGCCATGAACACGCTCGCGGAGGAATTGAAACGTCGCGGCGGCGATGAGCAATCCAACACCGGCCCGGAAACGTTTGTGCTCATCCAGGATTTGCAGAATTACAAGAAGCTGCGGCAGGAGGATGATTTTAGTTTTTCGACCACCGACGCCGCTTCACCTGCCGCGGTGTTGCTCAGTTTGATCAGCGACGGACCGGCGCACGGGATTCATGTCATCGCGACGTGCGACAGTTTTAACAACGTGAATCGGTTCCTGGGCCGGAAGAATTTGAGCGAGTTCGAAATGCGCGTGTTGTTCCAAATGAGTGCGAGCGATTCGGCGAGTTTAATTGACTCGCCCGACGCGGCGACGCTCGGGTTGCATCGCGCGCTCTATTACAACGATCGGGAGGGCTATACGGAGATGTTCCGCCCATACGCGCGGCCGGGGAATGAGTGGATTGATGCGGTGGCGAAGGAATTGAAGAAGGTTATTCAGTAAATGAAATCTTCTGCCAAGACCACGAAGACCCGGGATGGTCAAACCTTGTCTCGCGAGCGAAAGCGTCGGCGATGGGACGCGGAGGCGCATGCGCGATGGCAGAAGAAGGTTTCGGGCGGAAAAATCTCGCGCAGTGACGAGGCGCTTGCACTCAGCCGCGCGGATCGTCCTTTGATTGGCCGGCGCAAATGATTTATCTCAACCGCAAATTGCCCGGGTTTGGAGTGATTTTCTTTCAGGGATGCAAATTACCCATCTCCCGGTAGCAACTCACCCAACTTGGCCGGAACAGCAGGGCGGGTAGGTTATAGGCATGAAAACGCCTATTAAAATATATTTGGTAACTCTCATCGCAGCAGCCGGGTTGGCGGCTGGATGTAATCAGAGCGTTGAAAGCGCATCACAGGACTTCAATTCATTGCCGACCGCCGCGCAGAAGGCGATCCGCTCGCAGTCGCCGAATGGTGACATTGAGCGCGTCTCGAAGACAACCGAGAATGGCATGGATGCTTACAAGGTGACGGTGCGAAATGCCGGCGCCAGCAGTGACTCCACGATCATCGTGAGCGCTGAGGGCCGCGTGATCAGCAGCGATATGCCGAGCTCACCGAACGGCGTCGTGCAGGATGTGAAGAAAGCGCTGACACCGACCGGCGCGGTCGGCACCCAGTTCAGCGCATTGCCCGAGAAGGTGCAAAAGACCATCCAGGCGCACGCTCCTGACGCGCAGATTGCGAACATCTCGCGCGGGTCGGATAACGGCCGCACTATTTACGAGGTTTCCTTCGAGGAAGCCGGCAAAAATCCGTCCATCAAAGTTGCCGATGACGGCACCTTGGTCCAAACCCTTCAGAAATAACATTAACCGGGAGGGACGCCGATTCGGCGTCTCATTCTTCTCCCCAACCGGGACGCAACCCAATGCGTCCCTTTTTTTGTACATCTTTTTCTCGTTATCGTCCTCGTCCGCAGCCGGATGTTTACAAGGAAGTATTTGAGCGCTTTGAAGTAGCAGCCGACGTGTGGAGGTTCAGTTAAAAAAAGAATTAGAGCCTCCTCACGTCGGCTGCTACGATATTTTTTGTCGCGTCATGAAAATTACAATCATATTGACCGTCTTGCTGGTTTCGGCTTTGGCTGGCAGCGTCATTTTGGCTGCCGCTTCGCCAACAAACGCCGCTCCACACGACTCGCTGGAATCCATACGCAAAAAATATGACCTGCCGGCGCTCGCGTTGGTCGTGGTGGAGGATGGGAAAATTTGCGAACGCGGCGCGGTGGGTGTGCGCAAATTTGGCGATACCACAGCGGTGACAACGAATGACGTGTTTCATATCGGTTCGTGCACCAAGCCCATGACGGCAACGCTGACGGCGATGTTGATTGAGGAAGGAAAATTGCGTTGGGACACGACGATCGCCGAGGTGTTTCCCGAATTAAAGGGCAAGATGGACAAGCAATATGAAGCCGTGACGATTGAGCAACTGCTGCATCATCGTGGCGGCGTTCCCGGAGACCCGCCGCCCGCGGCGTGGATGCAAGCATGGCAGGAAAAAGGCACGCCCACGCAGCAACGACGGGAGTTTATCGAGGCCGTGCTTGCGCAACCGCCAGAAGCCGCGCCGGGAACGAAGATGATTTATTCCAATCAAGGCTACGCGATCGTGGGCGCGATGTTGGAAAAAATCACCGGGCGCGACTACGAAACTTTAATCACAGAAAAATTGTTCAAACCGCTGCACATGGATACCGCCGGATTTGGCCCGCCCGGCACGACGGGGAAAATAGATCAGCCGTGGGGCCACGTGCAGAGATTATTGATGACGATTCCGTTACAGGCGGATAATCCGCCTGCCGTTTCGCCGGCTGGGCGCGTTCATTGTTCCCTCGACGACCTCGCGCGCTTCGCAATGTTTCATTTGCGACCCGGCACGAATCGGCTGTTGAAACCGGAAACGCTGGCGAGGCTTCACGCGCTGCCCAAAGGCGTCAATGCCGCCGATCCGTCCGAGAGCTACGCCTGCGGTTGGGTGGTTTTGCAACGCGGTTGGGCGGGCGGGACGGCGTTGATGCACAATGGCTCGAACACAATGTGGTATATCGTGATGTGGCTCGCGCCGGAAAAAAACTTTGCGGTCATCGCGGCAACGAATATTGCCGGGCCCAACGCCGAGAAAGCTTGTGATGACGTGGCCACGGTGATGATTGAGAAATGGCTGCCGTAGTGAGTGATTTACAATTTGCGATTTACGATTTACGCCCTTTGGGCCATTTTCAATATGAACTCGTAAATCGTATATCGTAAATCGTAAATTCCTCTCATGGCGAAACGGCTTTTTCTTCTCGATGGCATGGCGCTGGTTTACCGCGCGCATTTCGCGCTCATCGCGCGGCCCATTTTCACGTCGAAGGGCGTGAATTCTTCCGCGCTTTACGGCTTCACGCAAACGTTGCTCGAGATCTTGAGCAAGCAACAGCCGACGCATATCGCGGTGGCCTTTGACACGGAAGCGCCGACGCCGCGTCACACAATCTATCCCGAATACAAGGCCACGCGCCAGGCGATGCCGGAGGATTTGTCCGCCGCCCTGCCACATGTGCGGCGGATGCTGGAGGCGTTTCATGTTCCACTTCTTGAATGCGACGGCTACGAGGCGGACGACATCATCGGCACGCTCGCGCGGCGCGCGGAGAAGGAGGGTTTCCAGACTTACATGGTGACGCCGGACAAGGACTTCGGGCAGCTCGTGGATGAAAACACTTTTCTCTACCGGCCATCGCGCCAGGGTGATGGTGTCGAAATCATGGGGATTCCCGAAATCCAAAAGCGCTGGGGGATTCAGCGCACGGAACAAGTCATTGATATTTTGGCGTTGATGGGTGACGCGGTGGACAACGTGCCCGGCGTGCCCGGCATTGGGGAAAAGACGGCCACGAAATTGGTCGCGCAATTCGGCAGCGTAGAGGAATTGCTGGCGCGAACGGGTGAATTGAAAGGGCGCGTGAAAGAATCGCTGGAGGCCAATCGCGAGACGGCTTTGCTCTCGAAGAAACTGGTGACGTTGTTGTGCGACGCGCCGTGCGATTACAAATTGGAATCGTTGAAGTTGCGTCCGCCGAATGAGGAGAAAGTGAAAGATTTGTTGATTGAGTTTGAATTTAATTCGATTGGGAAGCGGTTGTTTGGAGAGGATTTTAAAGCGGGCAGGGGATTTCAGCAGAGTGGCGCCACAACACCCCTCACCCCGGCCCTCTCCCCGAGGAGAGGGGGAACGGAGTCACAATCTTCTGAACCATCCAAAACGGGTGGACTAAATCCAACGCTGGATCAACTTCCCCCTCTCCCCGGGGGAGAGGGCAGGGGTGAGGGGGAAGCGTCAAAGCAACCGGCAGCGCCGCTAAAACATCTCGCGGACGTTCCGCATGATTACCAAATCGTCTCCACCGCCGCGCAGAGAGCGAAGCTCCTCAAGGCGTTGGAGGCGGCAAAAACCTTTTGCTTCAAGGCGGAAACGATCGGCGATGAAGCGAAGGACGCGCGACTCGGGGGTCTCGCATTTTCGCTGAAGCCGCACTCGGGATTTTTCGTGCCTTTGCCGGACGACGCGAAAGCCGCCGCGAAAATTCTCGAAGAGTTTCGCGGGCTGTTGGAATCCGAATCCATTGAAAAGGTTGGGCACCATTTGAAGTTCGACGCCACGGTGCTGAAATGGCGCGGCATTTCGCTGCGCGGAGAACTTTTCGACGCGATGGTAGCCCACAGTCTCATCGAGCCGGACATGCGACACACGCTGGGTTATCTGTCGGAGGCATATCTGGGTTACGGCCTGAGCGCGGCGGCGGAGGAGAAAAAAGAGGAACAACTGAGCCTGGGCGATGTGGCGTCGGAAAAGATCGCCGAGCGCGCGATGGAGGCGGCGGATGTGGCGCTGCAATTGCGCGCGGTGCTGGAGCCGTTGCTCAAGGAGCGGGCGCAGGAGCGCGTGTTTTACGAGATCGAATCGCCGCTGATTTCGGTGCTGGTGGATATGGAATTTGAAGGGATTCGGGTGGAGTCCGCCGCGCTCGGCGAATTTGCCGCGCAGCTTTCGCGCGAGATGGTTCAGTTGGAAAAATCCATTTGCGGGGCGGCCGGGCGTGAGTTCAACCTGAATTCGCCGCGTCAATTGGGCGAAGTTTTATTCGAGCAGATGAAGATTTGCGAGGCGCCGAAAAAAACGAAGACCGGCCAATACGCGACGGACGAACAAACCCTGCTCGCGCTCGCGACGGAGCACGAAATCGTGCGGCAATTGCTGGATTTTCGCGCGGCGTCGAAATTGAAATCCACTTACGCGGATGCGTTGCCGACGGCGATCTGGCCGAAGACGAACCGCGTTCACACAACTTACAACCAGGTGGCCACGGCGACGGGGCGGTTGAATTCGCAGAACCCGAATCTCCAGAATATTCCGATTCGCAGCGAACGCGGTCAGGAAATTCGCAAGGCATTCGTGCCGCGGGATGAAAAGCATCGGTTGCTTTCGGCGGATTATTCGCAGATTGAATTGCGCATCATCGCGGGATTGAGCCGCGAGGCGGGTTTGCTCGAAGCATTTAAGACGGGCGTGGATGTTCACACCGCGACCGCCGCGAAAGTTTATGGAGTTGCGCTCGACGCGGTGACTTCGGAAATGCGGAGCAAGGCGAAGATGGTGAATTATGGCATCGCGTACGGCATCTCCGCATTTGGCCTGGCGCAACGGCTCCGCATTCCGCGACGCGAAGCGGCGGAAATCATTGATAATTATTTCAAACAATTTTCAGGAATCCGCAAATACATGGATGACACGATCGAGTTCGCGCGGAGCAAAGGCTACGTCGAAACGGTGACGGGCCGTCGCCGGTACATTCGCGATATACGTTCCTCCAACGCGACCGTGCGCGGCAGCGCCGAGCGCAACGCCATCAACGCGCCCATCCAGGGAACCGCAGCGGACATGATCAAACTGGCGATGATCAATATTCATTCCGAATTAGGCCGGCGAAAGTTAAGGACGAAAATGCTGTTGCAGGTGCATGACGAGTTGGTTTTTGATTTGGTGAAAACGGAGGAAAAGGAAGTGTTGCCGTTGGTGGAGGAGAAGATGAAAACGGCTATCTCGTTGGATGTGCCGATTGAGGTGGAAATGGGCGTGGGAAAGACGTGGTTGGAGGCGCATTGATTTGGGAAATAGATCGCATGCAAGCTTGCTGATGTTTAAGTCGTAAATTAACATTGATATATGAGTGCGCAGGAGATTGCCGAAGCTGTGATGGCGTTGCCAGAGAAGGAGCGGTTGGAACTGGCGCGACGCATTGTTGCGAGCGTCGAGGCGGAGGGTGAAGTGTTCCGGCGTATCGCTGAAGCTGTTCCTGGAATTGAGGACATTGCTAGCGGAAAAGTGGCCGGGTTGAGCGAAGCCGAGTTTCGGAACGCTCTCAAATGAGAGTTGTCTATCACCCCGATTTTCCGAAGGAAATCAAAGCCGTTGACGGACAGTATCGGGAGGTTTCCGAGCGGCTCCGATTGCGTTTTCGCGCGGAGGTGGACGAAGCAATCGAGCGTGTTAAAGCACAGCCGACTTCTGCTGGACATTTTCTGAATACCGGATTTCAGGTTGTGAGGGAAATTCGCAGACGCAATTTGATATCGTTTCCATTTTTTGTTCTCTATGGTCTCCATGGAGATTTGCTCATATTTCGTTCGCTCATTCCCAGCGCCTCAGATCCACTTACATGGCTGCGGCATTTCCCGGGCTGACTTATCTCGCAGAGGGACCGTTTCTTGGCGGTTTTTAATCGTTTCTTGCGCTGGGCATATATTCGCTTGGCGAATTGGCGGCGGGTGTTAAATTCGCCTTGTGCGCGCAAGCCACCAAACGGAACGAGTTGAGGACTTTTCGTTATGAAAGAATACCAACCTGCTGATATCCGCAACTTCGCCATCGTCGGCCACGCGTCTTCGGGAAAAACCATGCTCAGCGAGGCCATGCTCGCGTGCGCGGGTGTCATCAATCGCATGGGAACCATCGCCGCGGGGACCACGGTCTCCGATTATCACGAGAGCGAAAAACAGCGGCAGATTTCCGTCTCGGCCACGCTCATGCATCTCGAATGGTTGGGGAAGAAATTCAACATTTTGGATTGCCCGGGCTACACGGATTTTATCAGCGAAGGTTTGGGCGCGTTGCGCGTGGGAGATTTTGCGCTCATCGTTGTCAACGCGAGTCACGGCGTCAGCATCGGCACGGATTCGGCGTGGAAATATGCGACGGAGGATGGTATCCCAAAAATGATTGTCATCAATGCGTTTGATAAAGACGGAACAAATTTTGAAGTGGTGATGGCGCAATTGCGCGAGCATTTTGGGGCGCGAGTTTTTCCGATCAGTTTGCCGATCAATGCGGGCCCGGGCTTTAATCAATTGCTGGATTCGATTCGCGACGAAGTGATTACTTATGCCGGCGATAAAAGCGGAAAATACACCGAGGCCGCCGCGACGGGTGAACTGGCGGAGCGTGTGACCACGTTGCACAAGGAACTGATTGAGTATATCGCCGAGGCGGATGATTCCTTGATGGAAAAATGGATGGATAAAGGAACGCTGAGCGAAGCGGAATTACGCGCGGGGTTGCATGCAGCGGTGCAGAAGCAATCGTTCGTGCCGGTGTTTTGCACGTCGGCGGAAAATAATATCGGCGTGGCGCGCATGATGGATTTCATCGCGAAGTATGGCTCGTCGCCGGTGGATCGCGAGAAGGTCACCGCGCAGGACGCGAATGGCAGGGACATGGAAGTCGCGCTGATGGACGCGGACCCGGTTTGTTATGTTTTTAAAACGATGAGCGAGGCGCAATTTGGCGAGCTGTCGTTTTTTCGCGTTTATTCCGGCCACGTGAAATTGGGTTCTGAATTATACAATACCGATCGGCGCAACACGGAAAAAATTGGGCAGATTTACCTGCTGAACGGGAAAAATCGCGCGACGATTCCCACGTTGGGGCCGGGAGACATTGGGGCGGTGGTGAAATTGAAGGACACGCACACGGGCAACACGCTTTGCGGCGCGAAGAAGGCGGTGTCGCTGCCGAAAGTGGTTTATCCGAAACCGAACATTCATGCCGCGTTGAAGAGCACGAGCAAAGGTGAGGAAGACAAAATTGCTTCCGGCCTCGCGGCGTTGCATCACGAGGACCCGACGTTTTTGCATCATGTGGATGGTGAATTGCACCAGACGGTTTTGTCCGCGCAAGGCGAGTTGCACCTGGAAGTGATCGCCGAGCGATTGCGGCGCCGGTATGGCGTGCATGTGGAACTGCACGAGCCGCGCGTGCGTTATCGCGAGACGATCAAGGGGCGAGGCGAATCGAAGTATCGCCACAAAAAACAGACTGGCGGCGCGGGGCAATTCGCGGAGGTATGGATGCGCATCGAGCCGAAACTGCGCGACACGGGCGTGGAGTTTGCGCAATCGTTGGTTGGGCAAAATGTGGATCGCGTCTTCGTGCCGTCGGTGGAGAAGGGCGTCCACAAAGCTTGCGAGGAGGGCATCGTGGCGGGCTATCGCGTGGTGGATTTGAAGGTGGATTTTTACGACGGCAAAATGCATCCGGTGGATTCCAAGGACATCGCGTTCCAGATCGCCGGATATTTTGCGTTCAAAGAGGCGTTTGCGGCGGCGCGGCCTTGCATGTTGGAACCAATTTACACGGTTGAAATCCGCGTGCCCGACGATTTCATGGGCAAAGTGATGGGCGACCTTTCCAGTCGGCGCGGGAAAATACAGGGCATGGATACCGAGGGAACCTTCCAGGTGATTAAAGCGCATGTGCCCGCGAAGGAACTCTACCGTTATTCGAGCACCTTGCGGTCGCTGACCGGGGGGCGCGGCGTGCACACCGAGGAATTCAGCCATTACGAGGAAATGCCGCGCGAGGCGGAGCAACGGCTGGTCGAGGAAAGCCGGAAGCTCAAACAGCAGCAGGAGGCATAAACGCTGGATTTTCCTTGAAAAAAACGCGTTCCGGCGGTATCCTATGATTGTTACGAAAGTCTCGAATACCGAACCAATTTGGGACGTCAAATGTTATATGAAAACGCGGATTATATCACTTTTTGCCACTTGCGGAGTGCTCGCCAGCTCGGGCTTTATGGCCCAGGCGCTCGACGCACCCTCTGCCCAAGCGAACGTTACCCTCAGTGCTGCTCCCAGGAGCAGTGCCCCTCAGTATTCCGGCCGAATCGACGAGGTGGTCGCCTTGACTCAATCGGGCGTGGACCAGTCGGTCGTGATGTCTTTTATCAACACGTCACCCGGGCCGTTTCAACCCAGCGCGGATGAGATTATTCGATTGCGCGATTCCGGAGTTTCGTCCCAGGTCATCACGGCGATGATGCAGCGCGGCGCGACGTTGCGAGACCAGGCTCAATCTTATGCTGCCGCGGCGCCGGCCCAGAACTATCAATCGTCAGCCACCTACGCGCAGCCTGCGCAGGCTCAAGTGGCGGTGACGCCGCCGTATGTGGATCCAACTTATGATCCTGGTTATTATGCCCCGCCTTCGTCGTCCGTCGTGTATATCGGTGGTAGTTACGGCTATCCCAGTTACGGATACTATCCATATTGTTATCCCTCTTCCTATTATTACCCGCGGGTAGGCTTTGGATTTAATCCGCGATTTAACTTCCGCTTCGGCGCGCCGTTTCCATTTGGCGGCGGCTTCCACACCGGTTTCGGGGGTGGC
>Ga0193718_1000296_pt1 | contig 11532 bp, 11 predicted proteins | sample U2a1metaG_FD_144918 | JGI IMG/M metagenome (GOLD analysis project Ga0193718, IMG submission 144918) | Soil microbial communities from a riparian zone of the East river system, Colorado, United States - U2a1 | ecosystem: Environmental > Terrestrial > Soil > Riparian zone | place: USA: East River... | reverse complement strand
ATTTCGACTCCTTATCTCTACGCCCAGGAGTTACTCGCGGAGGAGGGCGGCATTCTTGTGCCCTTTCGCGACAGCAATGCCATTGCCGAAGGAGTAACTCGCCTCCTATCTAATCCTGCCCTGATGGCGGGAATGCGAAAACGTGCATGGAAACTCGGACGCGAAATGATCTGGCCGGTAGTAGCCGGTCGTTACATGGAAAGCTTTGAGCGAGCGCGAGTGCGATTGACTGCGCCGTCACGCAAAGCCTTTGCCGTTCGAACTCTGGGAAATCGTCCCTATGAATTTCCGTTGCTAAAACTCGATCATCTTTTTCGGATGACCGACAACACCGGAATTTTCCAGCACGCTATTTTCAACGTGCCGAATTACCGGGAAGGGTATTGCACCGATGACAACGCACGGGCTTTTATTCTGACCCTGCTACTTCCGGAGATGACCAGTCGTGTGGCGCAACGGGACGTTGAACGCCTGGCCAGCACTTATCTTTCGTTCTTATGGGATGCATTCGATCAGGAAACGAAGCGCTTTCGGAATTTTATGAGTCATAGCCGGGAATGGCTGGAAAAGGTCGGCTCGGAAGACAGTCACGCGCGAGCGCTTTGGGCTGTGGGAATGGCGCTTGGCCGCTCCAGAAATGACGGTCACCGCAATCTTTGCGCGCTCTTATTCCAAGGGGGTTTGCCAGTTGTAGAGCAGTTCACTTCGCCGCGCGCCTGGGCCTTCGTCCTGCTCGCTATGCAGGAATACCTGCGCAGCTTCTCCGGAGACCGGATGGTGAATCAGCTGCGTGACCTGCTTACCACACGACTGCTGGAGTTGTTTCAAGCTAATAGTTCGAAGGAATGGCAATGGTTTGAGCCCATCGCCACCTACGACAACGCAAAGCTTTCGCATGCGATGATTCTGAGTGGTCATTGGACTTCGCGTGGCGAAGTATTCCAGGCAGGTTTGCAGTCGCTCCGCTGGCTGGTGGAAACGCAAAGAGCGAAAGCCGGACATTTCGCGCCGATTGGCTCCAACGGTTTCTGGAAGCGCGGCGGCGAACGCGCGCGCTTCGATCAACAGCCGGTGGAGGCCTATGCTACCATCTCGGCCTGTCTCGAGGCTTTTGCTCTCACACATGACGAATACTGGAAGCGCGCGTCGCGACGCTGTTTCGAGTGGTTCCTTGGTCGGAACGACCTCGGAGAATCGCTCTACGATTCCGGCTCGGGAGGATGTCGTGACGCTTTGCATCAGGATCGCGTGAGCCAGAATCAGGGAGCAGAATCAAGTCTCGCGTTTTACTTATCTCTCGCCGAGATGACGCAAGCGGAAACCGCGCCTGACTTAAACATCGCGAGTCACAACGCTGGATGAAACTTCATCCGACGGGCGTCCTTCTTCGGCCGGACAATAAACGCGTGGTGGTGCGTCCGTTCATCCCGATTAATCCCACGCGTGTCGAGCATATTATCGCGCGCGCTCTCGCGCTAAGTGAGCACGAAACCGAACAGCAGCTTTCGTTAGTTAGAGCGGATTTCAGCGGGAGACATATCGATCTTGATAAGAGTTGGCTGCGAAATTTCCAAAAAGTGCGAGGGCATATCGCGGACAGCGAAACGATTTCCGAAGGACGTCGACTATTTATCGGTGCACTCTTCTCCGGCGAGTATGCGCTCGAATCGGCAGCCTTGTTCAATCCCTCGATTGTGCCGCACCCCGACCAGACTGGTCTGGGGCAGGGCGATCTTCGTTTTATCATGAGCCTCCGCTCGACCGGTGAGGGACATGTCTCTTCGATCCAGTTTCGAACCGGAGTTATCCATCGTGACTATTCAATAGAGATCGACAAGACGACGCCTTTTGTAACACTCCCTGAGCTTGACCTTAATCCCACCTACCACAAACGCAGCTTTCTGGACAAACTAAGTGAGATGGGACTTGAGAATGACTGGGCCGCCTCCGTCATGGGGCGATTAGGTAAGACCTTTCTTCTTGATGAGTTGGATAAGTCTATCCAGCAAGCAGCGCCCGACCAAGCTTCTGCACACACGCGCGACGTGCCGCGAACTTTGGAGTGCATGCATTGGCTGGCGGAATCCAACTACGAAATTCATTTCGCTCCTTCTTCGGAAATATCGGAACGCATCATCTTTCCCGTGTCGCCCAACGAAAGCAACGGCATTGAGGATGCTCGTTTCGTTCGTTTTATCGAAGACGATGGAAGCATTATGTACTACGCAACCTACACGGCTTACAATGGGCGAGTGATCCTACCCCAGCTAATCGAGACGGTGGACTTTTTTAACTTCCGTGTCTTAACGCTTAACGGGCCGGCGGTTCAAAACAAAGGCATGGCTCTCTTTCCTCGTCGAATCGATGGACGCTATGTGATGCTTTCACGACAGGATGATGAAAACCTTTACCTTATGTTTTCGGACAGTCCGCATTTTTGGAGCGACCCACAGCTGCTAGAAGAGCCCCAACAGCCCTGGGACTTTGTGAAGCTCGGTAACTGTGGCTCGCCGATTGAAACCGAAGCCGGCTGGTTAGTGCTTACTCACGGCGTAGGTCCAATGCGAAAATACTGCATTGGAGCGACCTTGCTCGATTTGAACGATCCTGCAAGAGTCATTGGCCGGCTGAAGGAGCCGCTCTTAAGACCGGAAGCGAACGAAAGGGAAGGCTACGTTCCTAATGTCGTTTACTCTTGTGGGTCCCTCGTCCACAACGGTCAACTCATTTTGCCCTATGGCATTAGCGATACGGCCTCGAGCATCGTCAGAATCGAATTAAGCGAGCTTTTGACTGCCCTTACCTAAAGATACCGCAGCCCAGACGCCATTGTTTACCAAGTAACTTAGTTCCTCAATCGGCAGTTGGGCTTGTTTGCTCTGGTTTGTAACTAGCTAAGCTAACAGCTGTTATAAACGGCGCATACACCTGATCAGAGCGTCGCAGAGATATTCTGCAGAGATTTGGGTAAACTGTGCGATATTAGTTGCATGAGGAACATTAGGAGAGCCTTCCAACGCAAACACTTTCACCTTTGGATGCCCGAAACAGCAGTGGCCCGATGGAAACGTCGTAAGCGTTTTCTGCGGCTGTGGAAGGGGCTTGTTACGTCCAGCGACGACTGCCCGGATAAGGTAGGATACGGGGGCGGTCTTACAGGTTGTTGAGCGAAACTCGTTTCGTATAGCAGTGCCAGAGCTTTATTGATCTCTCATGGCGAGACGACGAGTTTTTGGAAGCGCGAATCATTTCGCAGTGAATCAAACATTGGATCGAGTCGGAGCAGGGCAGGAGTGAGTGGCACGTTGCCCACAGGTAGCGCACCTTCATACAGTCTCGAGAGCAGTTTCTTTAAGGCAGCAATCGCTGCGGTCGGGCGAATCATTCTTCAACCAGGCCGAGCGGCATCAGACTTGAGCGGAACAAACCTAGCTCTTGCTCCTCTTATAAAGTCAGGGAGCGAGAAAAATAGCAGCTAAAAGAACGAACTGAATTATTAAGGTGGATCTGCAGTGAATCATTTACTTCGCGCAGCTACGAAAGCCTGAGCCTCAAGCAGGTTATCCCCAGGCAGAATAAGAAATGGTTCAACTAGCTTTAAAACATATTCCATAAGTCTTTAGCTTCCAGTTACTGCGTGTGCCAGTGCGCGATGAGGAGGAACGATAGACTCGTTGGATCCCCTTCGCGTCAAAGTGTCGAGCATTTTTGTCAGGCGCGCCTCGTAAGAATCACACGCGGGGGATTCGCCATTTGGCTTGACCCATTCGGGGTGTTGGATCCGCAGATCGTCGTGAATCTGTTGCTGGAGTTCGGTGTAGGTGTGGATTTGGTGAGACATAGGAATTGGACTCGTTAAAACATTGAAATGCGGTGTGGGACGGTTCAGACGGAGGGCTCGGTGCGAAACGCGGACGGGCATGTGAACCCTAAGCGCCCGCCATGGCCAGGTCAGGGTGCTCCAAAGGGCGGCGAGCATGTCCTTGCGATGGGCACGACGCCAGGCCAACTGGATTACCTTGTAGTGCTGACGTTGCAGTAACACGGCCAGCAGTCCGCTTTGGGTAAGGGTCGGAGTTGATCTCGTCATAACGCGCCTTCTTTCTGTTTTAGTGGTCTATGTAATTCCACCCGTCTGATGAGTGCGCTCTTTCTGAGCGTTACGAATTTCATAAACCGGTTTTCTAATTGGATTGACTGCTCCAAATCCGCGCGAAACGAGGAACCAATCCTCACGAGGCCCTTTGAATGGCCGCCTCGCTTCGGTGACTCGGGGTTTCAGTTGAATCTGGAGATCGCGCTAAGCGGTGTCTCAGCGAAGGTTCAGTCCGCTTTTCAGCCCGGCCGAAGGTGCGTTGAAACGTCGGATGACGTAATCAAAGATCTTGTACAGAGTTCGCGCCATCGTGTCAAGCCCTTTTCGTTTCTGATTTAGCGCCTTGAGATCGGTTCACGTCAAAATTTCGAAGGCATTGACTCGTGTAATCGCGGTCATTTTCAATCGCTCGGGTTTGCCCATCCTATGTCCAACGCTTCCCATCACGCTCTATTGAAACTCACTCGTTGCCCACACTCACACACTGCAGCTAATGCCAGCCTGGCATCCTCGACCGTGTGATTGTGCTACAATTTTTTAAGATTAGCAGTACGGTTGGTTCGAATAGCAACAGCACTGGACGTTGCCAAAAGAGCAGCTTGAGCCGATCGGCTCCAGACAAGATCCGAAGCACGACGTGACTCGCGCAAACGCCAAAATAACATTAGGTGATCGGCATTGCGGGTATACATTGATTCGCTAGCATTTGCAGCGTCAATCGACCGCCGGTGCGGCCCTTCTCTCTGCACCAACCATACAGGGTAGAACCATCTCTCTATGACAGTATTCATTCACACAAAAGAGGACGCGCACCAAACATGGCTTACGGACTTTTTGTCCAGCAATATTACCATGTCGGGTCGCCAGCGTCGGGTTATTGCCCGTTCAGAGCACCAATCTGAAATACAGATGCGCGGCGATGCGCACTCGCATCGAGAGAGTATTAGGCGCGGCAATGTTCCGAGAACGGAATCCGATCGACGCATTTAAAAAATCAAACCACAAAGGAAAACAATATGGAACCAACGATCACCCAAAACAGCGCGCTTTATCTTGCGCATCGTAAAGTCTCAAAACGTCGCGCCACGCTTTTCCGTGGACCTAGGACCGCAGCTAGCAAGCAGCGCCCGGATGCTCAGCGGCAGCTGGCCTACACGGCCTTTTTCATCGCACGACGACTTCATCAGGACAACGGGCGGTGAGCCGCGTCACTTAAGGTTAACCGAACATGCACTTATCCAATTTCGCGAAATAATGCGAGATGCTGAAGTGGCGCATGCAATTCATCCGATCGTGCTCAAATATCTCCTGGATTGGAGGAGACGACCAAAGCCTTGCTGGAGTGCGGTGTTTCGCGGGCTGCGAATGTAGCTCAGATCAGCACCGGCAGTTTCCTTATCAACAGATATGCAACTAACCGTCCAACAAAGCAGCGCGAATTATTTCAAGCGACATAAGGGCTCTAAACGTCGGGCTGCGCTTTTCAGGCAGCTTCGCGCGTCGGCCGCAGATCAGATCTGCGGTGTTAAGCAGCAGACGTTCGGCAACGCATTCATCGGACAAAGGCTTCGATCAGGCCAGCTGTGGCTGAGAGGGTTCGAATTTGAGTATGCGCCCGGCGATGCGACACGCAAACGGGGTTAGACGTACTGCTTCGCAGGGTGAAATATGAGCAAGCGAAAAGCATCCCAATCCTCTGATCAGGAAGTGATGCGACATCTATCGCGCTCGCACATATTCAAAGATTACGAGCGAGCTTTTAGCGAAGCCACGGGTTTACCGCTAAATATCCGAGGGCATGATTCGTGGTCGCCTATGCATCATGGGAAGGACGACCACCACTCATTCGCCTCAATTCTGGCTCGTTTCAACAAGGCTCGCGCCGCATGCTTAAGGGCTCAAACCGACGCATCTCGAGAACCGAACTCGACAACGCGTACCGTTACGTGGTTTGCGGGACTCTCCGAAAGTGCAGTGCCGGTGTATGTAGGTGACCACATTCTTGGTTTTCTTGAGACAGGTGAAGTGATGCTCAAGAACCCGACTAAGAAACACTTCGCGAGCATTACTCGGCAGCTCCGCGCGTGGGGCTACAGGGCGGATTGGAAGAAACTTGAGCGGGCCTATTTTCGGTCGTGCGTTTTATCACCGGACCGGTATCGCGCGATGTTGCGGCTCCTGAGTATTTTTGCGCAACACCTTTCAATCTTGTCGAATCAACTAGCCGTACGGCGTGAAAACGACGAGTCCAAGAACATGGCGCGAGCACGGCACTTCATCGAGAAGCATCAGGCGGAGCCCCTGTCACTCGGGCGCGTGGCCCAGGCAGCTAACATCAGCAGGCACTACTTTTGCAAGATGTTCAAGAAAGCGACCGGGGTAAATTTCATCGACTATCTCTCGAGAGTCCGAGTCGAGAAATCAAAGGCGCTTTTGCTCAACCCTAACTCGCGAATTAGCGAAGCTGCTTTCGCATGCGGATTTCAATCCATGACGAACTTCAATCGCGCGTTTAGGCGAATCGTCGGTCGCTCTCCCACGCAATTTCGCAAATCGCTTCCGAAGTTGCGACGCTCGGTATAGCACTGTTCGTCTGGGGAGAAAGACCAAGCAGGTCCGCGAGGCGTGACTCATAGGAGTCGCAGGTGGGGCAATTGCCGTTCGGCTCAACCCAGTCGGGATGCTGCACGCGCAAGGTCGTGATGGATCTGTTGCTGGAGTTGAAGGTAAGAATGGATTTCGTCAGACATGAGGATGGCTCGGTGACACCGCTTCTTTAACTTTGATGGCTTCCTCACGGCCACATCCGTTGTTTTGAACCAAATTTTCGGAGAGGCAACGACTGCACGGGCTCTACGGTGCGGAGAGGCGGCTACTTGGTGGCCGTGCTAATTCATAAAAACCGGCTGGGTTGGTCCCCGTGTAATTCCTGGCTCCCGGCAGTCGTTGAATGAACTCCTACACTGGGGCGAACGCACGGAACTCTCCGCACGCCCGCGGTCAGTGTTAGAGGATTACGCCACTTTAACTTGGGTAGCTTTTGATTTTGTTCTGGTCGTTGTTGGGAGGTGCACTTTCAGCACTCCGTCGCGGAACTCTGCCGTGACTTTCGTGCTATCGGCGTCTTCAGGCAACGTGAAGGTGCGTCGAAAAGTGCCAAAGCATCGTTCGATGCGATGGAATTTTTTCTTGTGATCTTCCTTCTCGACTTTGCGTTCTCCAGAAACGCTAAGTATGCCGTCTTCAACTGTTACTTTAACGTCATCCTTCTTCATTTCAGGCAGGTCAGCTTTGAGCAGATACCCGTGATCGTCCTCACTGATATCAACCTCTGGTGACCAATCTGCGACCGCAAGGCTGTGGATTTCTCCACTGCCTATTCTGTTGGGAAAGCCGCCCGAGAAGAAACGATTGAAGCGATTTTGCGTTTCCTCCATTTCTCTTAGCGGATTCCATGTGCTTATTAGTTTATTCATATTTTACCCTTTCTGGATTGAGTTAAAGCCATCTTCGGGCATCGCGCTCACCGCTTATTGTCAGACTCGACCCGAATCTTGTGCACGTTGAAGAATAGCCCCGTGGAAGGGAAACGCGCGGGCACTTCGCTGCGATTGCGAAGTATTCCAGAGTCGATGGTTACAAGCTGGCGCACCTAGCTTTCCGGACAGGCCTTTGAACGAGGTCATGTCTAAACATTTGACATTTCACTCGCCGCGAACCCGCGAGGACTAAATTTTATTTGAGCGCTAAGAAAATATGTAGACGTAAGAATTAATAAGTTGGAATCATTGGGAAATTAGGAAGACTGGCATTTTTCAAAAGATGCAGGCAGTATCCGTCAGTCTATGAAACCGCCGCTCCACACAATTGTTATGTACATGTCGATCTTCACCCTGTTTGGTGCCCCTGACATAGGGCAAGCGGGACCTTTCGAAGACGTTTTTAGATCGATACGCAACTCGTTTGCGCTCCCCGCACCAAAGCCGCGAACGCCGCAACCGCAACGGAGCAGCCCTAAACAGAGTAATGAAATTCCACCAAGCGATGCTTCAGATACTTCAAGTAATCGAACTTCACCAAGTCCGACTCCGGCCCCCGCACCTCCGAACCCGAACAACGTCCGCGTGGCGAAAGCAACTGCTGCCAAGAAGAACCGAAACGGTGACGTGCCGTACGGAATTCCCGTGCCCGGAAAACAAGGCTTGGTTACCAGTCCGTTCTCGCCAGACAGTGGTTACATCGACGTCCGGAGTTTTCCTCCTGGAACAGAAGTAAGAGATCCTTACACAGGCAAGACTTTCCTTACGCCGTAACGATTTATTGATGAATTGGTGACCGGCGGGCCGGCGAGTTGGAGATAAAATCGATAAGGTGTTTGCGCCCGGGAATCTCAACCCCACAAGTTGCGCGGCGGAATTCCAATCCTTCCGTTTGCGTATGGCACCGGACGATCACGATCGCGGGCGAGGAGGAGCGGTCCATCGAGATCGATCCAGTTCGCGAAGCTCGCCAGAAGGCGAGCAGGCGCGATCCCGAGCGAAGTGCAAACCATGCAACCGATCAATAATTTGAAACCGCCGTCGCGGGCTCGCTCGCACAAGCGCAGGGCTTCGGTTAGCCCGCCGGTTTTATCGAGCTTTACGTTAATGACTTCGTAGCGGTTCGTCAGGTGAGGAAGATCGCCAGTCGTATGGCAACTCTCATCGGCGCAGACTGGAATCGGATGATCGAGAGTTTCCAGGACTTCGTCGGCCTTCGCAGGGAAAGGTTGTTCGATGAGCTCGACGCCTAATTGTTTCAGAGCTGGGACAATTTTCTGATAATGTTCAGGCGACCACGATTCATTAGCATCGATGAGAAGTCGCGCATTCGGCCTGACTCCGCGTACGGCTTCGATGCGGGCAAGGTCCGGATCGTCGCCTCCAAGTTTGAGCTTCAGGATCCTTGGCACGCCGAAGCCTTGGGCGAAGGCGGCAGTACTCGCTGCCTCTCCCATTTTCTCCGGTGTATCCAGACTGATCGTAAACGATGTCTCGACTTCAGGAGCAATCGGAATATTTGCCAGTTCCCAGGCACGTTGGGCGGAAGTTTTCGCTTCAAGATCCCATAATGCGCAGTCCAACGCATTGCGTGCAGCACCTGCAGGCAGGAGGCCTTGAAGACTTTGGCGATTCAAAGTCTTATCGGCTAGTATCGATTCGATCTGTGCCAAGACCGAGGCAATGCTCTGGTTATAGCGTGCCAGCGGAACGCCTTCGCCGCGACCGATGTGTTTGCCATCACTAACCGTCAAAACGACGATCTGCGCTTCAGTGCGACTGCCCCGCGAAATACGAAACGGTTGCCTGAGAGGCCAGATTTCCTCGTGAGCGTCGATGGACAGAGGACTGTTCGGCACAGAAGGAATGAAGATAACGACGAGACCCAAAGACTACAAGACTGCGGGATAACGGGCGACAGGACCGTTGATCAGGGGTCCGTGTTCCGTAGCCAGTGGTCTTTTGCTAAAGAAGAACGTGACATCGGCTAAGTTCCGTCATTAACTGTGCACAGAACCGTTTATCCGCGTCTGCCGCAAGCGGACACACAAATTATGAAGACGAAGAATTTGAAGAAAAAAATCCGGCGACTCCAAAACCGTCTCCAAGAAGGTCCAAAGAAGCTGGCCAAGCTAAAACAAAGGCTACAGGCGGCGGAAACAGCAAAGAAGCTGAAAGCCGCGAGAAAATCGGCCGCTCGCGCCGCTCGCGCGGCTGCCAAGTCTTCTAAGCGAGCCGAGCCGAAGAAACCCGCTGCTGTCAAGAAAGAGAAAAAAAAGCTCAATCTTTCGCCAGAACGTCGCGCGCAACTGGCGGCGGCGATGAAAGCCAGATGGGCGGCCAAACGAGCCGCCGAAGCGAACGCGAAAGGTGCCTCGGGCGATAATCAACATTCCGCTCCGCCCGGACCACCGCCGCCGCCGCTGAACAGACCCGACGGCGTCTAGAGGGTTTATACGACTGTAGCCCCTGTAGTCACGGCCCTGTGGGCCGTCCCCTGATGTGAAAGCATTTGCGAAACTGTGACCGGCCCACAGGCCGATGGCTACAACATTCATGAAATCGGTCCGAATGCTTTTCTTGCGTTTACTACCTGTCGCTTGACTTGCGGCGGCGTACGCCGCCGAGCTGTGCGTGTCGCGGACATGTCACGAGATGATCATTGACCATCCCGGTGGCTTGCATCAACGCGTAGCAGATCGTTGAGCCAACGAATTTGAATCCACGGCGCTGCAAATCGCGACTCATCGCGTCGGATTCAGCCGTGCGCGCGGGGACCTCGGCCATGCGTTGCCAGCGATTCTGGATTGGTTTGCCGCCGACGAAACTCCACAGATAAGCGTCGAAAGTCCCAAATTCTTTGCGCACGGCGAGGAACGTCTTTGCGTTCTCAATTGCGGCCGCAATTTTCAAGCGGTTCCGCACAATTCCGGCGTCGCCAAGCAAGCGTTTCACATCGCGCGCGCCGTAACGCGCGATCTTCTCCGGGCGAAATCCATCGAATGCCTTCCGGTAGTTGTCTCGTTTGTTCAAAATCGTGGTCCAGCTGAGTCCTGCCTGCGCGCCTTCGAGGATCAGAAATTCGAAAAGCAGTCGATCGTCGTGCACAGGGACTCCCCATTCCTCATCGTGATAAGTGATGTTCGGCTCGGTAGCAGCCCAGGGACAACGCGGCATATACGCACAGATTATTGAGTCACATCCCGAGCGCGGCGCGAAGATGTGGGATCAGACGTTTGCTGAATTCGACGGAGTCGCCGTCGGATAAATGTGACCATTCGGGGCAACTGAAGCCCGCGAGGTCGCGAAAATCTTCATAGTAAATTCCGGGTGCACCGCTGTCCTTGAGCACACGATCCCAAATACCAACTCGTGGCGTTTCGCGGTCCTCTAATTTTTTCAGGTCTCCACTATGTGGAAAACGAATGAAAACGATTTTGCCTCCACGAGCCTGAAGTTTTTGTACGGCTGCAGCAACGTCCTTGAAGCGCTGGTTAATTGCGTTCCCCATCGTTTTCGCAAATTCTTCTTTCGGAATGTAAGTCGGTGGCGGCGGCGGAGTGAAAAGCGGGATCCAGATTTTTTGAGTCATCCTCGCCAGTTCACTGCCTGGCCGGGCGCATTCTTCGATCATGCGCGCGCGACGTTCGCGGTCCAAAGTTCCAAAGTAGGGCGGAAGCCGCGGCGATACGAGGGCGTAGGGACGATTTGGAATGGGCAGACGTTTTAGCAAACCGTCGAGAGTCAATTCTTCCGGTTTTAGAAATGCGACATGTTCTTCCAGCGGCATGTCGAGATATTGGCTTGCACGTTGCGCGAGTGTTTGAGTATGAGACCTCCGAACGGCTTTTTCAGCGTGATCCATCGGCGGGCTGCCCGGCGGCGCGACAAACAAAC